>PDWI01000002.1_pt1 | contig 322679 bp, 303 predicted proteins | sample 1430891 | NCBI WGS metagenome assembly PDWI01 (sample SAMN01162508, study PRJNA174530) | Oral metagenome, whole genome shotgun sequencing project. | biome: Marine environment; feature: Marine mammal; material: Swab sample of the gingival sulcus; isolation source: swab sample of gingival sulcus... | reverse complement strand
ATAACCGCCTTAACAACCATTCAATATATCAACAGGTTCATTTTCAATAGAAATATCAACAATATTAAAATCAGCATTATTTAAAATGCACAACGGGTTAAACATATATATGGCTATTGTCAATCGTAAGATATTCTTTTCGTTGTGATTTTGGCTTTAGCTTATTTTTATCGTCTCCCGAAATAAATAATACACTTCGGTTATTATTGAGATTTTCCTTGTTCAATGAAACGATTCTTGGCAAGGCAGTCTCTTTAATTATTAGATCCCTATTTCACCCCCATTTTTGGAATAGGGGCAAGTTTACGATATATGGCTGTATTTACTCGATAAAAGCAGTCTTTTGTCAAGAGTATTTAAATTACATTTATTATATTGTAATTCGTTAGACACACTATATCTCTTATCGAAAATGAAAAAAAACATACTACTAGCTGCGGTGGGTTTCCTTTTTTTTATATCGGGAACCGACCTTATTATGGCCCAAGAGTACAAACCCTTGGCACATGACGTAAAGAAGCATACGGTTATGGAACTGTATGAGCCCGATTTGGTTCTCAGTGTTGATGAACGCAAACATTTAAAGGAAAAACGGGAAAGTTCCATTGCCCTAAGAAAGAGTGTTCTGGATACATTGGATATTTCCGAACGACGTAGGCAAAGACTATTGAGGAAACTTGACGAAAACCCGTTCTCGGACCAGATGAACAAGACCATGGCCGAGATTCATTTTGAAGACTGGGACTGGGACGGGGAGGACCAGTAACCCCGTTGGGAACCGAAACAGATCATAAAAAAACCTCCGTATTACCGGAGGTTTTTTTATGTCAAATCACCATGCTTTGTTCCCATAAAGAACTATTAAATTACCGTTAAATATTGGCAATAAGGAATTTGGAACCCAAAAGAGTGGGGGGAATTTCGTAACTTGATGGTATATTATGGTATTAGAGTAGTTTTTGTTCATCCCTTTAAATCAAAATTCCATGGGAATATCATTGTATACAAGGGGTTTAATAAGTCTTGAACCTAAGGAAAATGTGTTGATCCATCGCTTGGAACGTAATCTTAAGGACGTGGGCCTATTACGCAACTATCTGAATTCCTACAGTTGTGAACCGCAGACCTATACGGATTTTAAATGGTTAAGATCCTTGAGAAACAAATTGGAAGCGTTTACCATGGTCAACAAGGATATTATCCTATCGATTAAGGATCGTAAGGAACCCATACAATCGTTTTTAGAAAAGGTACAGGAACAATACCCCGAATTCAATGCCTTAAAACAGGGGGTGGATGAATATATGGACAAAACAAAATCACCCACTACTCATTGTAGTGGGTGATTTTCGGTTTCCTCTATATATCTATATATAAAAGAACCCCTTACGATCAATTAGTATCAATCAATTAGTTGAGTTTGAACCTATATCCGCTACGGCTACAATCTCATTGTTCACGCCATGTATGGTTATATGTCCGTCCAATACAACTAGACCTTCATAAGTAATGGGACTCCCATTATCCAGTTTTGTGATAGTAGTGTTACTGATGGAACATTCACAAGCGTGAAGTGTAATGGCAATAGCACCACTTTCGGCAGCACTGTTAAAGCGTATGTAAGCAGGATTTTTAGCGGTATTGGTATTTTTCAGTTCAATCAATACGTGGGTAGAACCATTATCTTCCTGGGTGAAAGTCGCTGTACCGGAAACACCGGAGCCGGACACATCATAAATCCGGTATTCTACACTTTGAAGAATAACGGCTTTTTCAACATCATCTTTTTTACAACTGGTTAGAACCATTACAAACAGAACTACTAGGGCCGATGGGAGGAACTTTTTAATTTTCATATTTATATAGTTAGTGTTGTTTATTCTCCCCAAAATTATAAATAGTTGTACATCATATTGTATTTAGGAATGACTTTTCTACCAAAAGGGCGGAAATTCCGACGTAGAACATTTTCCAATTGGACAAGTGTATTTCATCGATATGAATCTGGAACTATATCCAAGGATATATTTTGTTTTTTAGGAAAGGGATTGCGATAATAGATTAGTTGTAACATCTGGATAGTTTCGGGTAAAGCTTTATAGCGTATACCTGTACTTCAAAACACTCTATTTTACATAATATAAATTATAGTACAAATGCATGGTGATTTCTGTATAGCCTGAAATACGGCCCATTAACCTCTAGATTTATTTGATGGCAATTATGTACAAGCCTAATTGTGGCTTCGTCGGAATAATTTAGATGTGTAGCCATAATGTTATACTATGTAGAATATCCCACAGTATTAAATTTTCATAAGAACTATTTTGCTCGGGCCCCTAAACATTCTCGTACAAGTAAATTTAGCCTTTCGTATAAATTTGATATCCTGTACGATCCCATCCATAATTTTTTAAATACGAGATTCTCAAGAAAGATCAGAACTGATAAAATGTAACTATAATTAGACGCTATGTAAAATAGCCACTGCCAAACGGCTCGATTGTTTTATAAAATCAAATTGCTATCACAATATATTCTAAACACAATCATCCATCGCTTGCCAACGCCAAAAAAAGCAAAAACTTTTAGCTTCGTATTTATAATTCGGGAATGATCTCGTCGTTTCGTAAAAAGAGTGTTCCATTAACATTATAAAGAAACATTTGAAAAGAAAAAATCGATGAGGGTTTCAACAGCTAAGCCCGTACACCATCTCGCTCAAAAAAGAAAGATTCCCAATCTTTATTTTTCTGCAGTAACCAGAGCAAAGTCAGTACTATATGCCGTACAGCCAATCGCCCAAACAAAGGAAAAAAAAAGACTAAGTAAATGTTCTTTTATTATTTCAAGAAATGTTTTTTCTTAAATCCAGACGGACTTTCAAGGGCTATTTTTTTAAATGTCCTGTTGAAGTAAGATAAACTTTCAAACCCACATTCAAAGCAAGTTTCCCCTACGTTTTTCCCAACCAGTAAAAGACGTTTGGCCTGGCTAATCCGATATTGATTTAAAAAGCTAACGAAAGTAACCCCAGTCGCTTTTTTGAAATACCTACAAAAAGCTTCTTTACCTAAATTACATAATGAAGCTATTTCAATAACTTCGATTTTATGTTGGTAATGCTTATCTACGTACGCATAAATATTTCGTAAGCGGGTTTGTTCCTTTTTACTGTACGTATTTACAAAGGGCTTTTCATGTAACAATCCATAGGTGTCACTTTCCGCTAAAATTCTTAAGATTTCCAGAACCTCGACAAATAGTTTGTATGAGGATAAAGTATGAAGTTTTTTTAGTTTCTGCCCAATAATTTTTTTGGTTGCCCCATGAAAGGCAATTCCATGACCAGCGCGTTCAAATAGCTCTTTTATATGTGTTAGTTCAGGAATATCACCTACTACTCTTTCTTTATAAAATGGTTTTATATGAAGCACTTCTTTCAGGTAATTGGTTTGTACGCCGTAATCAAAATTAAGGTGTGGAATGTTAGATCCTATAAATACCAAATCACTTTCTTTATATTTTGAAATATGTTTGCCCACATGTCTTGTCGCACTTGCCCCTTCAATATATACAAGCTCGAATTCCGGATGTATATGCCAGTAAAACAAATTGTTCAAGCGTGGGTTATGAAGAATTCTAAACGGACTGTTACTATCCGTCTTAAAAGTTTCCAATTGTATTTTCATCACTCTAATTTAATAAAATTGACAAAACATTTGTTTAAAATAATTGTAATTTATCAATATTGTTCAAGTATTGGTCAATATCAAGGTTGGGTGTACCATCCCTTTGGCCATACATTTGTCTTGTCGATATAACATAAAAAACAATAATCATGGAAAAAGCGAATAGCAATATAGAGATGGCCAATAAGGCCCATGAGGAGATTCCGGGAAATCCGTCAACTGCGACAAGTAGTAAGTTGAAATTAAACGATCGTTCAAACGGCGTGCCTTTAAAAGTACTATCGGAAGAGGATTGGGAATTTTGGATCACCAATGGTTATATTGTCATAAAGAATGCCATATCGAAGGAACAAGCACAAAAAACCGCCGATTTTCTTTGGGAGTTTGAAGAAAAAGATCCAGCCAATCCAGAATCGTGGTATGCCCCACCAAGGGCAGAAATGAAAATGAAGGAACTCACAGGTACGGGTATGGTCGAGGTATACAACAACCAGCATTTATGGGATAACAGGCAAACGCAAAGGGTGTATGATGCATTTACGGATATTTGGGGAACCGAAAAATTATGGGTAACCATTGATCGGGCCAATTTAAATTTCCCCAACCGGCCAGGGCATGAAGTCAAAGGTTTTATTCATTGGGACTATGACCCGGAAACCAAATCACAAAATGTTCAGGGAGTTCTTGCATTGGCTGACCAGACAGATGAACAAATGGGCGGATTCCAATGTATTCCTTGGTTATATCGAAATTATGAGGAATGGAAAAAAACGCAACCAGAAAACAGGGACCGTTTTCAGCCAGACATTTCTGGACTAGAAGATAAAATTGTAAAGGTAAAACTAGAAGCAGGCGACCTAATGATTTTCAATAGTACACAACCACATGGTATTAGGCCCAATCAGTCTAAAGATAAAGTGAGGATTGCACAATATATTTCAATGATGCCGGCTGAAGAGGATAATGAAGCACTGAAAAATTGGAGGATAAATTCTTGGAAAAATAGAATTGCACCTGATGGTTATGCCTTTCCTGGAGATCCCAGGAATTGGGAACAAACAAAATATGGTGTTGCCAAATTATCCCCACTTGGCGAGAAATTACTGGGTTCAAGACCATGGTAAGTTGTCAATCCCCTAATTATTAGTGCTTTTAGGGGCATACAAAAATCCAAATGCTATTTTTGCGCCCTTAAAACCATAGGGGATGAAGAAGTACTTGAATATATTCGATTTTAAGTAAGCAACGAACTTCAGTCATGGATTTTTTTTGATGTCGTTTAGAATTTCTTTCTCCTCATCGCTAAAAAATAGTGTGTTGTTTTCTTTCCAATCGGTCCTTAGTGTGGTATATTACTTTGTTGTTCAATGGGTTTAAAGTGGCTTCAAATGCAAAGGGCAAGATGCCGGGTGTTTTATTTGCCATATCTGTCTTACTTGCAGAGGTTCTGTCAAAAATTTTGGTATATCAATTCAACTGATTCATAATGGGTAAAATAACACTGATTGTATTTGCATTTTTTACGATTTCCCCAATTTTTGGTCAAGATGCCACAGGTCATTGGTATGGGGTATTGGAAGTCCAAGGAACCCAATTAAGGCTGGTTTTCAACATAAGTCGAGCAGATAATATTTACAGCGCAACAATGGATAGTCCGGATCAGGGGGTGAAAGGAGTTCCTGTAACTTCCATAAGCTATGAAAAGGATACTTTAAAGCTTGAAATATCAAATGCAGGTATTGGGTACGAAGGGACTTTGGGCAAGGATGCCATTTTTACAGGAACCTTTAAACAAGGCGGTCATGAATTCCCGATGGATTTATCTAGGAATGCCATTGGAAAAAGGAAGTTAAAAAGACCACAGGAGCCGACAGAACCTTATCCTTACTATACGGAAGAGGTTGCTTTTCAAAATGACAAAGCAAATATTTCTTTGGCAGGAACTTTGTCGTTGCCAAAAAAAGAAGGGAATTTCCCAGTTGTGGTCTTGATTTCGGGCAGTGGGCCACAGAATAGGGATGAAGAATTATTAGGGCATAAACCATTCCTGGTGATTTCTGATTATTTGACTAGAAATGGAATTGGTGTTTTGAGATATGATGATAGGGGCGTTGGGGAATCGGAAGGGGATTTTAGAACTTCAACGACTGCTGACTTTGTGACAGATGTAGAAAGTGCTATTTTGTATTTAAAGACAAGGAAAGAGATCGATAAAAATGAAATAGGTCTAATTGGTCACAGCGAAGGGGGAATTATTGCGCCGATAGTTGCTGGCAAATCCAAGGATGTGGCATTTGTGATTTTGTTGGCAGGTACCGGGATTCAAGGGGACCAATTACTTTTATTGCAGCAACAATCGATAGGAAAAGCATCAGGACTTGGTAATGGGGAATTACAACAAATGGAATTGATAAATAGAAGAGCATTTGATATTGTAAAAAAATCAAAAGGTCTTGAACAACTGAAAATTGACTTGACCAACTATTTTAAACAAACTTTGGCAGACAATCCAAATGCTGAAAAACCAGAAGGGATGAGCGATGATGGGTTTGTTGAATTACAGGTTGGGCAAATTGCAAATCCTTGGATGCAATATTTTATAAAACACGATCCCGCACCAGTATTGGAAAAAGTGGAATGCCCTGTTTTAGCACTTAATGGGGCAAAAGATCTACAGGTACCCGCCAAAATAAACCTAAAGGCAATTAAGGACGCTTTGGAAAAAAGTGGAAATAAGGATGTTACCACAAAAGAATTATCGGGTCTAAATCATTTGTTTCAAGAATGTGAAACAGGTTTGCCTACTGAATATGCCGTAATCGAACAAACTTTCTCACCAAAAGCATTGACGGAAATATCAAATTGGATATTGAACGCATTAAAATAAGCACCTAGCATAACACAGTTGGACTATCTGTAAATAATAGCCAATAAAACACCCCCTTTTCTAGGTTGTCTTTTGGACAGATGTACGGATAGTATCAACTCTACGATGAATAATATGGTAAGGTAAGTGACGGCACTTAAAAAATATTGAATATTACCAAGGCATAAAGGTAAAAACGCACAAAACGCAATAACCCGAAGAGCAGATAATTTGAAAACCGGTAATGTATGAGTCCGGCAGCAATACTTGTCATTGCAAAAGGAATTGGCAATAAGGCACCGACAATAATCAGAAATCCGCCCCATTTGCGTATCATCTTCACATGTTTTGCCATTTTCACTTCAAAATAGGCACTCATCGATGGTATTTTTGAAATAGCCTTTCCCATAAAAAAGGAAAATACCCCCCCAAGGTAGGATAATAATGCTAGTACCGATAAATATGAAATCGGTGTACTGGTTTTCCCGGCCCAGGCAATGAATATCTCAGGTGGCACCAAGCCTAGGATGGATTCTGAGGCAAGGAAAACACTTAAGATGACCAAAGGACTGTATTTTGTCGTAACCGAGATGAACAGGTCATTAAAATCGATCACGAATAAATGAACAAGCCATAACCCAATTATAAACAAGGATATGGGCACGATGACCTTACCCATACTGGATTTGACAAATGCATAAAAACCAGTATAGGAATAATATTGGTGCAGTAATCTTATCCTGGACTTTCTGGTGCTTATTTTAGGGCTTTCATCCATAGTTGCTTTAAAAACATCCCAATTATTGTAGAGAGGGTGAATATAATACATATCTTATAAAGAAGAGGCTGCCTAAAAAGTAATTTTTCAGAAGACCACTTTGAAAAAGATTCAAGATAAAGTATTTTTCATCAATAAAACCGCAATAAATGATTTTTAACGAGTTCGTGGTTTTATTGATGAAAAAACAAAAAAAAGAGGGTGTCTAACTTTTTAGACACCCTCTTTTTGGATATTGGTAAGGCCATACCCTTTTATTCTTTAGGCTCATATCCACGCCCAGGTGTATAAGGTGCGCCGGATTTTATCAATAGATCCTCCAACTGTTTTATATCACTGTTGAAAATGGTTTCCACCTTTTTCTTAATGACCGCCAATTCTGTTTTGGCTATGGCATAGTTATCCTTATGTGTCTTGGTCGGTGTTGAGGTAGAGTACTTTTGTCCATAACCTATGGCCCCTATTCTATTGGCCGTAGTCTGGGGTTGGCCCATGTCCAATTTATATTTAATGGGATCACCATAAAGGGCTGCTTCTGTCTCCTTCAGCTTGTTTTCAATGTCCGTAACCGATTTGACAAGGGTTCCGTAAGGTTGTTCAGAACGTTTTATGGCCGCTTTTATATATTTAAGCTTATGGTTACTTTCCTTGATCATGTTCTGGCAGATTTGAAGATCGGCCTGTAATTTGGAAACTTCCCGTTGAAAAGCCACTTTTGCCTCCCTGTCTTCTGCAGGTAGGGTGGTATTCTTCAAGGCTTTTACCTGAAATTCCACCGGACCGGCCAAATCGGACAAGGTGCCATTCCCATAACGCTGCATGGTCACAGTATAGGTTCCCGGAGCGACCAAGGTACCTTCATCGCGACTTATAAAGGGGTTGTAAAAGCTTGGGGGGCTTAAATCTATAGGGTCTTGGGGGGTAAACCGAAGATTCCAATGGAATCGTTGAAGACCTTTCGAGGGCTTTACGAATTCTTTTTTCACCACAAGTCCCTTTGCATCGGTAATCGTAAAGAGAAGTTGGGCGGCCCGCTCTTCCTTTTCGGCCTTCAAGGTCTCATAGTTGGGGTAATAGGTGTCTTTTTTATCCTTGATAAGCCCACTTTCTCGCTCTGTTCTTTTTTCGGCCAACGTTTTATAATCCTCATCGTAATAATAAGTAATCATTGCCTCTGGCCCAAGATTGGGGGCAGTGAACAGATTATCACCTTGAAACGATTTACCGGGTAGTCCCAACGGACTACTTTCTTCCCACAACAAGGCATCACGTACTGGATATAGGATGGCTTTTTCCGACGGGGCCACGTTCTTGATGGTTCGTAGGGGTGAATAATCGTCCATTATATAAAAGCCCCTTCCAAAGGTTGCCAGGACCAGATCGTTCTCACGTTCTTGAATGGCGATATCGCGAACAGCAATAGTGGGCAGCCCTGTAGAAAGTTCCTTCCAATGCTGTCCTCTGTCCGGAGAAAAATAAACACCGAATTCCGTACCGCAAAAAATCAAATTCGCATTTACGGGGTCTTCTTCGATAGCATATACACTACCTCTTTTCGGTAAGTTCGAAGCTATACTCCTCCAACTTCTACCTTTGTCCAAGGATACAAAGATATACGGTTTGAAATCGCTATATTTATGATGGTTAAAGGCGGCATACACCACATTGGGGTCATGTCGGGACAAGTACACGTTGTTGACGTAGGACTGTTTTGGGGCCCCTGCTATATTCTCGATTTTCCGCCAGGTATTCCCACCGTCCCCTGTGATATGCACCAAGCCGTCATCAGTACCCACGGCGATAAGGTTTTCATCTATGGGGGATTCCGACAAGGCTACTATACTACCATATAACGAAGTGGATTCATTTTTGGCAACGGCATCGATACTTACCACCCGGTCATAAACCTTTAACTTGTTTCGGTCTATTTGTTGTGAAAGGTCATCGCTGATGACCTCCCAACTATTGCCATAATCATTGGAACGGAACAATTTGTTCGCTGCAAAATACAATCTGCCTTTCGCATGTTTGCTAACGGCCAATGGGGCGTCCCAATTAAACCGATAGGCATCCTCACCTTTACGCTCTTTAGGTTGGATACCTACTTTTTCACCACTCTTCCTATCGTAACGTACCAAAAAACCGTATTGCGATTGCGCATAGACGATATCCGGATTATTGGGGTCGATCTGGGACTCAAAACCATCCCCGCCATTGGTGATGAACCAATCGCTATTGCGGATGCCATGGTTCGTAAGTACCCTGGAAGGGCCTCCAAGGCTAAAGTTGTCCTGAGTGCCTCCATATACATTGTAGAAGGGCTTATCATTGTCCAGGGCCACTTTATAGAATTGTGTCACAGGAAGATTTTCCTTGAAATCCCAATTTTTGGCAGCATCGAAGGTCTCATAGATGCCGCCATCACAGCCTACCAGCCAATGGTCATTGTTGTTGGGGTCTATCCACATACAATGGTTGTCCACATGTTTGGAATCCTCCCCGACATTCTTGAATGATTTGCCACCATCGTGGCTAACGGTCATCCATGTATCCATGGAGTAGATAGTGTTTTCATCAATAGGGTCGGCTATGATTTCCTGATAGTAGTTGCCACTGGTCTTATGGTCGCTACGTTTTTCCCAACTCGCCCCCCTATCGGTTGAGGCATAAAATCCGCCTTTTTCATCAGCTGCTTCCACAATGGCATATAGGATCTCCGGATTGGCAGGTGAAATGGCCAAACCTATCCTCCCCAGTTCCACGGTGGGGAGTCCGTTGTTGATTTCCATCCATGTAGTGCCCCCATCGGTACTTTTATACATTCCCGATCCCGGGCCACCACCAACATAAGTGTAAACATGTCTCCGGCGTTGGTGTGTGGATGCGTATAGGATATCCGGATTCCTGGGGTCCATGACAATATCGTTCACTCCCGTATGCTCGTCCACGGTCAGTACCGCTTTCCAGCTCTTACCGCCATCAATGGTTTTGTAAAGTCCTCTTTCACCACCTTTTCCCCATAGTGGGCCTATGGCCGCGACATAAACAATGTCCGGGTTTTCTGGGTGTACAATGATCTTTCCGATATGTTCGGATGTTTTTAGCCCCATATTTTCCCAGCTCTTGCCACCATCCATTGATTTATAGACGCCATCACCATAAGAAACGGAACGTTGGTTGTTGTTTTCCCCACTACCGATCCAGATAACATTCGGATTGGTTGGGTCCATGGTTACACAGCCAATGGAATAGGAGCCTTCGTTATCGAACAAAGGCGTATAGGAAACCCCGGCATTTTCTGTTTTCCAGACTCCCCCCGAGGAGGTAGCCACATAATATTCAAACGGGTTGTTAGGGTTCACGGCAATATCGGAAATTCTTCCCGAGGTCATTGCCGGACCGATACTCCGCCATTTCAGTCCGTTAAGTGAAATTTCATCAAGGGGTTGTTCTGTTGCTTTTTTTGACTTTTGGGAATAGCCAAGTTGGAGACCCAGACATAAAAATAATAGTGTGGTTAGGATTGGTTTTGACATATCGGAATGTATTGGTTAAAGAAATAGGCCCCATTAAGGCGAGGCTAATCAAAGATATGAAAGTAAACCGATCCAAAAATGGAATTCATGGTTTAATATGGGGGTATTGCCAAAGATGTATGTAATGGGGATATGTTTGTCCGGAATTTATTTGTCAGGGTTTAATCCATCAACATGCAGCATATAGGTATTTATGGTTTTTAGCTCTTCATCGGATACCCCTTTTAAAAAAACATTGATATTGTCCTGCATAATGGCCACTTGACTTGCCGTGGTGTCGACAATGGGTTCGGCATCACCCTTAAGGAAAGCGAAGATATCACCATTTTTGGTTTTATAGACTTTCATGATCTCCTTGATCGAAGGGCCTGTCTTTTTCTTGTATGTATCATGACAGGTAATACATGTTTTTTCGGAGAACAGCCTATTGCCCAAGAAAATCTGGGAATACTCGCTCAATGCGGAACGTTCAGGTATTGGTTTTTCACCCTGCTTACAGCTACCTAACAAAAGAAACCCGGTAAACAATAGTACTAAGCGCATATGTTCTAAAATAGAAATACCATTGAATCAAGTACAAAAGTATGTTTATATTCTGTTTTTACGACCATACAGATCAGGTTTTACTTATACCTTGGCCAGTTTATCGAATATTGAACGAACAACCGCCCAATCGTTTTTTTCCCAACGCCTTAATCCGTATCATATGATATGGACTTTCACACATATATTCAAGTGTAAAAGGCATATTATCGATTATGTATAGCTTAACACTAGTGACTGTAATAGGCTGTAAAACAGGCTATTGCTTCCATTTGATATTGCAGCCCATACTTGGCTTTTGCTCTGTTTTCACCGTTTTGCCATCCAATAAGGCATCCAGGGCATCGGATAGGTCCTTGCCGGTGGCTTGCCCCCTTTCGGGTCTGGTTTCATCAAAACGCCCCCTATATACACATTCCATATTGTGGTCAAAAACAAAAAAGTCCGGAGTACATTCTGCCCTATAGGCCTTTGCGACCCCTTGTGTGGCATCATACAGATATGGGAAAGGATATTCTTCCTTTTTAGCTACCTGCGCCATATATTCCGGTGCATCTTGCGGATAACCATCCACATCATTACTGCTTATGGCGATAAACTTAATCCCTTTTGCTTGGTAGGTGTTTGCCACTTCCACCAATTTTGGGTTTATGTGATGTACGAACGGACAATGATTGCAGATGAAAACAATAACGGTCGCTATGTCCGATTTCGACTCGGAAAGGGAAACAGTTTTTCCCGTTATGGTATTCAATAAAGTGAAATCAGGTGCCTTTGTACCCAATTCCATCATATTCGATAATGTTAAAGACATATTCCTTGTATTTTATTGACAACCTATAATCCGCTGATACTTTGCCCAAGGCATAAGCGAACGATTCCCCATGGACTCTCCCATGTTTGTTTACGGTGTATTTATTTTGGCCTAAAAGGGCAAAAGTGCGCTCTTGGCAAGACAAGAGTGCACTTTTGTTACCGGTGTTAGTTGCCTATTTCTGTCATTTTGTGTACTGTAAAATCTTCCAATTTACCCTCCGTGACTTTTTGGAACTGTACAAAGTGTTCCGTTTGGGTGTGTTTTAGCAAGAAATCCTGGTTTACCCATCTTTCATGAAACAAGAATAAGTTTGGGTTATCATTATCCTGATGAAGGTCGTAGCTTATATTGCCCTCCTCTGCCCTTGTGACATCCAATAATTTCACCAATTCCGCCTTTACGGGTTCCCTGTGCTCCTCTTTTACCAAAATTCGTGCTACAATGGTTAGGTACGATTTTCTCATATCAATTTGTTGTTTTAAAAAGTTTGTACTTCCTTGGTTCTAATAGTATTCCATTCAATCTTGAAAATATAGTGTAAAATTAGCTTTTTCCCTTTAGAAATGAAGGGCCCGAACCTATTCTTATCGACCTATATCCCACTTGTTCGGTGGCCACTCCCTAAAAATGCCCTATCCTGCCCAAGACTTAATCCATATCTGGTATACCTTGGGTAACCCCATAGACGATTACTTCCTTTTCTTTTCCCTTAAGGGGGATTTTCCCCATATTCTCAAAGTTGAAACCAGTCATGGCCAACTGGTTTTTTAATTGTTGGGATACCAGTAGGTCTTGGTTCAATTCATTGCATTTGTCCTGTATTCTCGAGGTGGTGTTTATCGTATCCCCATGGTAGGCAATTTCCTTTTTGTATTTGCCGACCTCGGTTACCATGATCTTACCCGAATGTAGGCCAGCCTTGAAGAAAGGCAGACAATTATAATTGGTATGATAATAGTCTTTCTTCTTGTGGAGCCTATTCTTGAAGGCAAAAAAGGCATTAAGGCAATTTTGATGGCGCAGTCCCTTTTTCAGACACCAGGAAAGCACCACTTCGTCACCTACATATTGATAGATCTCAGCCTCATTCTCGATAACGACCCCCAAATCATTAAAACAATCCTGTAGCATGCGACTGTATGCGACATGGCCTAGGTTCTCTGCATAGGTTGTAGAGGATTTAAGGTCTAGAAACATGAAAATACGCTCTTCTTCCCTTGGTTTATAAAACTTTCCCATCAATAGTTTCGACAAATTGTTCTCACCCAACATCAAATTGACTTGTCGTACGAGCAGCATAAAACCATCAACGGTAAGGATATAGAAATATATAGGAATGCTCCCCGGCTCAAAGGCAAAGGCCATAAACCCTTTGGTTTCCCCAAAAAAAAGGGTTGCCATGATATAGGCCATAAGGACGAGGAAAAATAAGAATACGATTGCATATAGCAGCCTAAACCCGATCAATCTGTATATCGATATTCTTTGGTTGTACCTATGTTCGGTCAAATTCTGTACAAAACCGGAAATACTCCCGAAAATGGGGCCGAAAACAAAGGATACCAACAAGGCTTCCTTGAATTCGAAATGTATGGCGCTTACCTCAATAGTCCCTACCCCCCGAATAATGGCCAAAAATAGAAAGGCTACTGTCCACCCGACCATATAGTCCCGAATGAGAATCCAGCGTCTTTTCGTCCTTAAGTCCATAGTCGTTTATCGAATATAATTATCGAAGATACATATATGCCCCGAATTTAAGTACCCTTATCCTCGGACCTGTTCTTATTTTCAGGGCAATTATTGCTATTGTGGTAAAGACCGTATAGGATATTTCATTTGGGTATGGGTCAGACTAGTGTCCGGCCCAATTTTTCCGCTCCAAAACGCACAACATCGGTAACGGGCAAACCTGTTTCCCTTTCAATTCCATCAATAATACGTAGGGCTTCATTTTCACTTAGTCTACGGGTATCCAAGGCAATGCCCACCGTTTTTGCCTTTGCGAACGCACCACACGCATGGGCTACGGCCTCATTCAATGCAATAATCTCGTTAAAGGGTGGGATATTTATTTCCGTGGAATCCCTTAATGTCTTCATTCCGGCCTTATGGCACAAAATAAGATGTGTTGGGCAACTACCCCTCATTAAGGGTAAGGTCGCCGTACTGCCCGGGTGCAATAAAGAACCTTGACCTTCTATAAAAACGATGTCCTTGTCCTTGGCATCGAGGACCAAATGTTCAACGGCACCACAGGCCTGATCTACCTTTATGGCATCCAAAGGGATCCCTTTTCCCGTAACGGTGATACCAATCTGGCCCGTAGCCAGAAAATCGGTGGATATGCCTTGTGCCTTTATCCATTTATAGACCTCCAATCCTGCGGTCATTTTTCCAACCGCCATATCGGTACCTACCATAAGTACCCGTTTGTTGGTCAAGGGGCAAGCCCTTCCCCTGGCGATGGTGTAGTCGGTTACAGGCTTACGGACATCCCAAATGACCTGATCGGGCTTATCGGCATTCAAAAGACCGGAAAAACGTTCACCAAGGAGGTCGTGTAGGCCATTGACCAATGACATGCCTAGTTTTAGGGCCTTTTTGATATTGGGGACCCAGGTGGGCGGTAGTTTCCCTCCTGTCGGGGCCAATCCCAGGACCAGGACTTCCGCTCCCATTTCAACCGCTCTTTCGACCGAGGGAACAATGGGTGTCCCAAAAGGTTGGTCTATGACTTCATTCACTTTTTTCCCGGAATGATCGGAATCGATCACGCATACAATGGGATTTTCGGAATAACGCATAACCCCATAACCCATTTTGGCGTAGATGGAGTCCAAATTACCTTCCATATAAATGGCCAGTTTCTTTTCTTTTCCTATCATAATCAGAACCCTTCTTTTAAAATTGCTCCATGCCCATAACGTTCTGTAGGCATGATTATTCCATTGACCAATTGAGCCCCGGAAAAAGGATCTGGATCTAAATTGAGTTGGGAATCCAGATCTACATGGTCCAAAAGTCCCGTTATTGCTGCTGCTGCGGAAATAGAAAGGGAAGATTCCCCCATACATCCTATCATGGTTCCAAGTCCAAAGGCCTTGGCAGTGGCTATGATCCCAAGGGCTTCCGTCAGTCCACCACATTTCATCAATTTCAAATTCACGCCATCTACCGAATGTGCCCATTTGGGGATATCGGTAGAGAAACAGCAGGATTCATCCACAAAAATAGGAAGCGGTCTGTTCTTGAAAATGAAAGGTAGGTCCCCTTCCCTACCGTGGACCAAAGGCTGTTCTACATAGTCGGTCCCCAATTCGGCCAACCATTTCATCATATGTATGGCCTGGTCAACATCCCAACCGCCATTGGCATCGACCCTGAGGCCTACATTACGGTTCTTGGTGCTTTCAACAACTTGGGAGAACATGGCCTTATCGGCTTCTATTCCCTCTTTGGAGCCCAGTTTCACTTTCAGGAACCGAACCCCGGTACCTTCCAAAAGTATAGGGATACGTTCCTTGACCACTTCGGGAGGATTTATCCCTATGGTCACCGAAGTAGCAACTTTAGGCAAGGGAATACCGAACAGTTGGTACAGTGGGAGTTGTGCCGTTTTGGCCAGTTGGTCCCATAAGGCAATATCCAAGGCGGCCAAAACACATAAAGGCAATCCAAAATCCCTTCCTTTTTTATATATTTCGGTAATGGAACAATTATCGATACCGGTTTCTAGAAATTGTTCGAGCAATAGTTGCCCATCCTCGGCAGATTCATTTCCCAGGGTTGATGAAGGCGCCATTTCACCCCAGCCCGTAATACCGTTCTTGGTCACCCCTACAAAAAGGTTGTTGGATCCAGTTACGGATCCACGGCTGATCTTTAAGGGAAATCTTTTTTTTAGGGGAATAATCTTAAATGTCAGTTTCATTTATTCAAGTATATCTTTTTTGTGCCTGTCCAGATGTAACCCCGTTTCATGGGATCCATGATGGTATAAGATTTCAAATTACAGTTTTCCGAATAATTAACCAAAAAAATCATGAAACCACAACCTTTATTATTTTTGTGACCATAATATGTCCGCGAAACAACATAACCACTACAAGCTTTATAAGCCATTTGGGATGCTCAGTCAAATGACCTCCAATGAAGACCGACAGAACCGTACCAAGCGATTTTTGGGTGAATTATACGATTTCCCCGAAGGGATAATGCCTGTTGGAAGGCTTGATGGGAAGTCAGAAGGATTATTGCTCATGACCACCGATGGAAAATTGAGTGATACCATAAACCGTTTTGGGATCGAAAAGGAATATTATGCCCAGTTGGATGGGGAAATCCCTAATGGGGCCATTGAATTGATGGAAAAAGGTGTGGAAATCGGTTTTGAGGGAAAAAGGTATGTCACCAAACCTTGTAATGTACAAAGGCTCCCATTTGACATTAAGTTGCCAGAGGCCGATAAAAGTATCCGGATAGGACGGCACAGACCCAATTCATGGATCAGTATTACAATAAGGGAAGGGAAGTTCCGGCAGGTACGAAAAATGACGGCAGCAGTTGGTTTTCCTACCTTACGCCTGGTAAGGGTCAGGATCGGGAAAATGACATTGGGTACCATGGAACCGGGTACCGTTCAGCCAGTAAGTGACTTGTTGTACTGATTGTACTGATTTATGATATTGCCTTAGGAACACTGTCCGTTTCCATAATACGGTATGCCAGTCCTTGGGATCCTTGCCATTTCACCCATGGGGTAGGCATGCTATTCGAACAACCTCCATATTTGTGCTACAAGAAATGTCACTACAAAGCCCATAGCCACAGGTAGAAGGGAAGCTATAGCCGTCCATTTGGCACTTTTGGTTTCCTTATAGATAGTGTATATCGTAGTACTGCAAGGGTTGTGCAACAAACTGAACAGCATCAGGTTGATGGCTGTTAAAAGCGTCCATCCCCCAGCTCTAAGGATTTCACCGGTCGCATTGGCCGAGTCCAGTTCGAACATCACTCCTGCCCCTGCCCCACCTGAGATTCCCGTAACCATGACTGTAAGCATTAAGATGGTGGGTATTACGATTTCATTGGCAGGTATGGCGACAATATAGGCGACAAGGATCACACCGTTCATTCCAAGAAGGAATCCAAACCCATCAAAGGAATCGATCATCCAAGCCGCAATACTTAGGTCGCCGATATAAATATTGGAGATAAGCCATATTACGGCACCTGCGGGCGCGGCAAAAATGATTGCACGCCATAGGACGATAATGGTCCTATCGATCAATGAGGTATAAATCGTTTTCCAGAACCTTGGTGGGCGATATGGTGGCAATTCGAGGTTGAAGGTAGAGACCTCCCCCTTTAAGACTGTTCTTGACAGGGCCCATGAAACCAGGAACATAAGACAAATACCAAGTACAGCGATACCGATAACAGCCCCTAAGGAGGCAATGTTGGCAAAAGAAGATGGTACCACGGCACCGATGAATATGGTAGCGATCAAGATCTGGGTGGGCCATCGCCCATTGCAGAGCGAGAAATTGTTCGTGATAATGGCGATCAAACGTTCCCGGGGACTATCAATGATACGTGTGGAGATGACACCAGCGGCATTACAACCAAAGCCCATACTCATGGTAAGGGCCTGTTTGCCATGGGCCCCTGATCGTTTGAACAAGTGGTCCAAGTTGAAAGCGACCCGTGGTAGGTAGCCAAAATCCTCGAGAAGGGTGAACAACGGAAAAAATATGGCCATTGGTGGCAACATTACCGCAATGACCCAAGCCACTGCCATATAGACCCCATCGATCAAAAACCCGTCTAGCCACCATGGCAGGCCGATGGCGGAGGCGTATCCCTTCAATGCCGGGTGAATATTCTCCAAAAGCAATTCCGCCAACATTGATGAAGGGTAATTCGCACCAACGATAGTCAGCCAGAAAACCACTGTCAGTATGAGGAACATTAATGGAAACCCCCATAATCTACTGGTAATGATCTTATCTATTTTGGCATCCAAACGCAATTTTTTATCACCATTGGGCTTATGAACGGAAACCTTTACGATTTCAGCTACATCGGCATAGATACCTTCGGCAAGATTATCATGGAATTCATCCCCGATTTGCCACCGAAGGTCGTCGGAGAGGGCAATGATATTGTCTATATTACTTTGCTTCATGTGGTATATTCTTCAAATTCACCTGTTCGGAGTAAATCAATGATGTGTTGGTCCCCCTCCAAAAGACGAAAGGCGATCCATCTACTGTTGGGCATGTCCGGGTATTCCCCTAGGATCTTCATACTTAAATCCTCAACGGCCTTTTCAATATTCTTGGGAATATTCTTGATACGATGGGGTTTGCAAACGATAGTGCCATTCGCAACCTCACTGATCGTTTGTATCAATTCGGGAATACCCTCATTGTATCTTGCGCTTGTGGCAACTACGGGAATACCGAGGTCCCTTGCCAAAGTACGTGTGTCTATCTCTATGCCATTACGTTTTGCCTCATCCATTAAATTCAAGCAAAGCACGGCCCGATCGGTAATTTCCAATATCTGTAGGGCCAAGTTCAGGTTTCTTTCCAATCTACTGGCATCCACGACGATCACCGTTACCGTGGGCCTTCCAAAAAGGATGAAGTTCCGTGCCACTTCCTCATCTTCCGAAGTCGATAATAAGGAGTAGGTGCCTGGCAAATCCACCAGTTTATACTTTTTGGTATTGTATTCAAAGCCACCCTCTGCCCTGGTCACTGTTTTTCCCGGCCAATTACCCGTATGTTGGCGTAGGCCGGTAAGGGCATTGAAAACAGTACTTTTGCCTGTATTCGGGTTTCCGGCCAATGCGATAACGTAGTCAAAGGAGGAGGTGTTCACCCCCAGTTTCTTTAATCCGTCCGCATTGAAATGCGCACAGGTATCACATGCACTTTTAGGTTTAACATCCATGGCCTATTTCTTAATTAATATTTTTGATGCCTGATTGTTCCGTAAGGCGATACTTGTTCCTTTTATCAAATAAGCTTTGGGCTCCCCCAAGGGGTTTAAAAGGTCAATGCTTACACTTGCTCCCTTTACAAATCCCAGATCCAATAGCCGTCTTCTGCTTTCCCCCCTTATTTCCCTTGAAATACCAATGACCTTAGCCTTTTCATCTTCCTTTAGGGTATTAAGCCTTAGAACATTCTCCTCATAGGAGACATCTTTTTCCAAAATGGAAACAGTGATATTACCTGCTATAATAGGGGCTAATTTAAAGGCCTCCCCTTCGGAGTGAAAGACAATTCGTTCTGGGGATTTCTCCATGACCCGTATAATAGATCCTATATGGATGTTCTCGGCCATGATCTGTTTGTAAATGATATCGGGCTTGTCCTTTATATGGATTATCCTACCAATGGTATGTGTTTTCAGTTCAGATACGGGAACCCCTTTTAATTTAGCCATCTTACCTGTAGTGGTGGGTATGGGATCCCCATGTGGGTCAAATTGTGGGTTTCCAAGTTTATGGGCCAAGAGGTTGGTCTCATCCATAGATAGTTCATGCTCTTTTCTTTCGGCCCGCTGATGCCATTCGGTCTTGTTGAAACCGGTCTTATCGGCAAGATACCTTTCCCACAATCTGTGTGCCCTTATAATCCGTAGGGCATAATCACTCCCCGATTTCGTCAATTTTATGATGTCGCCCGAAATACGTATCAATCCCAGGGTGGTCATATTATCGATACTATCAATGACCATTTTGTCATTTTGTTTCAGTGTTCTGACGATATCGTTGATATTCATGTATTTACCGGAATTCTCATTGTGGTATAGTCGTTTAAGAATATCCTCTACAATAATTTTGTCCGTCGATTGGAACCCTTTCTTGATCAACCAGAACCAACCCTTGTTAGGCCTGAACAGGAAGAAGGCCAAGAGGCTTATGCCGAAGAACACCAAAAGTGCGATAAGTGGATTATAGGAGCTCATTGGATTTTTATATAAAGGTTTTTAGCCACATTCCCGGATATTGTAATTTGATGTGAATTGTTATAAATCGTCATGGAATTGTCAAAAGGTTCTATTTCCAGTACCTTAATGGTATCCCCAATGGTAATATTGATCTTGTCCAAATATTTCAAAAAATCATCAGAGGCATCCTTTACCCCGACTACAAGCCCTTCTTGGCCTGCCTTCATCTCGGCCAGTATAATACTCTCCGATGCAACGATCTTCCCCTTTGTATTGGGTATGGGGTGGCCATGGGGGTCATGGGAAGGGTATTTCAAGAAAGCGTCAAGTCTATTGGTCAAGGTTTTCGATTGGATATGTTCCAATTGCTCTGCAATATCATGTACCTCATCCCAACTAAAACCAAGCTTGTCGAACAGGAATGTTTCCCATAAACGATGCTTGCGAACAATGGCTATGGCTATGGACTTCCCTTCTTGGGAAAGTCTGGCCCCCTTGTATTTTGTGTAATCGACCAACCCCTTGTTGGCGAGTTTTTGAAGCATATCGGTAACGGAAGATGCTTTGGTATTCATCTTTTTTGCAATGGAATTGGTGCTTACCAGTTTCTGGGTTTCCTTACCCAGCGTATAGATTTCCTTTAAATAATTCTCTTCGGTCTGGGACAACATTATCGCAATGGTTTTTGGTAAAAATACAAAATATTTTTAGTCCAATCTAAAAAAATATAGGGGAACAATACGGGTATCGGTATAAATACTTCCCATAGAATCCATAAAACAAGGTTTCCCGCCCATGGATTTTAGGAAGTGGTCATGACCGGAAAAAACGGGTAAAAACGATGAATTTCCGTTTGGTATTGATGAAATAAACCCCAGTAAGCAACATAATGGCGGCAATGATCGATTGTCGGGTAACTTCCTCATCCAAAAAATACCACCCCAAGACCAAAGCGATTATAGGGTTCACATACGTAGAGGTGGCCACTTTCTCAGGGGAAACCACCTGCAATAGATAATTGAACGATGTAAAGGCCACGATACTACCAAAAACTATAAGCATGATTACGGAGAATTGCACGGGGCTACTCCATGCCAAGGGGGAACTCCAAGTCTCACCAAAAAGCAGGCTTGAGATCGCAAGTATGATACCTGCTATCAACATTTGATAACCAGTGTTCACAAAGTGATTCCTTGGTAAATCGGTCTTGCTCACGAATAAGCTCCCGTAGGCCCAGGACAGCATACACAGGAAGATCATGACCACTCCCAATATGGAGTTCTCTTGGCCAAGGACCTGTTTTTGGCCTACCAATAGATAAATACCGACCAAACCAAGGATCACCCCAACAATAGACATCATCTGTATTTTCTTACCCTGTAAGATGCGCATGAGCAGAAGAACGATCAATGGCTGTGCGGAAATCTCCAAAGCGGCGAAACCACTATCGACAAACTTAAGGGCCCAGACCACTCCCCCATTACCAAAAGAAAGGAACAGGAAACCGGCGATCGTGGTGTTCTTCAATTGTCGCCAGCTAATGGTTATACTTCTCCCCATTACCTTGGTGATGATGAATATCAATATACCGGCAATAATAAACCGTATGGCGGCAAGCATAAAAGGAGGCAGTTCATTTACGGCGATTTTATTCAAAAGGTAGGTTGACCCCCAAATAACATATATGGAGAAGAATGCCAGTAGAATAAGAATTGAAGACCGTGGTTTAACCATTTACCATCCCTTAGATTAAATACAACCCATTAATATGATCACCCTTGGGTCTATATGGTAAGACCCTAATAAAAAAGGCACGCTGGTAAAAGTACACATTCCTTCCCGACAATAGCATGGGAATCCTATGAAAGCACATTATCGGGCGTACTAAAGGGAATGATGGTTTTTTAAATCGCAGGGCGATAGCCAAAAAGGGCCTGATTCCCCCAGGCTTGCCTCGGAACAACAAAAGTTTTTTCGGAAGATATCGTGCCCTTGGGTCGAGGTTGTTGATTCAAATAGGACAAAAAGTGATTATCCTTTATGCCAGTCCGTATGTACATCCTTGGAAAAAAAAGGGGTCCAATCGATATAACAAGGAACAAAAAGACCGTAAAAGTATTACGGCCCTTAAAATCAAATCTGTTATGAAATGGTATCTTGTCAGATTTTCTTGACCCTGACAGCGTTCATTCCCCGTTGTCCTTTTTCCAGCTCAAAGGATACTTTGTCATTTTCCGCGATTTCATCGATCAGACCACTAACATGGGTAAAGTATTTTTCCTGGTCGACAGCGTCTATAATGAACCCAAACCCTTTGGAAGAATCATAAAAGGAAACCTTACCTGTTCTTACAGGATCGAACTTCTCTTCATCACTTTCCTCTTTCTTGGGGATTCCCAATACAATATCCTCTGCCTCTATTTCTATCTTCTGGGATGGATCGGGAGGTGTGTCGGTTAAATTACCGTTGTAATCAACGTAAGCATACTGGATACCACCACCACTTTCCTTGGCAGCAGCTTTCCGGGCTATTTTTTTCTTTTGTTTTTCCTCACGTTTTTTCAAACGTTTCTTTTCTTTTTCACTCTTGTTAAATGTCTGTTGCGACTTGGCCATATTTTATTACAATAAATTTTCGTTTCAAATTTAAGAAAAAGGACTTAAAATAAATTCCGCCATGAAAAAAACGATCTTGGGAAAAGATACGGTCATTTCATTGAAAAATAATCCCTGATTCTAAAATTTATGCAAATATAAGGTTTTGCCAACTAATTTAATAATAGAAGGAAAAGCTTTTGTTGCTTAGGTGGTCCTTTGTACGTTCTTGTATTCCAATGAAAAAGGATGTTTTGCCCCTTTATGCAAACCATTCCCCCTATTTCAGGTCTTTTTATGCTTGCCTCAAAACAATAAAGGTTTTTTCGGAAGTGTACCCCGAACCCTTGGGTCAGGGCTGTTGGTGTAAAAAATAAAAGGGCGTACTTTTAACAAGTACGCCCTCTCTTGCTTGGGTTGTTGGCTATTTATTGTCCATGCTGTTTAACCAACTCTTTCTGTATGTTCGAGGGAACGGACTGAAAGGATGAAAAGACGGATTTAAAGGTCGCCCTACCTTGGGTCATAGACCGTAAATGGGTAGAGTAACCATATAATTCGGCTGCGGGCACCAAACATTTCAGTATCTGGTAATTATCCGTAGTATTGACTCCCTGGATAATGGAACGCCTCGATTGTAGGTCGGTCATAACGTTACCCACCATTTCTTCAGGAACCCTGACCGTTAATTCGTTCACGGGCTCCAATAAATTGGGGCTGGCATTTAGGAAAGCTTCCTTAAAGGCATGGGCACCGGCGATTTTAAAGGAAATATCATTGGAATCGACAGAGTGCATTTTGCCATCATAGACCATTACCCTGACGTCGCGTATATATGAGCCTGTTAAAGGTCCGGTTTCCATTACTTCCAAAATACCTTTCATTATCGAGGGCAGGTATCTAAGGTCGATCACCCCACCTACGATACAGTTATAAAAAACGAGTTTACCGCCCCATGGCAGATCAACTTCTTCCTTGCCCCGAATGTTGAATCCTTCGGGTTCGGGCATGTTCTCGTACCAAGGCTCTATTTTCAAATGTACCTGGGCAAACTGTCCTGCCCCACCAGATTGTTTTTTGTGTCTGTAGCTGGCATTCGCAGATCGCCGAATGGTTTCACGATAGGCTATTTTGGGTTTCTCGAATTTAGCCTCGATACCATAACTGTTCTTCAAGGTCCAATCGATCGTTGCCAAATGCAGTTCACCTTGGCAGCCCAAGATCATTTGCTTCAATTCCTTTGAATATGAAACGACTACCGTTGGATCTTGGCTATGTATTTTCTTTAAGGCCTCGCTTAATTTTTCCTCCTCCTTTTTATTCGAGGCTGAAATCGATTTCCTTGTTCTCGATTCAGGGAATTCAATGGGTTTAATGGTAATGGGCTTACCTGCCTCGTGCAAGGAGTCGTTTGTCTCTGTATATTTTAGCTTTAAGGTCGCCCCGATATCCCCAACGGTCAGTTTTGATACTGGTTCCCGTTTTTTGCCATCCATAATGAACAGTTGGTTCAGGATCTCCGTTTCCCCATTTCTTGAGTTCACCAGTTTGTCATTCTGTCTTACTTCCCCTGATTTGACCTTGAAGAAGGTAATCTGCCCCAGATTGGGTTGGTGTATGGTCTTGAATACAAAAAGTGATGTGGGGGCTTCTTTTTTGGGCTCTATGGCATTGCCTTCAACACTTTGTTGCGGTTTTAGGTCCGCAACGGAAGGGGCTACATTGTCTATGAACCCCATTAAACGACCGCTGCCCATATCTTCAAGGGCCGAAGTACAGAATACGGGGAATACCTCTTGGTTCAACATACCGGCCTTGATCCCTTGTCGCATTTCATCTTCGTTCAAGGTTCCTTTATCAAAATAGAGTTCCATTAGGTCCTCATCATTTTCCGCGGCTTTCTCAACCAGTTCATTGTGCAGTTCATCCGCCAATTCCTTTTGGTCTTCGGGTATGGGTAATTTTTCCGGTTTTCCACCATTGGGCCCGAACTTGTACATCTTCATTTTCAGAACATCGATGATGCACTGTGCACCATCCACTTTTATGGGGTATTGTATCTTGACCAGGTTATTGCCTACCAGGTTTTTAAGGCTATTGTAACTCTCATCGAATTTAAGGCCTACATGGTCTATTTGATTGATTACGAAAACGGTCGGTTTCTGGTATTTATCAATATAATTCCAAATGATCTCGGTACCCACCTCTACACCATATTGTCCATTAATGACCGTTACAATGGTATCTGCCACACGTATCGAGGAAATGATCTCCCCAATAAAATCATCCAATCCGGGAGTATCCATGATGTTGATCTTATACTGCCTCCATTCGGTATGTAGAGGGGTGGCAAAAACCGAGTTTCCCCGTTCATGCTCTATATCATGATAGTCGGAGACCGTATTCAGGTTTTCCACGGTACCTCTCCTATTGATCAATCCGGCCTCGAAAAGCATTGTCTCGGCCAATGTTGTCTTACCAGAGTTGTGAGCCCCGACCAGAACAATATTCTTTATGTGTTTATCGTCGTATATCTTCATGGGATAATGGTTTATATATTGATGTCCTGCAAATCTAAAATTACATTAATGGCAATAACATGATATTTGTTAGTTTTTATATCTAAAAATTATTGTATTCCCAGTGTTTGGGTTCAATGATGTACTTCATTATCATGGATAAGGAACAATAACGATTTAAAAATACAAAATTGTTGTTCATAAATGTTATTTGGCACTGTAATTCCATGAAGAACGACAAACCGGATTTATAAAAAGCATTGATTGTATCAAGACCATGGATAGGTACAATTGTTTTTGGCTGGATCTTGGCGGGCACCGACCAGGTTTGTGCCATAGGACTACGGGTTGAACCAATAATTGAGTTTTAGGGTAAGGGACCAGGTCCGGCCATTATAAGGATCCAATGAATGGTTGTTGGTATAAACGATGAATAGATCGGAAGCAGGTTTGTAACGCCATTGGAAGCGTGAATTGAGATTGAAGTTCCTTGATTGTTCATTGTATTGGAAGAGGTTGGAAAAGAACAGTTTATTGGTAAAGGTAATGTCGACTTCAGACCCAATAAGCCAGAACTCGTTCGTATTCCATGGGGCGGGCATTCTTATATGGTTGTAATTCAAGTTTGCGCTGAGGCTCACATAGGGCTGGAACCGATATCCGAGCTTTGTGGCAAGGCTGGTCCTGTTCCCCCTTTCATAATACCCGCCTAAACGACCATCAAAGGTATATGTGAACAGGCTTTGGGGTTTCGAGGCGTACATCCAACCAAAAGCGTTCCATTGGTGTTTGGTGCCTGTCGCCAATTCTTGTTTGCCCAATCGCGTGGGATCGAAAGGGGACAGTAATTCCACAAAATCATCCGATATGAAAAACTCAAGGTTGCTCCGGTCGCGAAAGTCGAAAGAATATTGTAAATAACTCGTATTATCGGTACGTTCAAAACTCTCGTTAAAATAATAATGTGTGTTCAAGGTGGGGCCATGGCTTAAAATATGCCCGGATTTCGGAAAGAAAAGGTACCCTAGGAACGATTGGGTCTTTATGTAGCCGTTCCTAGGCACATAGCCTACCTCTGCCCTGTAATTCCCGCTTACGAACTCTTCCTGGATCCGCCAGTTCCATTTTCTGCTCTTGTATTCCAAATGGGCGGCCTGGGTAATGCCATTGCCCCCTTTGTCGGGGGAGAACGATTTTAGAAGAAAGGCCTTTCCGTCCCACATATTGTTCGAGGAGGCCAAATTATACTCCAGCCCTACGTTTCGATTGAATTTCGGGTATAAGGTTGTTAGGGAATCATTTTTTTTTGGGTAGCTGGTAGATTCCTTGTTCACGACCATTAGACCTATACTGGACCTACCGAATACTTTGCGTTGCAAGGTTATTACACCGAAATTCTGACTGGGGAGGCCTGTTGCATCGACTTCGGCCGTTTGCATATCCATAACCCCTAGGCGCCATTTCTCATTCAGGTTGCCACTGATCCTCGCCCCTGCCCTAATAGGTACCCCCAGACCGATACGTCTTGAGAAGAAAGGACGTATGCCCGAATATCCGAAATTGGCGAAAAGGTCACCGTTTTCTAGGAAAAACTGTCTCTTTTCAGGAAAAAACAGTTCAAAACGATCCAGATTGGTGATTTGTCGGTCTACTTCTACCTGTGAGAAATCAGGATTCACGGTCAAGTCGAGGTTCAAGGAAGAGGTAAGGCCTATCTTTACATCCCCCCCTACTTTTTTGTCAAAAGTACGCTCCCCTTCGGTATCATCGTCCACACTTCCTAATGTATAAGGTATGATGGATATGTTTGTCCCCTGTGGAGGTGGTGGGTTGTCCCAGACCAATACCCCGGTATATGCCAATGAGGCAGTAGGGAACTGTCGTGGAACGGGTGTCCAGCTCGATTTTTCACTGGCCCTTAGGTCCAAACGGCTAAAATTGATGCCCCATTCGCTTACCCCGTCCTTATATCGTATCGATTTAAAGGGCACCGCCATTTCAAAAACCCACTTATCCTCGTCACTTACTACTTTGGAAACCCATTTACTGTCCCAATTAAGGTCGACCTTGCCACCACTGAACATGGTGCCGTCCCATTGGGCACCTGCGGCATTGGAACCAAAGGAAAATCCAGTAGTCTGGTTATTGAAGGGGTCTAGGAAGAGCAGGAAATTATCGTTTTTGCCGAAACTGAAATCACGACGTAGGGACTCAACGACATTCTTCCCCTTGGTGTTATTGAAGAAAGTAGCGATAAGGTAAATATACTTATCGTCATAGGCCATACGTATTTCGGACCTCTCGGTGGCCTTGCGGTCATCCATGGGCAAGACCATGAAAAAGTCATCGGCCACCTCGGCATTCTTCCAGGCCAGGTCATCGGCCACACCATCAACCACTATGGGTGAGGTCGCCTTTTTGATATGTAGCCGGAAAGAGTCGTTCTTTTTTTGTGCTATCCCTAGAAAACCAATAAGCAGGACAAAGAATAAAGAGGTGTGTTTTTTCATGATCCGGAACAATATAGGTGCTTCCTTAAAAATGGTCGTATATACCATTACCGATCCCCAAGCATCGATATGATTTTAAAGCACTAAGTTATAAAGAATACCGTTAAACCATATACGATATAGTATATTAGTGGCATGAATCCGAAAATAATCTTACGTGATCAGGTACGGGGGCATCTTCTGGACGAAATGACCCATGGCAAATTGGAACCGGGAAAGACCATAAACCTGGCTGCATTGGCACGTAAACTGGATGTGAGCGTGACCCCGATCCGGGAGGCGTTGACCCAACTGCAACAATCGATGCTGATCAAGGCTATTCCCAACAGGGGGTTTGTTATTTCCGAATTGAACTATTCCGAGGCCAAGGACCTTTATGAACTGGTAGCTGAACTGGAAGTCCTTGCCTTGGGGAATTCCGTTTTCGAGGAGTCATCGATCCAAGCCCTAAAACAGACCCAGATCAAGTTCAAGAATTCCGGGGATACCTTGTCCCGTATCCATGCAAAGCTCGAATTCCATAAGATCCTTACCCAGCATTACAGGAACGCCCTTGCACATCAGATCTTGACCGATCTTAAAACACGTATCATCTTTTACGAAAGGGCATTCATGTCCGATGATTCTATTTACGCCAAATCGGACAATCAGCATGATGGGATCATTTCAGCGATCGAGGATGATAATGTACCTACGGCAGCCCTGATCTTAAAGATGAACTGGATGCTGATCCTGGACTATATCCAAAAACAGCTTAGGCCCGTTTGAAAAACAGAAAAATAGGTGTGCCCCAATACATAAAGGCATATACTATTGATAGGATTACGGAGGCCACTGATAACATCCCACGCAACAAATTACCTATAATGCCTTTAAGAAACCTGTCGAGATCCATGAACAGGGCCATGGCCGGGTAAGTTTTGAATACGGCCCGCTGATGAACCGTAGTACGGCCTATTACGGTGGTGGGGACGAGGATAGGTCATTACGGAGGTATCGCAAGCACTATTCCTCCATTATACCCGTGGAGATCGTGGAGGATACCCAGGCCAATACCTCCAAAATAGTGACCTATGTGGGCGGGGACGCCTATAGTGCCCCTATTGCCCATATCAAAAGGACAGGAACGGACGCCATAGATGGGTACCATTATTTGCATAGGGATTATTTAGGTAGTATCTTGGCCATTACCGATGCCGATGGTGATGTCAGGGAAGAGCTCCAATTTGGGGCATGGGGCACGGTCGATAAGTTCTTGGACAGTACCGGCAGTACCACTTTCGGGCACGGGAGTCTTCTCGGCAGGGGCTATACGGGCCATGAACACTTTTTTGAGGTTTCATTGATCCATATGAACGGTCGTATGTACGATGCCCAATTGGGAAGGTTCCTTTCCCCGGACAATCATGTACAGGATCCTTTCAGCACCCAGAATTACAATAGGTATGGGTATGTACTGACAACCCGTTGATGTATGTGGATCCGAGCGGGGAGTTTTTCTGGTTTGCCATAGCCATAGGTGCTGTAATAGGCACTTACTCTGGTGGTGTTATTGCCAATGATGGACAGTACAACCCTTTTCAATGGGATTGGAGTAGTGGAAAAACTTGGGGCTATATGTTAGGCGGTGCTCTTGTAGGAGCTTTGAGTGGTTATGTCGGAGGAACTATAGCTACATCGAAAATACCGATGGCAAATACGGCAGCGATAGCGGGAGCTTCATTTACAAATTCAGTTGGCACTCATATTTATACAGATGGACAAACACCCGTGTCAATTAGTTTTGGTGTTGCTTCTTATGATTTTACTCAGGGAGAATGGGGTTATTTAGGTAAAAAAGGAAATCGTACACTGGAAAATATTGGATATGGATTGGGGGCAATGGCGAATTTATCTGATTTAGGGAAAGCAGGCGATTTATTGTTAAATACAGAAAAGAAAGATGTAATTAACCACTCAGCAATTAAAGAAACTAATGGTAACCCTGTAATTTCTTACGGACCAGATAATCCCAATTCCCCTAAATACAATTATTTTGGTAGCAAGCCTAATGGAATGTCCTCTGCACAACATTATGGAAAAATGTTTGGCGGAATAAGAGGAAGTAATGATTATCCGATTCACGGTAGGGATATTATTATGAGAGGAGTAAATACAACTACGATAAAGGGTTATGGAAAAATGTTAAGCTATTTATCAAATAAGGGATTAGCCCCGTATAGTTTCTTGTACAGTTCTTGTTCAACGCACACGGGGTTGGCGTTAAATTTGGCAGGAGTACCCCTTTGTTTATACATCCCTACACCGTACAAGCCTCTGTATGGCTTTGGAATGCAGGGATTGCACCTGCGTTAATAAATAATTCATATCACCTAACGAGATGGAGATGAAAAAAATATTTTTAATAATCTTATTGGTTTTTTGTAAAATTTCACATGCTCAAATGCTCAAATCTTTTGATTGTATGAAGTCGTATGAGGACTCGCTTGTTAGTGTTTATTCAGTGAGAATCAGATTAGACCAACAAACAAATAGCGATAGCAGACTAAATGTTGTTAAAACTGAACTGAAGAAACACCTTCAAGTTCAATCTGATAATATTTTGCAGATTGAAACATTGGGGTCTAAAAAATACGGAATTTATCAATATAGAGTTATAGTTGCAAAAAAGAACATTGCTGATACATTAGGATATTTTGATAAAATGGGTAAGGATAATTCGTTCTTTTTAAATAAACACGAAGCAGAATATTTTAATTTGAGATTTCAACTTAGAGACTATGGCTTTACGAATAAAAAAGTGTTCTTTTTTGGTCCGGGAGGGTTGGTTTTTTCTGACAAACAAAGATATTTTGATGAATTTGCAAGACATACTTTTATTCAAAGCAGTTTGTATGTTTTTGACAAGTTCGAAAAAGAAAAATCAGGAGGATTCGACGCTGTAATTGTCTACTGGAGTAAGAAAAACCACACCAAAGAGGACTTAATTAAACGACTAAAAGAAAGATAAAATATACAGTAATTTATAGTGAATCAAAAGGCACAATCGACCATTATTAAATAGGTTTTTAGGAGGAAGTGGAGCAGGTCTTACGCCAACAGCTAAACCTGCTAATGCAAATGGTTTTTTCCATACGCATCCAAATCAAGGGAGGGGATGGGGTGAAATGCATAGCCCCACAAGATATAAGTTATAACAGTGGCTATGCAAAAGTAGATCCATATGTAATTGGCAGGCAGAATGTTTACTTGCAAAGGACAATGCAAGCATCTTTAATGCTTTCTTCAAATAGGAAACTTAAGTTAGGTAGTTCGGGTATAATTTTATTGGCAAGTGTAGTTGTAATCTGGTTTTTAGTCAATGGACAATCTTTTCTAGGTGTAATTTGGGAGTCAATAACCAGGTAAAGAAATCCCACCACAACCATTACGATCTTAATTTAAGTGAATATTTTATTTTCGAATCCAAAGGCTCCCACTGGTATCCACTAGTGGTGGGTATGGGTAAGTTTATAGGCGTTTTTTAGTTTACGCCCTGTGGGGCTATGGTTTTGTGGCAACACGATAAAGTGTTAAGGTGTAAGTAGTGGGCATGGTAAAAAAGGCGGTTATGCCCATATTTACACATTTACACAGTAAAACCAGATATTCGACCATGTTGGACATCGTAATTTACCTTTTCAACGACTTTCTGGGGATGGGACTTTTAATAGTTTTGTGGGCTTAGAAGAAATAGCATTATATATGGGTTCAAAAAAGACACTATTTGATAAGGTATGGGATTCCCATGTGGTAGAACATATAGAGGATGGCCCCGATGTATTGTTCATCGATCGCCATATGGTTCATGAGGTTACAAGCCCCGTGGCTTTTTTAGGGCTGAAGAACAGGGGTATCAAAGTATTGCATCCCGAAAAGACATTCGCTACCGCGGATCATAATACCCCTACCGTAAACCAACATTTACCTGTTCAGGACCCACTTTCCGCCAACCAGTTGAAAGCCTTGGAAGAAAATTCGGCCACCTACGGTATTCCCTATTGGGGGTTAGGGCATGAGAAGAACGGTATTGTGCACGTTGTCGGCCCGGAGTACGGAATTACACAACCTGGGGCCACCATTGTATGTGGTGACTCCCATACATCCACCCATGGGGCATTTGGTGCCATTGCCTTTGGCATAGGGACTTCGGAGGTTGAAATGGTCTTGGCTACCCAATGTATCATGCAGGCGAAGCCAAAGAGTATGCGGATCAATGTAGAGGGGGCGTTGAGCTATGGTGTAACCCCCAAGGATGTTGCCTTGTATATTATCTCGAAATTAACGACCTCAGGGGCCACAGGGTATTTTGTGGAATATGCCGGTCAGGTTTTCCGTGATATGACGATGGAAGGGCGAATGACCGTATGTAACCTTAGTATAGAAATGGGTGCCCGTGGTGGTATGATCGCACCTGATGAAAAAACGTTCGAATATGTAAAGGGACGTGAATTCTCCCCCAAAGGCGCTGCCCTGGACAAGGCCATGGCCTATTGGGAATCGCTGTATACCGATGAAGGCGCCAAGTTCGACAAGGAGATCACCTTTGATGCCTCGGACATAGAACCAATGATCACATACGGAACCAATCCGGGAATGGGTATCGGAATTTCCAAGGGTATCCCTGATGCGGACGATGTTGAAGGGGGTGTCTCTACCTACAGGAAATCGCTCCAGTATATGGATTTCAATGAAGGTGACAGTATGATGGGAAAACCCATCGATTTTGTTTTCCTTGGAAGTTGTACAAACGGAAGGATCGAGGATTTCAGGGCTTTTACATCCATAGTGAAAGGAAGGAAAAAAGCGGACAATGTAACGGCCTGGTTGGTTCCCGGGTCCCATAAGGTCAAGGAGGCCATTAAGGAGGAAGGATTGTTGGATATACTTAATGAGGCAGGTTTTGAATTGCGCGGGCCTGCCTGTTCTGCCTGTCTGGCCATGAACGACGATAAGGTCCCTGCCGGGAAATATGCGGTAAGTACATCGAACCGGAACTTTGAAGGCCGTCAAGGCCCCGGCTCAAGAACGTTGTTGGCAAGCCCATTGGTAGCCGCCGCCGCCGCCGTAACAGGCAAGGTGACCGACCCTAGGGAATTGATGGAAAAGGAAAGGGTCTAGCAATACGCCAAGGACCATTTGCCTTAGTTGATAAAAGACATAATGGCTAACTAATAGCAAAAGAAAAGGATATGGCATACGATAAATTCAATATACTAACATCATCAGCGGTTCCGCTTCCCATTGAGAATGTGGATACCGATCAAATAATCCCAGCACGTTTTTTAAAGGCTACGGAACGGAAAGGCTTTGGTGACAACCTCTTCAGGGATTGGCGCTATAACCCGGACAATACCCCTAAAAAGGATTTCCCGCTCAATAACCCTATCTACAGTGGCAAGATCCTAGTGGGTGGCAAGAACTTCGGTTCGGGTTCCTCACGGGAACATGCTGCCTGGGCAGTTTATGATTATGGCTTCCGTTGCGTGGTCTCGAGTTTCTTCGCGGATATCTTTAGGAACAATTGTTTGAATATCGGGGTATTGCCCGTTCAGGTAAGTCCGGAATTCCTGCATAAGATCTTTACGCTTATCGAGGCAGACCCCAAAACCGAATTGGAAGTGAACCTTCCGGAACAGTCCATTACCATACTTGCCACAGGGGAAAAGGAAAACTTTGAGATCAACGACTATAAAAAAGGGAATATGCTTAACGGTTTCGACGATATCGATTTCTTGTTGAATATCAAGGATAAGATCATCGAATACGCCCAGGACACTCCTTTGTAATCATACATAACCGATAACCCTCCCTATAAATGAACAAACGGCGGATCGAAATAATGGACACTACACTTCGTGATGGGGAACAGACATCCGGGGTGTCCTTTTCGGTATCCGAAAAACTTACGTTGTCCAAATTACTTCTTGATGAGCTTAAGGTCGACCGCATTGAAATCGCTTCGGCCAGGGTTTCCGAAGGGGAGCTTCAGGCTGTCCGGGAAATCACGGATTGGGCCACGGACAAAAACTATCTCGATAGGATCGAGATATTGACTTTCGTAGATGATGGGGTTTCATTGGCATGGATGGAAAAAGCGGGTGCCCGTGTCCAAAACCTATTGACAAAGGGTTCTTTGAACCATCTTACCCACCAGTTGAAAAAAACACCGGAGGAACATTTTGGGGATATTTCAAAAATTATAGGGCAGGCACAGGAATCGGGTATCCAGACCAATGTGTATCTTGAGGATTGGAGCAATGGTATGCGTAACTCCAAAGAGTACGTATTCCAATATCTTGATTATCTGACCCAACAGCCCATAAAACGCATTCTGCTCCCTGATACCTTGGGAATATTGACCCATACGGAAACCTTTGGATATGTTTCCGAAATCGTGGAACGGTATCCAGACTCCCATTTTGATTTCCACGGACATAATGATTATGACCTTGGGGTCTCGAATGTAATGGAAGCCATAAAAGCGGGTTGCCATGGTATACACCTGACCGTGAACGGTATGGGTGAACGTGCCGGCAATGCACCAATGGCCAGTGTCGTTGCCGTTATCAATGATTTCCTCCCAGAGGTCGATATCGCGGTCAATGAACCCTCTTTGTATAAGGTAAGTAAATTGGTGTCCGCCTTTACCGGGTTTGGTATTCCTGCGAACAAACCGATTGTCGGTGATAATGTATTTACCCAAACGGCAGGGATTCATGCGGATGGGGATAGTAAGAAGAACCTATACTTCAATGACCTTTTGCCCGAAAGGTTTGGCCGAAGACGCCAGTACGCATTGGGCAAGACCTCTGGCAAGGCGAACATCCAGAAGAACCTACAGGAGTTGGGCCTTACCTTGAACGATGACGAGCTTAAGAAAGTCACGAACCGTATCATTGAGTTGGGCGATAAGAAAGAACGGGTTACCAAAGATGACCTACCTTATATTATTTCCGATGTCCTGAACAGTGGTGATTACCATCAAAAGGTGTTTGTTAGATCCTATGTCCTGACCCATGCCAAGGGGCTAAAACCCTCAACCACGGTCGCTGTTGAAATAGATGGGGAATTGCATGAGGCCAGCGCACAGGGCGACGGGCAGTACGATGCCTTTATAAATGCCCTGCACAAGGTCTATAAGGTCAAAAAAAAGGATTTTCCGAAATTAACCGATTATACGGTCCGCATACCTCCGGGAAGTAATTCGGATGCCCTTTGCGAAACCATTATTTCCTGGAGCAATAACGGTAAGGAATTCATAACCCGTGGCCTTGATTCCGACCAGACCGTATCGGCCATTAAGGCAACTGAGAAAATGTTGAATATTATATGACCAGAAACACCGTACATACGGGAAACAAATCAATATTAACTATAATAAATAAGGCATACCGTGCAGTGCACTATGCGATAAGCGAACAAAAATGAAATTAAACATAGCCCTTTTAGCCGGAGACGGGATTGGTCCGGAAGTAATCGATCAGGCAGTCAAGGTATCGAATGCCATTGCAAGGAAGTTCAACCATGAGATCAATTGGAAACCTGCCCTTACCGGGGCTGCGGCCATTGAGGCCGTTGGGGATCCCTATCCCGACGAAACCCATGGGATATGTGCAAATGCCGATGCCGTATTGTTCGGTGCGATAGGCCACCCTAGATTCGACAACGATCCCTCTGCAAAGGTGCGTCCTGAACAGGGTCTGTTGAAGATGCGCCAAAAACTAGGGTTGTTCGCCAATGTCCGCCCTACTTTCACATTTCCATCCTTGATCGATAAATCCCCCTTGAAAAAGGAGCGTATCGAAGGAACCGATATGATCATATTAAGGGAATTGACCGGGGGGGTCTATTTTGGGGAACGGGGAAGGAAGGACAATGGGGATATAGCCTATGACACCATGACCTACGAACGTTATGAGATACAACGTTTGGCCAAAAAAGGTTTTGAAATGGCGATGAAACGCTCCAAGAAGCTTTGTTGCGTGGATAAGGCCAATGTGTTGGAATCCTCCCGATTATGGAGGGAAACCGTACAGGCCATGGAAAAAGACTACCCTGGGGTCGAGGTCACATATGAGTTTGTCGATGCCGTAGCCATGCGTTTGGTACAATGGCCAAGTGCGTACGATGTGATAATCACGGCAAATCTGTTCGGGGATATCTTGACCGATGAGGCTTCCGTGATCTCCGGGTCTATGGGATTAATGCCCTCCTCCTCTGTAGGAAGCAAAGTTTCCTTATACGAGCCGATCCATGGTTCTTATCCGCAAGCTACAGGTAAGGGTATCGCAAACCCCTTGGCGACCGTACTATCGGCTGCCATGCTTTTTGAGGATATGGACCTGACCGATGAGGCCCAGGCGATACGTGATGTTGTAAACAAATCCTTGGATGTGGGTATTGTTTCCGAAGACCTTGCAGAAGGGGGCAAGGCATATAAGACGAGTGAGATCGGTGATTGGTTGGCAAAGAACATTTAAATAAGGATCAAAAGGTTCGATGGTGATTTCATCGGGCCCTTTTTATTGCATCGCATCGGTTCAGGGTTCGATCGCAGGGCGATAGCCAAAAAGGGTTTGGTTCCCCGAGGCTTGCCTTGGAATAACAAAAAAAAAATTTGGAAGGCATACCTCGTACCCTTGGGTCGACGAGGGTGTTGATCGGTATGCCCGAATATCCCTTAGTTGTCGGATTTAGATGATTTTCGATAAGGGTATGGATAATGCACCCCCCCCACTTTTTCAAATGTAGATATTTAAGTGCCTTAGCGTACATTTACCTACCTATGGGCTTCAGACCCCTATCCTAAAAGAGTATAATAAAGTAGTTTCCAATAATAAGTAACCGGACATCTATCGGGCTATTGATGCAATCATTTTTAGGCGTTCTGGGCAGCTTTTGGGCTTGCGGTAGCTTCATGGTCGCTACCTCTTCCGAATAGGCAAAAACCCCTTTTTTATTTTTCCATGATTATGCGCAATGAAGTTGATTGGGCACTTGGAAAAATAAAAAAGGGGCTATGCCAAATGAAAGTCAATGACAGCTAGCCTTCAACTGGGCTAAATTTGAAAGCACAACCTTCATCACAGCTTAAATATGTCGGTGATAAAATTAGGTAGACGCCCTCGAAACTGTATTTTTCTATAAATACATTATCATCGGATAAGCCCTCAACTGAAAAACCCGGGCAACCAAAACTGAACGTCAGGGTGTTATCTGTAATTGATATGGAATATTCCCCCTCTGTACATTCGGGAGAAAACTTATCCGTTACAAAGGTCCCATCCGCCTTCAGTTCTATTTGGTAACCATTTACAACGGGCCTCCAATCGGTATTCGGTGTTCCGCCATATTCCCTTTGTTCGATTAATGTCCAGGTGCCTAAAAAATCTTCCTCTTGAAATTGGTCGTCGTTTTTGTCGGAGCAACCCAATGTTAGGAAGAACATCGCAAACGATATAAGTATTCTTTCCATATTTCCTTTTTTTTAACCATTAATTTACAATAATTTTCTCTGAACCTATTGAATTACCATATATGAATTGTACTATGTAGACGCCACGCTTTAAGAAACCCATATCATACGTAGCTCCATCCTTGTCTTGTTCGAGCTTATTTTCGATTACTACGTTTCCAGTTATGTTGGACTTGCAACAAAAAAGTGGACAATTAGATAAGAGTTATGCCGCTGATTTTTGATTATACATTCCGTTTTCAAATTCCTCTATTGTTTTATACCCTAAGCCAGAATGTATTCTTCTTCTGTTGTACCAGGTTTCGATCCATTGAAAGATAGAAAGTTCGGCATCCCTTGATCTTTTCTTCAATTCCGATATCTCCCGTTGCTCGTCCGTCAATTTTGGGTTTCCCTTTCCCGGAAAACTGTTCTCCCCGTATTTTTTGGCCTCCCTGCGCCAGCGACCCAATACCGAGGGGTTCAGTCCCGGTTCCCTACATACCTCTGCGGCATTGCCCCTGGCATAGCTCAGTCCTACGGCTTTTTGTTTGAACTCTACGGTGTAATTCCTTTTTTCTTTTGACATTTCCCAAAGTTAATTCAAACAGCCTACACGCTCTTATCCTTATGTCCAGTCAAATATAGTAAGTCCAGCGGTTTGAAAAACTTTGGGAGTAAACATTGCACTTGACTATATCTCGACTAGGAATTTACTATTAGTTAACTCAAGTTTCCTATAATAATACTGTTTTTTCAAATTGAAATGCCATTACGAACAGGATCAATTTGATAATGGACCCATCTGCGCGGTTACCGCGTTTATATGCCTGGGCATAAGTGTGCGGATTTGGCTTATGGAAGTCCCTATCCTTTTCCTCATGTGTTCCTTGACAAAGGCCACCGCTGGGATATCCTTTCGTTTCGAGTTCGATTTCCTGCTGATTTGCAGGTCCACCTGCCCGGCCTCCATGAACATGTCCTCCAGTTCATAGTTGGTGTATCCGCTATCCCCGAAGAGCGAACTCTCGGGAGGCAGGTCATGGTACATCCTTTTTGATATTTGGGACCATGTTCGGCACCTTGGACAAGGTACATCTCCACAGGGATGCCGTCCGCGGTGGTCACCAACTGGATCTTCACCCCGTAGAAGTGTTCCCGTTTCGATGCGTTGCAACCCCTGTACCTCTCGTCCCTGAACAGCTTGCAACGGCTTATACGTATGTTGTGGCAGGCCTTTACCGGAAAAGAACCGATGATGTATTCCATCTCGCGGCACATGTACCTGGATATCCTGCCGATACGCAACAGAATGAACATCAAGGTTTCCTTCAGCTTGTGGAGGCGTTTGGTGAAACCGCTCCTTTTGGGCATACCATCGAAAACATGGCTGCCCATATAGGCCAACGACATTGTCCGGTTCCCACGGAAACAAAGGGCCGAGACCAATGCCGTGGTGATCACCTGTCCATCGGTGGTTTTCCGGTCATTGTGTTCCTTATGGTTCATTCCCTTCAATAGGTCGTCTGCCAAACAATATATTGCCATAACTTTGTCCTAGGGCATTTTGACTTGTTTTTGAAGTTCACATCCCAAAATTACAAACTCATCTTGCTCCTCCTTTTTAGGAAACTCAGGTTAGTTATTCCATTATAATTTGCGCTGTGTAGAAGTGTGGTATATGATCGAACGGAACATTTTGTCCTATTTTTGGAATAGGGCAATTGTTTCTAACAGTAATTTCGTCCCATTTTTCCAATGAGGCCAAATGACGATTTAAAAAAATAGCCTTCCTATTTATTGGGAAGGCTATTTTTATTCGTGTTCCTGACTTTTGCGGGAGTGATCTATTTGATGGATCCGATTAAAGAATGTAATCCGTACTTATGAAATTGGACAGTTTGGCTTCCAATAATTTTTCCACGATCTCCGTGTTCAGGTCATTATCCTTAAAGGCCACAAAGGTTCTTATGGAGAAGGACCGCAAGGCATCATGCACACTCAATGTGGATTGGGCAGAATCCTTTCTTCCTGTAAACGGATATACGTCCGGTCCCCTTTGGCAAGAGCTGTTCAGGTTGACACGGCATACCAGGTTCACTAACGTATCGATCAATGGGGCTACGGCATACACATCCTTACCGAACAGGCTCACTTGTTGTCCATAGTTGCTTTCGGCCATATCATTCAAGGGTTCCCCTATATCATTGAAAGGCACAATAGGGATTACCGGTCCAAATTGTTCTTCCTGGTACACGCGCATATCTTTGGTTACCGGATATAAAACCGCTGGCCAAATAAAATTATCAAAGCGTTTTCCTCCTTTTTTATTCAATATCCTGGCACCTTTTGCCAGGGCATCATCAATAACCTCCTGAATGTAATCCAGTTTTCCAGGCTCTGGTAATGGTGTTAGGTCAACCCCGTTATCCCAAGGATTGCCGAACTTCAAGGCATCTACACGTTCCGCGAATTGGGAGTTGAATCCGTCCGCAATATTTTCATGGGCATATATTACCTTTAGTGCGGTACAGCGTTGCCCGTTAAAGGACAAGGTGCCCGACAGACACTCATCGACCGTTAGGGAAAGATCGGCATCTGGTAAGATAATCGCCGGGTTTTTGGCCTCTAGGCCCAAGACCAACCGTAGACGGTTGCTCTTTGGATGTTCATTTTGAAGGGCATTGGCCGATTTGCTGTTGCCGATCAGGGCAAGGACATCTATCTTTCCGGTCTGCATGATCGGTGTGGCTACCGCCCTACCCCTGCCGAACAGGATATTCACAACACCTTTTGGGAAACTGCCCTTAAAAGCTTCGATCAATGGGGCTATCAATAACACCCCGTGTTTCGCAGGTTTGAATATGGTAGTGTTCCCCATGATGATTGCGGGGATCAAAAGGGCAAAGGTCTCGTTAAGGGGATAATTATAAGGGCCTAGGCATAGAACGACCCCAAGTGGCCCTCTTTTGATATGGGCATAGACACCGTCCTGTTTTGTGAACTTGGCCGCATCCCGGTCCATTTGTTTATAATCCTCTATGGTGTCGCAGATATATTCCACGGTACGGTCAAACTCCTTCTGGGAATCGGGCAGGGATTTTCCTATCTCCCACATCAATAACTTAACAACTTCCTCCCGTTTGGTCTTCATTTTTTCGACAAATGCTTCCATACAGGCAATACGGTCCCTGACCAACATGGTCGGCCAGGCCCCCTGGCCCCTATTATAGGCTCCCGTAGCGGCATCCAAGGCGTCCAAGGCTTCTTTCTCCCCCATATCGGGAATGGTTCCCAACAGTGTAGGTTTATATTTATCGGTGCTGGAAATGGTGGAGTATACCTCGGAAACCTTCCCCCTCCATTCCCTTAATTCACCATTGACCAGATATGTGGTCTGGTTCAGGGTCTTCGTGATTTTATATTCAGATGGTATTGCCATACTATTTTATTTATAGGATTAAAAATTCAATTGCAAAATTATGGATCTAACGGGAAAGAACATCCATGGGGTGGTTTTTATAATAAATAACTTCCTAAATGTTACACCACTACACTAAATATTGGAATAAATCGGGTTTGTCATTCAGGTATTCCCCATAAAAATTATCAGCTTTCATCCGTTCGATCAAAGGTGCGAGGTCATCCGGACTTTTCAACTCGATTCCCACTATGGCAGGGGCGTTCTCCTTGCTCGATTTTTTGGAGTACTCGAAATGGGTAATATCATCGTATGGCCCCAATATGTCATCTACAAATTGTTTTAAGGCACCAGGACGCTGTGGAAAACGAACGATAAAATAATGCTTTAATTTTTTGTATAACAAAGCCCTTTCCTTGATTTCGGGGGTGCGGATAATATCGTTATTGCTTCCACTCACGATACAGATTACATTTTTCCCCTTTATCTCCTGGGCATAGGTATCCAATGCCGATATCGTCAAGGCCCCTGCAGGTTCTACCACGATGGCGTCCCTATTGTAAAGGTCCAATATCGTTTGGCAGACCTTGCCTTCTGGGACAGCGAGTGTATCGTCCAAGTATTTTTGACAGATCGCAAAGGTCAGGTCCCCTACCCTTTGCACGGCAGCACCATCAATAAATTTATCGATTTTTTCCAAACGGGTATTCTTTCCTTTTTCTATCGAGGTTTTCATAGAAGGTGCCCCTTCGGGCTCCACCCCTATTATTTTTGTGTTCGGGGATAGTTCATTAAAAACGGCACATAGACCAGAGGCCAGTCCACCACCACCAATAGCGACGAAAACATAATCTATCGGTGCCTCTGCCTGGTCCAAGAGCTCTAGCCCTATTGTCGCCTGCCCCTCAATCACCTTTTCATCGTCAAAAGGATGTACGAACGTTTTATGGTTCTCCTCGCAAAATCGTAAAGCTGCTTTGGAGGAATCATCGAAAGTATCCCCTTCCAGCACTATGGTAATCTTATCACCTCCGAACATCTTGGTTTGCTCAACCTTTTGTTTGGGGGTCACCGATGGCATGTATATCGTGCCATTTATGCCTATATGGTTGCAGGCAAAGGCCACCCCTTGCGCATGGTTTCCCGCACTGGCACAGACAACGCCATGGGGCCGCTCTTCCTGGCCAAGGGAGCTCATCTTGTTGAAGGCCCCTCTGATCTTATACGACCGTACACGGTGAAGATCTTCCCTTTTTAAAAGGATCTGGGCCCCAAATTGTTTGGATAGCCGAATACTCTCGTCCAAGGGGGTTATCCTTGCTACCTTGCGAATAATCTCCGAGGCAGCTTTTATATCTTCTATTTTTGGTAGATACATCATACTCTATGGGAAAAATACCTAAAGCGATATGATTGCGCAATAGGCTCCATAAGATGAGGAAACCTGTCGGACTTTCAATCGCAAGGGCGATAGCCAAAAATGGTCCTATTTCCCGAGGCCCGCCTCGAAATGGGAAAAGTTTTTTTGGAAGCATGCCCCGTACCCATGGGTCGAGGTTGTTGATCGACCGATAGGTTTAAACACTTATGGTCCATTATTATTAAACGATAGGCTTCATCGCTGTCATTGAGGCTCTTAAACGGGCACCGACGACCTCGACCGGATGCTCCCTAAGTGCTTTGTTCACAGCAATCAATTTGGCATTGTCCACACCATTGTCCTTACCTTCCCCAAAATGTTTTCCAATTACATCGGTATCAATACCTTTCATGAAATCGGACAATAGAGGTTTACAGGCATGGTCGAACAAATAGCAACCATATTCCGCAGTATCCGAAATGACGCGGTTCATTTCGAATAATTTTTTTCTTGAAATGGTATTGGCAATCAATGGGGTCTCATGTAATGACTCGTAATAAGCCGATTCCCCAATGATACCTGATTCGGTCATTGATTCATAGGCCAATTCCACTCCTGCCCGTACCATGGCTATCATTAAGACTCCGTTGTCGTAGAATTCCTGTTCACTTATTTTCACATCGCTGGCAGGGGTCTTTTCAAAGGCTGTCTCACCGGTCTCGGCCCTCCAGGCCAAAAGGTTCTTGTCATTGTTGGCCCAATCCTCCATCATTGTCTTGGAAAAATGGCCATTCATAATGTCATCCATATGTTTATGGAACAAGGGGCGCATAATATCCTTTAATTCCTCGGACAGTTCAAAGGCCTTGATCTTGGCCGGATTTGACAGCCGATCCATCATATTGGTAATACCTCCGTATTTTAACCCTTCGGTAACGGTTTCCCAACCGTACTGGATCAATTTTGAGGCATAGCCGGCATCGATCCCTTTTTCGACCATCTTGTCAAAACAAAGGATGGATCCTGTTTGCAACAGGCCACAAAGTATGGTTTGTTCCCCCATAAGGTCGGATTTTACCTCGGCGACGAAAGAGGATTCCAATACCCCGGCCTTGTGGCCCCCGGTAGCGGCGGCATAGGCTTTTGCCTGTTCCAGTCCTTTTCCTTGTGGGTCATTGTCGGGGTGTACCGCAATTAGCGTTGGTACCCCAAAACCTCTTTTGTATTCTTCACGGACCTCGGAACCTGGGCTTTTGGGGGCTACCATGATCACGGTAAGGTCCTTACGTATCTGCATGCCTTCTTCCACGATATTGAAACCATGGGAATACGATAATGTGGCACCCTGTTTCATTAATGGCATTACGGCACTTACCACATTGGTATGTTGTTTGTCGGGGGTCAGGTTGATCACCAAATCGGCAGAAGGCACCAATTCCTCGTACGTACCCACGGTAAACCCATTTTCGGAGGCATTGATGAAGGATTGCCTTTTTTCCTTGATGGCCGCTTCACGAAGGGTATAGGAAATGTCAAGACCGGAATCCCTCATGTTCAACCCTTGGTTAAGACCTTGTGCCCCACAACCTATGATTACTATCTTTTTGCCTTTTAAGGCGGTCACACCATCTGTAAATTCGCTGGAATCCATAAATCTACATTTCCCCAATTGGGTCAATTGATCCCTTAATGATAGTGTATTGAAATAATTCCCCATTTTAAATTTTATTTTTTAGTCCCGATAGCTATCGGGATTGATTATTAATCTTGGTAAAAGTTACTTAATAGTTTTCTGATCGGCATCTCTCCCTTTGATACCGCTATCCTTCCTGAACGTACAAATTGCATAATGCCATAAGGTAATAGGGCTTCGTGCATTTCATCGATCTCATGTCGACGGCCTGTCTTTGCCAGAACGAAAAAGTCCCTTGAGACCGTTACGATCTGTGAATTGCTATCCTTGATGATATTCTGTATTTGGCGCTCATCAAAGAGAAGATGCGACGCTACCTTAAAAAGTGCGGACTCTTGATATATGATTTCATCATCATCATGATAAAAGGCCTTGATCACTTCGATCTGCTTTTCAAGCTGTTGCACTATTTTCTGTGTCCAGTCCTTAGTCGTATTTACGACTATCGTGAATTTCGATACGTGTTCAATTTCCGACTTTGAAACGTTCAGACTCTCTATATTGATATGGCGCTTTGAGAATATCCCCGATATCCTATTCAGTAACCCTATATTGTTTTCAGCATAAACTGAAATTGTAAACCATTGTTTTTTCATACTATGTCTGGTTGTTCATTCTATTTTAATCTGATTTCGGTTACGGAAGCCCCTGATGGGATCATGGGGAAAACATTTTCTTCCTTTTCTACCTTGACCTCCAGAAAATAAGCATCTTTAGAGGCCAACATTTCCGCAACCGTGGCTTTAAGGTCCTTTCTCTCGGTAATCTTTTTGGCCTTGATACCGTATCCTTCGGCTATCTTGACGAAATTAGGGTTGCTCATAACGGTGGAGGCATATCTGCTTTCAAAGAAGAGCTCCTGCCATTGGCGTACCATTCCCAGATGTCCGTTGTTCAAGACTACGATTTTGACCGGTGTTTTGTTTTGAAAGATGATGCCCAGTTCCTGAATGGTCATTTGATATCCCCCATCCCCTATTATGGCAACGACTTCCCGTTCCATAGCACCCATCTTGGCCCCTATTGCGGCTGGTAAGGCAAAGCCCATTGTTCCCAATCCGCCTGAAGTAATATTACTTTTGGATTGTTTGAACTTTGAATACCTACATGCGATCATTTGGTGTTGCCCTACATCACTAACGATAACGGCTTTATGCCCAGAGGAAATATTGATTTCATTGATCACCTCTGCCATGGTCATTTTTTCCTTAGTGGGATACAATTCTTGCTTTATGACCGTTTCGTACTCTATTTTATATTTTTTCTTGAACTCATTGTGCCAAGCTTCGTGTTTGTTTTCCTTGATCTTGGGCAGCAACAGGCCCAGGGTCTCTTTCGAGTTCCCCAATACGGCAATATCGACGATCACATTTTTGTTTATCTCAGCGGGATCTATTTCAAAATGGATAACCTTCGCCTGTTTGGCATAGGCATTCAGGTTACCGGTTACCCTATCATCGAATCGCATGCCAATAGCAATAAGCAAATCGCATTCATTGGTCAACATATTTGGTGCATAGTTACCGTGCATGCCTACCATTCCCACATTCAATGGGTGGTCTGAATCCAAGGCGGAAAGGCCTAGGATGGTCCATGCGGCAGGAATCCCCGCTTTCTCGATCAATGCTTTCAGTTCTTCCTCGGCATGGCCTAGAATAACCCCTTGCCCAAATACGATCATGGGCTTCTTGGCTGCATTGATCAATTCTGCGGCGGCATTTATTGCCGCTGGCTCAGGTTTTGGTACGGGTTTATAACTGCGGATACCGGTACAATGCTCATAGCTGAAGTCCAATTTATCAATCTGGGCATTTTTGGTGATATCCACAAGAACAGGTCCAGGACGACCGGACCTTGCGATATAAAATGCTTTGGCCATAATCTCTGGAATCTCCTCGACTTCCGTAATTTGATGATTCCATTTGGTTACCGGGGTTGAGATACCAACAATATCAGTTTCCTGAAAAGCATCGGAACCCAGTAATTCGCGTGTCACCTGCCCAGTTATGCATACCATTGGGGTAGAGTCTATTTGTGCATCTGCCAAACCTGTGACCAAATTGGTGGCCCCAGGCCCCGATGTGGCCATGGCCACACCCACTTTACCGGTAACCCTTGCATACCCTTGGGCAGCATGGGCCGCTCCTTGTTCGTGGCGGGTAAGGATATGGGTCAGTTTATCCTGGAACTTGTAAAGTTCATCATAGACTGGCATAATTGCCCCACCAGGGTATCCATAAAGTAAATCGACACCTTCGGCCAATAAACAACGTATGATCGCCTCAGCTCCACTTATCCTAATGGTAGCAGGCTTTTCTGTACCTTTTTTCTTTTCCTTCAAAATATCCATAACTGTTAACACTATATTGGGCGGTCGTAAATATCACCCTTTAACTCCCCAAAAAGGGGCAAATTTTGATTATAATTTTCTAAAATTCATCGGTAACACAACCTTGGGCCGCCGATGAGACGGATCTTGCATATTTGTACAATATCCCTTTCTTGAATTTTAATTCTGGTTGTGTCCATTTGGTTTTACGCTGTGCAAGTTCATCTGCCGGGACTTCCACATTTATGGAATTCGTTTCGGCATCGATTACTATGGTATCCCCATCCTTCACCAAGGCAATAACCCCACCTTCCTGTGCCTCTGGGGATATATGCCCCACAACAAATCCATGTGTGCCGCCTGAAAACCGGCCATCGGTGATCAATGCGACTTCCTTTCCCAAACCTGCTCCCATAATGGCAGCGGTTGGTTTTAGCATTTCGGGCATACCTGGACCGCCCTTAGGGCCTTCATATCGGATTACGACAACATCCCCTTTCTTAACGAGTCCGTTTCGTATTCCATCATTTGCATTGTATTCACTGTCGAATACCTTCGCCTTACCTTTGAAGCGTAAACCTTCTTTACCTGTAATCTTCGCAACGGATCCATTTTCTGCCAAATTCCCATAAAGGATCCGTAGGTGACCGGTAGGTTTGATAGGTTTGTCCAAGGGCATGATCACATCCTGGCCTTCCTCCAGATCAGGCACATCCTTCAGGTTTTCGGCCATTGTTTTACCGGTAACGGTCAAACAATCACCATGTAAAAGATTGTTCTTTAGCAAGTATTTCAATACCGCTGGTATTCCACCTACCTGGTGTACATCTTCCATCAAGTACTTGCCACTTGGTTTTAAATCGGCAATGAAAGGCGTTGTGTCGCTAATATGTTGGAAATCCTGTAGTGTGAATTCAATATCCGCAGCCCTCGCGATAGCGAGGAAATGAAGCACTGCGTTTGTTGACCCCCCCAGTATCGTTACCAAACGTATGGCATTTTCCAATGATTTTCGGGTTACGATATCCAAAGGTTTAATATCATTTTCTATTAAGGCACGCATTTGTCTCCCTGCGGCCAAACACTCAGCCTCCTTATCGTCGCTAATGGCCGGGTTGGAAGAATTATAGGGCAGCGACATACCCAATGCCTCTATGGCTGAGGCCATGGTATTGGCCGTATACATGCCACCACATGCCCCAGCTCCTGGAATTGACTTCTTGATAATACTCTTAAAATCAGATTCCTTCATGGTGCCGGCCACTTTCTCCCCCCAAGCCTCAAAAGCGGAAACGACATCCAATTTTTTGTGGTTATGACAACCTGATGCTATAGTGCCCCCATATACCAAAATGGCGGGTCGGTTCAGGCGTAACATGGCCATTAAGGCCCCGGGCATATTTTTATCACAGCCTACCACTGTGACCAAGGCATCATAGGACATACCCTGTACAACGGTCTCCATGGAATCCGCAATAATATCCCTTGATGGTAGGGAAAAACGCATTCCAGGTGTTCCCATTGAAATTCCGTCACTGACACCGATAGTATTGAAGATCAACCCTACGGTCTCTTTTGAGTTGACTCCCTCCTTCACCAGTTTCGCCAGATCGTTCAAATGCATATTGCAGGGGTTGCCTTCATAACCTGTACTTGCAATACCGACCAATGGTTTGTCAAAATCCCCATCCTTGAAACCAATTCCGTACAACATAGCCTGGGCGGCAGGTTGTGTAGGGTCTTGGGTTACATTTTTACTATATTTATTCAGTTCCATCTGGAAAATAATTATCGATGATCTATGCTGCTACATGTTATTCAACGATCAAATATAATTTAATAATAAAAGCTAAATTTTTAACAATGTTTCCTGCTCTAAATCCAATACTTGTTTAATTTGTCTAAAATATTGTTTGTCAGGTGATTAGATGTACTTTTTATACCATACTCAATACTTTTAATATGTTTTTGGGGCACATTTTTAAAGTGTGGGGCGGGGTTGCCGATACCGGCCAAAGGACAATGGCGATAATTTGTTCCGGAATATTTTAGTTAAAGGATGATAGCCCAAAAGGATTCGATTGCCCGAGGCTTGTTCTGAAAAGGGGATTTTTTTTGGAAGTATATCTTGTTCCCCTGGTTTGGGTCAAGGTTGTTGGTTGCCCATTGTAATCAATAAATAATGGCCCAATCAAGGGAACGATCATGATGGTCACCTTTTTTTTGCTACATTTGATTTCATTTCAATCTTATGGATGTATTACTAGATGTATTAAGAAAGCAGCGTCTTTTTTTCGATTCCCATCGGACAAAGAGTGTGGCCTTTCGAAAAAAGGCACTTAAGCGATTGGAAAAGGAAATCGAATTGAGGGAGGATGCTATTTGCGATGCGTTGTACGCTGATTTCAAGAAGCCCAAATTCGAAACCCTGAGCGCAGAGACCCAGTTTGTCCTTTCCGAACTGAAATTGGCTATTAAGAATGTTGCATTATGGGCTCGCCCTGAGCGAAAATCGGGTACGTTGTTGAACTGGCCCTCTTCCGATTGGGTCTATAAGGAACCCTATGGGTCGGTCTTGATCATTGCCCCTTGGAATTATCCTTTTCAATTGGTATTCGCACCACTTATCGGGGCAGTTGCCGCAGGGAATACCGTTGTGGCAAAACCCTCTGAGGCCACACCGAATACATCAAGGGTCATTAAGGAAATCATAACTGCTGTATTTTTGCCGGAACATGTATCGGTCGTGGAGGGCGGTGTGGAGACCTCCCAACGATTGCTCGACCAAAAATGGGACTATATTTTCTTTACAGGGAGTACCCGCGTAGGCAAGATCGTTTATGAAAGTGCAGCTAGATATTTAACTCCGGTTACTTTGGAACTGGGAGGTAAGAACCCATGTATCGTGGATGAGACCGCAGCACTGAACCTTGCCGCCAAGAGAATTGTCTGGGGTAAGTTCTTAAATGCCGGGCAGACCTGTATTGCCCCGGATTATATTTTAGTGGAAAGTAGTGTTAAGGATAAACTTATAGAGGCCTTGAAACGCAGCATTGAACAATGTTATGGGGAATCAGGGGCTTCCCCGGATTATGCCCGTCTTGTTAACAAAAAACATTATGAAGGCCTAAAGGAAATGTTACGGGGAGAGGATATTTTATTTGGAGGGGAGACTAATGATAGTGACAATTTTATGGCCCCTACCCTGGTCGATGAACCTGAAATCGATAGTAAGCTAATGGAAGGGGAAATATTTGGGCCAATACTCCCGATTATAGCTTATGATAGCGATAGTGATATCCATAAGTATATAACCCGATATGGCAAGCCCTTGGCTGCCTACGTATTCTCCACCGATAAGAAATTCCAGGATAAAATCATCACCGATTATAGCTTTGGAGGTGGGGCCATAAATGATACGGTAATCCATATTACCAACAAGAAACTGCCATTTGGAGGTGTTGGCCCAAGTGGTATCGGGGCCTATCATGGAAAAAGATCCTTTGAAATGTACTCACACCAGAAGGCGATCATAAAAAAACCCAATTGGTTGGATGTCCCTCTCCGTTATCCTCCTTACAACTTCCCTTTGAAATTTATAAAAAAAGTAAAACATCTTTTTTAGAGATTATGGAGAGAACAGTTACAGAAGCGATTAAGTATCGCCGATCCATACGTATTTATATGGATGATGCCCCATTGGATGACGAAAAAGTACGGCAATGCCTGGTTAACTCCACCCTGGCACCGACCAGTAGTAATATGCAACTATGGGAATTTTACCATATTACGGACAAAGGGAAACTCAAGGCCTTGGCAAAAGCTTGTCTTGACCAGCCCGCAGCAAAAACCGCACAGCAATTGGTGGTGGTCGTTACACGTAAAGATCTTTGGCGCAAGCGGAGTAAGGCCAATCTTGGATTTTTAAGGAACGGACTTGGGGATAAGCCGATGGAAGAGTATTCTACACGGGATAAATTCGCACTGAAATATTATAGTCAACTTATTCCCATGGTCTATATGGATTTCTTGGGTGTTTTGGGTGCATTGAAATATCTTTTCTTTCAGGTCCTAGGTCTTTTCAAGCCTACTTACAGACAGGTGCGAAATTCGGATATGCGTGTCGTGGCCCATAAAAGTGCGGCATTGGCCGCAGAGAACTTCATGGTTTCAATGGCGGCAATCGGCTATGATACCTGCCCTATGGAAGGCAACGATACCTTGAGGGTCAAAAAAATATTGAACCTCCCATGGGGAGCGGAGATCAATATGGTCATTGGTTGTGGCATTCGGGATGAAGAAGGGGTGTATGGACCAAGGTTCAGAGTGCCTTTTGATGAGGTCTACCATAAAATTTAAAGGCCAATATAACTATGGCCCCCGCTTTTCCCCCAATAAGGGGAAGGAGCTGTTTTTATACAGATCAGGCCAACTTGAATGTAATGGTGTCACCCATTTTCTTTTGGGCCAAAATGGAGATGGCCTTATCTTTTAATTGTAGTATTCTGGGATACCCCCCGGTTGTTTGCCCGTCTTTCATCAAGATGATCAATTTGCCCGAAGGTGTTAGCTGTACCGTACCCGGTAAGGTTGCGGAAGTCAACATGGACCAATCATGGCCCCTGATCTTTTCATTGAACTGATACCCCATTCTATTGTATTCCTTGGCTACGGAAAACCCCTTTTTAAAAAGGTCTTCCAGTTGTGTATCGTCCAAAAACTTAAATTCAGGGCCTTTGGAAACCTCCAAGACCGTTTCATCCAAAAGTGATCTTACCTTTAACTCACTTATTTTAGGCTCAAAACCGGTACACTCCCCATAGTTCAATTCCCCATGATCTTTGAGAGAGCCTCTTTCCGTTATCGGATAATATTGAGATCGGCTTCCCAAAACCTTGGGGGACTTAAAACCATTCTTAATGGCCAAATATGCCCTGAAACCATTTCGTAATTTACCATAGGAAAGAATATTCCCTGCCTTTACCTTATGGACTTTATTGTTGGATATCGGTTCATTGTCCAAGGTTGTCTCGAATTCCGCTCCAGCCAATGTAATATAGGTGTCTTCATCAAATTGCAGGGTTGGTCCTGTCATGGTTATTTCCAATACAGCTGCATTGGAATCATTTTCCAATAGCATATTGGCACTGCGGACAACGTCAACATCCATTACCCCCGATACGGGAACACCCTTATCCCGATATCCAAAACGCCCTTCGTCCTGAAGTGTTGTGAAAAAACCGGATTTCAATACCTTAAGCATCCAACCTTATTTTTTCAAATTGATAGATCCCTACCTCACCTTGAATCTTATGCAGATTATATTCTGCCCGGGAAATAGCGTGAAACTGTATTTTATCGCCCACATCCACAAAACAGGGTTCTTCCCTTTCAGCATCAAAAATGGAAACCGAACAATTGCCGATTATATTCCAACCCCCGGGGGATTCCTGTGGGTAGATTCCCGTTTGCTTTCCAGCAAGGCCTACCGCCCCTTTCTCTACTTTCTGTCGTGGTTCTGAACGTCTAGGCACTTCCAGTTCCTTTGGAAGGCCTCCCAAGTACATGAAACCGGGTAAAAAACCGATACCATATACCGTAAAAATATTTGATGTATGCAAGGCAATGATCTCGGTTGCCGTCTTACCTAATTTTTCTGCAACTTCCCCAAGGTCTATTGCAAAATCGGAATCATAGCAGACAGGCAATTTCCACAAGAACCTCTCCCTGTCCTTTACCCCCACCCGATTGCGATACCAAATTCTTAGCTGTGCCTTGAACGACCGATGGTCGATCGTGTTTTCCCTATTGATCAAGGTAATGGAACTATAGGCTGCAACCATTTCCCATTCCCCTGGGTTTAAACAGTTTTGTCCTAGAAAGGATTTAAATTGGATAATGTCCTCCAAAATGGCCTCATCTACTTCATTGGGCCATTCTATCAAAACGGCATGCTCACCAAAGGATCGTATTGAAATCTGATATTCTGTCACTTTTTGATATAGATTTGTTGCTTGGGCAATTCTTGTGAAAGATACATTAAAATCTGAAACGCATTAGGGGTATCACCATGGAGACAATAGGTATCTGCATGTAAATCCCTATCAACCCCATTGATGGTGCTGACCTTTCCCTTTTTGGCCATGGTGGCCAAATGATCTAAAACGGCTTTGGGATCCTTAATAAGTGCATTGGGCAACTTTCTGGATACCAGACTTAGGTCTGGATTGTAATTTCTGTCCGCAAAGGCTTCCAACCTTATTGAAAAACCCCGTTCTTTACCTATTTGGGCTATTATGGAAGCTGGGGGCACATATAATAGCGTGTTGGACTTATAAGGTTCAATGACGGACAAAAACAAGTGGGACAAGTCGGGGTTTTTGGCCAGATCATTGTAAAGGGCCCCATGGGCTTTTATATGATGTAAGGGAACCTGTTCCCTATCCAGAATGTTTTTCAGGTCGTTTATTTGCCGTTTGATGCTCTCCCTTAAAAAGTTGTCTTCAATATCCATTGTGGAACGCCCAAAATTTCCCCGATCGGGATAGGATGGATGCGCTCCCATGAGCACCCCGTTTTTTTTGGCCAACACCACCGTTCGGGACATGGATTCGATGTCCCCCGTATGTCCGCCACAGGCGATATTGCAGGATGATACCAAGGGGAGTATACCTGCTTCATTGCCTACCCCTTCCCCTACATCGCAATTGATATCGATAGTTACTTTTTCCATTCTTTATTACAAAAGGAGCCCAGTTATAGGAACCCTAATACCTTAATGATACTTTTAACTCCTAATACCAATGACAACACTATGATCAAAAGACCTAGGACATTCTGCATTTTAGTGTTTTTATATTTCCCCATAACTGTTGGTTTATTGACTATCCAGAGGAGAAAAACAGCGATTACGGGAAGTAATATCCCATTTGCCACTTGGGCAAATTTGATAATTTTGATTGGCTTTATCCCAAAAGAGAGGAAAAACACACCCAATCCCAGAACAATCATCCAAACGATCCTGAACCTCATATCCTTTAAACCGGCTTTCCAGCCAAAACAGCTATTGGCTACATAGCCAGCGGCCAAGGGAGCTGTTATGGCGGATGTTATTCCTGCCGCAAACAGACCTATCCCCATAAAGTAATGGGCACTATCGCCATACAGGGGCTCCAGGCCTTTGGCCAGATCCATGACCCCGGCTATCTCCCCACTGGGAATGGAGGCTGCTGCAATAACGATTGCCATGGAAACCACCCCTCCCAAGGCTATTGCCATAAACGTATCTTTTCGGGCATAAGGGAGATCCGATTTATGTTTCCATTTTTCACTCACCAGGGAAGCGTGCAAGAACAAGTTATATGGTACAACCGTTGTGCCTACCAAGGCTATGATATTCAATATGCCACCTTCTGGAACCGTGGGTACGAAGGTTCCTTTCAATATGGCAATTAGATCGGGTTTGGTAATCATGGCTGTTAAAAGGAAGGAAACACTCATGGTCAAGACCAAGGCAATGAATACCTTTTCCAAGAGTCTATAATTGCCCATATATAACAATATAAATGCCATGGCACCGATTATAATGGGATAATACACTGGGTTTTCGGTACCGAACAATGCGTTCATCCCTAGGGTAGCCCCCCCGATATTGCCAGCTTCATATGCCGCATTGCCGATTACTATGGCGGCCAATACAATACCTATAAGTACTGTGCGCACCCATGGGATATCCAATTCGTCCTTGATGGCATCGGCCAGACCATTTTGGGTAATGATTCCCAACCTTGCGGACATTTCCTGTAAAACCGCAGTGGCAACAATAGAAAGTAACAAGGCCCATAAAAGAGCAAAACCAAAACCCACTCCGGCCAAGGTACAGGCCGTAACGGTCCCTGGACCGATAAAGGCGGCTGCCACTAAAACCCCAGGGCCCATTTTTTTGAACATACTATTCTGAATGGTTTAAGGCATACAAGGCAAAAGTTCCCAACCAGTGGGTGCCTTCATAATTATCATCTACGATACTAGGTAAGGAATAATTTACATGTTCATCGGCAATCTTCCTTAAATACGAAAATTCAGGAAGTGTTTTGGCTATGCCATATAAGCACCATGCCCTGCTAAAATTAAGTCCATCGATATGCACTAATTTACCATCGGTACGATCGGACACTTTCCCAGGTTCCAAGGTAAATGATGGTTTTGTCAATTGTGGCAAGAAAATCTTGATCCAATGTTTAAATTCATTGGCGTTCAGTACCTTACGAACTATATCCGCCTCTTGAAGACAAGGGGACAAAAAGTCGAAACCACTTGGTTCCCAACCCAAGGGACATTCAATATCCTTAATATAAAAGCGTTTAACACTATTCTTGATTACTTCTTGGAGTTGTCCATGATTCATTGTTTTTGCATAATCCCATGCCAATGACATCCCAAAAGCAGTATTGCTGTGTTCACCAACACGGATGGGATAATTCAATTTGGGTAGAAAATCAATATACCCTTGGACGACTATATCCACCAAGGGTTGAAGGTTGGCACTTAATTCCTTGGCCATAGGGTCATCCCAAGTATTGAGCTCCTCTGCCAATTTCAGTAACCAGGCCCAACCATAGGTACGTTCATAAGTGCTATTCCCTTTCATCCTAAAATAGCTTATTTCGGCTTCTATGTTTTCCTTGGATAAGTTCTCCATAAGTTTAGCCCTAATTGTTACGGCCTCATTTATATTGGGAAATTGTTTTAAAAGTGAGACCAATGACCAATGCCCGTGTACTGAGGAATGCCAATCAAAACAGCCATAAAATGTAGGGTGCAGCGATTTCGGATTTTTGAGATGGGACGAATCCTGTAATGTCTGCCCCAATTTATTCGGGTATTCCGTCTGCATACATCCGAAAGGTAACCTTGCCAACCTATTGGCCTCTGCAAAATCCAATTTAGGCCGGATCACTTCCTCTTTAGTCGGACTATATTGGTTCAACCCCTCTTTACAGCCGAACATAAAAAACAATAAGAAAAACACCGCACCGAACCTTGCGTAAGCATAAACCATAATATATAATCTTGAATAACTGCCAAAGTTACACATTATGGCCAAATAGAACGCTTAATTCCTTACTGAAAAACGTCATGTCCCAAAATGTATGTTTCACCACAGTTTTAACACTATCGTTTGCCGTTCATCTAAAAATTTGCAGTTCGTCTAAAAGAGGGGCGTCATACATCGAGGAGATATAATAATCCCAAAAATACAAGGTTATTATTACCCCAAATCAAAATCAAAACTGATTAAAATGGCCTGTTTGGAATGTAAAAAGGAACTAGATTATTTAGAACATATGAAGTCAATGGATATTTTGGGTGTTGCGCTTTGTGAGAACCACCAAGCCCGAATGGTCGAATTGATAGAGATGAAAAATACACCTGTCGAAGCCATACAACTCTATTATGGCCTAAAAGAAGCCGGTGTAAACGCTATGTTGGAATGGTGGGATGGCAATAAATCCGTTGACATAGCCATTTCAAGGGTGAAACTGAATATTGAAATCGATGCCGAGTATAGTAGGTTGACCCATGAACAGGCCATAAATGATCTGGAAAAGACCATGCACTCCTTTAAAAACGGATTTACCACAATACGCATACCGCATGTCCTGGTCAAATATTACCTAAAGGAAACCGTAGATAACGTCCTAGGGATAATGGAAGGTTTAAAGGCGAATATCAAAGTCATTTGATCCCCGTCAAGAATACCGTACAACCGTAAAATGAAACTATGAGCAATACCAGAAAAATATTGACCCGGCCATTACGCGTTTTCATTGTGGCCATGTTGATTGGTCTACTAATGAAGATTCTTGATTGGCCTATGGCTACAGGGGTTATGTTTTTTTCTTTTTCGATCATCGGTATACTTTACGGTTTTCGTTTCTGGAAAAAACCTTTGAAACAATTCAATGATTGCAACAAATTGATTTTGATTCTTTCCTGGGCCATAAATGGAATACTGAACATATTGGATGTACAACATACCATTTTCATCCAATTGGCCATTGCCGTATCTTTTGTGCTCTGGTTTATATTTGAAGGTACGGACTATCTTGCCCATGACGGTCAAAACACAAAGAACAATACCCTGCAACTACTATGGAATATTGCTATGGTGTTTGGAACCTTGGCCATAATCGTGGGTAGCTTAATGCAGATCCTAAATTTGGAATACGCCTTTTCGATACTTGTTCTTGGGGGTGTTGTCGCTTGCGCCTATATATTCCGGGACACCTTTACTGTTGTGAGGATGTAAGGCACGGAATTTTGGGTATAGGCCCCAAACTCCCAAAAAACATAAGGACCCTATAGGGCCATATACAAATAAGGCGCTAGGAAAATCATCCTAACGCCTTATTCCTATGTCGCCGAGTGGCCCTTAATCAAGAGCTGGGGTAATTACAACACTTCTGAACTCCATAGGCCCATGGTCTCCCTGAATGAAGATCGGTCCTGGTTCTGCCTCATTGTTATCGAGGGCACCCCCGGTCATACCCGGTATATTTTGGTTGGTGATTATTTCTTTTCCGTTGGCCACGATGGTCACCCTCCTTCCAATCAAGGTGATGTCATAAGCTTGCCATTCCCCAGCAGCTTTCGCTACCATTTCGTTTGGGGTAAGAAAGCCATATACCCCTCCAAACTGGACACTTGCAGGTTCCAATCCTTTGCTGTCGGTAATTTGCACCTCGTATCTTCCCCGAAGGTATATTCCACTATTGCTTCCCTTGGGATAACGGAATTCAACATGCAATTTAAAATCACCGAACTTTTCATCGGTAACGAGATTGGCACCTGGTTTTTCGCTGGTAAGGATTCCTTCTTTTACAATCCATTGGTTTTCACCAGTGGCATGCCATCCGTCTAGGTTTTCGCCATTGAACAATGGTTTTGGCCCGCCCCATACGGGTTGTGGGTTATAATCCAACTTAGGGGCCCTGGTCCCTACCCAATCATATGATTTACCATCGGTATAGACCATCTTGCCTTTTAGTCGGTCTTCCTCCATTCTACCCTCAAACTCCATATAGCGTTTGCCGGGCTCCCATTGTGGAGGTATGGCAAAACTGAATTTCCCATTGTCCGATTTTATCTCCGCTATGGGTCTTGCACTTCCAAAAGCATAGACAAAGCGCCCCACCAAAGTGTTAAAACCTGAATGGGTAACCTCTAACCAAGAGGGAAGTTCCTTGCCATCTTGTAATATGGTCAGGTTCCATCTTCCTTCAAGTGATTTTGACTCTTGTGCATTTAATTGGAATGAAAGGGTAACGAGCATTACTACCGCGATTATCTTGATCTTCTTATTCATTTTATTCATTGTAAAATTGTATTTATTAGGTTTTACTGTAAAGACATTCTATTGTTTCCAACTTTCACTTCCCTTGGGTGTCCATATCCTGATTTTGAAAACTTGTTGAAATCCCCTGCCCGTAAAATTGCTTCGCCAAAACGGAATCTTTGGGATGGAAGTTTTCAAAAAACCGCCAATGGCCTGTCTTATCCTGGCACGGACAACCACATCCGTAAAAACAAGAAACAACACCAGTGGCATGAACTTTTAATACCCCTTTATTTCCTTCAAAAATAAGTTAAAATAGATAAAGGGCAAACCAGATCAATGAACATTATAAAAATCATAATCCATCAACCTCTAAACAGTTACAAAATCATTACTTTTATCGATTGTAAATTAAATATAATGTCTACAGCAAAAAAAGAATACAAAAGGGTTACCGTTAAGTCCCTCGTTGATATGAAAAAACGCGGTGAAAAGATTTCAATGCTTACCGCATATGATTACTCAATGGCCAGAATAGTGGATGCCGCCAAGGTCGATGTTATCCTTGTAGGGGATTCTGCCAGTAATGTAATGGCCGGTTACGAAACTACACTGCCCATTACCTTGGATCAAATGATCTATCATGCCTCATCGGTTTTGAGAGCCGTGAAAAGGGCATTGGTCGTGGTTGATATCCCTTTCGGTAGTTACCAAAGCGACCCTCAGGAAGCCTTGCGTTCCGCGATTCGGATCATGAAGGAGAGCAGGGCCCATTCCGTAAAGGTCGAAGGTGGTGAGGAAATAGGGGAATCGGTAAAAAGAATACTGAATGCGGGTATTCCCGTAATGGGGCATTTGGGCCTAACCCCACAGGCAATATATAAGTTCGGGACTTATACTGTTAGGGCGAAGGAAGAAGAGGAAGCTGAAAAATTGATTGCCGATGCCAAATTATTGGAACGTTTGGGATGTTTTGCGATAGTCCTTGAAAAAATACCCGCAGAACTGACAAAAAGGGTTTCAGAAAGCATTTCTATCCCTACAATAGGTATAGGTGCCGGTAAATATGCTGATGGACAAGTACTTGTTATCCATGACCTTTTAGGTATGACCCATGAGTTCAATCCAAGGTTCCTCAGAAGGTACATGAATTTATATGAAGAAATGGGTAGTGCCATTTCACGATATGTCGATGATGTGAAGACCAAGGATTTTCCAAATGATGACGAACAGTATTGATTTTCATGGCCCTCACTAATTCAAGGCACATATTGAAACGAATTAGCATAGTTGTATTCGTGCTCCTGAATGTTGGGTGCGATCGATTATCAAAAGGACTTGTTCGAAAACACGTTGACCCTGTGGATTACATTCAATTGGTGAATGATGATTTTATCCTGACCAATGTTGGGAATACCGGGGCCATGCTAGGGTTTGGGCAGAGCCTATCCCCTATTCCAAAAATCGTATTGCTACAAGGGGTTCCTTTAATCGTATTGTTGGTTTTGTTGACCAGAACCATACAAAACCTAAACCGCTGGCTGGCAATGGCTTTTGTTTTTATAACCGGAGTGCTTTTCACGACCATTAGGTATAGGGACATCAATTTAACATAAAGGATGGCAAAGATAGTTTCAAATCCGAAAAACCTTCAAATCCTCCATGAGGACAACCATCTAATTGTCATCAACAAGCGTCCAGGTGATATTGTCCAAGGTGATAAGACCGGGGATATGCCACTGAGCGAAGTCGTAAAGCAATATATCAAGGGCAGGTGCAGCAAGCCCGGTAATGTTTATTTAGGTGTTCCACACAGGTTGGACCGCCCTACTTCGGGTATTGTGGTCTTTGCAAGAACCTCAAAGGCCCTACCAAGGCTGAATAGGATCTTTGCCGAAAAAGAAGTCGAAAAAACCTATTGGGCAATCGTAAAAAACAGACCACCAAAAGATCTCGATACCCTTACCCAATGGTTGCGCCGCAATACCAAGCAAAACAAGTCCTATGCCAACAACAAGGAAGTAACGGATAGTAAAAAAGCCGTTTTGGATTATCGCCTGCTCAAAAAGTTGGACAACTATTTTTTATTGGAAATTAATTTGCAAACAGGGCGGCATCATCAGATCAGGGCACAATTATCCGCAATCGGTTGCCCGATAAAGGGTGATCTCAAATACGGTTTCGGCCGAAGTAATAAAGATGGGAGTATCCATCTACATGCAAGGAAATTATCGTTTATCCATCCTGTACAAAAAGAACGCTTGGAAATTATTGCCCCGGTGCCCAATGATCCCGTTTGGAACGCTTGTTGAGGTTTTTTGTTACTTTTAGTACGGAAACAAAATGCCATCCCATGATTGAAAAACGATTACCATCCATCATCTGGCATGGTCTTATCGTGAAGTCCTTACACTCTCGATGACTACCGCCCCTAAAATGAACACCCCACCTATAATAGTCGTCAAAGCCGGAATCTCGGATAAAAAAACAACTCCGATCAAGATACCATAAACAGGTTGGATACTGCTAATAATACTGATTGAGGTAATCGGGAAATGCTTGAAGGTCATTAGAAAAAGGGTATGGCCTATGGCAGTGGTCAAAACAGCTAAGGCAACTATTCCTTTCCATTGGGAAAAAAGTGTTTGGGGTTCAACAAAAAACAATGCAGGGAACAATAAAAACCCTATTATCCCGGTTTGGTAGACCATTAATGTAGATCCGTGGTAAGTTACTGATTTTGATTTAAGTATAATGTTCCTTAAGGCATAAAACAAGGCAGACAATATACCCATGCCAATGGCTGCATTCGTTGAGTTGCCGATATTGAAATCAGGGGTTAAAAAGTAAATGCCACATAAAACCAACAACCCCAATAATGCATGGATCCACTGGAACCTTGTCTTCAATATCACGGGTTCTAAAAATGCGGTAATCACGGGATAGGTGAACAACGACAACATTCCTATGGCCACATTGGACATCTGCAATGCGTAAAAATATGTAAGCCAATGAAAACACATCAAAACACCCCCTAAGACGACCATTGACCTGTCACTAGCATCGATATGCAAGGAAATTCCCTTGTACCTGCAGTAGATAAGCAAGACAAAAAAGGCCAACATGCCCCTGACTGCAATAGTAACGGGTACCGGTAAATCAACATACCTTCCCAATGCCCCTGATGTACTGACAAAAAGCATTGCCAAATTTATCTCCAACAGATGGGAAAAATGTTTATGGTTCTTCAAACTATGGCTTATCGGGTCTGTCGCATGGCTTTTTCCCTAATGATCTGGGCTACAGGTTTGTTTTCCAAATGACTTTCTAGCCAAGAGAGGACATCCAAATATAGAAAAGCACGTTTCTCATACGGGTGGTTCTCGTATTTTTTGAGTTCGTTGTGCAATTTTTGGAATTCATTGCGCAAGTCACTGGGGTAAATGCTACCTAAGTTCCGTAAAAACTTGATCATTTCTTTCTGAACAGCATGAAGTTCGTTCATTTTCATCAAAAACTTATAAGTGCTTTTCAACTGGAGTTCCATATGGTAATCCATACCAGCCTCATAATGGGCCACTAAACTCAACACCCTGGCAAAGCACATAAGGTCTTCGCGCATTTTCAAGTTCTTGTTGTCGATGATTTTTTTTACATACAGAATACAATTTTTGTTGTCACCAATGCCAAAGTACAAACTTGCGATCTTATAGTATAAAAGCATTATGTGGTGTGCATCCAATCGGTCGCTGTGTTTGGCAATGCCATACTCTATGGTTTTTACCAAGTACAATCCCTTTTCGAAAGTGCCCTCCATAAAGTGGAGGTTCAATTTGTTGGCATTTATGTACAGGAAGGCAAGTGAGGCTATATTGTCATTTTTCGGAAAACTTTTTGCCTCGACCATGGTTTCCAATCGTTGCAGTGTCTCCCTAAATCGTGAACTATATTTCACATAGAACAAGGACTCCAATAAATAATGGTTCCCTTTTATGAAAAATACAGGGTTCAATTGGATCATCTTTTCATTCTCATAAAAAAGATCGACCCATTTATTCGAATACCTATAACATGAAAGAAAATCCTGGATTAAAAAACTATACCATAAATGTGCCTTGTACAACCATAATTTTTCCCTAAAACCAAGTCTATCTATATTGTATTTGGGTAATTTATCTTTAAAATAGGTCTTCACTTCCTTTAGGTCCCCATCGCTACGGGCATAACCTACCTTTAGCATGAGTCCGTAAAGCTGTAATGATAAATTGGAAAGTTTACTGGTCATCACATTCTGTTCGGATAATCGCTTGGCCTGCACTACCAACTCATCTGCCCGATCGGGAATACTCCGGGTAATATACTGGGTCTCGATCAATTTTTCGAGTTCCACGATCTCATAGGCAATATTCTTTTCCTCATTATCTATTGCAATATATTTTGCCTTGTCGAGTATTTTAAGGCTCTGTTTATAAAGACCTTTCTGGTATAGTATGGTGGCAAAATCCAGTTGCTCACGCAATTGTACCCTAATATTTTGGTTGACAGGGTTTAAACGAAGGCTCACGAGGATCTGTTTGTACAGATGGGCCTTAAGGTTGGAAAGTTGGGACTTCTTAACGATACCACTGTCCAAAATCACCTTTTCGTCGTATCGCTTTGTTTTATCCAATAAATTGAATAATGCCAAAAATTTGGCATCGGTATTCACCCCCAAACGCCCAACATAAAGTTTAAACTGACGCTTTTCTGATTTTGAGAGTGATTTTACCAGAACAAACAATGCATCTTTATGCGTATTTGTCATCGTAATATATATGGTTTAAATAATTGTTGTTCAACAACTTACACTGACTAAAAAGTTGCTTAACGTTGTAAATTCGATACTAAGCCCCAATTCAACGGCCCTATTGGCCATATATTCGTAAAAGGCCCCGGTAAAACTACATAAAAATGAGTAAAGATATAGTACAAATTTTTGACACGACACTACGTGATGGGGAGCAAGTTCCCGGATGCAAATTGGACAAAGAGCAAAAACTGGTCATTGCCGAGCGTCTCGATGATCTTGGTGCCGATGTTATCGAAGCGGGATTCCCTATTTCGAGTCCAGGCGACTTTGATGCGGTCCTTGAGATTGCCAAAATCGTGAAAAATGCTACTGTATGTGGTTTGACCCGTGCCGTCAAAAAAGATATTGAAGTGGCCGCTGAAGCTCTGAAACCCGCTAAAACCCCAAGAATACATACAGGTATAGGAACATCTGATTCCCATATAAAACACAAATTCAATTCGGATAAAGAGGCTATTATTGAACGAGCGGTCAGTGCTGTAAGTTATGCGAAAACCTTTGTTGAGGATGTAGAGTTCTATGCAGAGGATGCCGGTAGAACAGACAATGGGTTCTTGGCCAGGGTTTGCGAGGCGGTAATAAAGGCAGGTGCCACGGTATTGAACATCCCGGATACTACAGGGTATTGCCTCCCAGAGGAATATGGGGCCAAAATGAAATACTTAAAGGAAAATGTTACAGGGATACACAAGGCAATACTTTCTTGCCATTGCCATAACGATTTGGGTTTGGCTACCGCCAATTCGATTTCAGGGGTAATCAACGGTGCCCGACAGATTGAATGTACGATCAACGGTATCGGGGAACGTGCAGGTAACACCTCTTTGGAGGAAGTGGTTATGATATTGAGGCAGCATCCTTATCTAGGGATCGACACCAATATCAATAGTAAATTGCTATACGACACCAGCCAGATGGTCTCCGAGAAGATGGGGATGTTGGTGCAACCCAATAAGGCCATAGTGGGGGCCAATGCCTTTGCGCACAGTTCGGGTATCCACCAAGATGGGGTTATAAAAAACAGGCAGACCTACGAAATCATGGACCCCAACGATGTTGGGGTAAATGAATCATCCATTGTCCTTACTGCAAGAAGCGGTAGGGCGGCTTTGGCCTATAGGGCAAAAAAAGTAGGTTATGAACTTACCAAGGTACAATTGGATATTGTGTACCAGAATTTTTTGGAATATGCCGACCGGAAAAAAGAAATCGTGGATGGGGACATTCATGAGATTATCGAGAGTAGCAATATTAAAATTGAAAGCATCTTATAAATGAAATTGAATATTTCCGTTTTAGGTGGAGATGGCATAGGGCCGGAAGTTATTGCACAAGCCGTAAAATGCCTACAAGCCGTTGAAGAAAATTTCGGGCACGATTTTACATTTACAAATGGATTGGTCGGTGCCGCTGCCATAGAGAAAACGGGCAGCCCCATTCCTGAGGAAACCGTGGCACTCTGTAAAAATTCCGATGCCACATTATTTGGAGCCATTGGCACACCAGAGTATGATAATGACCCAATGGCCAAAGTACGCCCGGAAGATGGACTTCTATATTTACGGAAGGAACTGGATCTCTTTACCAATATTAGGCCCATAAAGGCATTTCCCGCATTGATCAACAATTCCCCTTTAAAGCGGAATATTATTACAGGTACCAATTTTGTGGTCTATCGGGAACTTGTGAACGGTATGTACTTTGGCGAAAAAAGTTTAAGTGCTGACGGAACCGTTGCCACTGACCTTTGCACCTACACGGAAGAGCAAATAAGCCGTGTGGCCCATATGGCCTTTAAGGCCGCAAAGAAGAGGAAAGGGAAACTAACCTTGGTAGACAAGTCACATGCGCTTGAGACTTCAAGGCTATGGCGGAAAGTAGTCACTGATATTGCAAAAAGTTATCCTGAAGTGGAATTGACCTGCATGTATTTAGACCATGCCTCAATGTCCATATTATTGGAGCCAAGTTCCTTCGATGTTATTTTGGCCAGTAATATGATCGGCGATATTCTATCCGCCCAATGTAATGTGCTGGTTGGGTCTCCCGGATTGTTGCCCTCAGCATCAATAGGTTATGAAAATGCGATGTTCGAGCCTATACATGGTTCCTATCCGCAGGCAAAAGGCAAGAATATCGCCAACCCAGTGGCGGCAATATTCAGTGCGGTACTCCTACTTGATCATTTTGGGCTGAATGAAGAAGTTAATGCTATTGTATCGGCCGTTCATAAATCATTTAGGAAAAAGATAGTCACCATAGATGTTATGGGTAGCACAAAATACGGCACGTCCAGTGTTGGGGATTTTATCGCAAGGAATATTGTTGATGCAGATGATAACCTGAACATCAACGATGAGAATATTGGTCTTGGCAAATCGACCATTATTTAATGCCCTCCTATTTATTATAATGCCGGTTGTTTGAAAAAATATGTTTTTTAAGGAAACCACCCTTTTCATCAGTGGTACCCTATTCAAACCCCCCGCTTTTTTATATATGTCTTTTTTCGCAACTCCACTTTAAACTGGGTATGAAAGATGGGACCCTGTTATATTGAACCGATATTTATCGCGTTGTGTGCTTTCAGGGATGGAAGTTCGCCTTAGGTTTACAGGGTAATGGACAAGATCATAAAAGGCAAAATAAAAGTTCCATACAAATGGAATTCCCAAAAACAGATAGCTGCCTACGAAAAAAATTAAAACAATTCGATTGAAACAGTATTGAATGTCTTATTTCATTGTTTTATCTTTACCAGCTTTAAATACAGTCAATGAACATTTCTTATAACTGGTTAAAACAGTTTCTCAATATAGATTGGGAAGCAAAGGATACTGCGGAACTTTTAACCGACCTAGGCTTAGAGGTCGAAGGTATTTCACATTATGAAACCGTTAAGGGTGGACTTAGGGGTATTGTAGTAGGCCATGTACTTACTTGTGAACAACACCCGAATGCAGACCGCCTTAAACTGGCCACCGTTGATATTGGTCTTGGGAATCCAGTACAGATAGTGTGCGGTGCACCCAATGTGGATAAAGGACAAAACGTCCCGGTTGCGACTATTGGCACGACCCTTTATACAAAGGAAGGGGAATCCTGGAAAATAAAAAAAGGGAAAATCCGAGGAGAGGAAAGTCATGGAATGATCTGTGCCGAAGATGAATTAGGGCTTGGGGATGGCCATGACGGTATTATGGTCTTGGATCGCGAATTAACCCCGGGAACCCCACTCGCCGAAGTTGTTGGGATAGAAAGTGATGAGGTCTTTGAGATAGGGCTTACACCCAATAGGGCCGATGCTATGAGCCATTATGGCGTTGCAAGGGATCTGAGGGCGGGACTTAAGCAAAAAGAGATCAATAAAGAGTTGATAACCCCTTCGACAAGTCATTTCAATATTACCGACCGTTCATTGAAAATAGATGTATCGGTTGAGGATAGCGGTTTGGCACCACGTTATTGTGGGGTGACCTTGAGCAATTTAATCGTACAGCCTTCCCCAGATTGGTTAAAGGACCGTTTAAAAGCTATTGGCTTGAACCCAATAAACAATATCGTTGATGCCACCAATTATGTATTGCACGAGATGGGCCAACCCCTTCACGCCTTTGATGCCGATCGTATCTTTGGTAAGCAAATAATTGTGGGAACATTACCCAAGGGGACGAAATTCATGACCCTGGATGGTATTGAGAGGGAGCTTCATGAAGAGGACCTGATGATTTGTGATGGGGAGAAGCCCATGTGTATCGCAGGGGTCTTCGGGGGGATAAACACAGGGGTTACCGAAAATACCAGGTCCATATTCTTGGAAAGTGCCTATTTTGACCCGATTTCAATTAGAAAAACAGCCAAAAGACACGGATTGAATACTGATGCTTCTTTCCGGTTTGAAAGGGGAATAGATATCGAAAATGTAGAATATAGCCTGAAAAGGGCCGCATTATTGATCAAGGAAATTGCCGGAGGCGATATTACCTCCGATATTATTGATCTATACCCTAATAAGAAAAATGACTACCAAGTATTCTTATCCTTTGATAAAATAGATAAACTAGTAGGTCAGGGTATTCCTCGGGACACTATAAAATCGATATTGGTATCACTTGGGATAAAGGTGAGGAATGTGACCGAGTCCGGAATGGGGTTGGTTATACCTTCCTACAGGGTCGATGTCCAACGTGAAGTTGACGTTATTGAGGAAATACTTAGGGTCTATGGATATAATAATATCGCTTTCGGTGATAAGCTGAATGCGGCCATCGCACCTATTTCAAAATTCGAGGATTACAATCTGCAATATATTATCGGTGATCTACTTGCTGCCAGAGGTTTTTATGAGATAATGACCAATAGTCTTACCTCTCCGGATTATATTGACCTCATCGAAGAACTGAACCACGATCAGGCAGTAACCATTATGAACCCGTTGAGTGCCGATCTGTCGACAATGCGTCAGAGCATGTTGTTGAATGGGCTGGAAACTATATCGTATAATATAAATCGTAAAAACCAGAACCTAAGGTTCTTTGAGTTTGGAAAAACCTATCACCAATATGCTGCCGATAGTCATGTAGAGAACAAGCACTTAAGCCTTTTGGTCACGGGGAATAGGAACAATACTGGTTGGGCCTCTCCGGCAAAACCTACCGATTTTTTCTTTTTTAAAGCTGTGGTCGGGAATATCCTAAATCGATTGGGAATTGCGAATATTACTTCTAAACCTGTTGAAAGCACTGTTTTTTCCGAGGGTTTGACATTTGCCTGCAAAAAGAAGAAAATTGTACACTTTGGTGTTGTCAACAAACCATTGATAAAACAATTCGATATTAAACAAGAAGTCCTGTATGCAGATTTTAATTGGGACAATATTATAGAACTTGTGCCAAAATCAGAGATAAAGTTCAGGTCTATTCCTAAATATCCAGAAGTAAGGAGAGACCTGGCCTTACTTTTGGATGAACATATCGGGTTCAAGGAAATATATGATATCGCTTTCCAAACGGAGCGTAACCTTTTGAAAAATGTGGACTTGTTCGATGTATACACGGGAGACAAACTTCCCCAAGGCAAAAAATCCTATGCGGTGAGTTTTATGCTTCAAGATGATAAAAATACGTTGACCGATAGGCAAATCGATAAAATAATGTCTAAACTCCAACAGAAGTACACTACGGAACTTGGGGCGGAACTAAGGTAAAAGTTTTATTTTGCTAGGCAGGATCACGCTATCTATTTCGTGGATGATACCGTTACATTGGTCGGAGTCGGCAGTTGTTATTTTTGCCGAGTTCCCATAGCTGTCGGTCAATACAATATCTATTCCGTTTATTGTGGCGGTCAGTGCCTCGCCTTGTACCGTCATAAAGGTAGCTTCGCCATTTCCCCTGCACAATGCCTTGAGGATTTTAGAGGCAGAAAACTCCCCTGCGATAATATGGTATCTTAAAAGAGCCTGTAAATCACTTTTGTTCTCCGCTTTCAACAAATCCGTGCCAATATTGGAGAACAGTGTATCCAAAGCCTCATCCGATGGCGCAAAAACAGTGAACGGGCCATCAAAGTCAAGTGCATTGTGCATATCTGCCGCCTTTAGGGCCGATACCAAGGTCTTGTGGTTTCCAGATTTGGTCGTGGTGGAAATAATCGATTCCTCGACATCCAATGTTAAAAAATCATTTTCCGCACCTATATATGAATCTTGGGCCGAGACAAGATGGGCCGAGACAAGAAAGGTTAAAAAAAAGGTCAGTAAGGCCATGGGGGGGTCATAGCATTTCATTTAGGTTCAATTTAGGGATTTGGTAAAAAATATATAAGTATTCGATGAACTATATTAAATCATCGGCAATATACAACATATACCTATGTGGAAAAGTGACAATCCATATATTTTAACATATCATTAACATTTTACGGTTTAACATTTTAAAATTTGAAACAAAAGGAAAATGTATTACTTTGACCTACCCTGGCTTAAAGCGTTAATATTATGTTTATTGAAAATACGGATTTGAGAAGAGTACTTGACCATGCTAAGCATAAGGATAGCAAAGAAACCGATATCCAAGAAGTGCTCAAGGAAATATTCAAAGCCGAAGATGAACATGCAGACAGAATCGGGGAAAACATTTTAAAGGGTAGTCCTAGGTGTATGCACCAGCTCGATTTTGACCTTTTAAAGTCAGAGAATATTTATCACATAGACCACATTAAGAAGATCTGTATCGATTACCGCCTTCGATTCCTGGGTTCGGAATATTTCAAAGGCACTATTCATCCTGAAGCAATATCAATAATAAAGCATATCGAAAAAGAGCACAAGACCGAACTTTCCGGTTTTAAGATCATAGCACCCTCCAAGCTTTTTAAACTAGAGGATAAGGATGATCCCTTGTTGTTCGTTCCTTTGGGCAATGGCTATTATTACTTCATACACAAATGGGGCAATGACCTACACCCTCTGCGCAAAATATTTATGTGGCCTTTCAAGAATATAGTAAACCTATTGGTCACCGTGATCATTTTAAGTTATTTGGCCACTTTGATCACGCCTATTGGGCTTTTTACAAAAACCAATTTTGGTTATGAGTTCTGGGTATTGTTCGTTTTTATGTTCATATGGACGATTGCCATTGTTCTGTTTTATGGTTTTTCCAAAGGAAAGAATTTCAACCATGTTATCTGGAACAGTAGGTATTGTAATTCGTGACCAAAATCCACAACTATTGGTTCTTGTATAGGATTTGATAGGGAACCCCGTTCAAATCGAGGTTATCCAAAAATTTTGGTTCCGGTTCCAATTGTATCCTTAACAAGCCCCCTTTGTTATCATCATTGCTTTTTTGATAACCTACGAGCATGACGTTGTTCACATCGTCATAACTTATCATTGAGGTATGCCCTATCTTGAATTCAAAAGTCAGTTGGGACGCTGTTAAAAAATTCTCATAATAATACAGGAGTGCGAGATTACTGGTGAAATCATATATCGCAGGTATGCCCAATGATTCGGGGTCGTCCGCCCTTATATAAAAAAGCCTGCCCAAAGTATCGAAACAATTCATTCTGGATTCGGAGAATCTTGGTATTGCACCTTCTTCATAGTTAACGTATTCCACGGCCATGGTAGAACTATTCAATACCGTATGTAGTTCCGGGTATGAGATAATAATGTTTTTCAGGTTGTCTTCAAAAATCTGTTTGACATGATACCCTAATTCGATTTTATGTATAACGTTTTGGGTCTTCGTGTCAATTACCGAAAGTTCGTATTCATTGGTTATGTCCCAATCCAAGGTCAATACAAACAAGCGCCCATTGGACACTACCATCTGGGATGGTTTTTTGTCCAATGTAATGTCCGTTTTATTGTTTTCATCGACAGTGAGGTCAATGGCCCTTACATAGTATTTGTTGGTTTTTGATGTTTTCTCGACCATATAGGATATATATAGGGTATTATCGTCAAGGGTAATCGAGTTTACGGTTAAGTGACATTCCAATAAATCCCCAAATACATCAATAGAAGTGGACACGTCCTTATCAAAATCGTGTATTGTCACTTGTCCGTCACAATCTGTCAATTGAGTATAAAAAGCGAATATCGATGCTTTTTGGAATGTAATTTCCGGGAAGGGAATGCTTTCAAAGCTATTTTCCGTATTACTTGGATTTAATCCGGATTCATTGGCTTTAAGCATTTTGGCCGATAATTGGCCATTGCTTTTTTGCAATAGAATATAATCAGCCGTATAGGTTGTTTCCCCTTCTTCTTTTTCGGGAAGTGTAGGATCATCCGATTTGCTGCATCCTACTATGGTCAAAAGCATTAAAAACGCGTAGGCAATACTGTAGGTTTTCATGATGTAAGATTTAGGGACCGATAAAACTACGCCGTCACATCGTACATCTTATTCCGTTGTTCCTTAATGGTTTTATCAGACATGTACTCATCAAACGTCAAATATCTGTCAATGTTGCCTTTTGGGGTCAATTCTATGATACGATCGGCAACGGTTTGGGCAAATTCATGATCATGGGTCGTGAAAAGTAGTGTTCCCTTGAAATTCTTAAGTGAGTTGTTGAATGCGGTAATGCTTTCCAGGTCCAAATGGTTGGTAGGCTCATCCAACATTAACACGTTGGCCCTTAACATCATCATTCTGCTCAACATACAGCGCACTCTCTCCCCCCCTGACAGGACCGTGCATTTTTTCAAGGCCTCCTCCCCACTGAAAAGCATTTTCCCTAAAAACCCACGAATATATACTTCTTCGCGCTCTTCCTCGGTCTTGGCCCATTGCCGCAACCAATCTACCAGATTGATATTTCCCGTAAAGAAAGATGAGTTGTCGACAGGCAAATAAGATTGGGTAGTGGTAACACCCCATCGGAAATCCCCTTTATCCTGTACGCTGTTTCCATTCAGGATTTCATAAAAAGCAGTGGTGGCCCTAGAGTCCCTCGAAATGACTGCCACTTTATTGCCTTTGGCTAAATTGATGTTGACCTTATCGAACAACAGCTCACCATCTTCCGAGGATGCCCTTAAGCCTTCAATGTTCAATATTTGGTCCCCAGCCTCCCTGTCGCGATCAAAAATCAAGGCAGGATACCTTCTGCTTGATGGTTTTATATCCTCGACCTTTAATTTGGAAAGCATTTTTTTACGGGAAGTGGCCTGTTTGCTCTTGGCAACGTTAGCGCTAAAACGCATAATGAACTCCTGTAGCTCCTTGGCTTTCTCCTCCGATTTTTTATTCTGTTGGGCACGTTGCCTAGCGGCTAATTGACTACTTTCGTACCAGAACGTATAGTTGCCCGAAAATAGGTTCATCTTGCCAAAATCTATGTCCGCAATATGCGTACAGACCGCATCTAGGAAGTGACGGTCATGGGATACGACGATTACGGTGTTTTCATAATCGGCCAAAAAATTTTCTAACCAGCCAATGGTCTCATAATCCAGATCATTGGTAGGTTCATCCATGATCAAGACATCAGGGTTGCCGAAAAGTGCCTGGGCCAAGAGTACCCTTACCTTCAATTTCGAATCCATATCGGACATTAAAGTATAATGCAATTCCTCATGAATGCCCAAATTGGATAGTAAGGCTGCTGCATCGCTATCAGCGTTCCATCCGTTCATCTCTTCAAATTGCACCTGAAGTTCCCCGATTTTATCGGCCTTTTCATCGGTATAATCCATATAAAGGGCGTCAATCTCATTTTTAATCGCAAAGAGTGGCTTGTTGCCTATGACCACAGTTTCGAGTACCGTGTTCTCATCGTAGGCATTATGGTCCTGCTCCAATATGGACATACGTTTGCCCGGCTCCAGGTGAACATGGCCAGAGGTGGGGTCTATCTGTCCCGACAATATTTTGAGAAAGGTACTTTTACCTGCCCCATTGGCTCCGATAACCCCATAACAGTTTCCTTGGGTAAACGAGACATTTACCTCATCGAACAAGACCCGTTTGCCAAACTGAACCGATAAATTTGAAACTGATAACATTCTCCCTTATTTTAAAATTCGTGCAAAAATAGACAATTTAATAGCTCTATACCAATAAACTTTCCCCTTGTGTATAGTCGGTACATTAACCCTGTCCCAATGGATTTTTAACTCCCAATTAACAGGGAAACATATTCGCGTTCCTTAAATTTGTTCGCATATCGCAGATATCCTTCGTATGAACAAAAGTTTACTTTATCTATTTCTTACCTTATTGGCAGGTTGCGGCGATAGTGAAAAAAAAACCTCTAAAGTTTTTTTTGGCGGTGAAATCGTAAACCCCACCAGTGAGTATGTCGTTCTTTATAAAGGGGATGTTGTTATCGACTCATCGGCCTTGGACAGCAATAATATGTTTTCCATACAACTGGATTCGATACAGGATGGCCTTTACCATTTTAAGCATACTCCTGAATATCAAAATGTTTATCTTAAAAAAGGTGACAGTCTTTTAATACGGTTGAATACGGTTGATTTTGATGAGTCCTTGGTCTTTTCCGGCAAAGGGGAGGAAGTGAATAACTTTATGATGGAGGTTTACCTTGCCAAGGAGCGTGAAAAAAGAATCATAGGGGATTATTATTGGTTGGACCCGACTGAATTCAGTAGGAAAATCGACTCCCTACAACAGTTGAAATTGGATCTATTGGGCAACCTTAACCTTGACTTTCCCTTGACGGACAAGGAACTCGAAATGGCCAAGGCCGATATTGTTTACAATTACGCCATGTTCAAGGAACGCTATCCCTTTAAACACAAAAGGTTGACGAAGGCCAAAAAAGTACCAACATTGGATGGGGATTACTACGCTTACCGTAAAGACCTGACTTATGACCATAAGGACTTTACATACCTAAGGCCCTACTATGAGTTTATGGTGAACCATTTTGCTAATTTGTCCTATATGTCCTGTACCCATGGCTGTGATATTAAGGATAAGATGGCCAAAAACCAGCTTCACTTTAACAAACATAAATTAAAACTTATAGATAGTTTGGTTGTTGGGAAGGAGTTAAAGGACAACCTTTTTAGGAATGTGGCCGTTGATTACCTGTTGAAGGCACACGATACAGAAGAGAACAACAAAATATTCATGGAGGTTTTTCGTGCATTATCCAGTGATAATAGGCATATTGGCGAGGTTAATGACCTATATGCGGGAATCAGGAACATTCAACCCCATAGAAGAATCCCGAATATAAATTTGACCAATTTTGAAGGTGAACCGATTTCCTTGACCAATATAGCCAAGGACGGGAAAACTGTTTTCTATTTTTGGTCCGCATTGAACAAAAAGCACTTGGATGATATTTCCAAACGCATCAGGTATTTAAGCCAACAAGAACCCAATTATGATTTTATAGGTATAAATGTGAAAACAAATCCGGATGAATGGAGGTCCTTGGTCAAGGCAAAGGGTCTCAATTCCAAGAACCAATACCGTTCGGACAATTTTGAGAAACTAACAAAAACCTTGATCATTTATCCGATGAACAAATGTGTCATCACCGATAATGGGATAATCGTTGATGCCTTTGGGGACATCTATCGTTCTTTTAAATAGAAAACCCAAAAACCAATATGGTTTTCGGGTCTATTCCTATTTTCGAAAAAGTTGGATACTACTACAACTTTCAGTTCCCTTTTTTATAATCTGCCAAGAACTTCTCCAATCCACTGTCTGTCAAAGGGTGTTTTAAGAGGCCCTCGATTGAGGAAAGTGGGCCGGTCATTACATCTGCACCGATCTTGGCACAATCAATAATATGCATGGTATGTCTTACCGATGCCGCAAGTATTTTAGTCTCAAAAGCATAGTTGTCGTATATATGGCGAATCTCGGCTATCAGGTTTAGCCCATCCGTTGAAATATCATCCAGTCTACCTATAAAGGGGGATACATATGTGGCACCTGCTTTTGCTGCCAACAGTGCCTGACCAACGGAAAACACCAAAGTACAGTTGGTCCGGATACCGTTATCCGAAAAATACTTCAAAGCTTTTATGCCATCCTTGATCATGGGTACTTTTACCACGATCTGTTCGTGCAGTTCGGCCAACTCCTCACCTTCTTTGACCATAGCATCAAATTCAGTAGCGATTACTTCGGCAGAAACATCACCATCCACAATGTTACAGATGTCAACGTAGTGCTTTAAAATATTGTTACGGCCGGTGATGCCCTCCTTGGCCATTAATGATGGGTTGGTGGTTACCCCGTCTAAAACCCCGAGTTCCTGAGCTTCCCTAATTTGATCTAAATTGGCTGTGTCAATGAAAAAATCCATGAAATTGTTTTTAATTGTTTTTCTAGATAATGAATGTGCCAAAATTACAACTTATAATGGTTTAATAGCATCTTCTCATAGGCTTTATCTGGTAAAGTCCGTTTTAGGAATATAGAGAACCTTTGCATAAATGAGCCCACTTTATAATGTACTTTTGGATTTTTTGTATTTATAATGCGATATACTTTTTCCGCAACCTGAATGGGATTATTGCCGGAAGATACATCATCATTGATCAGTTGTAGGGTTTTCCCGTACGCATTTTCATATGGGGAGCCTTTTAAGACAGGGGCATGGTATCTTCCGCTCGCTATGTTCGTGGCAAAATCACCAGGGGCCAGATTGGTCATCTGTATTCCAAAATCCCTTATTTCCATTCGAAGGGCCTCTGTTGTGACTTCCAAAGCGCCTTTGGTAGCCGAATAGATACCTCGATAGGGCAAACCCATGTACCCGGCAATAGAGGTTATATTGATAATGAGCCCGTTGCCTTGTTTCCGCATTTGGGGCAAAACGGCCTTTATCATATGTAACGGCCCATGAAAATTTGTCCCAAAAGCCTTGAGGATCTCCTCGTGTGGGGTTTCCTCGATCGGCCCTGTTATTCCCACGCCAGCGTTGTTGATCAACACATCCAGCCGGCCTTCTTTATCTATAAGTTGGGAAACAGCCTTGTCGATCGTACCTGTATCCCTAACATCCAACTCCAAGAGGTCAAAATCACTGAAACCGGGGTATCTGCTGCAATCCCTTGTTGTTCCGTAGACCTTAAATCCTTTTGATTTCAAAAAATTGCCGATGGATTTTCCTATCCCGGAAGAACCTCCTGTTATAAGAACTGTTTTTTGTTCCATGATAGCTATAAATTAAAATTTAAAAAAGGTCTTATGAAAAGTGATTTGCAAAGAACCCTAAAGTACAATGGCAATATGGTCCAGGAAATCAAATACACATTTTTTATGGAAAATGAAGATATAAAAAAACGGCAAGCTACCTACATCGCACCGCTACAACCATATACCCTTGCTGCGTTCCCACCCTGGGGGATTTTACAGGAGCTGGTCGTGTAGGACTTGCCGAACGCAAATATACAATCTTTTAAAACTTTTTCAATCGTTTTATATTCTAATTTTTATAGATTAACTTGCCTTTTTTATTGATGTTCCTAAGTGTTTCTATAAGAGGGTAATACAATAGGGGGTATCTAAACCGTCAAATAATAAACATGTCCATGAACCTTTTTAAACTTACATTTTTTGCCCTTCCCTTGCTTTTGTCCATGTCCTGTGGTAGCGGCAACACCAAGGCAACTTCTTTATTCGAGATCCAACTAGAGGGTAATAAGGCCGATTTCAAACAACATCAAACAGTAGGTATCGGTATTAAGAACAAAAAGGAGAAATCGATCAATAAGGTAACTTACACCATTGATGGCAAGGAACTTGAGGCCAAAGAAGGCAAAATCACGTTCGACCTTGTGACCTTGGGGGTCAAGACCCTTAAGGCTATTGTGTATTATGACGAAACCAGTATAGAGGTTTCCAAGAAAATAAAAATATTGGCCCCTACCCCACCTGCCTTATATACCTATGAAATCATCAATGAATTCCCGCATGATATAGAAGCATATACCCAAGGTTTGGAATTCCACGATGGGGTACTTTATGAAAGTACTGGGAAAAAAGGGAAATCCTCTTTGCGGAAGGTCGATTTTAAAACCGGGAAGATCCTAAGGCAAATACATCTCGAAGATTCCCAGTTTGGGGAAGGGATTACCATCATGGATCATAAAATATACCAACTTACTTGGCAAAGCGGGATTGGATTCGTGTATGATTTGGATAAATTCGAGAAGATAGATACTTTTCAATATGGCAAGAGCAAGGAAGGCTGGGGGCTTTGCCATAACGGAAATAAAATATTCAAAAGTGATGGTACCGAAAAAATATGGTTTTTAAACCCCGATACCTTAGCCGAAGAGGGGCATATCGAAACAGTGACCAACAAATCGGTTTTCAACATGGCCAATGAGTTGGAGTACCTGGATGGGAAAATATATGCCAATGTCTACCAAAAACCTAGCATGATGATCATCGATGCACAAAGCGGGGCTATCGAGGGGGTCGTAAATTTTGTAGGTTTGAAGGAAAAGGTAACCCAACACCAAGAGTTGGATGTTTTTAACGGGGTGGCTTATAACCCAGAGCGTAAGACCTTTTTTGTGACAGGGAAAAACTGGGATAAGATGTTCGAGGTGAAAATCGTCAAAAAATAATGGAGCCCTACGAAAAGAGGATAATAGTCTCCAAAGCGGATTTGGACGACCTGAACCACGTAAACAATGTGCGTTACGTACAATGGATCCAGGATATATCAAAAGAACATTGGCAATCAACCGCCCCAAAAGAGATGCAGGTAGGTATTCTTTGGGTTGTCAAGAACCATAATATCGATTATTTAAGTTCTGCATCCCTAGGTGATGTGATTTTGGCAAAAACGTTTGTTAAGAGCACAAAAGGGGCTATATCGGTACGTTGCGTAGAAATGTACAATGGGAAAACGAATGGGATTTTGGTCCGTTCCTTTACTGAATGGTGCCTGCTCAATGCAATTACCTTGAAACCGATTCGCATTCCGGAAAACATCCAAAAGGTTTTCTTGGGCAATTAAACGGAAAAGCCAAGAATATACAGGGAATCCTCTGCCGATTGCCACGTTTGTACCCACAAGGGCAAGGGGTTTGTCCAGAAAAGGGATCCATGGACATATTTAGGATCGTGGCCAAGTATACCCGTATCCCAAATTGTTAATTTGTATTTGATAAATTCCAGATCAAATATGTTATTTTCGATCAATAACCAACGGGCAATTCGTATTTTTATGGCTCATTCAAGATAAAAGAAAATATGCAACGTGACCATCTCATTTTTGATTTAATAGAGGACGAGAAACAAAGACAATTGAAAGGGATCGAGCTTATAGCCTCAGAGAACTTTACCAGTCCCCAGGTAATGGAGGCCGCCGGTTCGGTATTGACCAATAAATATGCCGAAGGCTATCCCGGAAAACGGTATTACGGAGGGTGTGAAGTGGTCGATCAAGTTGAGCAGGTCGCTATTGATAGGGCAAAGGAGTTATTCGGGGCAACCTATGCCAATGTACAGCCACATTCAGGGTCACAAGCGAATGCCGCGGTTTTCCACGCATTTTTAAAACCTGGAGACAAGATCCTGGGGTTCGATCTTTCACACGGAGGACATTTAACCCATGGTTCACCCGTAAATTTCTCAGGAAGGTTGTACAATCCTGTATTTTATGGGGTAGATGCCGATACAGGTGTACTTGACTATGATGTAATCCAGGAAATCGCCCTAAAGGAAAAACCTAATTTGATTATAGCTGGAGCCTCTGCCTATTCACGTGATATGGACTTTAAGCGTTTTCGTGAAATTGCGGATAGTGTCGATGCCATTCTTATGGCAGATATAGCCCATCCGGCAGGTTTAATAGCAAAAGGTATACTTAATGACCCGATTCCACATTGCCATGTGGTCACTACCACTACACATAAAACCTTACGTGGCCCAAGAGGTGGATTGATTTTGATGGGACAGGATTTCGAAAACCCTTTTGGAATTCGTTTGAAGAACGGGAACTTGAGAAAAATGTCCGCATTGCTCGACTTGGCCGTTTTCCCCGGAAACCAAGGTGGGCCGTTGGAACATATTATTGCGGCAAAGGGTATCGCTTTTGGGGAAGCATTGACCGATGGATACTTGAATTACATGCTACAGGTTAAGAAGAATGCGGCAGCCATGGCTTCGGCACTTGTTGACAAAGGATACAATATTATATCGGGGGGAACGGACAACCATATGATGTTGATTGATTTGCGCAATAAGGGCATTACAGGTAAGGATGCGGAAAAAATACTGGTAAAGGCCGATATCACGGCAAATAAAAATATGGTTCCTTTTGATGACAAGTCGCCATTTGTAACTTCTGGAATTCGATTTGGCACCGCGGCAATCACTACACGTGGGTTAAAAGAGGATGAGATGTCGATCATTGTCGGTCTCGTAGATCGCGTACTTACGAATATGGACAATGAGGATACAATAACCCAGGTTAGGAAAGAAGTGAATACTTTAATGCAGGATAGGGCTTTATTCAACGCTTGATTGAAAAGCTTATTCGTCGTTTAGCATATGTAAATCCAAATCCTCATAGATTAACGAGGTATTCTTAAGGTCATAAATGATAGCATCCTGGTATGATTCAAAATATAAGACCCAATAGCTGGAATAGTTATGGGTCTTTTTTGTTACATCCGGCGTTAGGATGTCGTCTTCAAAGACAGCTACGAAGATTTCATAGGGAATCTCAACATCTCCCTTGGTTATTTGCAGGTAGTGTTTCCCCAGATTGTTTATAATACAGTCCAAATGGTCTGGTATACTTTTTCCGTATATTCTGTTTATGATTATACTTGTATCCTTTAGGTTGATGGAAAGCTCCTCAACGTCAAAGGGAATGTTGTTGTACTGTTCCAATAATGCCAATTCATTTGCAAGTGAATATTTGTATTGGTTGAATGTTCCCCATGTACCTTTATAGTAATGTGTGACCATATCGACCAAATTCAGATCGCAATTCAAATCGATGACCAAACTGATCTGATTATCATTTGTAGGGATATTACGTATTGATATTTGGGAGAAAAAAAATTTTTCAAGATTATTGGTGAACGTAGAAAGTCCCTTAATGTGAACATCCTTTGTTTGTCTTGAAGGAAGATTGTTTCTGGAATTGTCAGGTTGCGTAGCCATTATTTAATACTATTTGGATTGTAACTAACCCCAAATTTAATGGTATGTAGGCAAAACAGGGCTTAGGATAACCTTATGAAATATGAGGTTATCCTTTGTCAGGTATAACAAAGTCTATAAACATCTTAAAATCAATTATTTAAAAATAAAATAAAATGTAAAAAAACAGGAATTATATGAACCCGCGTTTCCTGGCCTCTTCTATAAGTTCAAAATCATTACCTTGTTCAGTACCGAAAAGTTGCTTTAATTGTCTTTTCCTGGATTCCACTGTTGTAGGTGCAATCGATATTAAGTGGGCAATATCCTTGGTACGGGTTCCTATGGAAATATAGTGAAGGATTTTTTTGTCGGTATCGTCTACCTGGTCAATATCATTGGCCATTTTCCTTCGAATCGCAGATAGGGCACTTGCAGTGTAGTAGGGAGGCCTCTCCAATACAGTCATTACCATTGCGCAAAGGGATTTCCCATCTATTTCCGATTTTACCATATAGCCATCGGGGTCTACTGCCTTGAATATACTGTTGATACGGTAACTGTCACTAAATGATGACATGTAGACGATTTTCGAGGCAGGAACTTCTTTTCTTGCATAGATACCTAGATCCTCACCGCTTCTTCTATCGTTGGAATGCGTAGGGGAAAGGGATATGTCCAATAAAATGATATCATAAGGTATCGAACGTTTGGAAAAATCGATTTTTTCCATAGCTCCCTCAAAAGTATTGACGGTATCTACCCTAACCTGAAAACCATCAAACTCCGTACCTTCCAAAATGTATTTATAACCCATGGCTGTCATGGTGTGGTCATCTACCGATAAAATCCGTACAAATTTCATTTTTCCGCCTATTACGTACTATCTCCTCTAGTACGTTGTGTTGATTTTATTTTCGAGTGGTATATTCAAGCTTATCGTTGTTCCTTTGTCTATAACACTATCAATATCCCAAGTCCCGTTGAGCTTACCTATCCTTGACGTGATGTTTCGCATACCTATGCCATTTTTGGTTTTCCTCGATCTTGGCACAAACCCTTTTCCGTCATCGGTCACGGTCACAACAATTTTTTCATCTGTACGTACAAAACTAACCAAAATATTCTTGCAATTTGCGTGTTTGACAGCATTTTGCAATATCTCTTGAATCATACGGTATAGATTGATCTTGATGTCCCCCTGTATGGTGTCCCAATCCAATGTTTCATCATATTGGAAAGAATGGTCAAGATGGTTCGAAGGACATGTGTCCTCCAATAATTCCTGAATGGAATTAATGAAGTTGTTTGCATTGTGATAGGCAGCATAACTCAATTCATGTGAAATAGTGCGTACTTCACCTTCAATATTCTTTAATGCCTCTATAGCCTTGGCTTTTTCCGATATTGCTTCCTCTGTGTTGATTTTGTTCAATCCGGTCAGTACCATTCTGGCCCCCAACATTTTCCCAAGGACCCCATCGTGCAGTTCTTCGGAAATCCGTTTTTGCTCCGCTTTCTTTGTTTCCTCGATTTCTTGTTTTTGGGACAGCATTAGGTCAAATGTCTTTTGGTTACTGTCCTGCAGTTGTTGTTGGAACCGTAAAGCTTGGTTTTTGGAGCGCTGGTGTAAAATCACGTATACGGATATCCCAAGTAATGAAATAACCAAAGCCAAACCTGTCCACATTCGATTCTCTCGGGTCAGGGATTCATTTTCGGCGATAAATTCATCGGTCTCAAAGCGTATTCGTGTAAATTTATTACGTTTCCGCCGTTCTAGTTGAACAAGACTATCGTACAAAGCAGTGTATCTTTCTGTATATTTCAGGTAATTCCTTGAATCGATACGGGCCAATAGGCTCAAGGAGGCCAGTAAACGTTTGTTGTTCGAGCCTTTTTCTGCGTGCTGCCTTGCCTTTTGGGCATTGATCAATGCATTGGTTGTGTCCTTTAGTGATAGATAGTATTCGGCAAGGGTATATTCCAGCAGTGATAGGCCCTCAATGTCATGTTGTTCCTCCCGGATCTGTTTAACCGTTTCCAGATCCCTAAAGACATTTAAGGTATCCCCCAATTTGAATCGGCTAAGGGCTAGGTTGTTAAGGTACAGGGCGTATAGGGAAGGTTCCCGAAACCGTAAGTTATCTTGGCCGAACATCGCTTTTTGGTAGTATTTCTTGGCGGCTGTATAATTGCCTTGGTCTTTATAGACGTTGCCTATGTTGTTCTGTATGCGGGGGTAAAATTTTTTTTTTGTTTTTCCATCATTTACCTTTGAAAGGTATTCCCCAGCCAGGTTAAAGTATTCGAGGGACCGGTTGTATTCCTTCAGTTCTTTTGTAATGGATCCCAGTAAATTATAGCAACGGTAAAGCCTAAGGTAATTGTCCAGTGGCTTTAACTGCTCAATGGCCTTGAAGGCATTTATTTCCGCACCTGTATAATCCTTGACAAAGGTCTGGATAATCGCCATATTATAGAACATTAGTCCTGAATGATGCATATCACCGATAGATCCAAACTGTTTTTGTGCCTTGGAGTAATGGTAAAAAGAACTGTCCATTACCATATTGGTCTTGAAAAATTCAGCTAGGTCCCAGTGGGCATTGGCCTCGGTAACTGTATCATTGACTTTTTGGGCCATTGAAATCGCTTTCCGGTTTACCGATCGGAACAATAAGGAGTCATTGAGGTCCAAATAGGCCAGGGAAAGTTTGGAATAATATTTTGTCCGTACGCTATCAATGGTGCTTTTATCAGCAGCTATGGATGCCTTTTTAAGCAACCCGGTTTTCTGTTCCAAGGGTATTTCGGGATTTCTCCCAAGGGATATCCAGCTTAAAACACTATCATTCGTAACGATTTGGATAGTTTCCGTTTTTTTTCCAGATAGGGAACAAGAATTTAGGCTTAGTACAATGCATAATAGAATATGCAATGACCATTTGGCTAAAAAGGGGGCTTTTGGAGGACTGGCTCTAAGCATTGTGACACTAATGTAAACAAAAAGACCTTAACCTTATAAAGATTAGGGTCTTTTTGTTTTTAAAGGAATTCTATTTGAACCCCTTTTTAATTGTTCATATAGGAAAGCAAATACTTTGTTGTGTATTCCTGGCCCCCTTCCCTAGGCCACGGATTCCCTTCTCTCCGTATCATGCGCACAGTCATCGCAGTAGGCCACGGATTCCCTTCTCTCCGTATCATGTGCACAGTCATCGCAATAGGCCACGGATTCCCTTCTCTCCGTATCATGTGCACAGTCATCGCAGGCTATTTTCTCCTGTTCTTGGGTTTCATCTACGTTGATCATCGCCATTGATCCGATCATTAGGGCTAATACGACCAAAATACTACTAAGTGTTCTTCTCATAATTCGATTTTAAATAAGATTTTTGTCAAGTTGTTGTTTGTTTTTATTACGTTGTAAAACTAATAAGACCCTAGGCCTAAGTTTTTGTAATCTAAAAGATACAAGTATTCAGTACAGTTTTAGGGGTATTTAATTAAGTTTTGAAAGAATTTGCTTAATTATTGGAAAGGATTGAGGTTTTTGATAAAAGGTTCTTCACCTCATCGATATTTGCCTTATACGATTTTGAAAAAGGCAATCGTAGGTTCCGGAATTTTAAGGTGCAAACCGATTTACCATAGCTGATACCCGAAATGAAAATAGTATTGACAATATAACTCTGGTGGATTCGCATGAAATTTGGAGGTAATTGGCTTTCAAATGTTTTGAGGGTCTTGTAAGCATTGACTACAGTACCATCTTTCATAATAAATTCCGTAGTATTGTTATCGGCTTGGAGGTAAAGGATATCATTCGTGTTCAAGTATTGGAAATCCCGATATGATTTTAAGCAGATCGTTGTGGCTTGTGAATGAACAGGGAAAGGTTCAGGTACCTGCTTTTTGATACGTAGTAAGGATTTTCGTATATCAAATTCATTGTAGGGCTTTAACCAGTAATCGAAAAAACCATTTTTAATGGCTTCATAGGCATAGTCCTTTGTCTTGGATATACCAATAATGACCGGTAATTTATTTACATACTGATGGAGTTCCATGACCATTTGGAAATATTCGGGGGCATTTTCATCCAAGTTCACAAAAACAATGTCAGGGGAATATTTTAAAATTGCATTTAGGCCCTCATTGCTGTTTTTGGCTAGGGAAGAACACGAAAAATCACCGTATTCCTCCAAAAAATGCTGCAATTGCAGATTGGAAGTGGCGTCAGAATCGATAATGGAGTAATTGAATCCCAATGAGTAGCTATTTATCGATAGTAAAGTTATAATAGTCACGGAATCAATGACCTAGGAAAACCTTATAATAAATGAGGTTTTTGTCTGAAATTCATTGAAACACCCCAATATGGAAGAAAAAACGCATTTATAAATAAGAATTAACAACTTAAGAATACATTTATACGATCCAATATTACCGATCATATCATTTTTTGTCAATGGACAAATGCCCCATAATGCCGTTTAGGGTCGGTAAGGTTATCGTTAAATATGGCTTTAATCATAGGGAGCGACAGCTAGCAGGTCCAATCCCCCGATACTTGCCTCGAAATGGGAGGATTTTCCGGAAGTATACCTTCTGCCCTTGGGTCAGGGTTGGTTCAGGCTTTTTTTACTGAAAACCGTTTAGATCGATCGTATTAATGCCCCCGTGTGAATCATGGGCGACCACTACCCCATTGCGGATCACCAAAAGCTGGGGTGATTGGTGCACGACCTGGAATTTGATGCCGGTTTCATCGGAAACCTCCCTAAAACCATGCAAGTCCAAATAATAGAGGTCAAACCGATCCTTGGGGAAATCATAATTGGCATTAAATGTATTGAATACCATTCTGCTGATGGCACAGGTCGTTGAATGTTTGAATATTATTTGAGGTTTGTTTTTTGATCTTTCGACGATTTCATCCAATTGATGTACCGAAACCAAGGGTTTCCAAGGTGTATTTGCTTTTTCTTTCCCGGGTTCCTTTCCGTTCTTTCCAAAAAAGTCCTTAAATAATCCCATGAATGTATCTTTATCTTTAGGTCATTTTCGGTTCAAATGCCACAAACTGCCTTAATGTCTTGTTTTTTCAAGGTTTTTACAGACATTTTGTCTGTTCCTTGTGCTTGGTAGGATTATTGACATCCGTATATCAAAAATAATCCATAACAAGAAAAAATAAGACATATGAACTTTAATAATTTTACCATAAAATCACAGGAAGCCGTTCAGCTTGCCCAACAAATTGCGCAAGGGATGGGCCACCAACAGATTGAGAACGAGCATCTATTCAAGGCAATTTCGCAAGTAGATGAGAATGTACTCCCATTCATTCTGAAAAAACTAAATGTCAATACCGGTTTACTGGGCCAAATCCTTGATAAGGAACTGGAAAGTTTCCCCAAAGTAAGTGGAGGGGAGATCATGGTCTCAAGGGAAGCAGGGAAAAGCTTGACAGAAGCGGGTATTATAGCGAAAAAGATGGAGGATGAATATGTTTCCATAGAGCACGTTCTATTGGCCATACTCAAGTCCAAAAGTAAAATCGCACAAATCCTAAAAGACCAAGGAGTCACGGAAAAAGACCTTAAAAAAGCCATAGGGGAACTTCGAAAAGGCGAAAAAGTAACCTCCCAAAGTGCGGAGGAGACCTATAATGCCCTTGAAAAGTATGCACGTAACCTTAACCAAATGGCCGACAGTGGAAAATTAGACCCTGTTATTGGCCGGGATGAGGAAATCAGGCGTATTTTACAGATTCTCTCAAGAAGAACCAAGAACAACCCTATGTTGGTGGGTGAGCCTGGTGTTGGTAAAACAGCAATCGCTGAAGGATTGGCCCATAGGATCATTCAGGGCGATATACCCGAAAACTTAAAGGACAAGGTCATATACTCTTTGGATATGGGTGCATTGATCGCAGGTGCCAAGTACAAGGGGGAATTTGAAGAGCGGTTGAAATCAGTGATAAAGGAAGTAACCTCTTCGGATGGTAACATCGTACTCTTTATTGATGAAATCCATACCTTGGTGGGCGCAGGTGGCGGCCAAGGGGCGATGGATGCCGCGAACATTCTCAAGCCTGCCTTGGCTAGGGGGGAGTTAAGGGCGATAGGCGCAACCACATTGGATGAGTATCAAAAATATTTTGAAAAGGACAAGGCCTTGGAACGTAGGTTCCAAAAGGTAATGGTCGATGAACCTGATACCGAAAGTGCTATTTCCATCCTTAGGGGAATCAAGGAAAAATATGAGGCACACCATAAGATCCAGATCAAGGATGAAGCCGTTATGGCAGCCGTAGAACTTTCACAACGGTATATAACCAATAGGTTCTTGCCAGATAAAGCTATCGACCTTATGGATGAAGCCGCTGCCAAACTCCGTATGGAAAACAATTCAAAACCAGAGGAACTGGATATCTTGGACAGGAAGATCATGCAACTCGAAATTGAAATAGAGGCCATTAAGCGTGAAGACGACCAGGACAAACTCAACCTTTTACATGAAGATTTAGCCAATATCAAGGAAAAGCGCAACGAAATCTATGCCAAATGGGAAAGTGAAAAAACCGTGGTCGACTCCATACAGAGAATAAAAAACGATATAGAGAATTTTAAATTGGAAGCTGAGCGTGCCGAGCGTAGTGGGGATTATGGTAAAGTAGCGGAGCTGCGTTACGGTAAGATAAAGGAGGCCCAAGAGAAATTAGTTGTCCTTCATCAGGAAATGTCGGAACAGCAAGAAGGTGATACCTTGATCAAGGAAGAGGTTACTTATGAGGACATTGCCGAGGTGGTTGCTAAATGGACCGGTATCCCTGTAACCAAGATGTTGCAAAGTGAGCGTGAGAAACTATTAAAACTTGAGGATGTACTCCATAAACGTGTGGTTGGGCAGGATGAGGCCATACAGGCCGTATCCGATGCCATACGCAGAAGTAGGGCCGGGCTCCAAGATACCAAGAAACCCATAGGCTCGTTTTTGTTCCTCGGTACTACAGGGGTCGGTAAAACCGAGCTTGCCAAGACCTTGGCCTCTTACTTGTTCGATGATGAGAATGCAATGACCCGGATAGACATGAGTGAATACCAAGAGCGCCATTCCGTTAGTAGATTGGTAGGGGCACCTCCAGGATATGTTGGTTATGATGAAGGGGGACAGCTTACCGAGGCCGTAAGAAGGAGGCCTTATTCCGTTGTTCTGTTGGATGAGATCGAGAAAGCACATCCCGATACGTTCAATATTCTTTTGCAGGTCCTGGATGAAGGCCGGCTTACCGACAATAAAGGCCGTATTGCCGATTTCAAGAACACGATTATCATAATGACCAGTAATATGGGTAGCCATATTATTCAAGAGAAGTTCGAGAATAATAATGATATCTATAGTGCCTCCGAAGCGGCACGGGTAGATGTTCTGGAGCTATTGCGAAAAACGATCCGGCCAGAGTTTTTGAATAGGATCGATGATATTATCATGTTCACACCTTTGAACAAGGAAGATATCATACAGATAGTAAAACTCCAGTTGGAACAATTGAAAAAAATGTTGGACAAACAGAACATCACAATTGATGCCACCGATGAGGCCATTACACATCTTGCCAATAAGGGGTATGATCCCCAATATGGTGCAAGACCTATAAAAAGGGTGATTCAAAAAGAAGTGTTGAATAATTTATCCAAAAAGCTTCTTAGCGGGGCCATAAAAGCGAATAGCGTAATTTTGATCGACTCCTTTGATGACCAATTGGTCTTCCGAAACGACAATGGATTAGCAAACTAATAGAGTCCTTTCTCTAGATAAAGGCCATGACCGATACCGTCATGGCCTTTATTTTCATCAACAATATATACCATACAGTATATGGTTTTTTTTATCTTCGTATAAAATAGCTGCAATATGACTACTAAAGCTGAAAGAACGACTGCCTTTATAATTGAGACCGTTGCCCCGGTTTTTATCAAATATGGTTACGTGGGTACCAGTATGAGTGACCTTACGGATGCAACAGGATTGACCAAGGGGGCTCTTTATGGTAATTTCGAAAATAAGGAAGCCCTTGCGCTTGCGGCCTATGAGTACAGCGTAAAGAAACTCTTAAAGGCTATTGATGGGCATCTGGCCATTGATGGTGGTTCTTTGGATAAATTATTCTCCTTGACCAAATTTTATAGCCATTATGATACTTTTATCCAGGAATTGGGTGGCTGTCCCGTATTGAATGTTGGGATAGATGCACAGAACAACAATAAATTGTTGGCCGCCGCCTCGCGCGAAACGATAAGGACCATAGAGGGTAAGATCGCATTGGTACTTGAAAATGGTGTGAACAACAATGAACTAAGGTTGCCGGTAACCCCGCTTCAATTTGCAAAACAGTTCTTTACCATGTTGCAAGGGGCCATTGCCATGAGTACCATGACCCAAGATCGCAAATACCTTGTGAACACAGTGGCCTATTTAGAAGTACTGGTCAAAAAGGAAATCAAGAAATAACGGTTTTTCACTTATTGGGACTATCTTATAAAGTGTGTAAATAGGAAATGGTCCACGCCCATCAGGAACTGGGGCATCATATTAAATCAGTTTATTTTTAACATACACGGTTAATGGGATAGTGTCACTTATTCGGACACTACCCTGTATATCCAGGTCTTTTCGGTATAACGACCATTTAATTTACTATCACGTGCCTTACGGGCCTCACCCATGGACTCATATCGTCCTAAATATACATAGTTTAATTTATTCTTGTTTCTTAAAAATGATCTTGGTTGTAACCCTTTCTTGGTAAGGTCGGACATAAAGGCATTTAAATACTTTTTAGTACCAAAGACATTGGCTATTAGGTAATAACCGGGCTTTAGGCCATCTTCCCCTGAAGCCTCCTCATATTTCTCGTCGGCTTTAGGCTTTTCCTTCTCGGCCTGTTTGGCCAATTTCTCCTGTAATTGTTTTTCTTTGGCCACATTTTCCGCGGTGACTTTAGCGATATTGATCGAATCCTGCTTGTGTTTTCGCTCTTTTTCTACTTGATCGGATATGTTTTTGCCCCCCTCCCTTTCTTTCTCTTTTTCTTTCTCTTGTAATTTAAGGGATTCCCTTTTCCCTTTACGGGTCATTTTTTCTTTTTCCCTGGTTTCCTGCTTAAGGGCCAATGCTTCCGCTTTGCCCAATTCTTCTTTTGAAGATCTATCAATCTTGGGAGCCTGTGCTATATTTTCCTTTTTCTGTTCTTCTTCCTGATCTATTTTGTCCACTTTTTTCCTTGCGGTAAATCTATCAAAACTGTATACCGTGGTCAATTCGAAAGTTGGGTCATTCCCCTTTAAATCGGAATCTGTTCCAAACTCGACCAAGGCACCGATAGAAAAACGATCTATAATTCTTCCGCCACCGCCAATGGCCATTCCGTAAAAGCTGTTATAACCTGCCTGTGCCCAAAATTTATTCGTTGATAAAACCGTACTCAGTCCTATTTGTGTATCATAACTTGGGATTGATTTTATGTAGAGCATTGGTCTTATGGTCGAAGTACCCCTGGAAGTTCCTAAAGAAACAGGTATGTCATATGAGACCGTTCCCAAGAATATTTTCTCGTCAGGAGAGGTATTCCCTTCCTTTTGGTCCATATTATAATCGAACATGTTCTCTGAAGAAAATCCGATGTGCAGGCCATCATAAGTAAATTGTATACCTGGGGCAAATTGAAGTATAAAATCTTCAGAGGGAGTGGATAATGGTAATAAGACCTGTGGGTCACCTTGAAAAGGATTTCCTGAGAATTCCTGTTGGTACGCAAAAAGATTCAAACCAAAGGTTAGGCTTATACGATTGTCGAAATCATAGCGATATGCGTAGTTTATAACCCCTCCGGTATTAAGGTGGACATTGGTGTTATGCTGGTAAAATCCTGCCCCTATAGATGAGGCACCATTCAATTTTCCCGTATAATTCAGGAAAAAGGTAGAGGGGTCACTATCGATGGTTTGCCACTGCCAACGACTCCATAGCCCAATGGAATGGCCATTGCCATAAATATTGGAAAAGGCTGGGTTTAAAATAGTTGAATTGGAATCAGTAAGGTTGTGCTGTCTCAAATCCACAGGGAGACCTCTTTTTTGGGCATGAAGGATACCAATAAATACTACGGAAAGAAGAGACAGTTTGAATTTTACCATATGCAAAAAAACAAAAAACAATGGGTATTACATACTATTTTCAAGTATTTTTAGTTAGATTGAATGAAAAGTTTTAAACTAATTAATTACTGATTATGAAGGTTTTAAAAGCATTGCCCATTTTTGTTCTTGTATTCGTTTTTATGGGTTGCAAGGAAGAGGAGCCTGCCGTTGTCGAGGATACCATATCCATCTTTTATTTTATCAGGCATGCGGAAAAAGAGAGGTATGACACCGAAAATCCAGATCCTGAACTGTCACAGAAAGGTCTAGGTAGGGCTATGCATTGGGCCGAGATCTTGGACGATGTGCCTATTGATGCCGTTTACACAACCGATTATGAGAGAACCCAGATGACAGCTGCCCCCATAGCGGTCAAAAAAAACCTGACTGTCCAAATTTATGACCCAGACCTTATTGACTTGGAGCAGTTCAAAGCGGATAATCTAAACAAAAAGGTTTTAGTGGTCGGACATAGTGACTCTACCCCTGATTTTGTAAACAAACTGATAGGTCAGGAAAAATATGACCAAATTGATGATGATCAAAATGGGAATTTATTCGTGGTTGAGATCGTCAATGGTATTGCGACGGATATGCGTTTGAACATTAATTGTAATTGCCCGGATTGACTTGGGTGTTTCCCGGTCCTGTTCTAAACGGTAAATCCGATTTCCCCATAATAAAAAGACTGTCAATCCCATGTGTAGGCAGAGGGTTGGCCTGTTTCTCCCCGTAGGGCAGGATACCCCCCTAATGTGATTGTGAAAACGCCTCTTGTCCTTCTTTATGGGGCTGCAAAATAATACGGACACAACAGAGGTTAGGGGATAATTCCATTTTAAGGAAATTGTGGATAGGATTATTGTCCCTATTTTTGTGTCGTTATGCAGAACAAGATCAATATAAAGAATAAGAAGGCTAGGTTCGAATACGAAATATTGGATAAGTACATGGCCGGTATTGTTTTATCGGGGACAGAAATAAAATCCATTCGCCAAAGCAAGGCATCGATATCCGAAAGTTTCTGTGAGTTCAATGATCGAGGCGAGCTGTTCATTGTCAACATGCAGATTGATGAGTATTCACATGCATCGCATTTTAACCATAAGCCCAAGGCAGAACGTAAATTGCTTTTGAGCAAACGTGAACTCAAAAAACTACAGAAAGAGGTCGCTTCAAGTGGTCTTACCATCGTTCCCTTGAACCTGTTCCTGAACGACAGGGGGTTGGCAAAGATGAACATCGCACTGGCAAAGGGTAAAAAGTTGTACGATAAGCGGGAGACAATGAAAGACCGTGACAATAAACGTGACCTGGATCGGATCAAGAAGAGTTATAATCGATGATCAACCTGTATTTACGAACACAGGCTAGTTCTTATCCTCCAATAAAGGAACGAACCTGAAAGAGCCCAATTCCTTTTTCTCGAATTCCTTTTCAGATTTTCTGATGAACAAGGTCATTATCTGATCATCTATCCCTACGGGAATAACGAGCCTACCCCCTATTCCCAATTGTGACAAAAGAGCCTTGGGAACCTTAGGGGCACCTGCCGTAACGATTATACTATCGAAGGGAGCCATTTCGGAAAGTCCTTTGTACCCATCCCCAAAAATGACCTTTTTGGGTCGATATCCCATTTTCTTGAAAAAAAGATTGGTCTTCTTAAACAATTCCAGTTGTCTTTCAATGGTATATACCTTGGCTTTCAGTTGCATTAAGATGGCGGTTTGGTAGCCACTGCCCGTACCGATTTCCAATACTTTGTGCCCTGGTTCAACTTCCAGTAATTCTGTTTGGAAAGCGACCGTGTAAGGTTGGGAAATAGTCTGGTCGGCAGCAATCGGGAATGCCTTGTCCTGATATGCATGCCCTTCAAAACTACTGTCCATGAACAAGTGTCTTGGCACCGTACGGATAGCATCCAATACTTTTGTGTCCGTTATTCCTTTGGCAATCAATACATCGGCCAATTTATTCCGCATTCCGCGATGTTTAAGCGTATCTTTCAAGGGTAATTTCTTAATGGTTCGGTTAAAAAAAGCGAAGTTAACAAAGTTTGCCTTAAGAATTAAGGAACTTACACTTTCCCACACAAAACTTTTGAAGGGCAATGTAGCGAAACTACCAAACTATCGTTATTTTTGGAAAAAATACCATCTATGCTTAAAGTCGGAGTTTTAGGGGCGGGACATTTAGGGAAAATCCACCTTCGCCTACTCAACGAATCCCCAAAATACGATCTAACTGGTTTTTATGACCCGGATGTCATCAATGGTCATAGAGTGGCTGCCGAATTCGGGTACACTTATTTCGATAATATCAATGAACTTATCGATGCAGTGGATGTGGTCGATATTGTGACCCCTACACTTTCGCATTACGATTGTGCCAAAAAATCCATGGAGAAGGGCAAACATGTTTTTATCGAAAAGCCGATTACAAACACCCTTGTGGAAGCAGAGGACCTATTGCTTTTGGAAGTAAAACATGGTGTTAAAGGTCAAGTGGGACATGTGGAAAGATTCAATCCGGCATTCTTGGCGGTAAAGGACAAGATACATAACCCGATGTTCATTGAGGCCCACCGATTGGCCGAGTTCAATCCTCGGGGTACCGATGTACCTGTTGTCCTGGATTTAATGATACATGATATCGATGCCATTCTCAGTGTGGTGAATTCCAAGGTAAGGCAGATTAATGCAAGTGGGGTGTCGGTCATAAACAACTCCCCCGATATTGCCAATGCACGAATCGAATTCGAGAACGGATGTGTGGCCAACCTTACCGCAAGTAGGATCTCACTTAAAAATATGCGGAAATCCAGGTTCTTTCAACGGGATGCCTATATTTCGGTCGACTTTTTGGAAAAAAAGGCCGAGGTGGTCAAAATGAAGGATGCACCCGAATCCCCTGGGGATTTTGACATGATCATCCAAAATGCGGAGGGAACCAAAAAACAGATATATTTTGAAAACCCCGGGATAGAGAACAACAATGCCATCCTTGATGAGCTGGAAACATTCGCGGATGCCATTTCCTCAGACTCGACACCTGCCGTTTCGTTACGCCAAGGAACACATGCCTTACAGGTAGCATCGCAGATTATAGCTTCATTCTAAAAGATTCTTTATGAAAAATATAGCAGTTATCGGTGCAGGTACAATGGGTAATGGTATTGCCCACGTTTTTGCACAAAATGGATATAAGGTGAATTTGATCGATATTTCCAAAGAATCCCTTGATCGTGGAATTGCTACGATTACCAAGAATTTGGATCGGATGATGTCGAAAGGGAAGATCACCGGGGAGGATAAATCACAGGCCCTGAAGAACATCACTGTCCATACAAGACTATCCACGGGTATACCGGACACCGATTTGGTGGTTGAGGCCGCTACCGAACGATTGGGGACAAAGCTGGACCTGTTCAAGGAAATGGATGCCATTTCCGGACCCAACACTATTTTGGCCACGAATACCTCATCAATATCGATTACGGAAATTGCCGCCGTCACGGAAAAACCCGAAAAGGTCATTGGCATGCACTTTATGAATCCCGTACCCATAATGAAACTGGTAGAGATCATTCGTGGCTATAATACTTCCGATGAAACCACGAAAGCTATTATGGGCCTTGCCCTGGAATTGGGCAAGACCCCTACCGAGGTTAATGATTACCCAGGGTTCGTGGCCAATAGGATCTTAATGCCAATGATCAATGAGGCCATTGAGACCTTATACCATGGTGTTGCGGGTGTGCAGGAGATCGATACTGTCATGAAATTGGGTATGGCCCATCCCATGGGGCCATTGCAATTAGCCGATTTTATCGGGTTGGATGTTTGCCTTTCAATCCTTGATGTTATGTACGATGGATTCAAAAACCCGAAATATGCACCTTGTCCCCTATTGGTCAATATGGTCATGGCCAATAAACTAGGGGTAAAATCAGGTGAGGGTTTTTATGATTATAACGAGTCAGGGAAGGCAGGGACGGTCTCCCCCCAATTTAAATAAGACCTATGGCTATAATAAAACCTTTTAAGGCAATTAGACCCACAAAGGACAAAGTGGCCTATGTTACTTCCCGGTCATATCAAGAATATTCCGAGGAGGAATTAGAGGCTACATTGCGTTTTAACCCATTCTCCTTTTTGCATATTATCAATCCCGGGTACAAGTTTTCAAAAGAGGTATCGGGAGAGGAACGTTTTAAATTGGTCAACAATCGCTATCTGGAATTTTTAGAGAGTAATATCTTCTTAAAAGACAGTAAGGATAGTTTTTATATTTATCAGATAGAGAAGAATAAGTTCAAGACATGTGGCTTTTTCTGTGCTACAAGTGTCCAGGACTATCGTGACGATATTATAAAAAGGCATGAGGCCACACTAAGCCAACGGGAACAATTGTTCGCCAAATATCTGGATACCGTCGGTTTTAATGCAGAGCCTGTTTTGATTACCTACCCCAATAAGAGTTCTATCCAGGCCCTTATCGATAACGAGAGGCAAAAAAGGCCCGAGTACTTCTTTACAACCCCGGATAAGATCAAACATACCCTTTGGGTGGTTTCCAATACTGATTCCATAAAGGAATTGGTACAGGAGTTTGAAAAGATAGGATCGTTGTATATTGCGGATGGCCACCATCGAAGTGCCTCTTCCAATGTATTGGCCAATATTTCCAAGGAAAGGAACCCTGGCCATACGGGTCAAGAACCTTACAATTACTTTATGAGCTACCTGATTCCTGAATCCGAGATACGGATCTATGAATTCAACCGTATGGTAAAGGACTTGAACGGATTGACCAAAGAAGAGTTCCTGATAAGACTCGATGCGTTCTTTAGGATGGAGAACAAGGGGAGTGTCCCTTATAAGCCCACCAAAAAACATCATTTCAGTATGTACCTGTGTGGGGATTTCTATTCGCTTTTCCTTAGGAAAAAGGTATATGGGTTTACGGATACCCTGAGTAGACTTGACACCCAAATACTTTATAAGACCATATTGGACCCTATTTTGGGGATCAAGGACCTGCGCAATGACAAACGCATACATTATGGCTATGGCAAGCATAATGTCATTCAAATGAAAGAAGATATTGATAACGGGAAATTCCAAGTTGGCTTTGGCCTTTTGCCCTTGAAGATGAATGATATAAAGGCCATAGCCGATGCAGGCTTGGTCATGCCTCCCAAAAGCACCTATATTGAGCCAAAACTGAGAAGTGGAATGGCCATTTATGAGTTTTAATATTTAGTTTGATATGTCTGTACGATCGAGTCTTGAGTCCATAAAACAAACATTGCCCAAGCATGTGACCTTGGTCGCTGTTTCAAAGACAAAGCCCCAAGCGAGTATCCTAGAGGCCTATGATGGTGGCCAGCGTATATTCGGTGAGAACAAAATACAGGAAATGACCGAAAAATGGGAGGCTTTGCCAAAAGATATTGAATGGCATATGATCGGTCACGTACAGCGTAACAAGGTCAAATATATGGCCGGATTCGTTTCATTGATACATGGAGTGGATAGCCTTAAACTTTTAAGGGAAATCAACAAACAGGCGAAAAAGCACAACCGTACCATACCTTGCCTGCTACAGATACATATTGCCCGGGAGGAGACAAAATTCGGGCTGGACCAAACCGAACTGAACGACCTTGTCCGGTCAGGGGAGTTCAAGGAACTTGGCCATGTTGATATTGTCGGGTTAATGGGTATGGCCACCTATACCCATAATCAGGATCAAATAAGGAATGAATTCAGATATTTAAAATCCATATTCGACAAATTAAAGGGTTCCCTGCCCCATGTTTCAGTATTATCAATGGGGATGAGTGGTGATTATAAAATAGCTGTCGAGGAAGGTAGTACCATGGTGCGTATAGGGAGTAGTATCTTTGGGACAAGGGATTACCCCCATTAACCATAAAAATGATAAAGGCGATTTTGATGTATGCGATACTTGACATAGAAACTACGGGAGGAAAATACAATGAGGAGGGCATTACGGAAATAGCCATCCATAAGTTCGATGGCAAAAATGTCGTCGACAAGTTCATAAGTTTGATAAACCCAGAAAGGGAAATACAACCTTTTGTGGTCAACTTAACAGGTATCAACACTAAAATGCTCCGTACGGCCCCCAAGTTTCATGAGGTGGCGAAACGAATTATCGAGATAACCGGGGACTCGGTTCTCGTTGCCCACAATGCCCAGTTCGATTATAGGATATTAAGAACCGAATTTAGACGTTTGGGATATAATTTTGAACGCAAGACCTTATGTACCGTGGATCTTTCAAAAAAACTCTTGCCCAACGTGGAATCATACAGTCTGGGTAAATTGGTAAGGACCCTTGGGATTCCCATGAGCGAGAGGCATAGGGCCAACGGTGACGCCATTGCAACGCTCAAACTTTTTAAATTACTGCTTGCAAAGGATACCGAAAAGACCATCATTAAGGAAGTGGTCCGAGAAAAGACCCATGGTGAACTTTCGCAGAGACAATTGGATATTGTTGGACAAATGCCTTCCGAGACCGGATTGTATTACATGCATGACAGAAAGGGGGAAATACTTTTCCTTGGAAAAAGCACCAATATAAAAAAACGGGTAAACCAACACTTTACAAAAAGTGGGGACAGGGCGAGACAACTTCAAAAAGAGACCAAGACCATTACCTTTGAAGAAACAGGAAGTGAGCTTGTTGCCCTATTGAAAGAGAATGGGGAACTCTTGAGGAACAATCCAAAATACAACTCCAATTCACGTAAAAAACGATTGCAGGCCCTTTACATGGTATCCGATGCCGAAGGTTACCAAAGATTTGAAATAGGCCCTTACGACAAGGATAGGAAATATGTAACAACATTCAATAGCCTTCTTTCGGCAAAAAGATTCCTCCGTAAGATCACAGAGGAATTCCGGCTTTACCTTGATCTTAATGACACAGAAAAAGAAGAGGTTTGTGCGAAATCCCCAAAGGATAATTGCCCAGGTCAAGAGACACCTATGGACTATAACCTGAGGGCACGGAAAGTTTGGGGAAAATACAGTCTTTTTGGCAAGACGATACTCATAATCGATAAAGGAAGGGAAATAGGGGAATATAGTGCCATATTAATAAAAAATGGTATATTTCAAGGGCTGGGGTATTATGATCTAAACCATCAGATCAATAATCTCGATATTTTGGAGTCAATTATAACCCCAATGAAAGGTGATGTGGTAACAAACCATATTATTGACTCCTATCTAAGACAAAAACGAGTTAAAAAAATAATTGACCTTAAGAATTAAGTTTTGGGCACCAAGAAAAAGAACCGGGATTGGCGGGCAACCATACATGAGGTCATATATGGGACCCATACTCCTGCGGGTAGATTATTCGATATTATATTGTTGATAGTTATCCTATACAGTATTGTAATCGTAATGCTCGAGAGTGTCCCTAGGTTCGACAAACATTACCATGATTTTTTCAATATATCGGAATGGGTGGTCACCATGCTTTTTTCCATTGAATATATCTTAAGGCTTATCAGTATAAAAAGACCCAGTAAATATGTATTCAGTTTTTTTGGAATAATAGACCTGCTCTCCACGATTCCCAAATACCTGACGTTTTTCTTTTTACAGACCCAGTTCCTAACAGCATTTAGGGCACTTCGCTTGTTACGGGTTTTTAGGATACTGAAATTGGTGCGATTCGTTGGGGAATCGAATAATTTGGTCAGGGCACTTAAGGCAAGCAAGACCAAGATATCCGTATTTGTATTCTTCGTACTCGTGATTTCTGTCTTATTGGGTACCATTATGTACTTGGTAGAAGGCCCTACCCATGGATTCAACAGTATTCCACACAGCATTTATTGGACAATCGTGACCTTGACCACCGTGGGGTATGGCGACATCTCCCCAGAAACCCCTTTGGGACAGTTTATAGCAGCTTTCATCATGATCATAGGTTATGGTATTATTGCGGTACCGACCGGAATAGTCTCCGCTGAATATGCCACCCATTCGAAGAACCAAAAGGACCATAATGACGAAGGTCGTTCCTGCCCCAGCTGTGGGACTGACATTAAGCGTTCCGATGCCGAATACTGTAGAAAATGTGGGTATAAACTAATTGGGGAATAGTGAAGGACAAAACCCTTATCTCGGTAGTGGGGCCAACCGCAATTGGCAAGACAAGTCTGGCCATTTCACTGGCCCAACATTATGGTGCGGAAATCATATCCGCCGATTCACGCCAGTTCTATAAAGAATTGCAGATAGGGACCGCCGTTCCCGATAAAGAGGAACTGCTTGCCGCCAAACATCACTGTATTCAACATAAAAGTGTCCTTGACCACTATTCCGTAGGTGATTTTGAAAAGGAAGCCATTGGTATCTTGGACGATTTGTTCAAAACCAATGATGTGGCCATTCTTGTCGGGGGTAGCGGCCTATATGTCGATGCCGTGACAAAGGGGTTGGACGATTTTCCTACCGTTCCTCCGCACTATCGTGGGAATTTGAACAAAATACTTGGGAAATACGGGATCGGGGAGCTTCAGCGCCAGTTGAGATTTTTTGATGAAACCTACTACAATAAGGTCGATCTGGAAAACCCGCATCGATTGATCCGTGCCTTGGAAATCTGTATGGCCACGGGCAAACCGTATTCATCATTTCTTGATAAGAAGAATGTAAAAAGACCGTTCGATACCCTTACCATTGGCCTAAAGGCCGAACGAGAGGTCATTTACGGTAGGATCGACCAACGAGTGGATATAATGATCGAGAAAGGACTCTTGGGAGAAGCCCGGAAAGTATATCCGCATAGAGCGTTAAATGCATTGCAAACAGTCGGTTATAAAGAGCTTTTCAATTATTTTGACGGTACTTGGACCTTGGACTTCGCTATTTCGGAAATTAAAAAGAACACGAGACGGTTCGCAAAAAGACAAATGACCTGGTATAGGAAAAATGAAGGAATCCTCTGGTTTGATATCCAAGATGCCCATGACCTTATCATAGAAAGTATTGATAAAAGGGCAACTAGGTAATACCATAAGGATTTGGTGCCATGGGGCTTCCGAGGAACGAATTTTTTAAATTCCCGCAAACGGTATGATCCAAAAAGGAACAATACCCAAGACACTATAAGAAAGGGATAAAAAAAGCCCTGATGACGTATAACATCAGGGCTTCGCCTTTCATGTAGTCCAACTCTTATTCAGATTCGGTCTTAATGACCAACCTAAAGCCTTCCCCGTGAATATTCAGTATCTCAACGGTATCATCACGCTTAAGGTATTTACGTAATTTTGCAATGTAGACATCCATGCTTCTGGATGTGAAATAATTATCGTCCCTCCAGATTTTGGTCAATGCCAATTCCCTAGGCATCAGGTCATTTTCGTGCAGGGCCAATAACCGTAACAATTCATTTTCCTTTGGGGAAAGTTTAATGGCCTCCTCATTCTTGTATTTAAGGAACCGCAATTTGGAATTCAGGTGGAAACCACCGATCTGGAATTCGAATTTCTTACTGTCCGCCAAGGTACTGGAAGCCTTTCTTTGGATTATAGCCTTAAGTTTCATTAACAATACCTCTGAATCGAAAGGTTTGTTCAGGTAGTCATCCGCCCCGGCCTTATATCCTTTAAGGACATCTTCCTTCATTGTCTTGGCTGTAAGGAATATTATGGGTACGTTCTCATTCTTTTCCCTAATCTCACGGGCAAGGGTGAAACCATCTTTATAAGGCATCATAACATCCAGGATGCAAACATCATAATTGTCCTTTTTGAACTTCTCAAATCCCTCCATACCGTTCTTTGCCAACGTTACATCAAAATTGTTCATTGACAGGTAATCCTTCAATACGATCCCAAAATTGGGATCATCCTCTACTAAAAGTATTTTTTTATCGATTGTTTCCATAATTAATTAAATTAAGGGTAGTTTAATATAGAAAGAACTTCCTTTGCCTTTTTCACTTTCCACATAAACCTCACCTTGGTGATCTTCTATTATTTTTTTCACATAGGCTAGCCCCAAGCCATGTCCTTTCACATTATGTATGTCTCCCGTATGCTCCCTATAGAACTTCTCGAAAACTTTTTTCACTACGGCCTTACCCATTCCCGCACCCTGATCTTTTATCTGGATCACGATATTGTTCTTGACCACTTCTGTATAAATATCGATTTTAGGGGCATTGGGGGAATACTTGATGGCATTGTCCAATATGTTGACGATAACATTGGTGAAATGCATCTCATTGGCCAAAACCTCTGACCTACCAGCATTCAGGTACGTTTCAATATAACCTCCCCTGTCATCCACGATCAATTCTACATGGGCTATGGCATCATGTATTATATCGTGCACATCTACCCGATCTTTCCTGATATCCAATTGGTTCTTCTCCAATTTCGATATACGGAGCACATTTTCCACTTGGGCGTGCATTCTTTTATTCTCGTCGCGTATCATTTGAAGGTACCTCATGACTTTTTCCTTATCATCGATTACCTGTGGGTTCTTTATTGCTTCAACCGCCAGGTTAATGGTCGCGATCGGTGTTTTGAACTCATGGGTCATATTATTGATGAAATCGGACTTTATCTCTGATATCTGCTTTTGCCTTATCAGTTGGTATATGGCACTTGAATAAGCAATTATGATAATGAGTGTGAACAAAAGTGACAAGGCCGCCATTCCTATGATCGATCGTATTAGAAACCGCTTTTCCTTTGGGAACGTTATCAGCAGGGAATAATCCGAGTTTCCTTCGGAGTCCTTGAATATCAAGGATTTGTATGGTGTTGGGTTCTGGAATCTGAATTTCCTCGATTTTACCGAGGTTGGTAGTCCCTTACTTGCGATACCATATTCATAATCAGTGTTTATATTACGATTGGCCAACTCCCGTTCCAGCAACAATTCTATTTCTTGTTTCGATACCCTGTTGTGTATGGGGACCCGTTTGGCAAATTCACCGAACATATCCTCAAAAGCCGATATTTCCATTGATGTCAATCCCCCTATCTTCTCGATTTTCTCAATTGGGGTGAACCTGCTCTGGTGGTTGTTATCAAGACCCAGGTCTTCCTTAAAGGTCGCTTTTAAACGCCTACTGGTATAGTTTTTTATGGTCGTGGTATCCTCTCCCGTACCATTGTCAAAGAACGTTGATGCGATATTATATTCTTCCTCTAAAATACCGTGGGAATAATAATGTATCTCATCGGAACTAATATCTTGGTCGATAAAAAAGAAGTTCTTGAAATGTGAACTTTTCAGGTCCCCTATACTGTCCTTTATATTCACATATCTATCAAAATAGTCATTCTGCTCCCTTCGGGTAATCTTATCGGTAACCTTATCGAGTACATCGGACACACTGTTCGAAAACTGTTCTTCCTTATCCTCGACGGACTTCTTTATCCAATAACCCTGTACAAAGATTATCCCTATCAATGAGAGGCTCATTAGAATGACCAATAGCACGAACAACCTCTTATTCATCTACCTGTAAAATTAGAAATTTAACAACTAGTATTTTAACGTTTAACCTAACCTTAACAAAATTGTTAAAATTGCTCACAGTCCGCTATGGTCAAGTAGAACCCCATGAACCTCCCTTACCTTTGATTTGGTGTTGTCCAATGAGATATTGTGGATAACATAGTCGGACAACGATATCTTTCGTAAATCGTCCCATTGGTTGCCCATACGGGCCAGGATACTCGATTTTGTGGTTTTGTCCCTTTCAACTATTCTTTGAATACGGATTTCTTCCGGGGCAGTGACCAAAATGACCTTGTCGTAGAAGTCTTGAAGCCCGTTTTCAAATACAATGGCGGATTCTTGGATTACATAGGGGGCTTTTTGTTTCTTTGCCCATTTCAGAAAATCTTTACGAACCGCAGGATGTACTATCCCATTTAATTGGGCCAATAGTTTTTTGTCCCCAAAAATTTTTTGGGCTATGAATTCCCGGTCCAAGGTTTCATCCTTGTATGCCCCGTCTCCCAAAAGGGCTTTTATGGCCTTCCGTGTTTTCTTCGAGGACTCCATGAGCTTTTTAGCTTTTTTGTCAGAGTTGTAAACAGGAACCCCAAGTTTCCTGAACATATTGGCCACTGTGGATTTGCCGCTTCCGATCCCTCCTGTCAATGCAACAAAGATCATTGTTTCCTCAATATGAATTCAACTTCTTTTTCATTCAATTTCGCACTCTGAAGGGTCCCTGTTTTTTTTAGTAATTTCAGGCCAATTGTTTTTGATTCATCGTTGTTTATTGTCGAGTTGTAATCGGCGATTACCTCAAAACTGGTACTGTCCAAAAGTTTCAATTCACCCAAAGTGCCCTTGCAGAGGATTCCCACCTTATTGGGGAAAATCCTGATCTTATATTTTTGGGGAAGGTTGATTACTTTTATGGGCACTTCAACGACCTTCTCCGAAAACCGTGTCACCTTACCATGTATCACGACTCTATCACTGGAATATGTAATATTGCCCAACCCTGGACTCTTGTAAAGTGCCATCTCCTTGGTGAAGTCCGATGATATTTCCGACAATTCCATTGAAACCGTATTAACCCTGTTTATGGTATCTATGATGTCCACTGCCCCTTTTATGGTTATCTCTTTGGGCTCTATGGATAGTGGGCCATTCAAAATATGGTTTTGCAACAAGGAAATATCAAGTTGTGGGTTGACCGGGACAATTTTCGTGCCCAACTGGGTAAATTTGAAAAACAAGGTGTCATTATCAATATCAAGGACTGTCATGGACCGTAGTTGCTTATCGATTTGTTTTCTGTAAATATCTGGAGGAATATAATACCTGCCTTTTAAAAGGGTGACACTGGATAGGTCTATCCCGACTTGTTTGTTCTTGACGTTGAAACTTAAAAATTGGAACCCATTGGCCCTTAACCTTACATCAACCTGTTTTTTTGAGACCTTGTTAAGCGATAGGCTATCGGGGATATTATGGAATTCCAGATTAAAGGTGGCATTATTGGTGTATGTCTCGGAGAGCTTGCTCAAAAACCAAATCAAACTAGAACACAAAAGGGAAATCAAAAATATCTTTGCCTTCCTTTTTTTTAATATGTTCCTGATTTCCGGTATCACTTTGTGGTAATTCTAATTGAAAAATAATTTAGGGAATAACTCTTGGGGTCTTTTTTTGCTGAAATTAATCCAAAAGGTTGATTTAAGGAAACCCAGGCCATACCCTGCAAATTGGATGCATACCGCTATAAGTGAGAGAAAGGCCACTTGGATATTTTTGTTCCTCATCAGTGAATCTACGAACAACACGATAAAATACAATATATAAAGACCTAGGGGTGTGACTATATTGAACAGCACTAAGATTAGGGAAACTATAAACCCCAAGCAAAAAAGTGTAGGGAACCAATACGTTATCTTGGCGGTTCCCGAGTGCCATTTGTTCAAAATAGGGCGAACCATCCCAAATCTATTCACCTGTATGAAAAATTTGTTCCAGTCAATCCGGCGCTTATGGTAAACAAAGGCCTCGGGAATCAATTTTGTATCGTATCCGCTGTTCCAAATCCGAATGGTCAGATCAGGATCCTCACCAGGATGTATTTTTCCATACCCCCCTACCCTTTCAAAGGCCTCCTTTGAAATCCCCATATTAAAACTCCTTGGCTGGAATTTATCTATAGTGGATTTACCTCCGCGTATTCCCCCTGTGGTGAAAAATGAGGTCATTGCATAGTTTATGGCCTTTTGGACATTTGAGAACGAACTATGTGCGGCATCGGGGCCCCCATAACAATGTACATAATCCTTATCGAGCGATTTCCCGGCCTCTTCCAGATATTGTGGGGGTAGGATACAATCGGAATCCAGTACGATAAAATAATTGCCCTTTGCCCGTGCCATTCCGTAATTTCTGGAATCCCCCGGCCCTGAATTATCCTTTTTCAAATAGGTGATGTCCAATTTATCGCGAAAGACTTCCACCTCACTTTCCGAACCAATACTCGATCCATCCTCAACAATGACCACCTCAAAAGGCTTTTTGTAGGATTGGTGGGTCAAACTCGCCAACAACTCCCTTATCTCATTGGGTCTATTGTATACAGGAATGATAAATGAAAAGAAAATATCCATAGAAAGCATTCTAAGTTATGTGGGTACTTTGTGATGTCCAATGGTTATTACCTAGATATCTATCGCAAAAACCGATGACAGGGACAATGAAAGTACTAGACGAATTTCTTCATAACCTCTTGACTTACCCCGGTATTCGAGAATCCGCCATCATGGAAAAGGTTTTGCATGGTCACTTTCCTGGTTAGATCAGAGAACAATGTCAGGGTATAGTCGGCACATTCCAATGCTGTTGCATTACCCAAAGGGGACATTTTCTCGGCATAATCCATAAAACCTCCAAATCCTTTTACGCCCTGACCTGCCGTTGTTGGTGTTGGGGATTGTGAGATGGTATTTACCCTAACCTTCTTTTCTTTTCCAAAGAAATAGCCAAAACTCCGTGCCACGGACTCCAAATAGGCCTTGTTGTCGGCCATATCATTATAGTCGGGGAAAGACCGTTGTGCCGCCATATAGGTCAAGGCTACGATACTACCCCATTCGTTCATGGCATCGGCCTTGAACAAACTTTGCATTACCCTGTGGAAAGACAATGCGGAAACATCCCAACCCTTATGTGAATATTCATATTTCTGGTCGGTATAGTGCCGCCCTTTACGAACATTGATGGACATACCGATGGAGTGCAGTACAAAATCGATCTTACCGCCAAGTATTTCCACGGATTGACTTACCAGTTTGTCCAAGTCCTCCGTGCTGGTCGCATCAGCTGGTATGACCTGAGATCCGGTCTTTTCCGCCAATTCACTGATCTTTCCCATGCGCATGGCGATCGGGGCATTGGTCAAGACAAATCTGCCTCCTTCCCCATGTACTCTTTCCGCAGTTTTCCAAGCAATTGAATTTGCGTCAAGTGCTCCAAAAATAATCCCTTTTTTTCCCTTTAATAAGTTGTAAGCCATGTTCGGTTTTTCTTAGTTGATAATACCCAAAGATATTTAAAAAATGTTATATAAAAGTTTATGTTCCTTGATAACTTAAAGATGTTGGTCCAATAATTGCCTCGCATGGGCCAAAGCAAAATCTGAAAGTTCCTTGCCCCCTAGCATTTCTGCCAATTCCAACACCCTTTCTTCTTGGGAGAGTTCCTTCATATTCGTCAATGTGCTTCCTCCCTTGTCCTCTTTGTAGACTTTGAAATGGTGATTTCCCTTTGAAGCCACTTGTGGTAGGTGCGTTATGGAAAAGACCTGCATGGTTTTTCCCATCCCGAGCATAATATCCCCCATTTGGTTTGAGATTTCACCGGAAACACCAGTATCGATTTCGTCGAACATCATGGTGGGAAGGTTTTCGCATTTGGCCATAATCGATTTTATGGTCAACATAATACGTGAAAGCTCCCCCCCTGAAGCGACTTTCTTGATATCCCCAAAATCAGTTCCCTTGTTGGCCGCGAACAAAAATGACAATTCATCCTTGCCGTTGGGTTTGAATTCCCTGGCAGGACCTAACTCGATCTTAAAACGGGCATTGGGCATCCCCAATAAGACCAATCGCTTTTCCATTTGGGCCTTTAATCCCGGAATGGTTTTTTGGCGTTTCTCTGAGATCTTGGCGGCCAGTCCTTCAAGTTTTTCCGTCTGTAGGGCCAATTGCCTTTGTTTGTCGGCAATAGTTGATTCTATATTCTCGGTTGCATCTACTTTTTCAGAAAGTTCCTCCTTTATCCTGATCAGTTCGGGAATCTCCTGTACGTTATGCTTTTTCTGAAGATTATAGATCAATTGCAACTTTGTATTGACCTCGTCCAATAATTTGGGGTCTAGGACAGCTTGCTCCGAAAGCCCCTGTAATTCCGAGGTAATATCGTCCATCTCGATAAAAACGGATTGTATCCTGGTATCCAAGGTTTCATATGCAGATCCAAAACCCGAAAGTTTGTTCGATACCTGTTTTAATGCGGACAATAGGGTTAGGATCCCAACTTGCTCATCATTCAACAGATGGTACCCTTGGGCCAATTGCCCAACAATGGTCTCCACATTACTTAATTGTTGGTATTGCTCTTCCAGTTCCTCTAGCATTCCTTCCTGCAGATGGGCCTCCTCAAGTTCTTTCAGTAAAAAGCTGTTGTACTCGTACTCTTTTATGGCATTACCCTGAAAATCGATCAATTCGGCCAATTCCCTTGAAATATCATAGTATACCTTTAATTGGTCGGAATATGTTCTTCGTAGCCCCTTAGTGTCTGCGAGGGAATCGATTACCTTTAATTGGAATTCGTTTTCCGCCAGTTGCAGGGTTTGGTGCTGGGAGTGCACATCGATCAACCGGTTCCCCAGTCTCGAAAGTACATCCAGGGTTACCGGGGTGTCGTTTATAAATGCCCGGGACTTTCCGCTAGGTAAGATTTCCCTACGTATAATCGTCTTTTCCTCAAAATCCAGATTATTCTTGGTAAAAAAATCCGATAGGCCATAACTACCGATCTCGAACTCACTTTCCACAATGCACTTTTCTTCCTTGTTGCGTAAGGTGGAAAGATCGGCACGTTTTCCCAGAACCAATGAGAGTCCCCCCAATAGTATGGATTTACCTGCGCCCGTTTCACCCGTAATACAGGTAAGTCCATGGCCGAATGACACATCAAGCCTATCGATCAATGCATAATTTTTAATAGAGAGCTTGCTTAGCAAAACCTTGGTTTTAGGATGGCGTAAAGATAATTTTTATTTCAGTTGAAAAAAATGGGGATCGATATTTTCTCCGACCTTTATATTGAACTCGTTTGGGCGATAGGCAAAAAGGATCCGATTCCCTGAGGCCTGCTTGGGAAACCCAACCGGATGCGGGTGTTTTTTGGATATGGAGGTGAACGGATATCAATATTTTATCTCGTTCCATGTACTTGAGTAAAGGGGGGCGATACGATTTAAGGTTTCCTTCAGCTTTACCACATCAACTTTGGGTCCATCAGAAAAAATATTCCGTATTTCATCCGATTTGGCATCGAAGAAAGTAGATGTCAAAAAAGCATTGGGTCTTCTCTTGATCATTGTTTCGAACAGGTTCATGGTGCCTGCTATTACCTGCTTGCCTGTACTATTGTTGTCGGCAAGGATATCGATTCCCTTTCTGTGATAGTTGTACATGGCAACCCGATACTCCCTATAGGTATTGGACATAAGGTTGTCTACCAATTCAAAGCGGCTGCGATCGGTGGATTGGTCCCACCCCACTGAGTTACTACTTTGTGCTTGGGTTACGATATTCTGGGCTTTTCTAAAATATTCAGTTCCTCCTTCAAGGGAGAAAGTATCTGCATCCAATCCTAAAATAAGATATGCATAGTATGCCACGACACTTACCAAGTTCGATTCAAAAACATTTTCATTGAAGACCAAGGGCTGGAACTCTATATATTCAAAACTGAATTGATTGTCCTTATAATTGAATACTGGTGTTTCGTATGAGGTGTTGAACACAGGTCTCGAGGATTGGACCTGGATATTCCCCTTGAACCTATTGGATTTGTAATCGGTAATGGTGATGAACATCTGGGCGTTTACACGTTCGTTTTCCTTATAGATTCGATTTGTCCATTTGGTCTTGTTCACAAAATCATTCAATGAACGCTCCAAGGTCTTGAAGATCTGTTGGTTCGTTTGCGACACCTGATCCGAATTAACGGTTACCACACAGTTCAGTTCCTGGGCGGAAACGGTAACAAGGGAAAAGATAAAAACTAGGACAACTGGGAAATTACGCATTCAATCGAGTTATGATTTCATTTAAAATATCCTTGGCGACTTCAGCCTTGGTTTTTAATTGAAACGCTTTAATCCGTGAATTCTTATCCAAAAAGGTTATTTTATTGGTATCACTGGCAAACCCCGCACCTTTATCATTCAATGAATTTAGAACAATGGCATCCAAGTGCTTTCTTTTTAACTTGTCCTTGGCGTTTTCGAGTTCATTTTCGGTCTCTAGGGCAAAACCCACCAAAAATTGATCGGTCTTCCTCTCCCCCAATGACAACAGGATATCTTTGTTTTTCACCAATTCCAAGGTGAGGTCCGTTTCCTTCTTTTTGATTTTTTGGCCCGCCACGGTTTTTGGTCTATAATCGGCCACGGCGGCAGCGGATATCATTATATCACAATCTTCAAAATGATCATGGGCGGCATTGTACATGGCGTCTGCCGAAACCACATTGACCACGGTGATCAAATCATGCGAAAGGGATAGGTGCGTAGGTCCTGAGACCAAAATAACCTCAGCCCCTAGTTTGGCGGCAACTTTGGCCAATTCGTAACCCATTTGCCCGGTGGAATGGTTTCCAATGAACCGAACGGGGTCTATGGCCTCATAGGTTGGCCCTGCCGTAATCAATACCTTTTTGTCTTTTAGAGGGAGGCCTTTTAATAAGAAATCCTTGACAAAGGTTACAATATCCTCTGGTTCGGCCATTCGCCCCTCACCATGTAAACCACTTGCAAGCTCCCCCGAAGTGGCCGGAACCATTATGTTCCCAAAGGAGACAAGTGTCTCGACAGCTATTTTGGTTGCCGGGTGCCTGTACATATCCAGATCCATGGCAGGTGCAAAAAAAACAGGGCATTTGGCAGACAGGTAAACAGCAGACAAAAGATTGTCCGTAGCCGCATTTGCCATCTTGGACATGGTATTGGCAGTTGCCGGGGCTATGATCATGATATCGGCCCAAAGCCCAAGGTCCACGTGGTTGTTCCAATCGGTTTCACACCCTTCTTCCTTAACGAACGAGGTCAACGCAGGGTTTTTGGAAAGGGTCGCCAAGGTAAGTGGGGAAACAAAACGGCTGGCATTTTCTGTCAAGACAACCTTGACATTCGCACCAGCCTTGATCAATAAACGTACAAGAAAAGTAGTCTTGTAAGCGGCAATACCCCCAGTAATCCCCAAAAGGATATTCTTGCCACCCAACATACTATTCTGTGTCTTTGTCTGTATTCCTATGGTATATTTTATCCATCAACCATTCCTCAACAGCCATGGCATGCGGTTTGGGTAGTTTTTCATAAAACTTGGAAACCTCGATTTGCTCCTTGTTCTCAAAGACCTCTTCCAGGCTATCGCTGTATGTGGCAAATTCCTCCAATTTTTCCAAAAGCTCTTTTTTGATTTCAGAATTGATCTGGATAGCTCTCTTTGCGGTTATTGATATTGCCTCATATATGTTATTCGTTTTTTCATCGAACTCATTTTTATTAATGGTTACCGTTGAAACGGGTGCTTTTGAGTTCTTTAGATCGTTCGTTTTCATAATAACAGCTGTTTATTTTGTTTGTTTACCCTCCTCATTGGAAACGGGGGCTCCTATTTCCTTTTGTATTCTGTCCATCAACTTATTGGCGTCCTCCTCGAATTTGGTTTCCGGGTATTGCTTTTTAAGTATGTTATATGCCGTTTTTGCATTTTCCAAACGCTCTGGCTTCCATCTTGCGAAACTGTTCAGGGCAAACTGTGTGGCGGACTCAAATTTTAGATACAAGGCCTCTTCCCTAAAGATGGATCCAGGGTAATCCGATATGAAATTATCAAAGGCAGCCATGGAAGGTGTCAGGAACGAATAATTGAAATGCCCCAATTTGTTGAATTGCTTTGCTATTTCAAAAGCCTTCCTCTCCTTTTTGGTTGTGAGTTCCTTGGCCATTTTATTGGCCTCATCAAAATATTCCGAATCAGGGTACATGTTGATAAAGGTCTGTAATTTGACCAATGCCTTATCGGTGTCCGTCTGGTCCAAAGAATAGATCGGTGAAAGTTCATAATAATTCTTGGCCTCTAAAAATGATGCTTGCGCAACTTTTTCACTTTTTGGATAGGATTTGATAAACCGTTCGAACTGGTAGCTGGCCATGTTGTGGTCCTTTCTCTCGGAATAGGTATTTGCGAGAAAGAACATTACCCTCTCACCTTGGGGCTTACCTATATATTTCGGTGCTATTTGTTCGAACAAACGATTGGCACGCTTAAAGTCCCCCTCTTCATAAAATTTCTGGGCAAGCTCATATTTGGCCTTTACATCATCATTCTTAAGTACTTTTTGATACTCATTACATGATGACATAACCAATATTAAACCAAGAAAAGGTAAATATCTTCTTATTCTAAAAAACATTTTGCGAAATTAGGTATTCTTAACGGAATTAAAAAACAAATTTTATGGCACTAAAATAGTTCGCAAAAAGTACTAAACAGCCCTAATTGGCTTAGATTTAACGTTCGAAAGAAAATATTTATATGTGCGGACGCACAAAAGGCCTGATAAATAGATTTATTTTTTGTTTAAGGCTATCTGTTGCCGGCATTAGTGGCAGTCTTACCGTTGCCGTTGCCAATCCCAGTGTTTCGAGAACAGCTTTGATTCCCGTAGGATTACCTTCCTCAAAAATAAGTTCTATCCCATCATGTAAGGTGTATTGCATATCAAAGGCCTCCTTTGCCCTTGCCTGAAGCCCTAGGGTTATCATCTTCGAAAAATCGTTGGGGACACCTTGTGCAAAAACCGAGATCACTCCGGAGCCACCTGCCAATACAGAAGATAAGGCAGTCATATCATCACCTGAGATAACCATAAAGCCCTTAGGTTTTTCCTTAATAATCGCCATCACTTGGGTCATGTCCCTTGAGGCTTCCTTTATGGCCACGATGTTATTAAAATCATTGGCAAGGCGAAGCACTGTTGTGGGAAGTATATTACTGCCTGTCCTACTTGGTACATTATAAATAACCAATGGTATTGGTGAGTTACCCGCTATAGCTTTGAAATGCTGGTATATGCCCTCCTGTGTGGGTTTGTTGTAATATGGGGATACAGATAGAATAGCATCAAAACCACTTAAGTCCCTTTGCTTGATGGATTCGATAACGGCACTGGTGTTATTGCCCCCTATGCCTACGACCAAAGGCAATCGACCAGCATTGGCATGGACAATGGTATCCATCACCAACTGTTCCTCGTTTTTGGTAAGTGTTGCGGTTTCAGCCGTGGTACCCAAGGCCACTAAATAATCTACCCCTCCTTCAATACAATGCCCCACGATATTGGACAATGCAGCGGTATCTATTGAAAAGTCATTCTTAAACGGGGTAACCAAGGCAACTCCCGTTCCAATCCATCCATCCATTATTCAATCTCATTCAGAACCTTAAGATATTTCTTAAGTTCTAGTTTAAACATTTCAAAATCCCTAAAGGGCAGTCCCAATATCAAATCGTTCAAATTCTGGTCTATCTCCTGAAAACCGATCTTGATCCGGGCATTTGTCCTTACGGTCATCAATTGCAATAACAATTTATCCTCATTGTAATAATTGATCAATAAGTCATAATCCCTACTTAGGAATTCCAAGGCATAACTATTTTCGATCTTTCCCTTCCATCCTAAATCCTTATCTGAAAAAATAGGTGTTGAATACGGTGAATTATTGTCATGGTAACTTTTATAGCCTATGATCTTGACGGCATTGGGCCTTAAATTATATTCTTCGACAAATTCAAAAAAAAGTTCCGGATTTTCAAAATTATCCAAATCCACAATACAGCCAATAGATTTTATTCCATTGGGCCTGTCGATTGTTTTCGGGGCAAGGGATAGCTCCTCCCTTAAAAACTTTCTGCCGGATTTATGCTTTAGTTTGTTCCTTATTCCTTTTAAAAACATGTACATTTACATTTGTACAAATGTAAATAATAAACACTCATTTCCATGGGGCTAATATAAAAACAATAATGGTTTTAAAAATTAAACATTTTGTTATATTTATAACTATTATTGCTTTTTTTTCCTGTAAACAGAAAAGCCCAAGGCCTGTCAAGATTGAAGGGAGGCAAATAGCAATAGATAGTAGCGTCCTGGGGAAAGGGCCGTATGAGGAATTCATCACACCCTATCGAAAGCATATTAATGAAGTGTTGGACAGTACTTTGGCCTATGCCCCTGGCCCCATCAGCAGGGAAGATGGGGAATTCAATACAACGGCAGGTAATCTAATGGCGGATATTGTACGTACACAGGCAAATCCCATATTCAGATCACGTACAGGGAAAGACATAGATGCTGTTCTGCTCAACTACGGAGGAATACGCTCTATTATTTCCAAAGGGAAGGTTAGTGCCAGAAATGCCTTTGAGGTAATGCCATTTGAAAACATGATTAAAGTTGCGGCCATAAAGGGGGATTATGTAAATGACATGGTCACTTTTCTGATACAATCCAGTATACCACACCCCATTTCTGGATTACAGATCGTTCTGGACAAAAACAGGGAACTGAAAAAAGCCCTGATAAATGGGGAACCCATAGATTCAGGTCGGACCTATTATATTGCAACCTCGGATTATCTGATTTCAGGTGGGGACCACATGGATTTTTTCAAAAAAAGCATGTCGATTACAGATACGGACTATTTGATTCGAAATGCCATGATCGATTATTTCAAAAAAGTCGATACCCTGGCCCCTGTTATTGACAATCGATTTTATATGGAAAAATAATATGGACAGAAGAAGATTTATAACCAAGACTTCCGCAAGTACCGCATTTGTTGGTCTAGGGGGGCTTTCATTGAACTCCTGCCTGGGCGGGACAAAAAAACATATCACCATACTGCACACGAATGATGTGCATAGCCATATCGATGCATTCCCCAAAACCCATTCGAGCTTTCCCAATTTAGGTGGCGTTGCCCGTAGGGCCACTTTGGTAGAGTCGATTCGGAAAGAGAATAGGAATACGTTATTGCTTGATGCGGGGGATATTTTCCAAGGTACCCCCTATTTCAATTTTTATGGTGGGGAACTGGAGTTCAAATTAATGAGCAAGCTCAAATACGATGCGGCAACTATAGGCAACCACGATTTTGATAATGGGATAGATGGGTTGTTTGCCCAACTCCCCAATGCAACTTTTGAACTGCTTTCCGCCAATTACGATTTTAGCAACACCGTAATGGACGGTTATGTAAAACCTTACAATACGTATTTGGTCGACGGAATCAAGGTTGGAATATACGGTCTGGGTATAGAACTTTCCGGTCTGGTAACCAAAAAACTATATAAGGAGACCAAGTGCCTGGATCCTTTTGAGATCGCAACCGATATCGAGACCCGGTTGAAAACAGATGAAAAATGCGATTTGATCATTTGCCTTTCCCATTTGGGCTATCACTACAAAAGCAGGCAAAGACCGGATGACCTGAAGCTCGCGGCCAAAACCAAATATACCGACCTCATTATCGGTGGACATACCCATACCTTTCTGGACAAACCTACGGTGACCAAAAATGCACAGGGGAATAACATTTTGGTGAACCAAGTCGGGTGTTTTGGCATTAATTTAGGAAGGATGGATTTTTATTTTGATAGTGATAGGAATATGAAATCAGATGCTGTAAGTATCATTGTTTAGCAGGATACCCCCTCAATGGACATAAGGCCAATTTGGTGTCCTTGACCCAAGTATGCCTTGGGAAAAAGTTTAGATGGGTCCGTAATAAAAAAAATCAATGTACCATTCCAAGAAAATCCCGTTCCGATATTATGGGAACCCCCAGATTCCCGGCCTTGGTTCTTTTGCTGGGCCCCATTTTATCACCAGCGACCAAAAATGATGTTTTCGAGGATATGGAAGACCCTACCTTGCCCCCATTGTCCTCTATCAGTTTTTTAAGTTCATTTCGACTTACGGATTCAAAGACTCCCGAAACAACAAAAGTCTTACCTTTTAACAATTCCGTTTGGTTCAATAATTTATCTGCCGATAATTCGAATTGCAATCCGTAACGCTTTAACCGTGAGATGTTTTCCAAATTTCTTTCATTCTGGAAAAAATCCACCACACTTTGTGCAATACGTTCCCCGATTTCATCCACGGCCATCAATTCCTCGATTGGGGCGGCCATCAAGGCATCAATGTTTTTAAAGGCCTTTGCCAATTTTTTGGCTACCGTTTCCCCCACGAATCGAATCCCCAAGGCAAATAGGACACGCTCAAAAGGAATAGCGACCGATTCCGCTATTCCTTTCACTAAATTCTCTGCGGATTTATCGGCCATGCGTTCCAAAGGTAAAACCTGCTCTTTGGTTAAAATGTAAAGATCTGCGTAATTTCTAATAAGTCCCTCCTTGAAAAGCAATTCAACGGTTTCGGCCCCAAGCCCCTCTATATCCATGGCCTTACGGGAAATAAAATGTTGTATGCGCCCCGTGATCTGGGGGGGACAACCATAGAAATCGACACAATAATGTTTGGCATCCCCTTCGGTACGAACCAATTCTGTTCCGCATTCCGGGCAATTTGTAATATAGTGTGTGGGTTGGGAATCCGCAGGGCGTTTGGTTAGGTCCACACCTACTATTTTCGGGATTATCTCCCCTCCTTTTTCCACAAAAACCGTATCCCCCTCACGTATATCCAATTTCCGTATCTGATCTGCATTATGCAAAGAAGCCCTTTTTACGGTGGTGCCCGCCAATAAGACAGGCTCTAGGTTGGCTACGGGGGTAATTGCCCCCGTACGTCCTACTTGGTATGTAATCTCCCTTAAAACGGTGGAAGCCTGCTCTGCCTTGAACTTGTAGGCCATAGCCCACCGTGGGGATTTGGCCGTATACCCCAATTCCTCCTGATATTGTATGCTATTGATCTTTACAACGACACCGTCGGTCTCATAAGGTAAACTATGCCGTTGTACATCCCATATATCTATAAAGGCCATTACCTCGTCGGTACTCTTGCACAACTGGGCAATGGTAGGTACCTTGAAACCCCATTCCCTTGCCTTTTCCAGCATTTGGAACTGGGACGATATTCCGGTATCGGGTCCTTCGATTCCATATAACAGGCAATCCAAGGGGCGTTGTGCCACCATGGCACTATCTTGTAGTTTTAGGCTACCTGAGGCTGTATTCCTTGGGTTCATATAAGGATCCTCACCTGCGGCGATACGTTCCTCGTTCATTTTGGCAAAGCCATCCAAGGGCAGGATAACCTCACCACGAATGTCGAATTTGGGAGGGTAATCCCCCTTAAGTCGGAGGGGAACTGAACGAATGGTCTTTATATTGGCGGTTACATCATCACCTTGGAACCCATCCCCCCTGGTAACTGCCTTTACGAGCCTTCCCTCTTCATAGGTAAGACTGATCGAGGCCCCGTCATATTTCAGCTCACATGTAAACTCAACCTCGGTATCCCCCAAAATACGTTGGATACGTTTCTCCCAATCTTCCAAATCCTCTTTGGAATAAGAGTTGTCCAGGGAATACATACGATGTTCATGGACAATGGTGTTGAAATTCTTTGTAATATCCCCACCGATTCTTAAGGTAGGGGAAGCTGGGTCTTGGAATTCAGGATATTCTTTCTCCAATTCCTGAAGCTCCTTGAGTTTCATATCGAAGTCAAAATCCGAAATCGTTGGGTTATCCAGAACATAATAATTATGGTTATGTTCCCTCAGCTCTTCGCTTAATGCCTCTATTTTTTCCTTGATACTCATTTACACTTGATCTTTATAAATCCATTTGGGCAACACCAATGGCTTATAGCCCTCCATTTGTCTTAAAAGTCCATCGACAGAATTATCGATCAACAGCATATCATAATTTTCTTTTTTTAGAAAACCTTGGTCTACCATTTTTCGTAACATCGCCAATAGGTCGCCGTAGAATCCATCAATATTGAGGATCCCTATTGGTCTTTGGTGCAGGCCAAGCTGGGCCCAGGTAATCATCCCAAAAAGCTCTTCCAAGGTTCCATACCCCCCAGGAAGTGCAATGGCCCCATCGGAAACCCCGTGCATTTTGAGTTTGCGTTCGTGCATATTCCCTGTGACGATCAAATGGGAAAGTCCGGTATGGACCACTTCCTTTATTTTCAGAAAATCCGGGATTATTCCAATTACCTCACCTTTATGTTGCAAGGCTCCTTCCGCGACCTTTCCCATGACCCCGATTTTGGCCGCTCCATAGACCAGTGTGATCTTTCGGTTGGCCAGGATTCTTCCTAAGTCTTTGGCAACCTCCAATATTTTGGGGTCGTTCCCTTCACTGCTCCCACAAAAAACCACAATGCTTTTTAATTGCATAATCCCTTTATTTATCGATTCTTGCCCCCAACATACGTTCCTTCCCGAATATATCCTTCCTCAGTTCTATTTCAACAAACTTGTCCTTTAGGAGGGCCTTGGTTTCCTTGCCTAGATACTGGTTTATCTCAAGATACAGCCAACCACCCTGTTTTAAGTTCCTTATAGCGAACTGTATGATTCTACGATAAAACAGCAAAGGATCATCATCGGGTACAAACAAGGCTATACTTGGTTCATTCCCGATTACATTGGGCTTCATTTTTTCCTTTTCCAACATCCTGACATAAGGTGGATTGGAGACTATAATGTCAATTTCCCTTTCAAGGGATTCCAATTGCATGATATCGGCTTGAACGAACTCCACCCCTACTTCATTCCGCCTTGCATTTTCCCGGGCTACTTCCAAGGCTTTATGCGAAATATCCAAGGCCAAGACATTGGTGTTGTCCAAGGCTTTCGCCAAGGAAATGGCAATACAGCCACTACCGGTTCCTATATCTAGGATACAGGGTGTTGTATGATGGTTTTGCTCTTCAATAATCCAACGGACCAACTCTTCTGTCTCTGGCCTAGGTATCAGTACATGTTCATTTACGATGAACTCCATGTCCATAAAATGGGCTGACCCTAGAATATACTGGATGGGTTTCTCCAAGCGCAATTGGGCCAACACTTCAAACAGGGGCTGTTCCTCTTCTTTGGGGAGTGTCAAATTGGGCTGTATGGCCAATGCAAAACGTTCCAAATCCAAAAAATGTGAGATGGTCAGGTAAAAAAAGCTATCCACTTCCTCTTTGGGATAAATGGAATCCAGCTCTTTGTGGTAAATATCCTTAATCTCCCGTAATAGCATAACCTACAGTTGTTTCAACATCCATACGGGACAAGAGAAATGACCCGTATCGCCCATAGGGTCTTCAATATATTCAAATCCGGATTTCACATAGAGTTTTTGGGCATCTTTCATATAGGGCATAGTCTCTAGATAACATTTTTCATAACCGTATTTTCTGGCATGATCCAAGCAGATATCCATCATTGCGGTACCTAGTCCGCGCCCCCTTGCCTCTTCCAGAAAGTACATTTTTTGCAGTTCGCAGACATTCCCGTCATAATTCTCTAATTGTGCAATTCCCGCAGCCCCAATAAGTCGGCCTTTATCCTCGACCACAAAATAAATGGCCTTGGGCCTGTCGTAATTTTCAAACATATGGTCCAAGGCCTTGTCGGCATAAGCCGAGCCTACCTTGGGTACGCCCGTTTCCATTAAAACCTTTCGGATCAATGAAGCCACTTCCCTATTGTCCCTTGGTTCGATCTCCCGTATTACAGCTGTTCCCATGAATTATCGATTCAATCTTTTTCAATGTTCTATTTTAGCGGAGTGAAGATACGTGAAATATAAGTTTATAGGGAATGAAAAAAATATTTTTCATATTGGTTTTGATTGTTGTTGGCCAAAGTCGTACCTACGATAAAAGATTTGGATCTGTAGGTGTCGACAGTGTGGCCATTAAGGAAGTTGGTGGAAATGTAATTGCCATAAAGGCCGATGCACACTTCAACAATGAAGATGGTCTGTACCTTACTTGCCGATGAAATCAAGCTTTATGTTGATGGGGTATACTTGGCCACCACATCTCCAGAGGCCTTTGAGGTGCCGGCCAAGGACAATTTTGTTGTACCTTTGGTAGTTGGTTTTCCTTTGCCGGAATTATTTAAAGAGGAAAAAGGCAATTTATATTCGGTGTCATCTTAAACCAAGTGTTGGACAAAAAAATAAATGTTGACCTTAAAGGAAAGATAACCTACAGGTTTGCAGGTCTTTCCTATGATTATGCCGTGGGCCATGGTCAGGGAATAAAGATAAAATAAATGTCGATCGACCCAATTTTTATGGAACGTGCCATACAGTTGGCCCAAAATGGTCTTGGATCTACCGCGCCAAATCCTATGGTGGGTGCTGTATTCGTACAGGGAAATAGGATAATCGGCGAAGGTTATACCAGTGCTTATGGGGGGGGGCATGCTGAGGTCAATGCCATCGATTCCGTTCCGGATAAATCCCTTTTGTCAAAATCCACATTATATGTGACCTTGGAGCCTTGTTCCCATTATGGGAAAACCCCTCCCTGTGCGGACTTGATCATAAAACATAAGATACCCAATGTTGTTATAGGCACAGTGGACCCCCATGAAAAAGTAAAGGGCGAAGGTATCGCCCGATTAAAGGAATCGGGGTGTAAAGTAACCGTTGGGCTACTTGAAGACGCATGTAGGGAGCATCATAAACGGTTCATAACTTTCCACCAAGAGCAACGCCCTTTTATCATATTGAAATGGGCCGAGACAAAAGATGGTTTCATGGCTCCCTTGGCATCAAAGAGAAATAACAAGGTCCAACCGTATTGGATCTCGAACAATTATTCAAGACAACTCGTACATAAATGGCGTAGTGAGGAACAGGCCATATTGGTAGGCACCAATACGGTCATGGAAGATGACCCTAAACTGAATGTCAGGGAATGGTCTGGTAAATCACCTATTCGGATAATCATTGATAAAAACCTAAGAATACAAGGAGAGTACCATATCTTTGACCAAGAAGTGGAAACCATTGTCATTACAGAGGTCGAAGACACCTCCCTACGTAGAAAGGGTGTGGATTATGAACAAATTCGCTTTTCTGGGAATCTACCAGAGCAAATTTGCCAAGTACTGTACAAACGTAACATCACCAGTGTCCTGGTCGAAGGGGGAGCCCAGACACTTACCTCTTTCATTACTTCCGGTTTATGGGATGAGGCGCGGATATTCCTTGGCAAGAATACTTTCAAGGAGGGTATAAAGGCTCCGCATTCCATAAGTGGGGACCCACATATTTTAAATATTGGCACCGATACTTTAAACATATATAGGAATGGTTAAAAATATCATTTTTGATTTTGGGGATGTTTTCATAAACCTGGACAAGGAAGTCGTATTCCGGGAAATTCAAAAACACGGTAACACAGACCTTGTACCTGGGCTTATAGCCTTAAGTAACGATTTCGAAATAGGGGCCATTAGCTCCAGGACTTTTGTGGAAAAATTACAAGTGGCTTTTCCAAGTGCATCCCCCCAGGAGATAGTTTCGATTTGGAACAGTATGATATTGGACTTTCCAGAGTACAGGCTTGAATTTATTGAGCAGTTGGCCCAAGAAAAGGCATACCGGCTTTTTCTGTTAAGCAACATCAATGCCCTGCATGTCTCCCACATAATCCAAACCATGGGGGAGCACGATTACCATCGTTTTAAAAACTGTTTTGAGCAATTCTATCTTTCGCATGAAATTGAGATGCGAAAACCCAATAGTGGTATTTATAGGTTTGTGCTCGAACAGAACGATTTGAATGCCCCTGAAACCCTACTTGTTGACGACACTTTGGAAAACACCGAGGCTGCCAAGGAATTAGGGATGGGGACATGGAACCTTATTGTCGGAAAAGAGGATGTAACACAATTAAAATCAAGAATATAAATGATAGACTTAGCTTTAAGTATCCTTTGCACCAGTTTGATATTCGTAATTTTCAAACTCTATGAGGTATATAAGGTTGAGACCCTATATGCGATCATCACCAATTATGTGGTAGCCTGTTCGGTAGGGTTGTTTTTTTATACAGGGGAGGTAAAACCTATTGGGATTGCAGGACAACCATGGTTTTTTGGGACCTTCCTTTTGGGTCTGTTGTTCATTGTTGTGTTCAGTTTAATGGCAAAGACCTCCCAAGCGGTAGGAGTCTCGGTTGCATCGGTAGCCACTAAAATGTCTTTGGTGATACCCGTGGTTTTCGGGGTATTGGTCTACAAGGAAACACTTGGCCTTTTAAAGGCCCTGGGAATATTCTTGGCATTGGCGGCCGTATATTTCACATCTATCAAGGAAAGGAAAACCGATTTTAAAAGATCCTCCTTGATCTTGCCCATTTTGGTGTTCTTGGGGTCAGGGGTTATAGATACCAGTATAAAATACGCCCAGGAAACCTATATCAAGGAAAATGAATTCCCTCTTTTTTCCGCCACCATTTTTGCCGCTGCCGCATTTGTAGGGTTGTTCTTCATTGTCCTCAAGGCCTTTAAAACCCCTTTGGGGATCAATCTCAAGAATATTCTGGGAGGAATTGTCCTAGGGGTGCCCAACTATTTCTCCATATACTATTTGTTACGTGCATTGCAGAATCCGGATTTGGACAGCTCATCGATCTTTACGATCAATAATGTCGCCATTGTAATGTTATCGACCCTCTTGGGTATTGTTCTCTTCAAAGAGCGAATCAGCCTTAAAAACTGGGGAGGTATTGCCCTTGCTATCATAAGTATCATCTTGGTCGCTGTGTTCTAATGGAAAATACGGATTGTTACAAAACCTTGTCCAAACCCTCAAAAGAGATTCTTTTCAAGGAGAAAAAGAGCAAGTTCTTTGGCTATGCCTATCCGTTGGAATCTGAGGAAGAGGTCAAACCTATAATCGAAATGCTCAGGAAGAGGCACCATACGGCCAATCATGTCTGTTATGCATGGCAATTGGGGATAAGAGACATTCGATATAGGGCAAATGATGATGGCGAACCCAACAACTCGGCCGGAATGCCCATTTACGGGCAAATACAATCTTTTGACGTAACCAATGTACTAGTTGCCGTAGTACGTATATTCGGTGGCACTAAATTAGGGGTCGGCGGATTGATCAGTGCCTATAGGACCGCGGCACAAATGGCCCTTGGGGAGTCCCCTATTGTCAAAAGGACGGAGAAAGCCCATTTTGAAATCAAGTTCGGTTACGAAATGATGAACAAGGTAATGCGCATAATCAAGCAGAACAATCTTGAGATCGTTTCCCAGAAATTGGAAATGGAGTGTAGGATACATATTCGTGCCCCCAAGAGCAAAGCCCAAATGATACTTCGGTCATTCCAGGAAAACCATACGGTATCCATTACCGAAAAACAAGCTTAGAACCCGATCTTTTCGAGTATGTCCGAAGGGCATCTGATCGGTTTGTTCCTTTTGGCATCGATAAAGGCAAGTACCGTATTCGCCTCGGCCAAAAAATCACCTTCCCCATTATGGATCTCATAATCAAATTCGATCCTGACCATGGGTTTTTTGCGCAAGTACGTCCGTAGGACTATGAGGTCGTCATAATAGGCGGATTTCTTATAATTCAAGGAAATGGACACCACTGGAAGAATAATCCCACTATCCTCCATGGCCTTGTAGGAAATTCCGTGGGAACGTAGCCATTCCGTTCTTCCCATTTCCAAATACTGAGGGTAGTTACCATGGTGCACAACACCCATTTGATCTGTCTCTGCATAACGAACGCGAAAAGAAATATCATGAAATCCCATAATTATCCGTCTAAAAATTATATATTCAAAAGCTTCTCTTTCGAGTAAGGGAACATGCGAAAAAAAAAGGGAAAAATCAACCCCAAATCATTTTTTTTTTAGAATTTTTGTTCACATATTTGTCGAACCTAAATTACTTTGAAATAGCTATGGGGCCTAATTTTACCAGTGCTTAAAAACTAACCATAAACAAGAGGATTTATATAATGAGTGTTACTGCCAATTCCGTTTGGAACAACTGTTTGTCCTTCATCAAGGATAACATCCAGCCGCAGGCATTCAAAACTTGGTTCGAGCCCATTAAGCCTGTGAAATTATCGGATAATGCCCTAAGTATCCAAGTACCCAGTAAATTTTTCTATGAATGGTTGGAAGAGCATTATGTAAAGCTATTGAAAGTCGCCCTTACAAAGGAACTGGGGGAGGCCGCCAAACTGGTATACATTATAAGAATGGAGAATACCTATGGCAACCGCAAACCATTTACCGAAAAAATACCTAGTTCAAACCGTGGGAATATGGGGCCACAGGAAATGGACATCCCTATCAAATCAAAAAATCCGGAACTTAGGAACCCTTTTGTTATTCCGGGAATCCGAAACATCAAGATCGAGTCCCAATTAAACCCCAATTATAATTTCGATAATTTTCTTGAAGGTGATTCCAACCGTTTGGCCCGTTCGGCAGGTATGGCAGTAGCCAATAAGCCCGGGGGGACCTCGTTTAATCCCTTATTGGTTTTTGGTGGTGTTGGTTTGGGTAAGACCCATTTGGCGCATGCGATCGGTGTGGAGATAAAGGACAAATACCCGGACCGTACGGTTTTATATATATCCGCAGAAAAATTCACCCAACAATATATTGAATCTGTCAAGAAAAATACCCGGAACGATTTTATACACTTTTATCAATTGATAGATGTGCTGATCATTGATGATGTTCAATTTTTATCAGGAAAATCAGGTACCCAGGATGTTTTCTTCCATATTTTCAACCATTTGCACCAGAATGGAAAACAAGTGATCTTGACATCGGACAAGGCACCTGTGGACATGCAGGATATTGAACAGCGTTTGCTTTCGAGATTCAAATGGGGGTTATCGGCAGAGTTGCAAAACCCTGATTACGAAACCAGGGTCTCCATCTTAAAGAATAAACTTTATCGTGATGGTGTTGAAATGCCTGAGGATATCATCGATTACGTTGCCAAACACATCAAGACCAATATTCGGGAGTTGGAAGGTGCTGTTATTTCATTAATAGCGCAATCATCGTTCAACAAGAAAGAGGTTACCTTGGAGTTGGCACAACAAGTGGTCGAGAAATTCGTCAAGAATACCAAACGTGAAGTCTCAATAGATTATATCCAAAAAGTAGTTTCCGATTACTTTGAAATGGATGTGGCCACCCTTCAATCCAAAACAAGAAAAAGACATATTGTCCAAGCTAGGCAATTGGCGATGTTCTTTGCCAAGAAATTCACTAAGGCTTCCTTGGCAAGCATTGGCTCACAAATAGGCAAAAGGGATCATGCCACTGTACTGCATGCCTGTAAAACGGTTGATAACCTTGCAGAGACCGACAAGCAGTTTCGGAAATACATTGAGGATCTAACCAAGAAACTTTCTTAATTCAATTTTAATGGCTACTAAGGTTTTAATGGTCTGCCTTGGGAATATCTGTAGGTCCCCGTTGGCTGAGGGAATTCTCCAGAGCAAGGTCGATAATCATAATATATATGTGGATTCAGCAGGAACAGGCAGCTACCATATCGGAAGCAAACCCGATAGCCGAAGTATCGCGGTGGGGGCTAAATATGGTATCGATATCAGCCATCAACGTTGCCGGCAATTCTCTGTAGGGGATTTCGAGGAGTTTGATGTGATCTATGTAATGGATAGGAGCAATTACAGTGACATCGTTGCCCTTGCCCAAAATGAGCAGCATAAGGGCAAAGTCAAATTATTGTTGGAAGAGTCGGATTCCTCCAGTACCAAGGAGGTGCCAGACCCTTATTATGACGACAATGGTTTTGAACGTGTTTTCCATCTTATAGACGAAGCCTGTACGGTCATTGCAAAAAAGCTGGTAAGTAAGCATGCCTAGAATGGAAAGCGACAAGAAGACAAAAGGAAAATTGTATTTGATCCCCACCACTTTGGGCGATAATGAACCATTGGAAGTACTGCCCATTTCAATTAAAAGGGTCATAGAGGCCGTTGACCACTATATTGTGGAAAATGAAAAATCGGCCAGGCGGGCCATAAAAAAAATATCCCCTAGAAAACCACAATCCGGATTGCATATCGAGGTACTGAACAAATATACCGAGGAGGAGAGCCTTCCTACTTTTTTACAGCCGTGTCTCGAAGGTTTTAATGTAGGAATCATCTCTGAGGCAGGTTGTCCAGGTATTGCAGACCCAGGGGCCAATGTAGTGGCCATTGCCCACCAAAAAAACATACAAGTGGTCCCATTGACAGGGCCGTCATCTATCGTATTGGCTTTGATGTCCAGTGGAATGAACGGACAGAATTTCGCCTTTAACGGTTATCTCCCAATTGATTTGGCGGATTGTAAGAAAACAATCAAATCTCTGGAGAGGAAATCAAGGGAAATCAACCAATCACAGATATTTATCGAAACCCCGTACAGAAACGATAAACTGTTCAGGGAACTTTTAACAACCCTTTCGGGCAATACCCAATTGTGTATTGCGTGTGATATCACACTTAGTACAGAGGATATTCGCACAAAACGTATTTCGGACTGGAAAAAATCTACCGTAGACCTGAATAAAAGACCTGCCATTTTCATTATTCAGGCTTAAAAACAAACCCCGACGGAAATCGTCGGGGCCTACCATTTTCATATATAAAATCTTACTACATCTTTGGATTGTGTTTTGGTGGGACCAATGAAATATCGTAACCGGAGAATTCCTTTAAATAATCTACGATAGTCGAACCATAAAGATCCTTAAAGTTGGTTTTTCCATAAGAGCGCAAATATTTCATTACATTTCCCGGGCCTGCCAAATGGGCTGCGGCCAACATTCCGGATTCGGTAATCTCAATACCTTTGATCTGTTTACCAACAAACTTCTTGATATCCCTCCGCATAATCCATTTATTGCGGGCTATATTGGTCTCAAAAGCCTTTTCCTGCAATATGGGGTCATTAAGAAAGACCGATGGGTTGGATACCCCCATCAATTCGAGCGTGCCTATACCAAACTGGTATTTGCCCAAATACCCTTGGGTGTTCGTTACAAAATAATTCCCTGACGATTCTTTAAACGCCAAGGCTTCCTTAAAACCATGGAATGTACTGCCTAAAAATGGCGGGGTTTCCATGATGGGGGTCAAAACAGTTTTGTTTTTGGGGAACAAAACCTCAGTAGGTTCATTGACTTTTGTAGGTTCATTGACTTTTAAGGTTCTTGGAACTGTCGTATCAAGTGACAGACTCCTAAAACTTACAAAAACCAACAGCATGATAAGAGAACTAAAAAAGAATATATATCTTTTCATTTCTCTATTTTCTTAAGACTTACTGCCAAGCATGCTTAAATTTCACACCACAAATATATGGTGCTCACTATAAGAAGGTCAGAAGGCTTTGTTAAAAATCCCTTTTATTGGTCAACAGGTCCTTAATTTTCGATTATCGGACTATCTATCGATATTTTGGCTGTTGATCCATCGGATATACTGCTCTTTATTTCGGTTATGCTGCGCAAGGGTCTTTGCAAATTTGTGATATCCGAAATTTTCAATGTTGGCCACAAAATAATAATAACCATGTTTCTCAGGATTCAAAACGGCTTCGATTGCCGATATATCGGGCATTGTAATAGGCCCTGGGGGTATTCCAGCATATTTATAGGTGTTGTAGGGGGAATCCAGTTCCAAATCTTTATACAGTACCCGTTTTATTACTGTGTCAAAGTTTCCTGTGTGTTTTTTTAATGCATATATGACTGTTGGATCTGCCTGTAATTTGATGTTCTTTCCAATCCTGTTCAGATATACACCTGCAACCCTAGGTCGCTCCCCTACTTTGGCCGTCTCTTTATGTACGATCGAAGCCAATGATATGACCTCGGTCGGGGACAACCCCAAGGCCTTTGCCTTGCCCCTTCTCTCATCGTTCCAGAAACGATGATACTCCTTCAACATCCGGTCCCTGAATTTTTCCGCAGGAGTGTTCCAGAAGAACTCATAGCTATTGGGGATGAACATGGCTATTCTTGTGGCATCATTGAAACCATTGTCCTTGTAAAAACCGGAATCGTTCAAAACCGCCAAGAGGTCAAGACTGTCAGGTTCAATTTGGGAAGCAACCCTACCGGCCAAGTCGGCCAAGGTCTCTTGGTTGTTGAATGACACCTTAACGGGAATATTGTTACTTCTCAATGAATTTACGATATTGTTATTGTTCATTCCCTTCTTGATGGCGTATTTACCTCCTTTTACATTTGAGGCGTAACCTTTTCGCACAGCAACCTGAACAAATGTACTCGTATCCTTTAGCAGCGGATCCAACAACAGGCTTACATCTTTAATAGTGGATCCAGTGGGTACGTAGACAAATTCCTCTTTATCATTGAACTTTGTATTGGGGGAAAATACCGCATCGTAAACCTTATAGGCAAAAAAGCCCCCTGCAATAAGCCCTAGAACGACCAGTAGTAATAAAATCTTTCTTATGTACATTATACATTTATCTTTTGTAGTAATATTTCATTCTTAAACGTACCATTGGAAAAAATCCAATCTTTTTTTAAACCGACCTCAATGAACCCCATTTTTTCGAATAGGTGCAGACTGGCCGAGTTCCCCTCCATGATATTTGCGTACAATTGTCTAAGCCCCAAAACCTTAAAGGCATAATCACATAAAAGTGAGATGGCTTCCGTACCAATTCCCCTATTTCGGTTCCCGTTCCCCAAAACCACTATCCCTACCCCCGCCCTCTTGTTTTGGGGGTCAAAATCGAATAGATCGATAAGCCCTACGACTTTGTCCGTTGTGGCAATACATAACCGCAATTGCTTTACATCATAGATATCCCTATGGGCATTATCCAGATATTGCTTTAGGACATGCCTGGAGTAAGGAGTGGTAGTGCCACTAATCTCCCAAATGTCCGTATTGTTCTCCAATTCATATAGAAAATCCAGATCAAATGGCTCAAGGGCCCTTAGGTGGATATGTTCTCCCTGTAGATTCAGCATTCGATCTCCCCTTTAAAGATTTGTTTTGCAGGTCCTTTCAAATGGACATCGACATATCGGTCCCCTTCTGTTGAAAACCTGACTTGTAACCTACCCCCCTTGGTCCCAATATTGACAATCGGGGAAGATACCTTGCCTGCCTTGTGCATGGCAATGGCCACAGCGGTAACACCTGTGCCACATGAGAGGGTCTCATCCTCAACACCACGTTCGTAGGTCCGTACCGAGAAGGTGCCATCTCCCAAATCCCCGACAAAATTGATATTACTCCCTTTTTGGCCGTATACCCCATATCGGATCTTGGCCCCTTCCCTAAAAACATCAAGACCCAAAAGTCCCTTTACCAATTGAACATGGTGGGGGGATCCCGTATCGAGAAAATAAGCATTGGGTTTTTCTGTAATATCAGTAACGTCACCCATTTTGAGTTCTATAAGATCACCATCTATGGTTGCGGAATGTAGCCCGTCTATGGCATTGAACCTTGCCTTTGAGGAAATCATACCCATAAATTTGGCGAAAGCGACCAGACAGCGACCACCATTGCCACACATAGACCCTTGTTTGCCGTCCGAATTATAATACACCATATTAAAATCCACAGACATATCATTCTCCAACAATATAAGTCCATCGGCCCCTACCCCAAACCTTCTGTCACAGAGCCGGGCCACCAGACCCATATCATCCTTGGGGAAGGTATTGTCCCTATTATCGATGATCACAAAATCATTTCCCGTACCCTGGTATTTGTAAAAAGTAAGTACCCTATTCATTACCATGGTTCAAATATAGTGCAATTTTAACGGGTTTTTGGCAGTTAAAAAGTAGTTAAACCCTAAAGGCAAAAACTTTAATTATCTTAATTTTACCTTGAATTTAAGCCGTAAGGACAATAATAGGTAAAAAATACATTCATTTATGAGAAAAATAGGAGGCACATTACTTATAGCACTTTTTTCAGGAGCCATTACGTTAGTCGCTTATAAAATATTTTTCGAAAGGACAAATTTTGCAGTGGTCACTGACGATAATCCATCATCGATAATCAACTCAAGCTTTTCACCAACCCCGGCAAAAGGGGCCGGAATAAATGAGACTGATTTTACGTCGGCCGCAAAGACCACGGTAAACGCCGTTGTACACGTTAAAAACGTAACCATTAGTAGGGGGCCTTCAAGTTTAATGGAGTTCTTCTACGGTTATGAAGGAAGCCAAAAGGCCCAGGTAGGTACAGGGTCAGGGGTTATCATCTCCCCTGACGGACATATTGTAACGAACAATCATGTTATTAAAGGGGCGAGCCAATTACAGGTCACCCTGAACAACAATAAGACGTATGAGGCCGAATTGGTGGGTACGGACCCAAATTCCGATATTGCCTTACTAAAGATAGATGCAAAAAAGCCATTGCCCTACTTGGCTTTTGGGGATTCCGATAATGTAAAGGTGGGGGAATGGGTCTTGGCCGTGGGCAACCCGTTCAACCTGACCTCAACGGTAACAGCTGGCATTGTAAGTGCGAAGGCCCGGGCATTGATGAGCAATGACCAATCCTTCATCCAAACCGATGCAGCAGTGAATCCGGGCAATAGTGGCGGGGCATTGGTGAACACCAATGGGGACCTCATTGGGATCAATACCGCGATTTCATCCCAAACAGGTTCCTATGTGGGCTATTCATTCGCGGTACCCAGTAATATAGCAAAAAAGGTTATCGATGATATCATGGAATTCGGAAGTGTCCAAAAAGGTGTTTTGGGCATCAAGACCGTTTCCGTCAACACACCATATGCCATTGAAAAAGGAATCAATGAAATTGATGGAGTGTATATTGAAGGGGTCGAGGAAGAATCAGGAGCCGATGATGCCAACCTAATGGCTGGGGACATCATTAAGGCCGTGGACCAGATAGAAGTACACAAATTCGCGGACCTGACAGGGTATCTTTCCACGAAAAGGCCAGGTGACGAACTTTCAGTGACAATCGACAGGGACGGGGAAGAACTTGTACTTCCCGTGACCATCAAAGAGCGACAGACTTTATTTGTCCCGGTCATGGGGCTTGAGGTGAAGAATTTAACCGATAAGGATAAAAAGACGTTCAAGACGAAAAAAGGGGTCAAGATCGTTGGGGTTCCCGAGACCTACCGTGGATATGGCCTGAATGGCAAGGTGCTCCTTTCTGTAGATGATGAGGAGATCAACAATATCCAAGAGGCCAAAACACTTTTCGGCCGTATCTCAAGATATGGGAAAACGAGTATTACCATGATCAATAGAAAAGGAGAAAGGGAGCGGCTTATCTTTCAATAATAAGTATTGTGGGCTTTAAAACACCTTGACGATCGTCAAGGTGTTTTTTTTTGATACCAAGAAACGTTACCAAAACGTTTGATATACATATATTTGGGTAAAACTACAATTCGATAGATTATGGGACACCTTAAGCCGTACGAAAAAGAATTGGCTTTCCAGGCCGATCGTAGAAAGGCAACAACAGAATTTATAAAAATCACCAGTGACCTGTGGTATGATAAGGCCATTGAAATCGTTCTGTTCAAAAATCAGATTATCGACCGTAGCGTCAGTGAGATCATACACCTACATGAATACGCTGGGGAGTTTGTCCAAAAACCGATTTCGATTTTCGACTCAATAGAGATCCTTAGGGCCATAAGGGATATCAAACTACCCCCTTCAAAACTCGACATTGGTAAATTAACCTATGAACACCATTCTGATGAGAACAATTACAATAACGTAAAAGCCTTTGTCATTGGTAAATTGAAGAATGCCTATAACACTGACGAAATACACCCCAAGGATGTGGTCCTATATGGTTTTGGCCGTATTGGACGGTTATTGGCCAGGGAATTAATGGCCAAAATCGGAAAAGGCAACCAATTGCGCCTAAGGGCAATCGTCACACGCGGAACCATAGACGAGGAAGTACTTGAAAAAAGAGCTAGTTTATTACGTACGGATTCGGTACATGGCAGGTTTTCAGGAACAGTGGATATCGATATGGGGAACAAGGCATTGATCATCAATGGTACCACGGTACATATGATCAGTGCAAGCCGGCCCGAAGATATCGATTATACCCAATATGGTATAGAGGGAGCCCTATTGATCGACAACTCGGGGGCTTTTAGGGATCAAGGGCAATTATCCCGTCATTTAAAGTCCAAAGGAATCAACAAGGTATTATTGACGGCCCCGGGGAAGGGAGTGCCGAATATCGTCCATGGGGTCAATCATATGGAATACGATCCGGATAAAATAGATATTTTTTCAGCCGCATCGTGCACCACAAATGCCATCACCCCCATCCTCAAGGTCATCGATGATTCCCTTGGTGTGGTAAAAGGACACTTGGAAACAATACATGCTTACACGAACGACCAGAACCTAGTGGACAATATGCACAGCAAATATAGACGGGGAAGGGCTGCGGCATTGAACATGGTCATAACCGAGACAGGAGCGGGCAAGGCGGTTGCCAAGGCAATCCCCTCACTTGATGGTAAATTGACCTCAAATGCCATTCGTGTCCCTGTTCCCAATGGGTCCTTGGCCATATTGAACCTGATCACAAGGAACAAGACCTCTATGGATGGTGTAAAAACAATTATCAAAAAATACGCTTTGGAAGGAGACCTTGTGGAGCAGATCAAATATTCGTTGGACAAAGAGATGGTATCATCCGATATTATCGGTACATCGGCCCCTTCAATCTATGACAGTAGGGCGACTATCGTCTCTGACAATGGTAAGAACATCATTCTTTACATATGGTACGACAATGAATATGGGTACTCCCACCAAGTAATACGGTTGGCCAAGTATATTGCCAAAGTAAGGCGGTTTACGTACTATTGAACTACAAGGTAGGTGTTTGTGGTCCATCACTTTGGGCAACTACTACGTAGCTTATGATCATTTTTTTTTCTTAATTGATATTATTGGACTACTTTAGTCTTCTCTAAATCATTTACTAAACTTAGAACTATTTAAAAATGAAAGGTTTAAAAACACTATTTCTTTTATTGGCCTTATTGGCATCCAACCTGCATAATGCACAGGAAGAGACCGTTGCAACAAAAGAATTATCCTTGGACAAGGGGAGTATAGACAGCCAATTCGAGTACATTTATAAAAAATCGGGGAATTATAGGGCCGATGGCAAACGCTACGAGGTCGTTCGTGTCATATCCCTGGATAAATTACGGAAGAATATATTGGACACACTTAATTTGATATACAAGAAGCAAGCTGAATTGAATGCTACGATTTCCGGACATGAGGCCACTATTTTATCCTTGAACAAAAAATTGGAAGAAACGACCAATGATCTAACTTCGGTATCGGAAGAAAAGGATAGTATGTCGTTTTTGGGGATGTTGGTTTCCAAAGCCACCTACAACCTCATTCTTTGGTCCATTATCGGTTGCCTGTTGTTACTGTTCCTACTTTTTGTTTATAAATTCAGAAGAAGTAACACTTTGACACAAGAGGCCAAGACAGCCCTTACTGAAGTTGAGGCAGAATACGAGGATCATCGTAGGAGGGCCTTGGAAAGAGAGCAAAAAATAAGTAGGCAGCTTCAAGATGAGATAAACAAGCACAAAAAATCAAAATAAGAGAAGTTCCGTTCAGAAACTTTTTTTATTGGAACCATGATCAAAACTTCCAAGGCCACAATAAAGGACCTTCCGTGTATCGTACCCCTGTTCGACCAATACAGGGTGTTCTATGGGCAAAAAAGTGACATCGAAGGTGCAAGGGTATTTTTGACAGAACGCTTGGGAAAAAACGAATCGATCGTTTTTCTGGCCTATCACCAAGACAGGCCAGTAGGGTTCGCACAGCTCTACCCCATGTTCTCATCGGTAACAATGCAACACTCCTATGTATTGAACGATTTATTCGTTCGGCCCGAATTCAGGGACAAACAGATCGGTGGGGCCCTTTTGAACAAGGCCAAGGAATTTTGTAAAGCGGACAGGGCCAAGGGGATTGCCCTAGAGACGGCCGTGGACAATCCTGCCCAGAAACTATATGAAAAACTAGGTTGGGTAAAAGACGTTGATTGTTTTCATTACTTTTGGACCGCAGAATAAGACCTATAAGTACCATGCGTATTGATATAATAACCGTATTGCCCGAATTGCTCAAAAGTCCGTTTGAGGCTTCCATCTTAAAACGTGCCATTAAAAAAGGACTCGTTGAAGTGCATATGCACAACTTACGTGATTATACGGATTTAAGCTATAACCAAATTGATGATTATCAATTTGGTGGTGGGGCGGGAATGGTGATGATGATAGAACCCATAGATAAATGTATCTCATCCCTAAAAGCAGATCGTGATTACGATGAGATCATTTATATGACCCCTGATGGTGCGACGTTGAACCAAAAAACAGCGAACAGCCTTTCGCTTGTCGAAAACATCATCATTCTTTGTGGTCATTATAAGGGAGTTGACCAAAGGGTTAGGGATACCTATATAACCAAGGAGATTTCTGTTGGGGACTATGTGCTTTCCGGTGGGGAATTGGCAGCGGCAATACTCTGTGATACGGTCATACGATTGATCCCAGGGGTATTGAGCAACGAAACCTCGGCATTGACGGATACTTTTCAAGACAATCTGTTGGCCCCGCCTGTATATACCAGACCTGCGGAATACAAGGGGCTTAAGGTACCGGATATTCTTTTGAGTGGCAATTTCCCAAAGATCGAGGAATGGCGCGAAAACGAGGCATATGCAAGAACCAAGGCATTGCGCCCCGACCTTTTGGACGAATAACACCAAAGACCCATTTTTTATTTGGTCGGGCAACCGGCCCTGTAATGATTGAACTCGTTTAGACTTTTTGGTTTTAAGCTAAAACCACTGGTTTTTGTCCTGTTGAAAAGTTGCATGGCAGGGCTGCGGAAATAAAAAAAGACAAAAACAGGGCGGAAATGGCAAATTTTCAGCAAACCGAAAGAGTGGGTTCATTAAGGGATGTTGGGGAAGAGTGATCGGACAGGCCATTAAAAAAATAAAAATAAAATTCTTGCAGATTTTAATTTATAACGTATTTTTGCACCCTGTTACATCAACCTCTGACGAAAATCGTGTACGTTGGTAGAATATAATCGTAAAAAACAACAATGGAAACATTAATCAACTTCGTAGAGAACAAATTTATCCCCAAAAAGGAATTCCCGGAATTCTCAGCGGGTGATACGATAACTGTATACTACGAGATCAAGGAAGGTGAGAAAACACGTACCCAGTTCTTTAAGGGAGTGGTAATACAACGAAGGGGCAGTGGGGCGACGGAAACCTTTACCATTCGTAAAATGTCGGGAACTATAGGTGTTGAACGTATTTTCCCTATCAATTTACCTGCATTGCAGAAAATAGAGGTCAATAAAAAAGGTAAGGTCCGTAGGGCAAGAATCTACTACTTCAGAGGTCTTACCGGTAAAAAAGCAAGAATCAAGGAGATTCGTTCTTGAAAACGGATTGCATAAAACCAAAAAGCACCCCTTGAAAAAGGGGTGCTTTTTTTATGGACAATTGTTGACAACCTAAGTTCATAAAGTGTTCATTTTATAATGTAGCGACCATTGTTCGAGCAATGGTATTGAAGCGTTCAAGGGTGCACCCCCCACCCCATTTGGCCGATCGTACCAAAGCAGGGCCTTCACTACGAAACCACGGATTTCGCAGAGTGTAAACTAAAAAACATCTATAAACTTACCCATACCCGCCACTGGTTGAAAACTAGCGGTAACTGGGCTAAAAATCGATTGGCTTACAAATAAAAAAACCACCCCGAAGGGTGGATTTTATATGTGACTGGTTAGCTATCATTATCTATAACCGACTTCTTTTTCATCATTATACAAAACTTCAATATTCTTTATCTTAAAAAACTCAAATAGTTTTTCGGCATCTTCCAATGTACAATTGAATCTGAATATTCCTTTCCTGCTGAGTATCTTGCAATGAGAAGGAGTTCTATACACATATAGCCATAATAAACAACTTTATCAATAGAACTATCATAATCAATAATCTCCCTTTTATTTCCAAATATATTCAAAGGGAAGTCAATAACAATAGCTTCTTCCTGAATGGTTATTGTTTTAAACCATTTTTTATTCAAAAAAACAAATAAAACAAATACAATCATTATAGTTATAGCAAAACTAAAAATAGAAGCGTTTAAAATCATAGCTCAACTGTAGTACCTTAACAGGATATCATCGATACTTTTAATCGATTTCTTGGTCCAATCCAATCGTTTCCGAAATTTTTCAGCATCGCTTAAATGCCAGGGCAACTGCTGCTTTTTCATTTTTGTGGTAAGGTGTTGTAAGATGATCGCTGCTGACACAGAGATATTAAGACTCTCGGTAAACCCGACCATGGGTATTTTTAAAAAACCATCGGCCTCCTTGATCACTTCCTCACTAAGCCCTTCTTTTTCGGTACCGAAAAACAATGCGGTCCTATCCTTGATCTCAAATTCCCCAAGATGACAGGAATCATTATGTGGTGTGGTAGCAATAATCCGATATCCCTGCCCACGTAAATTGGAAATACAGGACCGTGTGTCCCCATACCTATATACATCGACCCATTTCTGGGCGCCCATGGCTATATTCTTATCCAATCGCTTTCCATAACGGTTTTCCACCACATGGGCCGACTGCAACCCGAAAACATCACAACTACGGATTACGGCACTCGTATTATGGAATTGGAAAACATCTTCGATGGCGACCGTAATGAATTTTGTGCGCTCCTCCAGGACCCTTATAAAACGCTCCTTCCTTTCTTCCGAAATAAATTCTTCGAGATAATCCAAAAGTTGTTGGTCTAACATGGACCGAATATAAGAAAAAGTCTAATTTTATAATATGAAAAAGAATGTGGTGGTCCTAACAGGTGCCGGAATAAGTGCCGAAAGTGGCCTCAAAACCTTTCGGGATGCGGATGGTCTATGGGAAGGACATGATGTTATGGAGGTGGCTTCCCCCCAAGGATTCTCAAGAAACCCTGAATTGGTCCTGGAATTTTATAACCAGCGAAGGCGACAGTTACAGCAGGTTGTCCCAAATAAGGCACATAAGGCATTGGTCGATCTCGAAGAACTGTATAATGTGGGTATCATTACCCAAAATGTAGATGACCTTCACGAAAGGGCTGGCAGTACTAATGTGGTACACTTACATGGGGAGCTTTTAAAGGCCCGGAGTACAGGTGGCGGTACACCCATTCCTTGGCATAAAGACCTTGTCCTTGGTGACTGCTGCGAAAAAGGGCTTCAATTACGCCCACATATTGTCTGGTTTGGTGAAGAGGTGCCTCTAATGGGCAAGGCCACGGAATTGACCTCCAAAGCCAATTTCCTGATTATTATCGGCACGTCGATGCAGGTTTATCCCGCAGCTGGTCTAATAGACTTTGTGCCCCCGGGAACCCCCATATATTTTGTTGATCCACGACCTTCGATAAAAAGCAATCCCCAAAAAAGGTTGAAGGTGATTCCTGAAAATGCAACCAAGGGCGTTCCTATTGTGGTCGCTGATTTAATCGCAGGGCGATAGCCAAAAAGGGTTTTATTCCCCGAGGCTTGCCCCGAAATACACCGTATGGTTTCCTTAGGGGAAATTCTTTACAGGGCGGTAAAATTGCATGGGAAGTAGTACCAATAGTAGTGTTGCTCCTATTATTATTTTCATTGGGGCGCACATTTAACCAAAAATAAGAAAACCGTGACTCAAGAAGAACTGGCCAAAGCTTTGGACTATGTAAATGCAACAAGGGAGAAACGCATACAAATGTCCGGTTTGATCTTAAAGACACCTGAATTGATGGGGCCATTGGTCCAGATAGCTTTTAGGGGGAAAGACTCCATTTCCAACAAAGCCTGTTGGATTATGGAATTTGTTGCCAAACAAGACCTAAACCTTATCCTGCCTTATATCGATGCCCTTACACGGAATTTGCATACCCTGACCCTGGATTCCTCGGTTCGCCCCATGGCCAAGATATGCGAGATCTTGATAAAGGCCTATTATTCAAAAAAAACGAACAAAGTAAAAGCCGTATTGACCCATAAGCACCTCGAACTTATGGCCAGTGCCTGTTTTGATTGGCTTATTGGAAAACACAAAGTTGCCGCAAAGGCATATTCCATGACCTCATTATTGCTTTTGGGCCGTACTTTTGATTGGATCCACCCCGAATTGAAAATGGTCTTGGAGCTCAACTATACCTCGGGTAGTCCCGCCTATAGAGCAAGGGCAAGAATGACCCTTGGGAAACTCAACCCCCTGGAATAGTGTTGAAAAGAATATGCAAACATTGTTTTTCAAACCTTTTAAACTCCCCCATGAATAAGTATCTTTACTTTTTCTAACCAAAACCAAGCACTTTACCCATGTCATTATCACAATTGAATGCCATTTCACCGATCGATGGACGGTATAGAAATAAAACGGTTTCCTTGTCCCCTTATTTTTCCGAGGAAGGATTGATAAAATACAGGGTTCTTGTCGAAATAGAATATTTTATCGCACTCTGTGAGCTTCCCCTGCCCCAACTTGAATCATTTGACACCTCTAAATTCAATGTATTAAGGGGTATCTATAAAAAATTCGATTCAACCGATGCACAGGCGATCAAGGATATTGAAAAGACAACCAACCATGATGTGAAGGCCGTCGAATATTATATCAAGGAAGCCTTTGGCACCTTAGGCCTAAGTGAATATAAAGAGTTCGTCCATTTTGGGCTGACCTCCCAGGATATTAACAATACCGCCATCCCCCTATCAATCAAAGAGGCGATGAACGATGTATATGTACCCCTATACTCTGAATTGTTGGATAGGTTGAAGGATCTGGTAAAGGAATGGGCCAACGTGCCTCTATTGGCCCGTACCCACGGACAGGCAGCCTCCCCTACCCGTTTGGGCAAGGAAATAGCAGTTTATGCGGAACGATTGAAGGAACAGTTCAATTTATTGAATGATGTTCCCAGTGCCGCAAAATTCGGAGGGGCAACCGGTAATTACAATGCACACAAAGTAGCCTATCCCAATATTGATTGGAAAACCTTTGGACAACAATTCGTACAGGAAAAATTAGGGCTACACCATTCGTTCCCTACAACACAGATCGAGCATTATGACCATATGGGCGCACTGTTCGATACCCTAAAGCGTATAAATACCATAGTCTTGGATTTGGACAGGGATTTCTGGACCTATGTCTCCATGGATTACTTTAAACAAAAAATAAAGAAGGGGGAAGTTGGATCATCGGCAATGCCCCATAAGGTAAACCCCATTGATTTTGAGAATTCAGAAGGCAACCTCGGTATGGCCAATGCTATTTTTGAGCATTTATCGGCCAAATTGCCGTTATCGAGATTACAGCGTGATCTAACGGATAGTACCGTTCTAAGAAATGTAGGTGTTCCCCTCGGGCATACCCTGATCGCTTTTCAATCTACCTTGAAGGGACTCAACAAACTTCTTTTGAACCAAGAGAAGATCGAGTTGGATCTGGAAAACAATTGGGCCGTGGTGGCCGAGGCCATTCAGACCATATTGAGAAGGGAGGGCTATCCGGACCCTTATGAGGCCTTGAAAGGGCTGACCCGTACCAATACAAGGATAAATAGGGGAACCATTGCCGATTTTATTGAAACCTTGGAGGTTTCAGACAGTATCAAGGACGAGTTGAAGGCAATTACCCCTGCGAATTATACAGGAATATAAAAGGGAAAACAATTTAAAACCATCGAAACCCTTAATAGGATAATCCAATATAAAAATCCCCCTTACAAATGCCGTAAGGGGGATTCTTATATTAGATCCGGAAAGTTTAAACGTATAGGTTTTTATGCTTTCTTGTGAATTTCCACTGAGTGTGGATAAGGAATCTCAATGCCTGCTTTATCCAAGGCCAGTTTACCATTTTCCAAAGTCCCGAAATATACATCCCAATAATGTTCGGGCTTGCAATAGGGACGTACGGCAAAGTTCACTGAGCTATCGGCCAATTCGGATACATTTACCGAAGGTGCCGGATCTTTTAACACCAAAGGGTTCGAGGTCAAGACCTCTAACAGTACTTCCTTGGTCCTTTTGATATTCTCCCCATAACCCACACCGATGGTAGTGTCTACACGGATAACACCTTCCGCCGTATAATTGACAATATTCCCATTGGCCATGATGCCGTTGGGGACTATAGCCAGTTTATTCTGTGGTGTTATCATTTTAGTCGTGAATATCTCGATCTCCTTTACCACACCCAATTGTCCTTGGGCCTCGATAAGGTCACCGATTCTATAAGGTTTAAAGATCATGATCAACACCCCCCCTGCAAAGTTCGAAAGTGAACCTTGTAAGGCCAGGCCAACTGCCAAACCAGCAGCAGCTATTACAGCAGCAAATGTGGTAACGTCAATCCCTAATTGGGAAATGACCAAGAGAATCAAAAAGATCTTTAATACCCACGAGATCAAATTCAATAAAAAGCGTTGTAGTGATTCATCGTAATTGCTTTTGGCCATCATCTTGTGGGCTATACCGACAATTTTCTTGATTATCCAAGAACCGATGATGTAAATCAGGATCGCCGTTAACAATTTAGGCCCAAATTCCTTGGCTAATCCTAGCCCATAATTAACCCATTCTGTTGCTTTTCCCATTTTTAATATAGTGTTTATAGTTAATGATGGGACGAAGGTAATGAATATTCGGATCGGTTCCGTTACTATTGGGGGAAGTAGCGCAATGGTAGACAAACTTCATGAAAAAATCGACCCTGCCATTTCCGATAGGAATATTTGAATACATGAAAAAGGGCCCTTAGCCTTTAATGAAATCCACAATTTTGTTTAGCCCATTGCCTTTATAATCCGATTTTTGGGCGGCCTTCATGAACTGCATCAAGTTTTCCGGCTTTATATTGTTGCCCAGGACCCTGATGAGCACAAAACCTTTTTCATCGTTGTCGCCATATATTATTATCTCATCGATCGCCCCATCATCACCAATGTATTTGACAACTCCTTTACCATAGCTGGTATTGAGCTTCATTAAATCGATGAATTTGCCATTCTTTAAAATAGACTTTACCCTGGCTTTTTCAGTTTCAAACTTTATCGAATTCGTGTCGGTCTTTTTAAAAGCCAATACATTCATTTTTTTCAAGGAATTCAATGCTTCCCTTTCGACCTTGTCCAAATCTACCTTATCCAGGTTCAAAATGCTTGCCGGAAGGTCTACTGATAGGAAATCGGGGTTTTCCGAATTCTCGACAAAGTACTCCTGAAGGCTTTGGGGAGATGAACAACTAGTTGCTACCAGTACTATAAGTACCAATAATATTTTTATGGCTTCTTTCATTTTCATGGTTTGTATCTAACAGGCATACCTGCTTAAAACAATCTGGTTATTGGCATCTATGAGCAATAAACCAGGTTTGGTTTTACTTCTTTTTGCCAGCTTCGTTCAATTCCTCCGGCAGGTTCATTTTTTTCGTAAGTGACCCTATTTTACGCAAGTCAATATCACCCGTCAAGGAAAGTAATACGGTTTCGAACTTTCTGTTGTTTACCGCTACATCGGCATTGTTGATTCCTGTTACGAACATCAACAACTCACTGACATGGTTTTCGTCCTTGCCACTTTTGATGTAGAACTTAACGTTGGCATCCTTATCCTTAACACGCATGAGTTCCTCTAATTGCGCACTTTTAAGATATTGTTTCATGGTCCTCAACATATCTGCGGAGATATTCTTGTCCTCGGTAATAAAAACCTTGAGGTTCTTGAGACTTTTGGCAATATCCATAAAATCCTTCGCTTCAGGGTCGTCTACATCAACATCTATCTTGGACAGTAGCCGGAACATACTCTGGTTGACCACTACGGCACTTACATTGTCCAGATCTTCGAATTTATCAAAAGTGGACTGTGAAAAGCCAAGTAACGGTAAAACCGTAAATGCGATTGTGATTATAATTTTCTTCATCATGTTTATTATTGATTCTTGTTATAGATTTTTTGTGTTGTGTTTTCAAACTCCTTTAAATAAGCTATCTTTTCAGTGCCCTTGTTAAAATTATCGGCCAAAAGGGTCAACGCCTTCATTGTTTCATTAAAGGCATACTCGGCCTCTTTTTTTTCTTGGTATTCATTACCAAAGTATATGCCCAAAAACAGGACCACCATTGCAGCAATGGAAAGCCATTTATAGTTGGATCCTTTGTTCCTGAAGGATAATTCCTTGGTATACCGCTCTTCCTTGGCGGTGGAGAGGTATTGGAACATAGGGGCATATTGCTTTAAATGGGCAGGTGCATTTTCTTGTGAGAAATATGATCTTAGCTCCTTCTCCTCTGCTATCGAAGTGTTGGCATCAAGATATTTTTCCAATAGTTCCTCAATTTTCTTCAATTCCATAACTATGTTTTTCCATTAATTTCCCCCTAATCGTTTTACGTGCCCGTGATAAGGCAACCCGTATTGCCGTTGGTTTCATATCCAATAACCCGCCTATTTCGTCAAAATCGTACTCCTCAATATCACGTAACTGCAATACCATCTTTTGTTGTTCAGGTAGTTCCTCCATAATCTTCCCTACCCAATCCAAACTATCTTTTACCTCGACCTGTTTTTGTAACGAAGTATTGCCATCACCATAGTTGCTATGTACAAGCTTTAAATTGTTTGCTTGTTTTGATTTCAAACGGTCCAAACAAAAATTCTTGGTCATCGTCATGGCAAAAGCCTCCACATTATTGTATTTGCCGATATTGTCATTCTTGGACCACAATTTCATCAGAATCTCCTGGGTGGCATCCTCGGCCTCCTCCCTGGAGACCAGTAGACGTTTTGCCAACCTATATAGCTTGTCCTTAAAAGGCATAACCACATTTAGAAATTCCGACTGTTTCATCTGTTGGTTGTTATTGCTTTTTATTGGTCATCTGCAATTCCTATAAAAAAGGTCTTTTTAAAAGTAAAATACCATAAATATATCCCTTCATATCGATTCCTTTTTTTTTGACCGGTTGTTTGCAGCTCCTTTTTCAAGTCTACATAAGCAAGACGAAGTACAACTAATTTTGTTACAAATAATTTTTATTTCTTGTTATTGTCTTTAAATTAGGCGTCCAAACAGTAAAGATCGTACATATTTTATTTGTTAAAAAGTAAACAAAGGTTCCTTTTTCTTTTTTATGGAATGGTAATTGCTGTTCTTTATTGAATACAAAATCAAGATTTATGAAAAAATATATATTGCTATTCCTGTCCATAGGGGTATTATTGACCGCCTGTAAAAAAAATGATGATGATTTTATAATCCCTAAGCGTCTTGAGGCTAACAAAAGCGGTTTGGAAGTACAGGAATTCATGTGGAATGCTATGAATTACTGGTATTTCTGGCAGGCCGATGTACCGAATTTGGCGGATGACAAATTCCTCCTTACCAAGGATGGCATAAACGCATATACCCAATTTTTGGCTTCAGAATCAGACCCTGGGGCATTCTTTGACAATAAATTATTGTTTTCCGAAGATCGTTTTAGTTTTTACTCAGACGACTATAAGGAATTGACCCAAGCCTTTGCTGGGGTTTCCAAAAGTAACGGACTCGAATTCGGGTTGGTCAAATACAGTGATAGCAATGATGTCTTTGGTTATGTCTGGTATATTGTACCCAATTCGGATGCTGCCTCAAAAGATATTGCCCGTGGTGATATTTTTGTTGGTGTAGACGGCCAGACCCTGAATGTCAATAACTATCGGGAACTGCTATTCGGGGACAATGATACATATACCCTGAACATGGCCGATGTTGCAAACAACCAGATTGTTCCCAACGATAAAGGGGTGATCCTGACAAAATTTGAGGGCTTGGAAGAAAACCCTGTATTCCTATCGAAAATCTTTGAAATTGGAGGCGAGAAAATCGGGTACTTGGTCTATAATGGATTCATTAATGAATTTGATGAGGACCTTAATGATGTATTCGGTGAATTTAAAGCCGATGGAGTGACGAATCTCGTGTTGGATTTTCGCTATAACCCAGGTGGATCGGTAAATTCGGCCCGTTTGTTATCAAGTATGGTATATGGGACAAAAACCGATGAACTATTCTTAAGACAACGTTGGAACGCCAAAGTCCAGGAACAATTGGATAATTCACAACTCACTGACTATTTCGCCGAAAAAACCAGTAAAGGTTCACCTGTAAACACCCTTAACCTTACCAAGGTATATGTAATCGCCACCAATAATTCCGCTTCAGCAAGTGAATTGGTAATAAACGGTCTTGCCCCCTACGTGGATGTAGTACATATTGGGGAAACTACAAGGGGCAAGAATGAATTCTCAATTACTATGGTAGATGACTTTGAAGGGAGCTACATCTATAATCCAGAACGTGAGAATAAAATAAACCCTAAAAACAAATGGGCCATTCAACCTTTAGTAGGTAGGAATGAAAATGCAGATGGGTTTTCTGATTACACCTCTGGTCTGATCCCCGATATCGAGCTTAAGGAAGACCTAGGGAACATGGGAGCCTGGGGAGACCTTAATGAGCCATTATTGGCCAGGGCCATACAAGAAATAACAGGAGCGACCGGCAAACGTGGTTTTGAGGTGAAAATGCCGGCAAATATGATGACAAACTCTAAAATGTTCAAAGTATTAAAGGACAATATGTTCTTGGATGAACCTAAGTTAATGGGGAACGCTATTGACTAGATAATAAAAAAGTATCCTATAAAAAAAGGGCTCTACAAAATAGAGCCCTTTTTCTTTCATCAATATGAATGAACGGGATCAACGATCGGCAGCGCCATTGAAATAGATTTCACCAGGTATGACCGAAACTTCTTTCGATGCCAATAATGAATTATCGCCAAGGTCATATATTTCCAAAGAGCCATTGCTGGTATAATCCTTGGCATCAACACCATAAAGTATACCATCATTCACGGCCATATCATAGAAACTGAGTCCTGTGATTTCAGCTGTTTCCGGAAGTGCGGAACTTGAGGTCTCCATTTCGTAAACTGAACTTGACATATAGTAATAAAGACTACTACCATCGATGGCCAAGGCACCAGGGTGTTCGGTAGTTGCAAAATCAAAAGTCTCTGCAACCGTATTATCGGCCGTATTTATTTTATCCAATTGACCCATGGTCTCAGTACCTGACCAAGCAGGGTTACCCCCAGAAAGTACCCATAGGTTGCCTTGGGCATCCAATTGTAGGGAATTTGGACGGTCACCAACAGTAATGGTATTCGTTACGGTATTCGTGGTCGCGTCGATAACGGTAACAATATTATTTTGTGACCACCCTCCTTGCATTGCTACATAAATGGTATTTTCCTTGGCAACAAGTTGCTCGGGACCTTCCGCAACCGGAATCTTAGCGGTCACCGTATTTTCCTCAAGATCTATTACTGCAACATAATCATCATCGGCATTGGAACCATCACCCCAATTGGTCACATATCCCTTGCCGTTGGCAATGACCATATAACGAGGGTTTGAAAGTTCCGTATCAATAGTGGCAACGGATTCAAAGGTGTAACGGTTTACCACTTCCACTTTATTGGAAACATTGACAACAATATAACCTAAATCACCATTGAAGGCCATACTTTGCGCAGTATCTCCCCAAGCTTCAACATCATTTACTGTTTTGAAAATACCGTTTTGCACCGTTGAGTAATCGCTGGAGACAAAAGAAACCGAAGCATTACCCTGGAAAAAATTACCTTCATGGACAACTATGATACCATTTTCAAATGGATACGAATCATTGTCGATAATTGTCAGGGTTGCCGTATCTTTTAAGCCTATAACCAGATTTTGCCCACCGGTTATGGTCTTAATGGTTAAGATAATGTCCTCGGATGGCTCTACCTCATCATCATCAATAAGTGTAAGGCTTTGGTTCACAGAGACATTGCCCGCTGGTAATACTACCGAACCGGATAGTGCTTCGTAATCCTCACCCGAAGTAGCCGATCCCGTTACCTCATAGGTGATCGTTACATCTGTATCATTGGCCGATGCAGTGGAAAAACTAAACCCAACTGTTCCTGCCCCTTCTTCATAGGTGCCGGTATCTGTAGACACCTCGATCGCCCCTATTTCTGGTTGGTCATCATCATCGTTGTCACATCCTACAAATACGAATGATGCCAGTGCTGCTGTAATAAAAAAATGTTTGAATTTCATTGGTCTTAAAAATTTAGAATTAATTGTGATTGAATATTTCTGTTCGGCATTGGTCGCAATGCGATATTTTCATAGTAGGTATCATAAATGTTGTTTATGCTTAACCCAATCGTATATTTTGTCTTTTTTTGAAGGGTGCCCGTATAATCTATCCCTACGTTGGCGACATCGTAACCATCCAACTCCTTTCCAATGATTGAAACGGGACCATTGTAGAGGTGTTGATAAAACACATTAAAATGGGACAAGCTATAGGACATGGAGGCGTTTGCTTTGTGAAACGGAACGTAAATCAGTTGCTCTTTGGTTGCTTGGTCTTCAGAAACGGTATAGGCATAGTTTGCCTTGAACGCTATTTTTTGGTTTCTACCAATATCATATCCAAGGCCTAGTTCCCCTTCCGCCCCATAGATACGCACATCATCGATATTTATGGGAGACCAGATTCCATTGCTGCCAGGTAGCCATTTGATCATATCCTTGGTGGTGATGTAATATCCATTTAGGTTAAAGGTAACCCCCCCAAAATGTAGGCGATGCCCCAAATCAACCTGGTAAGACCTTTCGGCCAATAGGTCCAAATTCCCACCAGGCTGCCAATAAAGGTCGTTGAAAGTGGGGGTCCTAAAGTTTTTTGAGGCGTTTAACTGTATGTCATAATGTTTATTGAAGGTGTATTTCCCATCCAAGGAAAAAACCAATGGGCTGCCATAGTCCGAGGAAAAATCCTGCCGTAAACTAATGTTGTAGGCCAATTTGGGGGAGACCTGATGCTTGAGCAATGCCGTTGCAGAGAGATCATTTCGGTCGGGGTCACCAAAACTATCACCTTTTCCCTTGTAATTATCAAATTCCACAAAAGAGTTTAGCCTAAAGGCCTTTGACAATTCCATATCCAAGGAATATCTTGCCAAAAATGTAGAAACCTTTCCCAAGGAATGGTTTTCCGAATCTTTATTCTCATAATACCTGAATTCTTCCTGCAAATAGGCCACTTTTACTTTTGAAATCGCCTTTTCCCCAAAATGGCCCCATTCCAACTGGGTACGGTAATGATTGTCCTTATACTTGCTTCGGCCCAATGCCACAATGGTCCCCGACAAATTTCTATCCCCGATAAAACTTTGGTGGTATAGACGCAGTACTTGCTTTTTGGAAAGTACGTAACCCGCATTGAGGTTAAAGTTCAATTGCCCGAACTCCCCATTGACATTCTTTTTGTCGGTTTTTAAATATTTGTAATCATTATCCGATTTTTTGTAACTGACGCCAAAGTTGGAAGACCATCGTGATCCACCCTGGCTTTGGGCATAATTTACGGTTTTGGTATCGAAACTGCCATACCCCAATAAAACCCGATGTTCAAAGTGGTTGCCAAACCGAAGGTCATTATTCAGGTGGACACTGCCACCAATGGCACCCGACCCATATTGCACACTCCCGCCACCACTCCGAATACCAATGGAATTATAGCTTAAAGGATCTATGGTGTTAAAATCTATCTGGCCATTTAGTTGGGAATTGATGTTTATACCGTTCCATATGACCGCGGTATGTGAAGCATTGGTGCCCCTAAAGGCTGGGGAGGAAATCATGCCATACCCATTTTCCTTAAAATAAATATTCGAATTAAAGGCCAACAGGGATGTAAGGGAATTGTTTTGACGCCTTATGGTACTATCCCGTAATTCCGTAACCTTATGGCCATCGGCATACCATTTCAATCGAATATCGGAAACCACAACTTCCCTTAATTCAATAATAGGGTTCTCTTGTGCAAAAGCACTATTAAGGCCTATGGGAATAAGAAAGTAAAATAAAAGCGTTTTTTTCATACCAATGACTTTTTACCCGAAAGCCTATCGAAATTCCTAGTTTGTGAAATTGGCAGGTCTCCTGACTTGCAATTTGCTATATAACCTTCCCGAAATCATCAGTGGTACGAAGTATATAGCAACTATTCTGGTTGGAATAGGTACAGAACTATGTTCAGTACATGCTTTACAGTTGCGGGAACAGTCCCAGATTCCCACTGGGTTCCCTTTTAATTTAGTCACCTTGAAAATGACAAAACCAAATTCGGGGCAAAATTAATCTAAAAAATTATTCATCCCCCTTTTTTTTGCTAAATTTTACGGCCAACCAGATAATACCTACCAAGAAGTGAAGTAATATAATTCCTGCGACTATATAAACAATGGTATTTGAGCTATCGCGCATATTTGAATTTTTAACAAAAGTAAATTACTATCCACTCTAAAATTGTGACATTTGTTACCTTGCAGTCATTTTTACCGAATAAATTAGAAATATATCCAATATTAAAATGAGATTCGCTGTACTACTTTCCCTTATTTTAAGTCTGTTCCTTTCCTGTAAAGATAAGACAAAAGAAGCCTTGCCGCCAACATTGGAGTCCAAGACCATCCCTATTGAATATGCAAAAGGGTTTACCTTGGAAAAAACAGGTTCGGGGGTTACCATCATTAGTGTTTCCTCCCCTTGGCCCAATGCGAAGACCAGTTATAAATATGCATTGGTGCCCAAAGATAAAATGGAATTGATGACAACCCTTGACAAAGAGGGGTACAATGCTATAATCGGGGTGCCGGTAAACCATATCGTCGCCACCTCTACCACCCACATACCATCACTGGAATCCTTAGGGGTTATCGATGCTTTAAAAGGCTTTCCAGATACCCGGTATGTATCCTCTATTAAGACAAGGGCACTTATAGAAGCTGGTAAAATAAAGGAATTGGGAAATAACGAATCAATCAATACCGAAATGGTCATTGATCTAAATCCAGAGGTTGTTTTTGGTTTTGGCATCAACAACCAAAATAAAGCCTACGAGACCTTACAGCGTTCAAATGTCCCGGTTGTTTATAATGGGGACTGGACGGAGGAAACCCCCTTGGGAAAAGCGGAATGGATCAAGTTTTTTGCCCCCTTCTTTCAAAAGGAACAAGTGGCGGACAGTATTTTCAAGGAAATCTCAAATGCCTACAACCAAGTGAAGTCGATGGCGAAAAAATCAAGGAACAGACCTACTGTTTTAAGCGGGGCACTTTATAAGGATGTTTGGTACCTGCCTGGCGGGAATAGTTGGGGGGCCATGTTCCTGAAGGATGCCAATGTTGATTACCCTTGGGCTTCAACGAACCAGACCGGAAGCCTTAATTTAAGTATCGAAAGCGTTTTGGCCAAGGGCGTGGATACCGATTATTGGATTTCACCATCCCAATTCACTTCCTATAAGGAAATGGAGGATGCCAATCGACATTACCTTAAATTCAAGGCCTTCCAAGATAAAAATGTATATACCTTTGCAAGAACAAAAGGAGCAACAGGGGGCTTGCTTTATTTTGAACTGGGACCCAACAGGCCCGATCTAATATTGAAAGACCTTATCCATATATTCCACCCGGAAATATTGCCCGAACATGAATTGTTTTTCTTTAAGCCGTTGAAGTAATTGGAAAATACCACTAAATATAAAGTTTCTTTGCTCCTATTGGTATTGGTCATTTCCTTTGTCCTGAATATTAGCTTGGGTTCCGTATCCATTCCTTTCGAGGATACCTTAAACGCAATTCTAGATAATGAAGTAGCCAATGACCCTTGGAGGTATATCGTTTGGAATTATCGTATTCCTAAGGCTTTCACCGCAATTCTTGTGGGTAGTGGACTTTCCCTTAGTGGCCTTTTGATGCAGACCCTGTTCAGGAACCCCTTGGCCGGACCTTTTGTACTGGGGATCAGTTCCGGTGCGAGTTTAGGTGCTGCTTTACTGATTATGGGCACTGCCCTATTTTCCAGTCTGTTTTCCTATGGCATGGTTAACGATGTTTCCTTGGCTGTTGCCGCAAGTATTGGAAGTTTTTCTGTTCTTTTGGTCGTAGTGGTGGTTTCTTACCGTATCAAGGACACTATGGCTCTATTGATCATCGGCCTTATGTTCGGAAGTATAACGGCTGCTATTGTTAGTGTCCTTTCCTATTTTACCAATGCGGAGAAGCTACAGCAATATGTCTATTGGTCCTTTGGTAGTGTTGGCAACCTATCTTGGTCCCAACTATTACTACTCTTGGTGATCATCCTTATCGGGGTTGTTCTAAGCATTATTTCCATAAAACCCTTGAATGCTTTTCTTTTGGGGGAAAACTATGCCCAAAGTCTAGGGGTCAACCTAAAAAGATCCCGCTATAAGATCATTATTGCCACAGGGCTGTTGGCTGGGGGCATTACGGCCTTTGCAGGCCCGATTGCCTTTATCGGTCTGGCGGTACCCCATTTGACAAGGCAGATTTTCAACACGACCGATCATAAGGTCTTGGTACCCGCAGTACTGATATATGGTGCCATATTAATGTTGATATGTGATACCGTGGCCCAATTGCCCACTTCGGCCAATGTACTGCCCATTAACGCCATTACCTCTATTGTTGGCGCACCTGTGGTCATTTGGCTATTGGTAAGAAAAAAGAGAATGATCTTTTAATGAAGGCATGACCAAGAAAGCAACACATACCGCCCTAAAAGTCGAAGACCTGAACATTGGTTATTTCACTAAAAATAATACTGCCACAATCAGTAAAGGGATAAACTTCGAACTACACCAAGGTGAGTTGGCCGCGATTGTCGGGGTAAACGGTATTGGGAAATCAACCCTTTTGAGAACCCTAGGGAATATACAGGGGAAATTATCAGGTTCAATACAATTGAACGGTAAGGACCTGAAAAGTCTCACTCCCCTTGAAATGGCATCGACCGTTAGTGTTGTGTTGACCGAACCCTTGGCATCGAAAAACCTTGTCGTAATAGAACTTATTGCTTTGGGAAGGCAACCCTATACCAACTGGATTGGTAGATTGTCGGATACGGACAAGGCAAAGATCCAAGAGGCCATAACCATGGTTGGATTAGAAGATCTTAAAAATAAAAAATGCCATGAACTGAGTGATGGGCAATTGCAGCGGGTAATGATCGCCAGGGCTTTGTCCCAGGATACGGACATAATCCTATTGGATGAACCTACTTCCCATTTGGACCTACATCACAAAGTACAGATATTGAAACTCTTGAAACAGATTGCACACGATACACAAAAAACAATATTGTTCACAAGCCATGAAATTGAAATGGCCATTCAACTCTGTGACAAGATATTGGTCATGAACAATGACGGCCATGATTATGGCGAGCCTTGTGGACTGATCCAAAAACAAGCATTTGAACGATTGTTTCCTTCGGATACGGTTATATTTGATGCCAAAACAGGTTCCTTTAAAATAAAAAAGTAACCTTGGGGAGCTTATTTTTTTAAAGTCAAACGATTATCTTTACCCCAAAGAAGCCGTACCCTAATGAATGTATACCTCTTATATCTGATTATCGGACTCATATGCCTTGCCATTGGTTATCTCTTGGGCAACTATATCCAAAGTCTAAAAACAAAATCGAACCATGGCATCTTGGAGGAGGAAATAAGACAACTTGTACTTTCCAAGACCAATTTGGATAATCGGATCCTGATCATGGAGAAGGAAAAAGAAGAACTGCGTTCGGAAAAGGAACACTTGGGCAATGAAATTGTTCGATACCAGTCAGATTTAGAGCACTTGGACTTGAAAAACAGGGAGCAAAAGGTGGAAGTTGAAAAATTACAGGAGAAGTTCACAAAGGAATTTGAGAATTTAGCCAATAAGATATTGGATGAAAAAAGCAACAAATTCACAGAGCAGAACCAAAAGAACATCAAAAACCTGCTCTCGCCCTTACAGGAAAAGATAAAAACGTTCGAAGAAAAGGTGGAGACTTCCCAGAAAGAAAGCATTAGTATGCACTCTGCCTTAAAGGAACAGCTGCTCAACCTTCAACACCAAAACCTAAAAATCACCCAAGAAGCTGAAAACTTGACCAAAGCCCTTAAAGGGGATAGTAAAATGCAGGGAAATTGGGGCGAATTGGTCTTGGAGCGTGTACTTGAAAAATCCGGCTTGGAAAAAGACCGTGAATATTCCGTTCAGCAGAGTTTCACCAGGGAGGATGGATCCCGTGTGCTTCCCGATGTCATCATCAACCTTCCCGATGGAAAAAAAATGGTCGTTGATTCCAAGGTATCCCTTACCGATTATGAACGTTATATCAACTCAGAGGATGACCTAAGGGAGAAATCCTTAAAAGACCATATCAATTCCATTAGAAAACATGTTGACCAATTATCCGCCAAAAAGTATGAAGACCTGTATGAAATGGAGAGTCCCGATTTTGTCCTGATGTTCATTCCCATAGAACCCGCTTTTGCCATTGCGATCAACTATGACAACTCCTTGTACAACAAGGCATTCGAACAGAATATCGTGATTGTGACCCCATCTACCCTATTGGCTACTTTGCGGACCATTGATAGTATGTGGAACAATGAAAAACACCAAAGGAATGCCATAGAGATCGCAAGACAGGCTGGAGCCCTATATGATAAATTCGAAGGTTTTGTGACCGACTTGACCAAGGTGGGCAAAAAAATGGACGAAGCGAAGAATGAGTACAAAGGTGCCATGAATAAATTGGTGGAAGGCCGTGGCAATTTGGTTACCAGTATCGAAAAATTGAAAAAAATGGGGGCCAAAGCGAAAAAATCCCTTCCAGAACCTATTCTGAAACGTGCCCAAGAGGACGATCCTGGAGAAGAACCTAAACTCAAGTCATGAAAAAAGACTTGTATTCACCCTAACAGCCATAATAGCCGTTTTTTTATTATTATAAGCCTTTATTTACTTTGTCCCCTAAAGTGAAGGTGCTCGTTCCGGCGAATCGATCAAGGTAAGTCGTAAAGGGGTTATGGCCAAAACGTGGGAGGGGCAAATTTCCGGCACACAGATATTTTCTTTCCCAATATTGGACAAGGATAAGGAGACCATCGGAAAACTAAAGGAATACCAAGGCAATTATGTAAAGCCCCAATACGTTGAAAGGTATGCTACTTTTTTCTGGTCGGGAGACACCAAGTACTTCGTTGCCAAAGTCGGGAAAGGACGATCACCCCATTCCAATTTTAGTGGCAAAGTACATGGCGGACATATCCTTGACTTAATGGATTGCCTGCCTCTCGAAACATTCCCGACACTACTGTGCAACCGCATCGGTAAATAAGGTCGATCTCATAGGCCCCTATCGAAGTCGGGGAGCTGCCCACACTAAAAGCCTCTATAAATTATACGGGAAGAACCCTCAATGGTTAGGGAATCGTGTAGAATCGGAAAATATTGCCGCGGGAAAGAAAAAGCACTGCAACTCCCCCCTATTTTGCCATGGTCGCGAAAGATGATAATGGTAAAAATGTGCCAATACCTGGTCTGATCTTAAAATTCATTCGGTATAAGACGGTCCAGTCGTAGTATGGGGCACAGGGAACAGACAAAAAAAGAAGGCCTGAATTCAAACCCGGGACCTTCAAGGCCGAAGATCATTTGGAAAACCTGATTAGGGGAAAATGTGAAAATCGAACTAAGCAAACAATTATTCATTGGGCGGAAATGCATGGTTTTGGTCTGGTCGGATGAGGGCTCTTCCATATCCCGGCAAATATACCTACCATATAAAAAGAGTCTCAAATTAGACAGGAAAGTATTGGGAGATAATCAAGGTTGTTTTTTATTTGGAGAGGTACATCTTTCGTCTTGAATAAAGGTTGTAAAACTCATCATCCTTCAAACTATCGATAAACAGGATACTTTCGCCTGTACTCTTCATTTCCGGACCTAGATTTTTATTTACATTCGGAAATTTATTAAAAGAGAATACGGGTTGTTTTATTGCAAACCCGTCCAATTGTGGGTTGAAACTGAAATCCTTTACCTTCCTCTCCCCCAACATTACCTTCGTCGCATAGTTCACATAAGGCTCTTTATAGGCCTTCGCTATAAAAGGTACTGTTCTGGAAGCCCTTGGGTTCGCTTCGATAATATAGACCATATCATTCTTTACTGCGAATTGAATATTGATCAATCCGACCGTATTCAATGCCAAGGCTATTTTCTTGGTATGGTCCTTTATCTGTTGCATGACAAACTCCCCTAAATTGAACGGAGGTAAAGTTGCATTGGAATCACCGGAATGTATGCCACAAGGTTCGATATGTTCCATGATTCCAATAATGTAAACATCCTCCCCATCGCAAATAGCATCTGCTTCCGCTTCGATGGCACCATCCAAATAGTGGTCCAGAAGTAGCTTGTTGTTGGGGATTTTCCGAAGTAGATCTACCACATGGGCTTCCAACTCCTCCTTGTTGATTACGATCTTCATTCCTTGACCACCCAATACGTAGGATGGTCTTACCAACAATGGGAAATCTAATTTATCGGCCAGTTCCAAGGCTTCATCGGCGGTTTCCGCCACCCCGAATTGTGGGAAAGGGATATTGTTTTCCTCCAATAAAGTGGAAAAACTTCCCCTATCCTCGGCCAAATCCAAGGCTTTAAAGCTGGTCCCAATGATCTTGATTCCGTATTTATCCAATTTTTCGGCCAGTTTCAAAGCTGTCTGTCCGCCTAACTGCACAATAACACCTTCTGGCTTTTCGTGACGGATGATATCATAGATATGCTCCCAAAAAACAGGTTCGAAATAGAGCTTATCAGCTGTGTCGAAGTCTGTTGATACCGTTTCAGGATTACAATTGATCATGATGGTCTCATAGCCACATTCAGCAGCGGCCAATACCCCATGAACACAGCAATAATCAAACTCGATACCCTGTCCAATACGGTTAGGGCCGGATCCAAGGACAACTATTTTTTTCTTATCGGTGACAATACTATCGTTCTCTACCTTTTTAATACCATCTGCAGTTTCGTACTCCGCTTCAAATGTTGAATAATAATATGGCGTCATTGCCTTGAACTCCGCTGCACAGGTATCCACTAGTTTATAGACCCTGTTGATATTGAGTTCTTCCCGCTTCGAGTAGACCTCGCTCTCGTAGCAATCTAGCATATGGGCAATCTGCCTATCGGCAAAACCTTTCTGTTTGGCCTCTAACAAGAGGCTTTTCGGTAGGCTGGCGATAGTATACTGTGATATTTCCTTTTCAAGAAAATGCAATTCCTCGTATTGTTTTAGGAACCACATGTCGATTTTTGTAATGTCATGGATCCTTCGAAGTGGAATACCCAATTGAATTGCGTCGTAGATTACAAAAACCCTATCCCAACCAGGAACAGTAAGTTTATTTATAATTTGGTTATAATCCTTATACCCTTTACCATCGGCACCAAGTCCGTTTCTTTTGATTTCGAGTGATTGGGTGGCTTTATGGAGCGCTTCCTGAAAGGATCGGCCAATGCCCATTACCTCCCCTACAGATTTCATTTGTAGCCCTAAAGTCCTATCAGACCCCTCGAACTTATCAAAATTCCATCGAGGTATTTTCACGATTACATAATCCAAGGTTGGCTCAAAAAGTGCGGATGTTGATTTTGTGATTTGATTGTCCAGCTCATCCAGATGGTACCCGATAGCTAATTTTGATGCGATTTTTGCTATGGGGTATCCTGTTGCTTTCGATGCCAATGCAGAGGATCGGGACACCCTGGGATTGATCTCAATGGCAATGATATCTTCCTTGTCATCTGGACTAACGGCGAACTGTACGTTACAACCACCGGCAAAATCACCGATACTACGCATCATCTTAATGGCCATGTCACGCATTCTTTGAAAGGTACGGTCGGACAAGGTCATTGCAGGCGCAACGGTAATGGAGTCCCCGGTGTGGATACCCATGGGGTCCATGTTCTCAATGGTACAGATAATCACAACGTTGTCATTCTTATCGCGCAACAGTTCCAATTCATATTCTTTCCATCCCATTAGGGCCTTATCGATCATGACCTCATGAATGGGTGATATTTCGAGTCCCCTACTCAATAGTCCATCGAAATCCTCGGGTTTATAAACAATCGAAGCCCCTGCACCTCCTAAGGTGTAGGAGGCACGGATTACCAACGGAAATCCGAATTCCTGTGCTATTTCCTTTCCTTTCAAGAAAGATGTCGCTGTTGCCTGGGGAGCCATGCCCACTCCTATTTCCAACATCAATTCCCTGAACTTTTCGCGATCTTCGGTAATATTTATAGCATCGATATCAACCCCGATAATCTCTACATCGTAATCTGCCCAAATACCTTTTTCGTCAGCCTCGATACATAAGTTCAAAGCTGTCTGTCCTCCCATTGTAGGTAAAACCGCATTGATCTGGGGATGCTCTTTCAGTATTTCCAAAATAGATTTTGTCGTCAATGGTTTTAGATAGACATGGTCCGCCATTGTTGGGTCGGTCATTATCGTGGCCGGGTTACTATTGATCAAGACAGTTTCTATACCATCTTCCCGTAAACTACGAAGTGCTTGGGAACCCGAATAATCGAACTCACAAGCTTGCCCGATCACAATTGGGCCTGACCCTATGATCAAAATGGACTTTAAATCTTTTCTTTTTGGCATGCTCTCAGTTTTGTTTTGGATATTGAACTCGTTTAAACTTTTTCGGCTTGCCGGAAAATTGCCGTTTTCCGCCCTGTTTTTGTCTTTTTTTGTTTCCGTAGCCCTGCCATACAACTTGAAAAGCCTTCAGCAGAACAAGAACCAGTGGTTTTCGCTTAAACCCAAAAAGTTTAAACGAGTTCATTGTATAAAAAAAGGTGCTACTTTTTTTAAAAAAGTAGCACCTTGATATTTTAAAAAAGTTCTAACATTATTTTTTGTGTCTCGGCTCAGAGGATACGGATAGTTTCTTTCTTCCTTTCGCTCTTCTTCTAGAAAGAACCTTTCTACCATTAACGGTTGCCATGCGCTCTCTGAAGCCATGCTTATTCTTCCTTTTTCTTTTTGATGGCTGATATGTTCTTTTCATCCTCTGGCTAAATTTTAAACTTATATTTTGTACGTATAAATTTCGCGTACACCCTGCAAAATCTGGGCGCAAATATACAAAGAGTTTTTGCTTTGGCAAACCTAATCAAAAAAATATTTTTTATGTAGCTTTACTAGCCGCAAGTTGGTTTTTATTACTTTTGCCCATTATATGTCCATATTGGTCAGATTCACCCATAAACAATAGCAAACTACCATGTTCAACAAGAATATCAAACTCGTTATAGCAGGCTTGATCATTGCATATGCCATTTATCAATTTGTTGAAGGAAACATTGGAAACGGTATATTCTTGATTCTTTTTTCCTTGATTTTCATATTCCTTTATTTTAGGAACGAGATTATCTTACTTGCTTTTCTTAGAATGCGGAAACAGGATTTGGAAGGTACAAAAAAATGGTTGGATAAGATCAAAGACCCAGAAGCCGCATTGATTACAAAGCAACAAGGATACTTCAATTATTTGCACGGAATAATTCTTTCCCAGAAGAATCTCACCCAGGCAGAGAAATACTTTAAAAAAGCTTTGAGATTCGGGCTGACCATGGATTATGATACTGCCATGGCGAAATTGAGCTTAGCGGGCATCGCTATGCAGAAAAGACGTAAAAGGGAAGCTACCATGCTTTTGAACGAGGCTAAAAAGCTGGATAAGAACAATATGCTTACGGATCAAATAAAGATGATGCAACAGCAAATGAAAAAGATATAGGTTTTTTTTAGTGGGGGCCAAACCCCTCCAGTTCCTATTGCCCAACAATAAACCCCAACCATTATCTTTTCGCATAATAGGGGAAAACACAACTATTCGGTAACTTTGTAATAGCCTTTGTTCGGGATTTCTATGGTATATGTCTTTCTTGAGGAATTGTTCAAATGAGGTTCACGCAACCAGGGGTTATGCCGTTTTAATATTTTATAATTGATCTCATATTTTTTGGCAAAATCGGCAAAACTGGCAATTGGCCTATTGACCTCTATCTTAAAGGTGGGAACGGCATTGTACATGTCTTCCTTCCCAATTTCAAAACCATATTTTCCAGGATTTGAAAGAATCTCCTTTATGGCCATAATCCTGAATACGTACCTTCCGGTTTCTTCCCCTAGTAAAAGATCGTAATAGTCATTTACTTTCTGGATTCCCATGAATTTATCGATAGCACCTGGGCCTGCATTGTAAGAAGCTGCCGTCAGTGTCCAACTCCCGTATTTTTTTTTCCATTTATTCAGGTAATCACAAGCAACCTGTGTCGATTTCTCCAAATGGTAACGTTCATCCACATTAGCATTGATCTCAAGGCCATATTCCCTGCCGGTTCCTTTCATTATTTGCCAAAAACCGGCAGCTCCGGCATGGGATACCACGTTGGTCAGGGCACTCTCCGCAACTGCTAGGTATTTGAAATCATCTGGAATACCATTTCTGGCAAGGATAGGCTCTATGACCGGGAAATATTTATGGGCCCTTTTTATCAAAAGTAATGCATTGGACTGCCAATAGGTATTCACCAAGAACTCCCTGTCTATGCGTTCCATGATCTCAGGGTCATCCTGGGGCACCGATTCACCGGCAAAATTCAAATTTTCGGGAATATCGATTGTAGAAATCCTATAGGTATCGGAAACACTTTTGTCATTGTCGTTATCTTTGTCGGCAATATCCTGTATGGGGTGGTTTTCGATTTCACTAGTACCTTGTACGGCGAAAATCAGGGTCGCTGTTACAAAAAAGACCCCCAATAGCATTAAAATATTCTTTAAAATCCTCATATTCCCTGATTAAGTTTGAATCCAAAGGTAATAAAGAAAACAGAACCTTCTTGTTTCCTTATCGATTTGGCAAGTGTTTACACTACATAACTTATTTATTCCCTAATAATTGTGGGCAGATGCTCATTAAACCACCGGGCCCTATGGATGATCATGGTATGTGTCCCATTTTTGACGGGAATACAATCCTTGATATAGCCGATGGGAAAGACAACATCCTTATCCCCATGGATATGTACAAGGTTTTTGGGGTATTGGGCCTGTTTCCAATTTACAATTTGGTCGATAGACCAATCTATGTACTGTTTATCCCTAATGGATAGGTATTTTTCGTAAAGATCCAATCGTTTTTGTACAACCTCCCCAAAGGCATATTTGGCCAACAACTCGACATTGCCCACCAACCCGGTAGGCAGAAGTTTGTGAACCTTGGTGTACTTGGCAAAGAGCATTTTCTTAGGCAATTCCTCTGTTCTTTTGACACTGGAAACCACGATAATTTTCTTTGTATCTATCAATTTGGCCATTTCCTGCACCAATATGCCCCCAAAGGAAACCCCGACCAAAACGGGATGCCCATGCTCAATATCCTTGACCATTTCTGCCGCATACGAAGCCAATGACATGTCCTTTTCAGGGACGAACCAGTCGAGCTTATGGGTCTCGAATTCTGTTTCGGGCAAATGTATATTTTCAAATATGGCCGAATTAGCGGCCATGCCCGGCATGAAGTAAACGTGTGTTTTTTCTTGGCCCATGTGGTTCTACTTTACGGGTTTTTTAGGAAAATCATATTTTTATTACTATCTTTATGTCCTGTTTTGGATAACCCCAACGTCTTATTGCAGGGCTATGTAAATGTATGAAATTACGGTTAAATCAGACATGGTTTTTTAAAATTCGGACCAATAATAAAATCATAATTATATGAATGGAATAGAAATAAAAGACAATAGTTTCTTGCGCCAATTTGAGGCTAGGGTCGAGGGTCAATTGGCCAAGATCGAGTATTCTTCACAAGAACGTAAGATTTTTCTAACCAAATTGGTTGTCCCTGAGGAAATTACGAAAGAAGGTTTTAAAGAGGACTTTATCAAATCTGTTTTACACCATATCCAGGACCAGAACCTAAGAGTGGTACCTACGAGTCCACAAATAGCAGGCTTCCTAAGAAAAAACAGGCAATACAAAGAAATGCTTCCGGTAGGGATCCGAATATAATCCCAGAAAAAGCAATATAAAAAAAACCTGTCAATGACTGGAATTCATTCCAGTCATTGACAGGTTTTTTATGCGGTCACACCACTTTCAACAAATTGTATCCTTACGATTCCGTCCACATCGATCCCAGTAAGTTCCACCTCCTTTATAGTGTTCACTAAACTTGGGTCCCAAGGATATTTTACCTTAACGTAATTCTCGGTAAAACCATTTATATAACCTTCTTTATTCTCCCCTTCGAACAATACGGTTCTAATGGTTCTTAATTGGCTCTCATAAAAAGCCCTGCGTTTTTTTACCGATAGGCTACGAAGCATCTTACTCCTTTTGCCCCTTACTTTCTGGGGCACTGGGTCAAGCATACTTGCTGCGGGGGTGTTATCCCTTTCCGAATATGTAAAGACATGCAAATAAGAAATATCAAGTTCGTTCAAAAAGTGGTATGTTTCCATAAAATGGTCATCACTTTCCCCTGGAAAACCAACGATAACATCGACCCCAATGCATGCATGGGGCATGACATGCCTTATCCTGTCTACCCTATCCGCATAAATTTTCCGTAGATAACGACGTTTCATTTTCTTTAAAATATCATCACTGCCACTTTGTAGGGGGATGTGGAAATGAGGTACGAATGAGTTGCTTCCTGCCACAAAATCTATGGTCTCGTTTTTCAGTAAATTAGGCTCAATGGAAGAAATCCGCAATCGGCTGATACCCTCTACCCTATCCAAGGCCTGTACCAGGTCCAAAAAGGTGTGCTCATGTCTTTTGTTCCCAAATTCACCTTTCCCAAAATCACCGATATTCACACCTGTGAGTACGATTTCCTTAATCCCTTTTTCCGAAATTTCCCTGGCGTTCTTGATAACGTTCTCCAAGGTGTCACTTCGGGATATACCGCGGGCCAAAGGAATGGTACAGAAGGTACATTTGTAATCACAGCCATCCTGTACCTTTAGAAAGGCCCGTGTACGGTCACCAATGGCATAACTCCCTACATAAAAATCGGCTTCCTCTATCTCACAGGCATGTACCTGCCCATAATCGTTCTTGGATAGGTCATTGATATAATCGGCTATCTTGAATTTTTCCGTTGCCCCCAAAACCAAGTCCACCCCATCAACTGCGGCCAACTGTTCCGGTTTAAGCTGTGCATAACAACCAATGGCCGCCACAAAAGCTTGCGGATTTGTTTTTAAGGCTTGCCGTACAATGGACTTAAAACGTTTATCCGCATTTTCGGTGACCGAACAGGTGTTTATAACATACATATCGGCCTTATCGGAAAAGTCGACACGCTCATAGCCATCATTCTGGAAACCCCTTGCGATTGTCGAGGTTTCAGAAAAGTTGAGTTTACATCCCAAAGTATAAAATGCTACTTTCTTCATGTGGATTTCAATTCGGTGCCCTAAATGATTGTTTTTAAGCTGGGGCTGCAAATATATCAAATTTTGAAGTTAGGGGGTCCCAATGGGGTGTTTTTGGTACTTGGTTCCCCTACTGTTGCCTATTGAATATTAATAATTCCTCCATTTTTTAGTGGACTCAAATACATGGCGAAGAATATTCGCCTCTTTTTCATCAAATTCCACTCCCCTACGGGACATCATAACCTTTGCGGCCTCAAAGGCCTTTTCCGGTAAGTAGGACGTAAATCCCGATGCCCCCCCCCAGCTAAAACTGGGAATGAAATTCCTCGGGAACCCAGGGACATATATATTGGCATTCACACCAATAACCGTTCCTGTATTGAACATGGTGTTGATTGCGGTCTTGCTATGGTCCCCCATCATCAGTCCACAGAATTGCAGTCCTGTTTGCTCAAATTTCTCGGTAGCATAGTTCCATAAACGTACTTTCGCATAATTGTTCTTTAGGTTGGAATTGTTGGAATCGGCACCAATGTTGCACCATTCCCCCAAAACGGAATTCCCCAAATAGCCTTCATGGCCTTTACTCGAATATCCGAATATTACCGAGTTGTTGATCTCACCACAAACCTTTCCATAAGGCCCTACGGTAGTGGGGCCGTATATTTTACCCCCCATCTTGACCACGGCATTGTGACATAGGGCGAAACCTCCACGAATAAGACTACCTTCCCAGATCTCGGCATTCTCCCCAATATATATCGGTCCCTTGGTGGCGTTTAAAATACTATACTCCACACTGGCCCCTTTTTCAAGGAAGATATTTTCGGGATGTATCACATTATTGGTTTCCGGTAATGGCTCAGAGGTTCTTCCTTCGGTAAGGAAATCAAAATCTGCTTGGAGTGCCTCGCCATTCTTGGAAAAAATATCCCATGTATTTTCAATACGCAGGACCTCCCCTTCAAATGGTATCTGTTTGAATGTGGAAAAATCGACTTCCTGACCTTCCAACGAAAAAAAAGCGATTAGATCATCACCTTGAAAGACTGCTTGGTTTTTTTTAAGTGATTTAATTAGGTCCACCAACTCCTTGGTAGGCAAAAAAGATGAATTGATCAGCACATTCCCTTCCATCTCTACCATAGGGTACTTCTCGGAAAGATAGTCCTCTGTGATTGTCGTAGTGGTTGTATTCAGGTGTTTCTCCCACTTTTCACGAATGGTAAGGATACCCACCCGTATATCGGCGACAGGTCTTGTGAAGGTAAATGGCAATAGGGAGTCCCTTGAAGGACCATCAAAAAGGATATAGTTCATAATGGGTATGTTTAAAACGGATAGCGCCCTCGATATTAACTATCGAGGGCGCATGTTTATTGTTGGATAATGTATGTATTCTATTTTTCTTCCTTTTTGTCAGCTTTACCCACTTTTTGGAATTTCTTGTACTTGCTTTTGAATTTATCGATTCGACCTGCCGTATCCAAGAATTTAGCCTTACCAGTATAGAACGGGTGTGATGTCCTGGAGATTTCCAATTTCACTAAAGGATACTCTACTCCATCCACTTCCAACGTCTCCTTTGTATTCGCTGTAGACTTTGTAATGAATACATCATCATTCGACATATCCTTAAATGCTACCAATCTATAATTCTCTGGGTGAATATCTTTTCTCATCGTAAAAACTTTAAACCTTCTGATTTTAAAGTTGCAAATTTACGTATTTTTATCAAAAAGACAATTAAATGCCCAAAAAAGAGAAAATAAAAATTCGTACCTTATATTTAGATGTAACAAACGAATCAATCTACAGACCAATACCCAAAACAGTTAAAGTATAAAATGGAAGAAAATCAACCAAAAACAGGAAAGTTCGCTCTAAATTTCGGGATATTGCTAGGTGCCGTATCCATAGCTTTTTCAATAATGCTCTTCACTATGGACATGCATTATGAGCAAAACATAGCAGTACAGATTATTTCATTTGTTCTTTCGGCCGTGGCCGTAGTTATGGCCATATCCGCATTCAAAAAAGCCAATAATGGCTTTTTAACGATTTCAGAGGCCTTGAAAATAGGTACGGGAGTGACCTTGGTCGCTGGGATACTAGGCTTATTGTACTTCTTTGTACTATCCAATTTCATAGAGCCCGGCTATTGGGACAAGGTTTATGAAATAGGTAAGGAAACAGCAATGGCCAACAATCCGGGATTAACGGAAGAGCAAATAGATCAAGGAATCGAAATGCAGAAAAAATTCAGCTGGTTGTTTTACCCCATAGGACTGATAATGAATATCGTTACAGGGTTGGTCCTTGGTCTTATTAGTGGACTGGTCATGAAAAAACAAAAATCGGCTTAATCAACAACCCCTGCCCAAGGGTACGGGGTATGCTTCCGAAAAAAACTTTTATTATTTCGAGACAGGCCTCGGGGAATTAAACCCTCTTTTGGCTATCGCCCTGCGATTAACGAACTCTTTCCAAGCTTTTACGATAGTCCAAAAATAGGTTATTTGTGGGTTCTTATAAAAAAGTTGCATCGAGTTATATGTCAAAATTGTACTTTTGAAAAGAATTTCAGAAGTTTTTAATGAACCTATCCATTGTAATACCATTACTTAACGAAGAAGAATCCTTAAAGGAACTACACGATTGGATCGTAACGGTTATGCAATCCAATGGTTTTTTATATGAGATTATATTCATAGATGATGGTAGTACCGATAGCTCATGGACAATAATCTCCCTGCTCTCTAGCGAAAACAAAAACACCAAGGGTATACGTTTTAGTAAGAATTTCGGAAAATCACAGGCATTGCACGCTGGTTTCAAAGTGGCACAGGGAGATGTGGTCATCACCATGGATGCCGACCTCCAGGACAATCCGGAAGAGATACCTGGGTTATATGACCTAATCCAAAACCAAGGGTACGACCTTGTGTCGGGATGGAAGAAAAAACGGTACGACTCGGTCATTTCCAAGAACATTCCCTCTAAATTGTTCAATTGGGCCGCCCGTAGAACTTCCGGGGTCAAATTGAATGATTTTAATTGTGGGCTAAAAGCCTATAAAAAAGCGGTAATCAAGAATATAGAGATCCGTGGTGAGATGCACCGCTATATACCCGTACTTGCCAAAAGTGCCGGATTTGTCAATATCGGTGAAAAAATAGTACAGCACCAAGCCCGTAAATACGGTAAGACCAAATTCGGGATGGAACGTTTTACAAACGGTTTTCTGGATCTGATCACGATCTGGTTCGTCTCCAAATTCGGAAAAAGGCCCATGCACCTGTTCGGTGCCCTTGGTGTGCTTATGTTCATTGTCGGTTTTGGGTTTGCTATCTTTTTAGGTGTTGACAAACTGTTTATCGACCCTACGGCCCGTTTAATCACCGATCGCCCTGAGTTCTATATTTCATTGACCTCAATGATAATAGGCACGCAACTGTTCCTTGCCGGATTTTTGGGTGAGATCCTAGTGCGGTCCAGAAAAGACGAAAAACGATATAATATTTCCGAAGAACTGAACCTTAACCAAAAACAAGAGCAATTTTCTTCGTAAATTACCCCACTAAAAACATACTAATACATGGAATCTATTTTAACTACTGCGAAAAGTTGGCTTTCAGATTTTTTCGATGCTGATATCAAAAGTGAAATCAAGGATCTTATCGCCAATGACCCAGAAGGACTAAAAGACCGATTTTATAGGAACATGGAATTTGGCACGGGGGGCATGCGTGGTATTATGGGCGTTGGAACCAATAGGATCAACAAATATACCTTGGGGAAAAGTACCCAAGGGCTGGGTAATTACCTGAAGAAAAGCTATCCGAATGACGATATCAAGGTAGTGATTGCCTATGATTGCCGTCATAATAGTGACACATTCGCCAAAACGGTCGCGGATGTACTCTCGGCCAATGGCATCAAGGTGTTTCTTTTTTCCGAATTAAGGACCACACCTGAATTATCATTCTCCGTAAGACACCTCAATTGCCATGCGGGAATCGTTTTGACCGCTTCCCACAACCCTCCGGAATACAATGGCTATAAAGTCTATTGGACCGATGGAGGCCAAATCGTACCCCCACAGGATAGGGAGATCATTAGTGAGATCGACAAACTGGCTTACGAGGATATCAACTTTAATGCCAATGAGGGATTGATCGAATACATTGACAAGGATGTCGACGAGGCCTTTATAACCGCATCGGTTGCCAATGGCAGCTTCAATGCCAAAGGGAAAGATGATTTCAAGATTGTTTTCACATCATTGCATGGGACATCGATAACAGTGGTTCCCGAGGTCTTGAAGAGGGCCGGGTACAACAATGTAACCATAATCAAGGAACAAGAGAAACCAGACGGAAACTTCCCGACGGTAAAATCCCCTAACCCAGAGGAACCCGAAGCCTTATCCATGGCTATAAGGAAAGCGGGGGAAATTGGTGCGGATATGGTAATCGGCACCGACCCTGATAGTGATAGGTTGGGCATTGCGGTAAGAAACCCCAAGGGGGAAATAGAACTGTTGAACGGAAACCAGACCATGGTGATGATGACCAAATTCTTGTTGGGGAAACGCAAGGGAAAAGGCATGAAAGGCAATGAATTCATAGCTTCCACCATAGTTTCAACACCTATGATGAATGGCTTGGCCAAGGCTTACGGTGTAGATTGCAAAATAGTATTGACCGGTTTTAAATGGATAGCCAAAATAATCAAGGATTTCCCCGAACAGTATTTTGTTGGTGGTGGTGAAGAAAGTTTTGGGTTTATGGTCGGTGATTTTGTACGTGACAAGGATGCTGTTACCGCTACCCTATTGGCCTGTGAAATCGCGGCAGATGCCAAGGCCAGGGGGAGTTCGTTTTATAAGGAACTGATCCAATGTTATGTCGATTATGGTTTCTATAAGGAGAAATTGGTCTCAATTACAAAAAAAGGAATCAGCGGGGCTGGGGAGATCAAACAAATGATGGTCGATTATAGGGAGAACCCTATTAAGGAAATCGATGGTTCCAAGGTTGAATGGATCCATGACTATAACACTTCCATGGCCACCAATACCATTACCGGAAAAACAGAGACCATCGATGTGCCAAAATCGAACGTGTTGATATACACTACTGAAGATGGTACAAGAATGGCCGCAAGACCAAGTGGAACGGAACCGAAAATCAAATTTTACTTTAGTGTGAACTCGAAACTGGACACTGTTGGTGATTTTGGAAAAGTTCGGAAAGAACTCGATTCGAAGCTCGATCGCATTGTCAGTGAACTGAAACTCGGCTAATGGAGTATTTCAAGAAAATCCTTCGTTTTGCGAAGCCATATAGGAAGTACGGATTTCTTAACATCTTTTTCAACATCCTTTATGCCCTTTTCAGTGCCCTTTCCTTTGCAGCATTGATCCCAATGTTGGATGTACTTTTCAAACCTGGGAAAAAAGTTCTTAAGGAACCCGTGTATACAGGAATAGGCCATTTAAAGGATTATCTCCAGGACTATATAAACTATAGGGTCACAGACTATTCGGACGGTGACGAGATGAAAGGCCTGGTCCTGGTCATCGGACTCGTTCTGGTTTTGTTCCTGCTGAAGAACTTCTTCAATTATGCAGCTATGTATTTTATTACATTCTTGCGTAATGGGGTCTTGAAGGACATTCGTAACCGTATGTACCGAAAGATCACGGAACTGCCCATTTCCTATTATTCCGAGAAACGAAAAGGGGATGTCATAGCCCGTATTACCTCCGATGTGTTGGAAATACAGCATTCGTTCCTCTCCATATTGGAACTGATCGTACGTGAACCCTTGACCATTCTGTTCACTATTTTGATCATGTTCGGAATCAGTTACAAACTGACCCTTTTTGTATTCATATTCATCCCTGTTGCAGGTGCCATTATTTCAAGGGTCGGCAAATCACTGAAAAAAAAATCGGATCGGGTACAAAAGGAACAAGGTGAGTTTTTGTCCATTGTGGAGGAAACCCTAGGTGGACTCCGGGTCATTAAGGCCTTTAATGCTGAATCCCGTTTTTTCAAAACGTTCAGTACATCTACCGGGCGATTTTTTAAATTCTCGAATAAATTGTTGAACCGCCAGAACCTGGCTTCACCAACAGGGGAATTTTTGGGTATTTTGGTAATTGGCGTATTATTATGGTTCGGTGGCAAGATGGTATTGGTGGAAAAGACCCTTGATGCCTCATCGTTCATTGCCTACATGGGACTTGCATATAATATTCTAACGCCGGCCAAGGCCATAAGCAAGGCATCGTTCGGGGTCAAAAAAGGAAATGCGGCAGCGGAAAGGGTTCTGGAAATCCTTGAAACCGAAAACCCGATTATCGATAAGGAAGATGCCATAAGGAAAGATACATTCGAAAATGGAATCGAACTTCAAAATGTCTCCTTTAAGTACGAGGATGAATTTGTGCTTAAAGACTTTAACTTGAAGGTACCTAAGGGGGATACTGTTGCATTGGTAGGTCAATCGGGAAGTGGGAAGAGTACCATTGCCAATTTGGTCACCCGATTTTACGATGTAAACAGTGGGGCTATTAACATTGATGGTACGAACATCAAGGATATTTCCAAAAAATCACTTCGTGATTTGATGGGACTCGTTACCCAAGATTCCATTTTATTCAATGATACCATCCGCAACAATATTGGTATGGGCAAGGAGAACACCACTGATGATGAAATCATGGAAGCGGCTAAAATCGCCAATGCCCATGAATTCATTACATTATTGCCAAATGGATATGACACCAATATCGGGGATAGTGGCAATAAGTTAAGCGGTGGCCAAAAGCAACGTATCTCCATTGCGAGGGCCGTTCTTAAAAACCCCCCTATAATGATACTCGACGAGGCAACCTCCGCATTGGACACGGAAAGTGAACGGTTGGTACAGGATGCCCTTGAAAAAATGATGTTGCACAGGACCTCGATCGTAATTGCACATCGATTATCCACTGTTCAGAAAGCGAGTTCCATTGTGGTGCTCCAGAAAGGGGAAATTGTCGAACAAGGCCCACATACCGAACTTTTGGCCAAAAACGGGGTTTATAAGAAACTGGTCGAGATGCAATCCTTATAGAACTTATTGGGAAAGGGTTAAACCTTTTGTCCTTAAATGGGTCTTATACAAAACCTAAGTGTTGTAATTTGATTGCCGAAGATACATTACTCGACGAATTAAGACGGCCGGAAACCCTGGACAAGGCCTTTGAGGTATTGGTGGACACCTATAAGGAAAGGCTTTATTGGCATATACGGGGAATAGTCCTGAGCCATGATGACACCGATGATGTCCTTCAGGATACCTTTATCAAAGTATATAGGAATATCAACGGATTCAAAGGGGAGAGCCAATTGTATTCATGGATTTACCGTATAGCTACCAATGAATCCCTGACTTTTCTGAAAAAAAAATCGAACAAAATGGGTATTTCCGATACTGAGCTTCAAGAAAGAATGGTATCCAATTTACAGGCTGATGTATATTTTGATGGGGATGAAGTACAATTGAAGCTTCAAAAGGCCATTGCCCGTTTGCCCGAAAAGCAAAAACTGGTATTCAACATGAAGTATTTCCAGGAAATGAAATACGAGGAGATCTCAGGAATATTAGATACTTCGCTAGGTGGTTTAAAAGCATCCTATCATTTGGCCGTTACAAAACTAAAAGCCTTTCTAAAAGATGATTAAACCTTTTGGACTATTGAAAGTCAAAGAATAAAAATGGGAAAGACAGATGACAAAAAGGGATTTAAGGTCCCCGAAAAGTATTTCGAAAGGTTTACGGGCCATCTCATGGAAAGTATTTCAACTTCCAAGGATGACCGGCACGACCCTTTGTTGCCCAGATCTGGGGGGTTTAAAATTCCCGATGCCTATTTTGAAGGGTTACATTCAAAAATACGGACAAAATTAAAAGAGGATGAATCCAAGGTTGCCACACTCGATCCTTGGCGTAAATACCTTTACCTTACAGCCGCATCGGTTGCTATCATGATTCTCCTTACAGTTGCAATACGACTCGACCAATCGCCGGAACTGACTTTTGAAAGTTTGGCCAGTTCCGATATCGAGGATTATTTTGAACGGACCGATATAGGCTTTTCAACTTATGAAATCGCGGAAGTGGTCCCTGTTGATAATCTCGAAGTTTCCGATATTTTGGAATATCGGATCGACAATGGGGACATCATCGATTATCTGGATGATACTATTGATACTATTGAAGAATTAAATCTATACGATTACGATAATGATTGACTATAAGAACATTACGGTACTATTGTTAATGCTATCCGCAACAACACTTATCTTTGGACAGCACAGACCCGATAAAGAAAAAATAAGAACACTCAAAATAGCTTATATTACGGAACAGCTGGAATTCACCGCTAGTGAGGCCGAGGCTTTTTGGCCCATTTACAACACCCATCAAGATAAAATGGAGGCCTTTAGAAACAGGGAACGCAATCAAATCCATAGACGGACAAAGGACATGGAAGCCCTATCGGACCAGGAAGTGAATGCCCTATTGGAGGATTTTATGGCCCTGATGGACGAAAGGAACAAGGAGGAGAAACAGTTTATAAAAGATATTCGAAAAGTCATTTCCGCAAAGAAAACCTTCTTGTTGATAAAAACCGAAAATGGGTTTAAACGACACTTATTGAGACAATATCGCCATAAGAGAGGTGGTCGTGGACAATGATCTTCGACCCATAAAAAGCAAGGCATATTCCAAAACAAGGTATTTATTGACCCTTATTTCGATGTAAAGGATAATTTGGAAATCCTGTTCTTACCCGCCGCATAGGCAATCGAATCGTTTAAAAAACGTAAGGTATAGAAGGGTTCATCGGATAATTTGGCCCAGCTCTGTCCTTTATTGCTTGAGTATGTGATTCCGGTAAAGCCTACCGCCACTATGCCATTACCTCCTGAATTGGGCACAAACCGTACACAACTCTTGTAATTTGGCTCTTGGCCATCCGCCAACAGGGTCCAACTTTCACCACCATCTTCGGTTATGGCCTTATTGGCACTATTTCCTTCTGGGTGGGTATAATCACCACCTACGGCAATCCCTAAGCTTTCATTGTAAAAATCAATGGAGTAAATACCTTGGGAATCCTCCTTTCCTAGTATTGGCGTTGTTTGGACCTCCCAGGTCCCTCCCTTGTCACCGGAAAAATAAACCTGACCGCTCGTCGTCGCTACCCATGTCTTCCCCCCTATAGTCTTAATGTTGGTATTACTGGCCGCAAATGCCCCCTCCCCTTTCATTGCCTTGGGTAGTTTCGTACAGGGCACCTTGTTCCATGTTAACCCCCCATCACGAGTGATGATAATCGATATGCACCCATTTACGGCATCCCCAATGGCAATACCTTCCTTGTCATTCCAAAAGGTCATTGCATCATAAAAGACATTTTCACCCGATTCCATATACACAAGCTGCATTCCAGTGTTCCCTGTTTTATATAATAAGGCAGGACTAGAGACCGAAAGCATGAAAAAATCCGTTGCCGTATGTGCCACAGCCCTGAATTCGGGAAGAACGGAATCCCGTTTTTGAATATTCGTACGAACCTGACCCGTATTCAGATCAATACTGCCAAAGACACCCTGATCGGCAGCAAAGGCCAGACTATTATTCATAAGTTCTATGGCCCTTATACTCAAGGAGTCCGAAAAAAGTGTTTCCATTTGTACTTCGGTAAAGGGGCTGTTCCCTTTTTCACCACTACATCCGATTACCATAAGGACCATCAACAGGCACGCATAATTTCGCATAAGAATAATTTTATCCAAAAATAGATAGAATAGCGGTCAAAACGATACCTTTGCAGCCTTATTTTTAGTTATGAAACTTCATAGGAATTTAGTTTTTGCAGTGGTCAATGCCCTTGGAAACATCTTTAACGATGGGGAATATGCCGATAAGGTCGTCCAGAAAACATTGAAACAGGACAAGCGTTGGGGCGCGCGTGATAGAGGTTTTATCGCCGAGACCACCTATGATATCGTACGATGGAAACGTTTGTATGCTGAAATTGCCGAAGTAAAGGCCCCGTACAGTCGTGCCAATCTTTTTAGAATGTTCGCTGTCTGGGCCGTTTTAAAAGGTATTGAACTGCCCGATTGGAAACAGTTGGAGCCAGTACCCGCAAGAAGGATCAAGGGTAAGTTCGATGAACTTTCAAAAATCAGGAAATACAGGGAATCCATCCCTGATTGGTTGGATACTTTGGGTGAAAAAGCCCTAGGGGATAAATTATGGACCAAGGAAATCGCTGCCCTAAACCAACAAGCCGATGTTATTTTACGTGTAAACACGTTAAACACCACCAAAGAGAAACTACGTAAGGCCTTACTTGACGAGGGTGTTGTTTCCGAAGCGATAAAAGGGTATCCCGATGCCCTACAACTTACCGAAAGAGCCAATGTATTCACCACCAAGGCCTTTAAAGACGGATATTTTGAAGTGCAGGATGCCTCCTCACAATTGGTGTCGGAATTTTTAGACCCCCAACCCGGTGAACGCATAGTGGACACTTGTGCCGGTGCTGGTGGAAAAACCTTGCACCTAGCCGCCTTAATGGAGAACAAAGGACAAATTATTGCAATGGATATCTACGAGAATAAGCTCAAAGAGCTAAAACGTAGGGCGAGAAGAAATGGGGCCCATAACATCGAACCTCGACATATACACTCTACCAAGACGATCAAAAAATTATACGGTAAGGCGGATAGGGTACTTATTGATGCTCCTTGTACCGGACTTGGTGTATTGCGAAGGAACCCTGATGCCAAATGGAAACTACAGCCCTGGTTTTTGGATAAGATCACGAAAACACAACAGGAGATCCTGAAAAGTTATAGTAAAATGGTGAAACCAGGAGGAAAAATGGTTTATGCCACCTGTTCTATCCTCCCTCAGGAAAACTCAGGTCAAGTAAATACATTCTTGGCCTCTGGGGAAGGCTCTGGATTTACACTGGCCCAAGAAAAGAGGATATATGCCTCAAAGAGTGGGTTCGATGCTTTTTACATGGCATTGCTTCAAAGAAAGTAATCAACAACCACCATGGACAACTGTTAACTTTTCATCTGTTTTCATAGCCTAAAAAGATGTAGATTTGTGTTTTATCAAACTTAACGCTTTACAGGATTTATGATTCACTTTTTCGGGAATGTAGACAAAAAGGTTTTTGCGGTACAAACGGAACAAGAACTTTCTCAGGAAAATATTAATAAACTTACTTGGTTATTTGGCAATCAACCAAGGATAAATGTGGCGTCTCTTGACGCCTTTTTTGTTGGCCCTAGGGCAGCCATGGTCACACCTTGGAGTACCAATGCCACCGAAATCACCCAAAATATGGGGATTGAAGGCATTAGTCGTATCGAGGAATTCAAAGCTGTTGATGCCGGTTTTTCTGATTTCGACCCTATGCTTTCCCAAAAATTCAACACCTTGACCCAAAAGGTTTTCAAGATCGATGTAGTTCCTGAATCCATTTTGGGGATTGATGATATTGCCGCATATAATGCACAGGAAGGGCTCTCTTTAAATGAGGAGGAAGTAACCTATTTGAACCAACTTTCCGAAAAGATCGGACGCAAATTGACCGATTCGGAAGTATTCGGTTTTAGCCAAGTGAATTCGGAGCATTGTCGGCATAAGATATTCAATGGCATCTTCAAGATCGATGGAAAGGAAAAACCGTCATCCCTGTTCGAACTCATAAAAAAGACATCCCAAGAAAACCCAAATGATATCGTTTCGGCATATAAGGACAATGTAGCTTTTGTAAAAGGCCCCAAGGCTATCCAATTTGCCCCCAAAAGTGCCGATAAGCCCGATTTCTATGAGGAAAAGGAATTCGAATCGGTCATATCATTAAAAGCTGAGACCCACAATTTCCCGACCACTGTAGAACCTTTCAATGGTGCAGCTACCGGGTCGGGCGGCGAGATACGTGATCGTTTGGCCGGTGGCAAAGGTTCTTTGCCTTTGGCCGGTACAGCGGTTTATATGACCTCCTATTCCCGTTTGGAGGAACATCGCCCTTGGGAAAAAGCAATGCCGGAAAGGGAATGGTTGTACCAAACCCCTATGGACATCCTTATCAAAGCGTCCAACGGAGCCTCTGATTTCGGTAATAAGTTCGGTCAACCATTGATCGTTGGTTCGGTCCTGACCTTTGAACACTCAGAGGACTCACGAAGATTGGGCTTCGATAAAGTTATCATGCAAGCTGGTGGCATAGGTTATGGCAAGGCCGACCAAGCCTTGAAAGATACCCCGAACACAGGGGATAAGATCGTTATCCTTGGTGGTGACAATTACCGTATTGGTATGGGGGGTGCAGCCGTATCCAGTGCCGATACAGGTGAATTTAGTTCCGCAATCGAATTGAATGCCGTTCAGCGTTCCAACCCCGAAATGCAGAAAAGGGCAGCCAATGCCATTCGCGGTATGGTGGAAAGTGATGAGACCCCTATAGTATCCATACATGACCATGGTGCCGGTGGACACCTTAACTGTTTGTCCGAACTTGTTGAGGATACGGGTGGTAAAATCGATTTGGATGCGTTGCCTATCGGCGACCCTACCTTATCCTCAAAAGAGATTATAGGAAATGAGTCCCAGGAACGAATGGGGTTGGTCATCGGCAAAAAAGATGTTGATCTACTGCACCGGATCGCTGACCGGGAGCGTTCCCCCATGTATGAGGTTGGTGATGTAACCGGTGACCATAAGTTTACCTTCGAATCGGTCAGGACAGGGGCCAAACCCATGGACTTGGATTTAGAGGATATGTTCGGAAGCTCCCCCAAAACGATAATGGACGACATCACTGTCGATAGAACATATAAAAACCCAGAATACTCCTTGGAATATTTCCATGAATACCTGGAACAAGTGTTGCAATTGGAGGCCGTTGGCTGTAAGGATTGGCTCACCAATAAGGTGGATAGGTGCGTTGGTGGCCGGGTAGCCAAACAACAATGTGCCGGGCCCTTGCAACTGCCGTTGAACAATTGCGGGGTTATGGCCCTCGATTTTAAAGGAAAGGAAGGTATTGCAACCTCGATAGGCCATTCCCCTATTTCTGGTTTAATAGACCCAACCGCAGGGAGTAGGAATAGTATTGCCGAAGCATTGACCAATATCGTCTGGGCTCCGTTAAAGGATGGCTTGAAATCGATATCCCTTTCCGCCAACTGGATGTGGCCCTGCAAGAATGAAGGGGAAGATGCCCGTTTATACGAAGCGGTACAAGCTGTTTCTGATTTTGCCATCGATTTGGGCATTAACGTTCCTACGGGAAAGGATTCCCTTTCGATGAAACAGAAATATAAGGATGGGGATGTTATTTCACCTAGTACCGTGATTATTTCGGCAGTAGGTAACTGTGATGACATCACAAAGGTCGTAGAGCCGGTTTTGGCGAAAGATGGTGGCGCTATTTATTACATCAACCTATCAAAGGACAGATATAAGCTTGGTGGCTCCTCATTTGCCCAAGTACGGAATAAGATTGGCAACGAAACACCTACTGTTGTTGATACGGATTATGTAAAAAACGTATTCAACAACCTACAACAGGCCATAAGGGAAGGACAAATACTTGCAGGCCATGACGTTGCCTCCGGTGGCTTGGTCACTACCCTATTGGAGATGTGTTTTGCCAATGTGGACCTGGGTGCGGACTTGGACCTATCCTCCCTGGGTGAGGCCGACACCATTAAACTGTTATTCTCCGAAAATACAGGGGTTGTCTTCCAGGTCAAGGATGATGCTGTCTTGGATATCCTGAAAAACGCAAAAATCGACGTCAAAAAAATCGGGAAGGTAATCAATGGACCTACGCTCAAGATCAAGAACAATGGCGTTGAAATGGGATTGAACATATCCTCATTGCGGGATACTTGGTATAAGACCTCTTTTTTATTGGATCAACGGCAAACGGCAAATGGTCTTGCCAAGGATCGATTTGATAACTTTAAGAAACAACCCTTACAATATGTATTTCCAAAGAGTTTTTCAGGTACATTGCCCCTGGCAGGCCAAACAAGACCCAAGGCAGCAGTACTGCGGGAAAAGGGAAGCAATTCGGAACGCGAAATGGCCAATGCCATGTATCTGGCCGGTTTTGATGTTAAGGATGTTCATATGACCGATTTAATATCTGGACGGGAAACCTTGGAGGATATTCAATTTATAGGTGCTGTTGGGGGCTTCTCGAACTCTGATGTGCTAGGTAGTGCCAAAGGCTGGGCAGGAGCCTTCAAGTATAACGAAAAGGCCAAAACGGCCTTAAGTAATTTCTTTGCACGCCCAGATACCTTATCCGTAGGTATCTGTAATGGCTGCCAATTGTTCATGGAGCTTGATTTGATCAACCCCGACCATGAAGAACATGGTAGGATGTTACATAACGATTCCCAAAAACACGAAAGCAGTTTCACTTCTGTAAAGATCCAAAAGAACAACTCCGTTATGCTTTCCAGTCTAGCAGGTGCCACACTTGGGGTCTGGATCTCCCACGGTGAGGGAAAATTCAGTTTACCGTATGCTGAGGACAAATATGATATCGTAGGCAAGTACGGCTATACGGATTACCCTGCCAATCCGAATGGCAGCAATTACAATACAGCCATGTTATGTGACAAGACCGGAAGGCATTTGGTAACTATGCCCCATATTGAACGTTCGATATTCCCATGGAACTGGGCATATTACCCTGACGGCACAAATGACCAGGTTTCCCCTTGGCTGGAAGCCTTTGTGAATGCCCGAAAATGGATTGAACAACACAATTGACCCAAAAAACCATCTAAACGGCAACAAAAAAGGAGCCCATGAAGTTGGCTCCTTTTTTTCTAACTCAACATAACTAAAACAACTAATCACTATTTTTTTTGGAATAATCCATATAAATGGCTTTCTCAAATGCCTTCCAATGTTCGGGTGTCATTCGCTCTGGTGTGAACAAACAGATACCTGTTGCCCCATTCTCCATAGAACCCCTTATGGCCTCTCCTATCCCAGAAGGTAACAACCCGTGATTTTCAGGATCCTTTTCCTTGGCCCTGTTTTTTGGTTTTGGACAGATGAACAGTCCACTATATATAGGTTTTCTTCCATTTACAGCTGCCACTTCCTCTTTGGTGATCGGTGCCAACCACTCGGGGCCTTCTAAATAAAAATCATTATAGTTCATGGGGTAAACGGCATCCAAATCCCATTTGTCCCATTCTTGGCGTACCAACTTCTTGGCAATCGAAGGACCAGGGAAAACCGCTGCATTGATAACCTTTCCCTCCTTGTGGACGACTTTGGCCAACCGACCCACCAGATTGGTAATCAGATCATACCTGAACTGTTTCCATTCCATTACCTGTGATGGGTCTTCAACACTTTTAATATCGATTCCCGTCTTTGCCTTAAAGTCCGAGGTGCATTTATCACAGTAGCAGTAATCATATTCAGGGAATTCACGATCCATGACCAAGCCGTATTTCTCCCAAAGACCCCTTGCCAAAATCACATCGGGAAAACGAATAAAGTCCAAATGGATACCATCGACCTCCTCTACGGCTGCAATACTTCCATATAGATCGGCCAAAAAATCATAAGTGCCTTCCTTGTTAGGGCACAAAAACTTGTAATGGTCTACATAGGCTGGTTTTTCCAAAGCGGATTCACCTTTACCATTGACTGCATAAAGACTTGTATCGATTTTAGGGTTCCTACCTTGCACCATAGTGGGAATCCAAGTATGGAACTCCATTCCGGCCTTTTTTACCAAGGCCCCTACCCGTTTATAGGTTTCAGGATCATGACCACCACTGTACATCAATCCATCAATACCCTTGGCTCTAAAATCCTTGAATTTGACCAATAATTCTTGGTCTGTAGCATCACCTGGACCACTTGTCCATGCGTAAACTGGGGTTTTGGGTCCCTTTTTCGAACAGGAAACCACAGCCAAAACCATCATAAAAAGCAATAATATCCTTTTTAACATAGTAAAAGGGTTTTGAATTCGGGAATGAACTTAGCAAAAAAAATGTTTGGTATGATAAATCTTAGCCCAACAACGAAATTGCTAACATGAACAACGAAAAAACAAAGTTATTTACTGTTTAGGGCGTGCTTATCCTCAACACAAAATTAGGTTTCCGGAAGAAACCTAAGGGTTGAAATCCATTGTATGGTTGCCCACTAGACAATCGACACCGAATATTTGGAAACCACAAGCACGATAGCACAGATGGTGGCCGGGAAATGAGGAATGGCACACCGTATATAATAACATTGTGGGAATAACTTGACCAGTAAGGTATGTATGTCTATTTGGGATATTCTGTTTTAGGGATGGCCATTCGCCATTCAAGTAACGTGGCTTTCGTGGGGGATTAAAAGAATGGTCATGGCAAACCCTATTTCATTGTGATTCAATGTAATATTGGAGTATAGATGAGAAAACCATAAATAACATACAGTTATTTTATCAATCTCATTTTAAAATACCGATTGCTTTTCCTAATTTGCATTATTCTATCAAAAACAGCTATGCCAAACATTACCAGACTTTTTGATTTCCCATATTACCAATTGGGGAAATACAATCTAAAAAATGCCCTTGTCACCAAATATGATGGCAAATGGGTTAGTTTATCCTCCAAGGAATATATAGATCAGGCAAATACCATTAGCCGGGGATTATTGCGATTAGGTATTGAAAAAAATGACAAAATAGCCGTTATTTCAATGACCAACAGAACGGAATGGAATGTACTCGATATTGGGGTATTGCAACTTGGCGCCCAAAATGTACCTATTTACCCTACCATATCAGAGGAAGATTATGAGTACGTTCTGAACCATAGTGAATCGAAGTATTGTTTCGTATCGTGCCAAGAGGTTTTTGCCAAGGTGGACAAGATCAGGGCCAATGTACCCCACCTAAAAGAAGTATATTGCTTTGACATGGTCGAAGGTTGTAAGAACTGGAAAGATCTTTTGGAATTGGGTAAGGATGCATCGAACCAACCAGAAGTCGAAAAAAGAAAAGAGCAGGTTTCCCCTGATGATTTGGCTACCTTGATATATACCTCGGGTACTACGGGAAAGCCAAAGGGAGTAATGATCTCACACAATAATCTTGTATCCAATGTTCTGGACAGTGAAAAGAGGGTGCCCTTGGCTATGGGTAAATCCAAGGCCCTCAGTTTTCTACCTGTATGCCATGTTTTTGAACGAATGATCCTCTATCTATACCAATATTGTGGGGTAGAGATCTATTTTGCCGAATCAATGGAGAAGATGACCGACAACCTTAAGGAGGTCTGCCCCCAAATAATGACGGGAGTACCTAGACTTTACGAAAAGGTCTATGATAAGATAGTGGCCAAAGGTAGTGAGTTGACAGGAATAAAGAAGGCCCTGTTCTTTTGGGCCATAGCTGTTGGTCTCAAATACGAACCTTATGGGGCAAATGGATGGTGGTATAAACAAAAACTGAAACTGGCCCGCAAGCTTATTTTCTGTAAGTGGCAAGAGGCCTTGGGAGGTGAGCTTGAATATATGGTTTCAGGTAGTGCTGCGCTCCAACCTCGATTATCACGTATTTTTGCTGCAGCCCAAATGCCCATTATGGAGGGCTACGGCCTTACCGAAACATCTCCCGTAATTTCCGTAAATGACCTAAGGGATGGTGGTTTCCGGATAGGAACCGTTGGCAGGGTCATTGAAAATGTAAAGGTGAAAATAGCCGAGGATGGGGAAATCCTTGTCAAAGGACCAAATGTCATGCAAGGATATTATAAAGACCCGGAAAAAACCGCTTCGGTGATGACAGGTGGTTATTTCCATACTGGGGATATCGGCGAAATGGATTCCGATGGCTTTCTTAAGATAACCGATCGTAAAAAGGAAATGTTCAAAACCTCTGGCGGGAAATATGTCTCCCCGGCCCTAATTGAAAATGAATTGAAACAATCGCGTTTCATTGAACAGGTCATGGTCGTAGGGGAAGGTGAAAAAATGCCAGGGGCATTGATACAACCTGACTTCGATTTTGTAAGGGAGTGGGGCAAAAGACATCATTTGGAACTGGAAACAATGTCAGACATAGCTACCAATGAAAAAGTATTGAAACGTCTCCAAGAAGAAATAGACCATACAAATGCAAATTTCGCCAAATGGGAAAAGGTAAAATTATTCAAGCTGACACCAAGCCGCTGGACTATTGACGACGGACACCTTACCCCTACCTTGAAACTTAAAAGAAAAATGATCAAAGAGATATACAAAGACCTGTATAATGAAATTTACGGGCATTAAAACCTAAATATCCCTTTCATATATCATTTGGCAAAATGAAAAGGAATTCTTTTTTATCCGGATTTATTATGCATGCATAGTATTTTTTTATATATTTGATAGCCAATCAGTCTTTTATGAAAGATACGACTATTGATTATGTATTAAGAGCTACGTGGCAAGCTGTTGCTAAAATGTATAATGAACAGGCAAGGACTTTTGGTTCTACAATGGCGGTCGGTTTTACTTTATTGAGTATAGACCCCAAAACAGGAACACCATCTACGGCATTAGGACCCAAAATGGGTATGGAGGCCACCAGTCTTTCCAGGATACTCAAAAGCATTGAGGACAAAGGATTGATAAAACGTAAGCCCAATCCCAAGGATGGCAGGGGGGTTATAATCCATCTTACCGATTTTGGTCTTGAAAAAAGAAAGGACTCCAAAGATGTGGTCCTGCGTTTCAATGAAATGGTACATACCCATGTCACTGATGAAAAACTGGACTGCTTTTATGAGGTTATGGAAACGATAAACAAACTCGTGGCAGAAAAGAACATTTATAAATAAAACCCAAAAAATAAATTAATACAGTTTTAACTACATGAACAAACATATTCAAAAAGTAGCGGTAATTGGTTCTGGAATAATGGGAAGTGGTATTGCATGCCATTTTGCCAATATTGGGGTCGAGGTCCTATTGCTGGACATTGTTCCAAGGGAACTTGATGACAAAGAAAAAGCCAAAGGACTCACTCTAAAGGACAGGGTAGTTCGTAACAGGTTGGTGAACAACTCCTTGACTACAGCCTTAAAGTCGAAACCCTCTCCCATTTACCATCAAAAATTCGCTTCTAGGATCACTACGGGGAATCTCGAGGATGATATTGTCAAAGTGGCCGAAGCGGATTGGATCATAGAGGTAGTGGTAGAACGTTTGGACATCAAACAGAAGGTTTTTGAAAACCTTGAAAAGTATAGGAAACCAGGTACATTAATCACTTCAAACACCTCTGGTATCCCTATCAAGTTTATGTCCGAAGGACGTAGTGATGACTTCCAAAAACATTTCTGTGGCACCCACTTTTTCAACCCTGCCCGTTATTTAAAATTGTTCGAGATCATACCTGGGCCTAAAACATCCCCGGAAGTGTTGGATTTCCTAAACGGATATGGGGAGAAATTCTTGGGGAAAACCTCGGTAGTAGCTAAGGATACCCCTGCATTTATAGGAAACCGTATAGGTATTTTCAGTATCCAAAGCCTTTTCCATATGGTCAAGGAGATGGGCATGACCGTTGAGGAGGTTGATAAATTGTCCGGACCAGTTATCGGTAGGCCTAAATCGGCTACTTTCCGTACCGTCGATGTCGTAGGTTTGGATACCTTGGTACATGTTGCGAACGGCTTATACGAGAATTGTCCCAAAGATGAAAAGCATGGACTTTTCAAGTTACCCGATTTCATCAATACAATGATGGGGAACAAATGGTTGGGCAGTAAAACCGGCCAAGGCTTCTATAAGAAAATAAAAGGGAAAGACGGTAAAAGCGAGATATTGACCTTGGATTTGGACAATATGGAGTACCGCTCCAAAAAAAGAGCAAAATTCGCCACACTCGAATTGACAAAAACCATTGACAAGGTCGTAGACCGTTTCAAGGTACTTGTCGGAGGTAAGGACAGGGCTGGTGAATTTTACAGAAAGAGCTTTGCTGCCCTGTTCGCTTACGTATCGCATAGAATCCCTGAAATATCCAATGAACTTTATAAGATCGATGATGCCATGAAGGCCGGTTTTGGATGGGAGCACGGTCCTTTCCAGATCTGGGATGCCATTGGACTCAAAAAAGGCCTTGATATTATGGAAGCGGAAGGGGAGGAACCTGCTGCATGGGTATCCGAAATGGTAGCCGCAGGTATGGATTCTTTCTATTCCGTAAACGAAGGGGCTTCCTATTTCTATGATATACCTTCAAAATCCATGTTGAAAATACCTGGACAGGATGCCTTTATCATTTTGGACAATATTCGAAAATCGAATGAGGTATTCAAAAACAGTGGAGTGGTCATTGAAGATCTTGGTGACGGCATCCTAAATTTGGAGTTCCAATCCAAAATGAACACTATCGGAGGTGATGTATTGGCCGGATTGAACAAAGCGATCGACTTGGCCGAAAAAGATTTCCAAGGGCTGGTTGTCGGAAACCAAGGCCCCAACTTCTCTGTCGGTGCCAATATCGGAATGATATTCATGATGGCCGTAGAGCAGGAATATGATGAGTTGAATATGGCAGTCAAAATGTTCCAGGATACCATGATGCGCATGCGTTATTCATCAATCCCAACAATCTCCGCCCCCCATGGAATGACCCTGGGAGGTGGTTGTGAGTTATCTATGCATGCCGATAAGGTGGTTGCTGCGGCTGAAACCTATATCGGGTTGGTAGAATTTGGCGTAGGTGTGATTCCAGGTGGTGGTGGCTCCAAGGAATTCGCAGTTAGAGCTTCGGATACCTTCAAGAAGAATGATGTGGAACTCAATGTCCTTCAAGAGTATTTCTTGACCATTGGTATGGCAAAAGTCTCAACTTCCGCTTATGAAGCCTATGATCTCGGTATTCTTCAAAAAGGAAAGGATATTGTTGTAGTGAACAAAGAAAGGCAAATCGCCACGGCAAAGGCCCACGCAAAATTAATGGCGGAAACAGGATATACAAAACCTGTGAAACGCAAGGATATCAAAGTACTTGGAAAACAAGCATTGGGAATGTTCCTTGTGGGGACAGATTCGATGGAAGCAAGTCATTTCATCAGTGAACACGACCATAAAATAGCCAACAAATTGGCGTACGTTATGGCCGGTGGGGATCTTTCCGAACCTACTCTGGTAAGTGAACAATATTTGCTTGATATAGAACGGGAAGCGTTTTTAAGCTTATGCACGGAACGCAAGACATTAGAACGGATTCAACATATGTTGAAAACAGGCAAGCCGCTTCGCAACTAGTAGTTGGTCGTGGACTTTTCAGCCCTTGGTAATTACTATGGGGCACCTTAATCAAAATCACAAATGCTAAGAGCCTAAGGCCAATAGCCAAAAGTATAAAAATGAAGACAGCATATATAGTAAAAGCTTATAGAACCGCAGTAGGCAAAGCTCCCAAAGGGGCATTTCGCTTTAAACGAACCGATGAACTGGCAGCGGAAACCATCGAATACATGATGAGGGAATTACCCGGTTTCGACAAAAAACGAATCGATGATGTCATTGTCGGCAATGCAATGCCCGAAGGATCACAAGGACTTAATATGGCGCGCCTTATTTCACTAATGGGATTGGATATCGTTGATGTACCAGGGGTTACCGTAAACCGATTTTGTTCTTCGGGGATAGAGACTATCGGCATAGCCACGGCAAAGATCCAAGCTGGTATGGCCGATTGCATTATCGCAGGTGGTGCCGAGAGTATGAGCTCTGTTCCCATGACTGGTTATAAGACCGAGCTTAATTATGACTTGGTGAAATCAGGACATGAAGATTACTATTGGGGAATGGGGAATACGGCAGAGGCTGTTGCCAACGAATTCAAGGTATCCAGGGAAGATCAGGATGAATTTGCCTACAACTCCCATATGAAGGCCTTAAAGGCCCAAGCCGAGGGGCGTTTCCAAGATCAAATCGTTCCCATAGAAGTAGAGCAAACGTATTTGGATGCCAATGGTAAAAAAGCCACTAAAAAATATACCGTGACCAAGGACGAAGGACCGAGGGCCGGCACAAGTAAGGAAGTATTGGCGAAATTACGTCCGGTATTTGCCGCAGGTGGTAGTGTAACCGCAGGCAACTCATCCCAAATGAGTGATGGTGCTGCCTTCGTATTGGTCATGAGTGGGGAAATGGTAAAGGAATTAAATCTGGAACCTATTGCCCGGTTGGTCAATTACGCAGTTGCTGGGGTTGAACCCAGGATTATGGGTATCGGTCCCGTAAAGGCTATTCCCAAAGCCTTGAAACAGGCAGGGTTAAAACAAGGGGATATTGGATTAATAGAGCTCAACGAAGCTTTCGCTTCCCAATCCTTGGCTGTAATGAGGGAACTGGACCTTGACCAAGAGATTGTAAATGTCAACGGTGGAGCTATTGCCTTGGGGCATCCTTTGGGCTGTACCGGTGCCAAATTATCCGTCCAACTATTCGATGAAATGCGGAAAAGGAACATGCAGGGCAAGTATGGCATGGTAACCATGTGCGTAGGAACCGGGCAAGGTGCTGCAGGAATATATGAATTTTTAAAATAAAGGAAATTAAAAAAATAAATACTATGAGTACCGAAACAAAAAAAGAGGATTTCATAAGAGGAGGTCAGTTCTTGGTAAAGGAGACCCAGTGTGAGGATGTTTTCACACTGGAAGACCTGTCCGAAGAACAGCAAATGATGCGTGATAGCACAAAGGAATTCGTAGATCGTGAACTTTGGGGCCATTGGGAACGTTTTGAGAAGAAAGATTATGCCTATACGGAAGAATGTATGCGCAAGGCCGGTGAACTCGGCCTTTTGTCCATTGCAGTGCCCAAAACCTATGGCGGAATGGAAATGGGATTCGTATCGACCATGTTGGTATGTGATTACATCTCTGGGGCAACGGGATCGTTCAGCACAGCCTTTGGAGCCCATACAGGAATCGGAACCATGCCGATCACTCTATACGGGACCGATGAGCAAAAACAAAAATACGTACCTAAATTAGCCTCTGGCGAATGGTTCGGGGCCTATTGCCTAACAGAGCCTGGAGCTGGATCTGATGCAAACTCGGGCAAGACCAAGGCCGTTCTTTCCGAAGATGGCAAATACTATTCTATTACGGGACAGAAAATGTGGATATCCAATGCAGGATTCTGTAACCTGTTCATTGTCTTTGCCCGTATCGAGGATGATAAGTATATCACCGGTTTTATAGTTGAAAATGACCCTGAAAATGGCATATCATTAGGTGATGAGGAAAAAAAATTGGGAATCCACTCCTCCTCTACCCGTCAGGTATTCTTTAACGAGACCAAAGTACCTGTTGGGAATATGCTTTCTGAACGCGGAAATGGTTTCAAGATTGCCATGAATGCCCTGAATATTGGTAGAATCAAATTGGCTGCGGCTTGTTTGGATGGCCAACGTCGTGTTATTGGTGAATCTGTGAAATATGCCAATGAACGAAAGCAATTCGGTACCCCGATCATTAATTTTGGGGCTATAAAAGCCAAGATCGCCGAAATGGCCACGAATACCTATGCTGGTGAATCCGCAAGTTATCGTGCTGCCAAGAACATTGAGGACAGGATAGCCATGCGGGAAGCTTCTGGCAACACCCATCAGGAAGCTGAATTGAAAGGAATCGAGGAATATGCCATCGAATGTTCTATCTTGAAGGTTGCGGTTTCAGAAAACGTACAGAGCACAACCGATGAAGGTATACAGATTTTCGGGGGTATGGGGTTCAGTGCGGACGCACCCATGGAAAAAGCATGGAGGGATGCACGTATAGCCCGTATTTATGAAGGAACCAATGAGATAAACAGAATGTTGGCAGTAGGCATGTTGATGAAAAAAGCCATGAAAGGCCATGTAGACCTTCTAGGGCCAGCAACAAAGGTCGGAGAGGAATTAATGGGAATACCATCGTTCGACGCCCCTGATTTCTCAACTCTTTTCGCAGAGGAAAAGGATATGGTCGCCAAAATGAAAAAGGTATTTCTAATGGTAGCCGGTAGTGCAGTACAAAAGTATGGCACCGATCTTGAAAACCACCAACAGTTGATGATGTCCGCAGCCGATATCCTAATCCGGATATACATGGCGGAATCCACGATTCTTAGAACCGAGAAGAATGCCAAACGTTTTGGTGAGGAAGCCCAGGCAACCCAAATAGCAATGTCCAGACTTTATTTGTACAATTCTGTTGAAATTGCCATATCCAAAGGTAAGGAAGCTATTATTTCATTTGCCGAAGGCGATGAGCAACGTATGATGCTAATGGGACTTAAACGTTTTACAAAGTATACCAATAACCCGAATGTAGTGGCCCTGAGAACACAGATTGCCGATAAGGTTGCTGCGGATAACGGTTATAGTTTTGATTGATACGGATTGGTTCTCAAAACTGTTGTAAATTTAAAACCACTCCCATCTGGAGTGGTTTTTTTGTTTTCAAGATTAATTTGAACTGCCAACATACCCGTATCTTGAAGTCCTATCGGATGTGGTAAATCCTTCCATTATCTTTTTCGACGTACCTCCTATCTTATGGCCCCAATCGCCTTTGTATCAACAGGTGATGGCCAAAAGGGATTTTATTCCCCAAGACCTGTCTCGAAATGGGAAAAGTTTTTTCGGAAGCATAGCTCATGGTAGGGATTTTTGGTCAATATTTAACATTTTTTTTAAATTTAGGGTATACTTTTAGCCCCGATCATACGTTCTGTCTGTTGAACCTCAAAACGATGAAAATGAAATATTATCTAAGGTATTTTAGTGCTTTAACTTTCTTTCTTTTACTCTTTTCATGTAGTAATTCGGACAATGATGTGGACCTGAACCTTGATTTCGGGGATGGACTTGGTAAGGGGAGACCTGTTGATGATTGTCTCAACCTAGGCGAAAGTGACTTGGTATTATCCATACAGGAACAATACACTACACTGCCGGGTAAGGTCTCTATTTTGTTCAAGGTATCCGACACCAATGGCAATCCTGTTCCACGGTTAACGGCCGATCAATTTACAATTTATGAACAAGGACGCAATGATGAATGCTTCAACACCATTTCGGCATCTGAGTCCTTTGCCCGCATTTCCCCCAATTCACGGATATTCAATTCGAATACCCTTCTGGTATTGGATTTAAGCAATAGCGTTCTGAGCAATAGCCTTGATGAATTGAAGACAGCATCGGTCACTTTTGTCAACAATGTGATGCCAACGACTACCGAAGAGTCTTACAAGATGGCGATTTATTGGTTTGATGGTGAGAATGAATTACACCTCTTGAACGATTTGACCAGTTCAAAACAGGAATTGGTAAATGCCATTGATTCAATTACAGATGATATTAGTGATGACCCATCCACAGACCTTTATGGTGCCGTGATAAAGTCAACCAAAATCGCGGAAAACCTTTTAAAGGACAATATAAAGAATGACGTTATCGGTGCAGCTTCTGTTGTTGTATTTACCGATGGTACCGATCAAGCATCACGATATACGGAAAAATCGGCATTAAAGGAGGTTTCCGGGGCAAATGCCAATATATCGTTCTTTACCATTGGTCTCGGGGCGGAAATAGACACCCAGGTATTGTCCGATATTGGAAAGACCTATAGCGTATTTGCCGGGAATGCGGAAGAATTGGAAAACACGTTCAACGATATTTCCTTAAAGATCTCGGAACGTGCCAATAGCTTTTATCTTTTTGAGTATTGTAGCCCTAAACGGGATGGCAGTGGTGACAACAATTTAGCGATTCGCGTTGTGGATGGCAACCGGCAAGGTGCCGTACAGACAAAGTTCAGTGCCAATGGCTTTACTGGTGGTTGCGAATAAACCATTATAAGGCCCACAGTACCTCATAGCTGTATAAACGGACAACTTGGCTCAGATAGCCCATTAACACTGGACTCGTTTTTTTGAGACTTCCTTTTCTACCCGATAAAAAGTGGTCTTTCCTATTTTACCCGTTGGCATGACACATCTATCGACACTCCCTGATTTTCGTACAGGTGCTTGGCATAATGGTAGTTTTCAATTGTATCGGGTTTGGAGCCTTTGGGCCTACCCAAGAGTTTGTTACGCTTTCTGGTGTTGTTCAAGTCTACCTTGACCCGTTCATTTATAAGATTTCGTTCGAATTCTGCAACGGCTGCAAGTATTTAAAGTAAAAAATTCCCATTTGCTGGTGTGGTATCGAATTCCGGCTCGCCCAAGCTCTTCAAATGAACACCGGCCTCATTGAACCTATCGATTGGTTCCACCATATTTTTCAAAGAACGAAATACCCCGTCATTTTTATAGGTAAGTATGGTATCCCCTTTTCGCATATATTTCAACATTTCGTTCGGGTCTTTTCTATCGTCCCGAGTCCCGCTTGCTATATCCTTATAAATTTTATCGTAACCAGCATTTTTTAACAAATCGATTTGTGATTCGAGTTTTTGTTCGGGTGTCGATACCCTTGCATATCCGACTATCATTTTTAGTTCCGTAAAAGGTTATATACGTCCGAAATACAGTTTTGGAAACAGCGAAATCACATATGGAATTTATAATACTTTGAGGATTTTTATTACGCCCAATATTATAATTCCTTCCTTTTTTTGCATAATCATTTAATTATAGATAAATGAGTTTATAAAAAAAACCGTGGCTTGCAAGCAACTTCCCAAGAAATCAACATCTTATAAGAAAAATTGGACAATAATGAAGTTTGTCGAATTTATCGTATATATTTTCCTACTTAAAAAGTAATAATGATGTAACTTTAAAACATGATTGTCATAAAACCACAACAAAGCATGAAAATCCTTTTGTTTCTACTAATTACAGGCCTAACCATTTCAGCCTGTTCGGATGATGATCCTCGGTCTGGTTGCTATCAAGAAGAGGGCCGAAACATTGTCGCCACGATTACCGAAGCCGAGGGAACCATTAGAGAACCAGGTACATTGTGCCAGGATGTGTTTGTAATTGTGCCGGACGAAAAGGATGAAAGCCGCCCTTTGGGTTCTTTTGAACCCTGCAACCTCTCCAGTGAATTTCAGGTAGAAGGTACAAGAGTGGTGTTTAGCGGATATGTATATGAATCCTTTGGGAACGAAGATATTTGTGCGGATTTCTTCGAGATAACCTCGATAAAAATTATTGACCCCTAAAATATATGGATCATGAAAAAACTACCCCTATTTTACTATTGTTGGCATTCTCAACCTCTCTTGTGTTCAGTCAAAAAAGAGTGGATTCAAGGCTACTTAGCACGACACTTGCCCAGGAAACAAAACTTTTGGAATCCTACACTAGCTTTAAAGTTGCCGAAATTGATTTAGCCCAGTTTAAAAGGGACGTTTCTTCATTGAAAGAGACAGGAATGCTATGGGATATCGATGATTCATTAAAATTAGATATGGCCCTATTTCCCCATGATGTAAGGGCTCGATCTTTTGAAGCATCCATAGTAACGGAAAGCGGAGAACAGAAAGTTGACTTGCCGGGTATTCTAACCTACAAAGGACTATAATGGATAGATTCAGTGTTTATGCTGTTGATTATCAATTAGATATACCTTATTTTTGAAATTCACCCCAAAAAATTTTTAAGTTACTGTTCAATTACTTATTTGTTTTATGGGATACGCACGAAATTTAATATGGTTTTTCTGTCATAAAGTATTATTTATCTTATTAAAATGATTTTAGACACATCTTTTATACCACTTACTCAAAAAAATTAAGGTGAAAAAAAAATCACGTAATTTATCCTGGGTGGAATTTAATTAGCCCATTGGGCATTTCTTGGTTCTTGATAAGTTTTAAGTGAGGTTAAAACCTATAACCCAAACCTATGAACAACCAATTATAACGAGCTTTCAAATCCTCGGAGTCAACATTACTTGCCCTGTTGGATAGTTCAGAATTATATCTGGCTGATAATATAAAATGGTCATTAATGTCGTAGCTTATGCCGAAGCCTAAATCAACACCAAGAGAATTTACTTCTTCAGGTGTGCTTTTAAGTAAATATGAAAGTTGCGGTCCTGCTTTGATTTTTACTTTATACATGACATTATATCCAAGTAATGCGGAAAGGAAACCGAAACCATTACTATTTATACTGCCAACCGTAAGGTGGGGTGCCAGTGTAAGTTTGTTCGACAACCCAAATTCTGAAAATCCACCTATAAAAAAACCGCCATCGGATAAAGAAGCACTTGAATTGTCATCGGTTACTTTTGAATAGCCGTTCAAATATCCCGCTTCAACACCAAATTTTGCTTTTTGGGAAAAACATCCGAAACCAAGAAATAAAACAAGAATTGTAATAATATTTTTTTTCATTTGAATTGATTTTAAGTATAATATTCTAATTTATAAATCAAAATTTATAAGAAATTTCCTTACAACTAGCACACTTTATAAAAAAGTTTTCAAATACATGTTTGTTGGATATTACAACCCTCTATTACTGAGGGGTCTGGGGGATATTGACAACTCCCTTGTTTTACAAGAAAACCACTCTAATCGCATGACCATATGGGCTGGGCATATTGCCTTACCTATAGATCATCGCATTCTTGAACCTGCCCTTTCCGGTGGCCAGGTCCAATAAGAACCCATTTATAACCGCATATTCGGGTTTTCCATTTTTTTCCAATAGGAATGTCGGGTTAGTGCCCACTTGTAAATAAAGTTCGGGTAGTTCATAAGTACTTCCGACTATATTCATGGGGATTGGTGACTCCAAAACATCTAAAGGAATCTTGGCCATTCGTAGATAGGTATATCCTTGCCTTAATAATTCCATTGCATTGATCTGTTTTAATCCTGCCATGGTATGCAATGTTTTTGGATATACCTTTCCTTGTCTTATGGTGTAGCCATTGGCATCGATAGTCTCGTATCCATAATAGGTGGACAGGTCCCCTTGGTCCAATATACGGCTGCTGTACCAGAAATCATTCTTCCCCTCCTTATCAACTTCCAATCTATTTATACCCAAATCAAGGACATAACTTTTATCCAAGAGTCGATAGGTGGCATTGGTGATTTTCAAATCAAACAATTTTCTATCATTTTCAGGGATCTTTTCATAATCGGATATGGGAATATCCTTATAGCTCCCTTCCGCAATTGTATAGATAGCGGAAAGTATGGATACATAGTTCAATTTCCGTATTTCCTGTTTTTCCACGTCATTGGCATACCCTCCAGACTCTATCAATATGGTGCTTGTTCCCCACTTTTGGATATTGTCCCCAAAGGCCCGTGGTTCAAAATCATCATTATAACGCCCCACCTGTCCCGGGGCATATTCCTGAATGATCCTGTTCATGAAAACAATGATCTTCATGGCATTCCCACGGGTTTCATTGATGTCCTTTTCATAATTATAGGCCGGGGCCAAGTAGGAAATCGTGGCAGGCTTACCGGTACGCTCCGCATTGTAATAAGTACTTTGGTCGTGTAGGTTAAAACCAAAATCGGCCTGTAAACTATCCCTCACCCGCTTTAAGGTCCTGCTCTCCGGGGACTGTAGCCGTAGCGCATCCCTATTTATGTCAACACCCAATAAGTTCCTTCGTTGAAAACGTTCTGCCCCATCAGGATTCAACATCGGCAGGAAGTGTAGGGTAAGGTTATTAAGGATTTCCTCTTTTTCAGACTTGAAATCCTTACTTGATAGAAAATTGAAGATATCGAAAATAGCTTGGGTTGCAGTTGGTTCATCCCCGTGCATTTGGGACCATAAAAAAACATGGGTACTACCCGAACCGATACTTATCAGGCTCAGGTCACGCCCCTCAATGGACTCCCCCACCTTTCTCACTGTAAATAAATGGTTTGCGGCATGTTTACCGATCAAAGGTTGTAGATCATGATGTTTTATGCGACGGTTATCCAATTTCTGTTCCTTGTAGGTATCGTACGTACTATAGAGTTCCGAGGTGATATCCGAATTTTGGGAATATGCGGCATGGAACAGAATAAGGCCTAAGAAGAGTACTGTTATCTTTGGGTTCATATTATTTCGTGTTGTTTGGTAGTGGTTTAAATCCATAATTTCCTGTTGCCTTCCTAACCTTGGACATAAATTCCTCCCCAGGGTCGGATTTTATCGTTCGGTATCCTTCCTCTTTCTCCAACCATAATCCATGACCCTCGAAAAGGGTATATTCATGATGTCCGATAAGATATTCTATATCGTACTTTTCCGCCAAATACTTTACAAGCCAGATATTCGACTTCAATTGTGCCTTGGTCAGTGGGGTATCCTGGGTACCCCCAACGTTCTCAACCCCAATGGCACAATGGTTCAGCCCTATAACATGCCTGCCCATAATGGTTTCAGGCATCAATCGGTAAATAGTACCGTCACGGTCTATTAGGAAATGGGCAGATACATTCAAGCTACTCACCCCCCCGATATCAGGTCTCCAATTCGGTAATTTTGAATCATGGAAAGCCTCAAAGGACTTTTCGAGGGTAGGAATGGCAGTCCAATGTAAAACCACCATTTTGGGCACTATGGTCGGTTCCTTTTGATCTAGCCCATACCTGTCCTTTAAATACCCCAATGTAAGTTCGTTGCGTTCCCTATCGAAGACAATGGGTCTGTCCACAATATTCTTGGCGGTTGAACATGCTGTAACGGCAAATAGAATTAAAAGTGATAAAACCTTTTTCATCGTATGTGATTTTGATCATTTAAAGATAAGGAATCCTGTTTTTCCTTTAAAACGGCATATTCGATAGTCACCCTTCTTTTTCCCCAATTCAGGGCAGTATCAATTTTACCCCCCATATAGATGTCGATCCTATTCCTCCATCTAGGATGCATTTTGTCATTAATATAAAACGTATCGGGAAAAGCGGCTATCCGTACCATAGTACCATAATTTAGACCCTTTTCGATCAAATCACGGGAAATAGCCAAAGATTTCATCCTAGGCCCCAAAGTATCCCCCCAAGCGGTAATTGTAGGTTCCCCATTGGTTTGGGATGACAGGGAGTTGTATGCAGTGGCCGTAACCTCCAAGGGAATCCAAACGTATGGATCCTCTTTTTTATCCTCTTTCTCCTTACATCCCCAAAAAATAGATAAGAGAAGGAGACCGATAAGAGTATTATTGTTCATACCGTAATCTTATTTTATTCTTAAAGAACCAGAATATAATATCCCTTGTACCATTAATATACTTGGAGCATAACCAATAGCTCCCATGAATCCCGAGTGCACTTGCTTTTCAAAACAATACTTTGGTTCCGATCAAGGAGAACCTACCCATAAAGATAGATGCCCGGACTTACCGATAGTAAGTACACCCTTACCGTTTCCATTCAGATCATTAATTACGATATGTAAAGATCTGTAACTTAAAACGCGGTTGTTCCCCTATATTTTAAGCAATTTATAAAATATGTCCTAGCTAATGTATGGATTGGATAAATAAAAGGGAAAAGAAGTATTAAATTTGTGTTCAAACAATATTAAGATCATGAAATCAATAAAGAGAACCCTTGTCATATTGGTTATCCTTCTGATAGGAATCATTTGGTTCAATTACCCAAAACTGAATATCATATCCGGGTTTGCGGCAAAGAACATGGCTTCCAACCTATTTATCGCCCATCGCAGTATCGAATCCGTGAATGCGAATGACCATAATGTCGCCATGATCGAATTAGCCCGGGCAGAGGCCATAAATAACGGTGCGACAGCTACAGTGTACGGCCTCATGAAGCGTAAGGCCATTTGCAGTGAAGGTAGTGGCTGTGTGTTGGTCAATGGTGATTTCGATACCAATACATACCATTATACGCCCCATAGAACCCATATAACATCCAATCTGCCCTTTCCTTATGGGGATTCCACCCCTAAGGATACTCTTTTTGACAATGTGGATTACCGGCAATTGAAAAAAGCAATCGGGGGAGCCTTTGCCAATGCCGAGGCACAAAGGACGAGAACCGTCCTTGTTGCTTACAAAAACCACATCATTGGGGAAAAATATATTGATGGATTTACAAAGGACACGCCCATACTGGGATGGTCAATGACCAAAAGTGTCTTGGCCACCCTTTATGGAATACTGGATTATGAGGGTAAAATAAATTTGAATGAACCCGCCCCTATTGAATCCTGGAAGCAAGATGGACGAAAGAACATTACTTTGGCCCATTTGCTCAGAATGCAGAGTGGATTGGCCTGGGAAGAGGATTATACAGGTATCTCCGATGTTACCCGAATGTTGTTTTTGGATACGGATATGACCCTTGCCCAAAAAGAAAAAAAAGCCATAGCGGCCCCGACAGAGGTATGGAATTATTCCTCGGGCACTACAAACTTGCTCTCGGGAATACTGCGGGATCGTTTTGACACTCATCAGGAGTATCTGGACTACCCCTATAAGGCATTGATCGATAAAATAGGGATGAACTCCATGCTTATTGAAATGGATATGAAAGGGAATTACGTTGGCTCTTCCTATGGATGGGCCAATACCCGTGATTGGGCCAAATTCGGCATTCTTTACTTAAATAATGGTAATTGGAACGGGGAACAGCTTTTTGATACTAGTTGGGTAGATTATGTCACTACACCAACGGCACATTCGAACGGTACATATGGAGGCCACTTTTGGCTCAATGCAGAAGGTAGATATCCCGATGTACCCAAAGACATGTATTCTGCAAATGGACATCAAGGTCAATATGTCTTTATAATACCCTCTAAGGATTTGGTGGTCGTGCGTACAGGTTTGGCAGAAGACCCAGAATTTGATGTAAATGCTTTTCTGGGTGGAATCGTAAAGGCGATCAACTAGTCCCAAGGAAACCCGGAACTGACTTAGTGGACTCCTTTAAATAACGATTTCTAAAGTTTACACCACAAAATCCCCTTAGGCGACAACAAGGTTTTTTGTTCCAGGAAGATTGGTCTTACATTTACCATGTAATAATCAAGTAAGTGATTTTTTCCATTTTTATATAGTGTTCTCGTAAAAGGGTCCTGTCCGTTAAGGGTGGGGCTCTTTTTGGTTTATGGAAGTTATATTTTTCTTTGGGTTATCACATTTCGAAAAAAGTAGTGGTTGGTGAACCGCATAAGGACCATTTTCAACATTACGATCGTTTTCTGCCCAGGGTACGATCCCTTTCTAGCTTCTTCCTATGGATCAAGGAATCCAACTGTTCTTGTCAAAATTAGGCTTCCGCTTTTCCAAAAAGGCATTCCGACCTTCTTTCGCTTCTTCGGTCATATAGGCCAAACGGGTGGCCTCCCCTGCAAATACCTGTTGCCCTACCATACCATCATCGGTAAGGTTCATGGCAAACTTCAACATTTTTATCGAGGTAGGTGATTTTTCCAGAATTTCCTGTGCCCACCCATAAGCGGTATCCTCCAATTCCCCATGGGGGACCACAGCGTTTACCATACCCATTTCATAAGCTTCCTGGGCAGTGTAGTTACGTCCTAGGAAAAAGATTTCACGAGCTTTTTTCTGTCCTACCATTTTTGCCAAATAGGCAGATCCATATCCCCCATCAAAACTAGTGACATCGGCATCGGTTTGTTTAAAAAGGGCATGCTCCCTACTGGCCAAGGTAAGGTCACAGACTACATGAAGACTATGTCCGCCACCAACGGCCCAACCGGGAACTACGGCAATCACCACTTTGGGCATAAAACGGATCAGGCGTTGTACTTCGAGAATGTTAAGGCGATGCATGCCGTCCTCACCAACATAACCTTTATGTCCCCTAGCCTTTTGGTCACCCCCGCTACAGAAGGAATAGACCCCGTCCTTGGTCGATGGCCCCTCTGCCGATAGCAGTACCACCCCTATCGAGGTATCTTCCTGGGCATCATAAAATGCTTTATAGAGTTCACTAGTGGTCTTGGGCCTGAAGGCGTTCCTTACATTAGGTCTGTTAAAAGCGATACGGGCTACCCCATTGCTCTTCTTATAGGTGATGTCCTCAAATTCTATAACAGTCTTCCAATCGGCTTTTTGCATGGTCCATTATTTTAGTAGATTACAAAATAACATAATTTGACACAAATAATCCGTAATTTAATTTGGTATGTACGGTTAATAACCGGAACCAAAGAAGGTAAAGGACCAATATTCATAATTAAGGTACCAACCAGATAAAGAACAACTGATGAATGGTTGATCCATAACTATGATTAACAACCCCGACCCAAGGGTACGGGCCATACTTCCGAAAAAACTTTTGTTGTTTCGAGGCAAGCCCCGGGGTATTGGATCCTTTTTGGCTATCGCCCCGCGATTGGAATCTCAGTAATGGATGATGGGCAATTGGGGCTTTGTTGTAGTTACTTATGCCATTTTGGGCCTATTCCTTTTAGTGGAAAAAGAAAGGGCTTTCTTGATCTTGGAATTTTTGAACTTGTACAATCTGGCAACTTCCGTATTCACTTCATTTTTGGTTTCTGTAGTCGTTGTGGCAACGATACCCATATCGATAGTCTCGACTTGAACCTCTTTAGTGCCATTCTGGGCTTGTGCAGCTATTCCGAAAAAGATGATGAAGATGATTGTTACGATTGCTTTCATGACTTGTTATGTTATATAATGATAACAGTGACAAGTGTACCTTCAGGGGCTGCAATTCGTTGAACATCCTTATTTATCGTTATTTGACAAGAATAGGGCTGAAGCGTTAAATTCTGCCGATAAACGGGAAGACCCCTAAAAACGGCTTGCCGAAAAAAGAGGTTGTTAAACGATGGTTTAAGGGAGTGGATTGTTGTTATCTATTCTTTTCCTCGATCCATTTAGAAAGGTATTTGGTACTCGCCATAGATTGATGCCTTAACATCGCACCTATAAAATTGTTTGTTCTATGCTGCTCCAATTTGGCCTGAAGGGACCCTAGCGCATTCGACAGACTCTTATCAAGGATCCTTTTATTGTAAAGTGTATTAATAATATCTATTCCATTTTTCCGGGCCCGTAACCATTCCGATTCATTTTCGTACAATGTTATTGCAGACTTGGCGATTTCCCCTGCATCATTGGCAATATACCCATTCCAAGGCAAATTGGAGTGCATACCCTCTGCCCCGATCATTGTCGTTACACTCGGAGTGCCATAGCGCATGGCATCGACCAATTTACCTTTGATCCCCGCCCCAAAACGCAAAGGGGCCAAATTCACCTTGCTCTTGCACATTACCTCCTGTATATCCTTCACCCATCCTTTGACCAAAAAACCAGTATGGGGTTCATGCATTTGCTCTATATAGGTTGGTAGGTAGGCACCGTAGATATGTAACTCGGCCTTGGGTATCGCTTTACGTATCAATGGCCATATTTCGGATTTGAGCCATACAACGGCATCTGTATTGGGTGCATGCTTACCATTACCAATACAGATAAAATCTTTTCTGGCATCAAAAGACACCCCATGTTGAAGACTATTTTTTTCAATAGTCCCCAATTGAAAGGGAAGGTGGAGTAATAGACTTTCATCGATTTTAGCGTCCATGGTCAATAAATCCATTTCATAAGAGGATATGATCAAAGAAATATCACTCCTGTAGATCGAGGCAACCTCCCTCTTTGTAATATCGCCCTGTAGCCACAATGATGGGTTGAACCCCTTATCCAGCTTAAAACATTGTTCCCGTACGGCCCGTAGTGAATGTAAATCCTCGGTATCCAATATACGAAGGGCATTGGGTACTGTTTCGGCAACACGCCAACCAAATTGCTCCTCGGTCAAAAACCGGTCGAAAAGTACGATCTTGGGGTTTAGGGCCTTTATAAAAACATTGAAGCTGGGATCATTCAAAAGAATTTTCCGGGTCAAAACACCAAGTACCCCCAAGTCAAGGGAATGTTCCGTATCACTAGCAGTACACGCAAACGTTATTTTATAATCGTGCCCAAGGAAGAACCGTATCAATTGCAGCATTCTGTTCCCTGCAGCCGTAGTTGAGGGTTCAGGCCAAGTATAACCGATAATAAGAAGCTGTTGTTGTCCCATTGTCCCAAGGCCAATTGTGTTTAAAGGTGACTATTCCCGACAAACGATGCAAACTTACATCCTTTCAGCGAATACCTTTGATATCTTAGAGCGTAATTTACGCTCATAATCCTCTTCCAACCACTCTTTATAATTCTTGGTGTTGTTCATAATACAATAAGAATATTGGCGTACCCGATAGGCAATCTCTTCCTTTAAAGATTTGGCCAATATACGTGCATCGAAAACATCATCGGAATTCTCAACACATATTCGGGCATGTTGCTCAATGCTGTTTTCCAAAACAACCTTGGATTTTAAACCTTGTGCAAATACTTTTTTGTATTCGGCCTTGATATCAAATTCGATATTTTCCGAATTTTCAAATCGTTTACGGAGTTCCAAGGGCATCTCATAAACGAATTCCCGTTCAATTTCCTCATCGTTCTTGATATTCTCAAGATAAAAATCGGGGAAATGGAAAATCTCTTGCCAATCTATAGGGGAATCCCATAGCCCGAAACGCGCAATGTTGTTTCCTAGGTCCACTACGGTGAATTCCCCTTTGTTGGGCAACACCCTGGATCCACGACCGATCATCTGAAAATACAAGGTAAGTGAACGCGTGGCCCTGTTCAGTATTATGGTCTCAACCGTTGGCTCGTCAAAACCCGTTGTAAGTATACTCACCGAGGTAAGAATGGCATCTGGCGTTTCAGAAAACCATTGCAATATCTCGCGTCGTTCCGCAGCCGTATTCTTATTGTCCAAATGGCGAATGGGGAGTCCGGCCTTTTTAAAGGTCTCATACACATAGATAGAGGTGTTGATGCCATTATTGAAGATAAGTGTCTTCTTCCCCTTGGAAATCTCATTATAGGCATTCAAAAGCTTGCCCAACATACTTTGGTTACCATAGAGTTCCTCAGAGGACTTTACCGTATAATCCCCATTGATTCCAAGCTTTAAACCTTGGAGGCTAACATCGTAGTTGTACATATTGGCCTTTGCCAAGAATTTCCTTTTGATCAAGGACCCTATCGATTCCCCAACAATCAACTTTTGGTAGTTGTCCTTCATCGGAAGTTTAATGTTGGAGCTTAGTGGGGTGGCCGTAACCCCTAGGATAACCGCATGTTCGAAATACTTGAACAATTTACGGAAAGAATTGTAATGGGCCTCATCGATGATTACCAACCCAATATTCTTTATTTCTATTTTTTCATCCTGTAACCGGTTGTTCAAGGTCTCTACCATAGCCACAAAGCACATGAACCCATCTTGGTCATTCAACTCCTTGACCTCACTATTGATGATTTTGTTCTTTACCCCGAAACCATTGAGCATTCGGGAGGTCTGTTGACTTAACTCTATACGGTGTGTCAACACAACAACCTTCTTTTTGGTCTTGGAGATGTACCGTTTTGCGATTTCCGAAAAAATGACTGTTTTCCCCCCACCGGTAGGCAGTTGATACAATAGATTAGCATTGTCGGGGGACTCATCCAAATAATTGAATATCGTATTGAGGTCCTCTAACTGATAATCGTAAAGTGTTTTTTCTTTGGTGTTTTTTTGTGCTTCCAAATAGGTCGGTTTGTGGTTTTCTACATTTCTTTTTATTGGGTGTTACGACAAAACCCAATTTTGCAAAATTAGCAGAAATTAAAAGCTGTCCGAAATTTAAAGGCACAAATCCTTTAAAAATAAAAATAAGACCATATAACGTTTTAACAAACAGATATTTACATAATACAAAGGTTTTTTAAAGATTTGAACCAACGACTCCATGCAATCACTGGAAAAAACGTAATGAACCGCAAACCGAATTTATAATTCCATTATGTGTCCTTATTCATCCTTAAGGGGGAAGGCTCCCATTTGCCCAACATAAAGACTCACAAACTGGGATTTGTGGTCTTTAAATGTAACGCCTGTCCCTTTTTACTTATTACCCTGCCCTTTGACAAAACCCAAATCAATCCAATATATCCAAACCCCTGGAAAATCCTTCTTGGAACCCCCAATGATTATCCTGTGTGAAATTATATACTTTGACTATACGTTCCTTGAAATTAGGCAATAAACCATTTAAGGAAACAAACCGAACCATTTCGTTGAACGAATTCAACATGCTCTTAAAAAAGGGTTCGGGCACATTACGATCCATCGAAAAAGTCTGGGCGACTTCGAGGTTGTACAACATTACATCAGCGATTAAATGGGGCTCTACCCCTAATTTAATAAAATGCTTAATGTATTTCTGGGCTACAGACCGCCTCGCTTTGGGCCTTTTCCTTTTCAATGGAAAATATTCGTTTGAAATTTTCGCCTTGGCTTCCTGCACCATTTTATCCTCTTTTGGATTAAAGATAAAATCGTAATATTCCTTCACCACCGGAAACCGGGCATAGAGATCCAAAAGTTGATCTTCCAACTCCCTTTTTTCAAGTTCCCCCACGTATTTTCTCAGAGCTCTTTTACCCATCTTCCAATCTTGAGTTCCAAAAATACGCAAGCAAAAAGAAAATAGCTATCCAGAGCCAAACTTTAATCCAAAAACCCCCCGATGGCTCTGCCTCGGGGCAGTCCATTTCCGGAACCTATTATAAATTATGTATAACATTCCCGTAATCCTTTGGAGAATACGGAATATTAATGTATTATAAAAAGATCGTATTAAGGTTGGATTTTAAACACGATCAATATATTATGAGGCAACTTAAGATCATTAAGCAAGTAACCAATAGGGAATCGAAATCACTGGATAAATACTTGCAGGATATCAGTAAAATCGAATTGATAAATGCACAGGAAGAAGTGGAGTTGGCCCAACGTATTCGATCTGGTGACCAAATTGCCCTTGAGAAATTGACTATAGCCAACTTACGTTTTGTAGTATCTGTAGCAAAACAATACCAAAACCAAGGGTTGAAACTACCCGATTTGATCAATGAGGGTAATTTGGGGCTTGTTAAGGCCGCCAAGCGTTTTGATGAAACCCGTGGGTTCAAATTCATCTCCTATGCAGTCTGGTGGATCCGCCAGTCGATCCTACAGGCCTTGGCAGAACAATCACGGGTGGTAAGACTTCCCTTGAACAAGATCGGCTCCATCAATAGGATCAAAAAGGCTTTTTCTTATTTGGAACAGACCCATGAACGTCCACCATCCCCTGAAGAGATTGCCAAAGAACTTGAAATGACGGTCTCTGAGGTAAAACAGTCCCTTAAAAATTCAGGAAGGCATGTGTCTATGGATGCCCCCCTTCGCAAAGGTGAGGATTCGAACCTTCACCTTTATGATGTACTTTCTTCAAATGAGTCACCAAGACCGGATAAACTATTATTACGGCAGTCACTGAATACCGAAATCAACAGGGCCCTTGAAACCTTATCTCCCCGCGAGGCTAATGTTGTTAAACTTTATTATGGTATTGGCGACCAACAATCGATGACCTTGGCCGAAATTGGACAGGCATTCGACCTTACCCGTGAGCGTGTGCGCCAAATCAGGGAAAAGGCCATAAGAAAGTTACGCCACAATTCCAGAAGCAAATTATTGAAAACATATTTGGGTTAGGACAAGTGGGTAAACAGGAATACAAAAAAGCCCCAACGTTATTCGTTAGGGCTTTTTTGTACAGTTAAATGATTTTTTATGAAAAACTCAATTTGCTGACATCAATGTCTGACAAGATCTCGTTTAAATTATCAATAAAATTCATGTAAGCTAGGTTGTCCGCATTTTTGTTCGCCATAATATGTAGGTTTTTAAAGGTTCGTGGATTAATGAAAAAGATTACGTATAATCCAATTCTACTAATTCGTTAATACTCAAAATTTCGTTCAAATCCTGGAGGAAAGCTAAATACTCCTCCCCGTAGGTGTCGTATAGCATATACTTTTAAGTTAGTTTAGCCGCGTAAAGCAAGCGATTTGGGTTATTTTTTATAGGGTAAACATATTTATAATGAGGCCAAGACACAATAAATTGTGGTGAAACGGAAAAAATATGTTGTCAAAATCGCATTTTTGATGGAATAGCGATCATAGTGAAAATAAGACGTTACAGTTCATCGAGGATTTTATGGTTTGGCAGACCATAACAACCACCCTTTCTTTCATCCCCCCCTATGGAATTTGAATGGAAAAAAAAGATTGGAGGAACAACTCTTTCCAAATGATTTTCAGCAGGAAACGAAGTTCCCCTTCTGATTTTTTTTGTGCTTGAAATTGGAACGGGCAGGTCTAAACCTATATGAAATAGCTTTTCCTGTTTCGTTCCATCTTCTTGGGTCGGGGAATGACATCGAAGATCTCCGAGGGATCAAACAGCAGGCTTTCCCTGAAAATCTTATTTTCCAGATCTCGAAGTACCCTAATGGCCTTGGTACGGATTTCATTATCCGGGTCTTTGGAAACCTTCCTTAAAAAGTCCACCTCCTTTTCATCGCCTACCTCAACGATCATATCCATTAATATTAGTTTTGCCTCTGTGTCACAGTTACGGAAAAGGTCTTTGAAAACACTGAAAGGGCTGAACTCCTTCTTTAAATAATCTTGAACATTACCTAAGGAAGCCTTGTTCCTTGATTTTGACCGCAAGGGTATTTCACGACGATCACCAAATGCCTCGATATCGTCCAATAAATGCCTGTTGATGAAGGTCTCCCCTTCAAATAAGATGGGGCTGGGAAGTTTTGCTGAAATATCCCGTAATTCAAGATGCTTATCGGTAGTTTCCCCTATACCCCCTACATCTTCCCAGGCAAAGGAATTGGATTCATTTATGTCTCCATCATCCATCGTAGTCCGCCCCATACTATTATAGAAGGCATTCTTTTCACAATCCCCTGTGATAGTATTCCCTTCATCGGTCACCAAGGGTAAAAAACCAAGAGCCAAGGTATCCCCCTCTTCCTCTCCAACATCCTTTTTTAATTGTTCCCCGCCCCCTACTTCAATGTTGGCGACTACCAAGGGCAAAAATGCCAGTTCGTCATCATTAATCTCCATTCTACCTGATATTTGGGGGGGCTGTACCGCTGAATCCCCGATTTCATCCTTATCGATCACTCTAGGTAAAAAGTCAAGATCCAGGTCTTGGTGGGGAATGTCCTCTCGCCTACCCAAACCATTGCCCTTGTAATGGATATTGTCTGTGTATACTTGTCTATTTGTGGCATTATTGGGCTTTGGTCCAACTTTGGAAAAGTCATTTTCCTTGGCAGGGATACGGGTATTTACATATGGTTTCTTCCTTTGTTTCATTCCAATCCCTTTCTGCGCTGCAATAACACTTCCTTTACTGAGGAATCGAATCGCAATAAAGTACAACACTGTAAGGGTCACTATCAATAGGGAGAGGTCCCATAACAAGTTTTCATGAAGTTTGGGAATCATGAAAAATAAGTAATCGAGTCTATATGTCAGTAATTGATCGTTCAAATCCAGCCTTGTTTTTTTTAACGGTGAACCAATGGGCAATATAGTTTAATAGCTTGTGACATTTTAACTTCCAAGTTTCCCCATCTCCAAATCAATTGTTCGTGAAACCCTTTCATATTCTTCGATAAAGGATATTCCCGCCCCATGCATTTCCTTGCTATTTGAAGCTGTGGGCAATTGCAGGATAGCTTGTAATCTTTCAAGAATGACCATTAGGGAATCTGCATGTAACAAAGCGATCATAGGTTTTATCTTGAGTACCGCAAAGGATAACTTGTCCCAATCGGCATTTTTCATATGTACGGAATAAGCACCAATAAACTCAAGTGCACCCCGTTTGAATATGCGGACCTTTTCTTTTAAAAAGCCATAATCCCCCGCACACTCCTCCAGCACAGTATCCAAACGGACTTTTGGGTGTTCAGGACCCTGCATTTCCGTGTCCTTGGTTTTTGATGCTGATATTGTTTTGGGACTTTTGGTTTTATTGCCATGTATTATCAGTTTCAGCAAAAGTTCCTGGGGATCACTAAAGGGCTTAAATATAAAGTCGCTTATACCAATTGCCTTTCCTTTTTTTCTTTCATTTAAGGTAAAACCAGTACTTATTGCTGCTATTACCGGTATTTGATTGATGTTCTTATCGGAATTGGATCTTATTCTCTTGGTGATTTCATAGCCATCCATCCCCAGGGTCATTAAATCCATCAAGATCATGTCCACTTTGTTCCCCGAAATATATTCAAGCCCTTGAAATACATTGTCCGTTACAAATACTTTACAGCCCCATTTCAAAAGATGTGGTTCGATTATTTTATTGTCCCCGAAAACGGCAATATGCATGCCTTTGATATGCTTTGCGGCATTGGGGGGCATAATGGTATTTGCATGCTCTTGATCGGTATTGGCTTTAGTTCCTTTTTCGTAGGGTATTTCAAAATAAAATATTGTTCCCTTTCCAGATATACTGGACACTTCGATATTACCTCCTAAAAGTTCAATGGTCTGTTCTACTATTATGAACCCTAAACCGCTTCCACCATATTTTAAAAAGTTATCATTGCTTACTTGCGAATGGGTTTCGGAAGTGCGATCTAATTTTCCCCGGGCCATGTCCATACCTGTATCGGATAACCTAAAGGCCAGAACCAATTTGTCTTTTCTCTGTCTTTTTTGAGTTATTTGGAGTTTTATCTTCCTTTTTTCAACAAATTCTATTGAATTGCCCAGTAGGTTGATCAATATTTGGGACAGTTTCCCTGGATCCCCTTTCAGTATTTTCGGGATTCCTGGCTCCACCTTTATTTCAAAGGATACATCTGGATTTGTGATCAGTGTATTACAGATATATTCTATATTTTGAATGATATTAGGAAAATTAAAATCCCGTTGCCCAATAACCTCTATACCTTCGGATAATCTGGAATATTCAAACAGTTCGTTGATAATTTCCATAAGTGTATCGGAGGCTTCTTGGATAGCTTCAACTTTTTCCAGTTGGTTTTCAGTCAGTTCCCCTTCCTTTAACAAATCACTTAAGCCGATAATACTGTTCAAAGGCCCTTTCATCCCTTTACTTACCGTTGCAATCAGTTTTGCCGTACTTATATTGTTCTGTTTTGATACCTTGTTCTTCACCATTATCCTTTCCTCTTTGGAATCAAGGTTTTCCAGGTTCATGGAGGGTGTGAATATCCTGTCCTCCAAACTGGTTTTAAAAGATTCGAATTTCCTCTTTATATCGGAACCTTCGCTTATGCTCAGTTCCTCATAGGAAAAATCCTTTAATAAAGATTCCAGGTCGGATAAATGCGATAGTATTTTAGTAGCCTTCAAGAAGTATGTTGTTATAGGTTCATATTATTCTACCGTAAGGTTTCCTAATTGGATTTATCGGTGGTCAAGGAGTCATTATTCCTTTATTTACCCTTTAAAATTGTTGATTATTGGATGATTTGACAATTTATTGTTCCCGAAATAGCTCATTATGTTGTCAAATTGCTTTATTTGTAGGTATAAAAATCCATATTATGAAACAACTTATTTACCTATGCGGTCTTTTTATGCTACTATCTTGTGGCGATAACCAAAAAAAAATCAAAGTGGATGACGAGGACAAGGTCAGTGAAATACATAATAGGGTCATTACGATAGACACCCATAATGATATCAATGTCGATAATTTCACTGATTCGATCAATTATACGCAGAGACTTGATACCCAGGTCAACCTGCCGAAAATGGAAGAAGGTGGACTGGATGTGTCCTGGCTTATCGTGTACACAGGCCAAGATTCATTGAGCCCGGAAGGTTATGCCAAGGCCAGGGCAAACGCAATGGCCAAATTTGATGCCATTCACAGGTTATGTGAGGAAATCGCACCGGATAAGATCGAATTGGCGTACACTTCAGACGATGTACGTAGAATCGTGGCCTCCGGGAAAAAGGTGGCAATGATCGGTGTGGAGAATGCCTATCCTATTGGTGAGGACCTTTCGGAATTTGAAAGGTATTATGATATGGGGGCAAGATACATATCATTATCCCATAATGGCCACAGCCAATTTTGCGATTCCAACACTGGGGAGGCCGATGATGTGTGGCTTTACAATGATGGTTTAAGTGAATTGGGCAAGGAAGCCGTTAAGGAAATGAACCGATTGGGAATCATGATCGACGTTTCACACATTTCAAAAGGATCAATGGCCCAAATAATCAAACTATCAAAGGCACCCATAATCGCTTCCCACTCATCGGCCAGGGCCCTTTGCAACCATAGTCGAAACCTAGATGACGATCAATTGAAAATGATGAAAGAAAACGGTGGTGTTGTCCAGACCGTTGCTTTCAGATCTTATCTCAATACCGAAAAAAGCGAAAAGTATTCTGCTTTTATGGAAGACATCTACCAAAAAGCAGCTGATTCCCTTTCCCTGAATTGGTATACAAGAGCACAATTTTCTGAGCTTAGTGATCCTGATAAAAGGGCATTTATGGAATATCGCCCCAAAGTCATGGAGATAGGCAACAAAATTGCAGAAAAAAGTACCGACATACCTAAAGGGGTAAATGTATCGGATTTTGTTGACCATATAGATTACTTGGTAAAATCGATGGGAATAGACCATGTGGGCATCAGTTCCGATTTTGATGGTGGCGGTGGTATAGAAGGTTGGTCAGATGCCTCGGAGACCATGAATGTAACCGCAGAACTTGTAAAAAGAGGGTATTCGGAGGAAGATATAGAAAAACTATGGGGCGGCAACTTACTTAGGGTACTCGATCAAGTACAGGCAGTTGCTGTTGGATTGGATGAATAATAACATACCCATGTACTCTATAATGATATATACAATCTATTACAATAGTGGATAACCAAGATAATTCTTGTTAATCTAAAATATAAAGTGTAACATTCCATCACTATTTAATACTTATCAAATAACAAAATGTAAAACCCAAAAAAATATGAAGACACTAAAACTATGTATTGCAATATTTGCCATTACCTGTACCATGCCTTTAAGTGCACAAACTGCTGATGAGATCTTGGATAATTATTTTGAAAATATCGGCGGATTGGAGAATCTTAAAAATTTAAAAGGAATAAAGATGGTGGCGAAGATCAACCAACAAGGAATGGAAATTCCATTGGAAACCATACAATTTAATGATGGCAGACAAATGACCACTATCAATTTCCAAGGAAAGGAAATGAAACAAGGTGTTTTTGACGGAGAGACTTTATGGAGCCACAATTTTATGACCATGAAGGCAGAAAAAAGCGATGCGGAGACCACTGCCAATTTTAAATTGGACACAAATGACTTCCCCGATTCATTTATAGATTATAAGGAAAAAGGGTATACTGTTGAATTGTTGGGCAATGAGACCGTGGATGGTACAGAGACCTTTAAAATAAAATTAACCAAGGAACCTGTCACAGTTGACGGCAAAAAAGAAGAGAATGTCTCTTTTTATTATTTTGACACAGAGAACTTTGTTCCCATAGCTGTACAATCGGAAATCAAATCCGGTCAGGCCAAAGGAATGGTACAGGAAGTGACTTTTAGCGATTATCAAGAAGTCGATGGTATATATTTCCCCTTTTCAATGACCCAAGGAATCAAAGGACAACCCGGTAGCCCCTTGGTCATAGAATCCATTGAGCTGAATCCCACAGTGGAAGAATCCTCCTTTGCCTTTCCAGATGTGATGGAAGTAGAGGAAAAATAATACCAAGAACATTAAAACTATCTTTAAATGAAACAATTCTTGACCCTTGTGGTTCTTTTGGGACTACTGATCGGAATGCATTCGGTGGAAGCACAAGACAAAAACAACAACGGCAAAACCTTGTTTGGCGATATGACCGCTAGGCATATTGGGCCAGCACTTATGAGCGGACGAATAAACGACATGGAAGTGCACCCAACGAACAGTAGGATAATTTATGCAGGTACAGCAGGTGGTGGTGTGTGGAAATCAAATGATGCTGGCTCCTCCTTTAAACCAATATTCGATGATTATTGCCAATCAATAGGTTCGGTGGCCTTAGACCCCAATGACCCGGACAACACCATATATGTCGGAACCGGGGAAACATGGACCCGGAATAGTGTGTCCTTTGGTGATGGCCTGTACAAATCGACAGACGGTGGTTCTAATTGGAAAAAACTCGGATTCGACAAATCGGAACGTATTGCCAATATCATCGTCAATCCAAAAAACCCGAACGAAGTTTATGTTGCTGTGTTGGGAGCGCTTTGGGGGGATAGCGAGGAAAGGGGTGTCTTTAAATCGTTGGATGCAGGGAAAACATGGAAAAAACTGTTGTACGTAAACCCTAAAACAGGTTGTGCGGATTTGATTATGGATCCCACTGACCCCAATACCCTCTACGCCTCAATGTGGGAGTTTAGGCGTACGGGTTGGAGTTTCGAATCCGGGGGTGATAACAGTGCCCTATACAAATCAACCAATGGTGGCGCTACTTGGAACAAGATACACAACGGTTTTCCTTCCGGGAAATTAGGAAGACTGGGAATCGCCGTGGCTCCTTCGAACCCCAAAGTATTATATACCGTGATCGAGGCGGAAAAAGACGAACGTAAGGGTTTGTATAGAAGTGATGATGCCGGAAAGTCCTGGAAACAATTGAACAATGATTTTGGTATTACCGTTCGACCATTTTATTTTTCAAGGATTGTTGTAGACCCCCGTGATGAAAATGTAATCGTTAAGGGAGGCCTTAGCGGATCCATTTCCAGGGATGGTGGAAAAACATTCAAGAACCTTGGGAATATGCATAGCGACATTCACGATATAGCCTTTAGCATTAAGGATTCCGATATTATGTTTGTCGGTACCGATGGAGGTGTTTATCGTTCTTGGGATGGTGGCACCAACATGGAGATTGTTGAAAACCTTCCCCTATCACAATTTTATCATGTAAGTGTAGATAATGAAACCCCGTATAACGTATATGGGGGACTTCAGGACAACGGTTCATGGTATGGCCCCTCTTCCTCCCCTGGTGGCGTAGAGGCCCGGGATTGGAAATCAGTGGGTTACGGTGACGGTTTCCGTGTTCTAAAACATCCGACCAAAAACATCATCTATTCCGAAATGCAAGGTGCGAAGAATGTCTGGCGTTTTGATGTGGATAAAAACCTTTTGAAAACCATTCAGCCCCTACCTTCCAAAGGTGTTGCGAAACTGAGGTTCAACTGGAATGCCCCTATGGCCATTAGCGAACATGAACCTGATCGCTTCTACATGGGGAGCCAATTCTTGCACAAGTCGGAAGATATGGGGGACACATGGGAAATCATATCCCCTGATCTGACCACGAACGACCCAACAAAGCAAGCACAGGAAAATTCCGGAGGATTGTCAAAAGATAATTCTGGAGCTGAAAACCATACCACCATCTTTACGATAGCGGAATCACCTCTTGATGAAAATGTGATATGGGTGGGTACTGACGATGGCAACGTCCAAGTAACCCAAGATGGGGGTAGGTCATGGATAAATACCATTGAAAATATTACCGGTCTCCCTAAAAACACATGGACGTACCATATAGAGGCCAGTGTTTTTAATAAAGGAACCGCCTATGTTGTTTTTGATGGACATACCCAAAACGATATGAACCCATATACGTATAAAACAACCGATTTTGGCAAAACCTGGTCAAGTATCATAACGGATGATGTGGTCGGTATTGTCCGTAATATCCAAGAAGATTACGTAAATCCCGATTTATTGTTCCTTGGGACCGAATTCGGACTTTATATTACTATGGATGGTGGTAAGAATTGGAAAAAATTCACCAATAATATGCCTTCGGTCGCCGTTCATCACATTGAATTACAAAGGCAGACCAATGATTTGGTCATGGGTACCCATGGTAGGGGTATCATCATCATAGATGATATTTCCCCACTAAGGGAAATCAACGAGGAAGTATTGAACAAGAATGTACATTTCTTTACCAGCAACCCCACCGTCATCAACGAGAAAAGTAGTTTCTCTGGAAATTTCGGTGCTGAGACGCAATTTGTGGGACGCAACAAAACCAAGGATACCCAGATAAAGTATTTTCTGAAAAAGAGGCATACGTTCGGAAAAATGAATATGGAGATACAGGATATGAAGGGCAATACCATTATTGAATTGGAGCCAGGGAAATCGAAAGGAATCAATATTGTAAACTGGAACGGAAAAATAAAACAACCCAAGGTTGCCAAAGGAAAGACTTTTTCTTTTGGTGGATTCACCTCCCCATATGTTCCTGCGGGAACGTACAAAGCCGTTATGACCAAAGGAAAGGAAACCTTTGAACATACTTTTGAATTGGTTTACGATAAAAATTCACCATTAACAGCCGAAGAAAGGGTGTTTAAGAACAAAACCACCATGAAACTGTATGACATGACCCAGGAATTGGCCTATTTGGTATATGAATTGGATGAAATGATAGCCAAATCAGAATCCGATAAGAATTCCAAAATGCTGGGCAGGTTAAATAACCTAAAAACAACCCTGGTCATAACCACGGGTGATAATTATGTAGGTTCCGCCGAACCACAATTACGTGAAAAAATGGCCGATCTCTATAGTAAATTAGCCAATAATTACGACAAGCCCACACAATCTGAAATGGAAAACCTAAGTATCATCTCTGAACGATTCGAAATAGCAAAATCGGATTTCATGAAATTGAAGAAAAAGTTTAAGACCAAAGAACCTCTTGATTTAATGACCTTCGATGAGTTCATAGAACATAATTAGTAAATGGCAATGTATGTAAAAGGTCATTGGCTGTATTGACAATGACCTTTTTTGTTTATATCCCCATTAAGGACAAAAGACATGTTTAAGGAACAGGTTGTTATATAGGGAATGCCTTCCAAAAAATGAACATGGCCATCGACCATATTAAAAACCAGGTTCAGGTCTTTGGGGCCATGGCCTCTACCCCAATAGTGATTCCCCATTGAGGTTGGTTGTTAAAATATCGCTCATTAAGTCAAAGTAAGGACGTACAGCTTTAAAGGATTCATCCACATTTTTGGCAAAATCCTCTGAAAGCACCTCATTATCCGTGAATTTTCGGATAAAGACAAACTGCTTCTTTTTCATCAAGGCGATATCCGAATGTTCCTTATCGAATCCCCTTGGGGCCTTTTTAAGCTCTTCGCCCACCAAATTCCCCCAGATTTTATTCAATTTTTCATCATATATTACATTTTTGAAGTCTTCGGCATCCAATTCCAATTCCTTACGGATACGGAACAGATCCTCCTTGTTGGGCTTCCAAAAACCAGCCCCGATAAAACTATCATCATCTGGTTGGATATGGATATAGTAGCCTCCCCGTAACCTGGCCCCCGCCCTCGTGTACGAACCTGCAAAATGCTTCTTATAAGGGGTTTTGTCCTTAGAGAAACGAACATCCCGATAAATTCGAAATACTTTCATTTTCTCAATATCATCATGCTGTTTCATCTTTTCCATAATAAGACCAAAAATATCTTTTATGCTTGATTCCAGCTCCTTGAACCTACCTTTATTTTGGGCAAACCACTCCCTTGTGTTATTCTGCCCCAATTCCTTTAAAAATAAAAACACTTCTTTGGTGATTACTTTGTCCTGCATATGACCTGTCTCGGGTTATTTTAAGCTAAAGTTAACCAAATGGGACAAACTCCTTCTAAAATAATGGTTAATTTAGATTTCGAAATCATCACCGAATGGACGAACAATCAATAATCGATAAAATAAAGCAGCATAAAAAGCAACCTAATCTAAGGTTCGCCCTAAAGGAAAAGGTAGAATCGTTCACAGACCAACTGTTTTATACCCTTTTTGATATGGGCACCCCGGTTGGGGGGAATTTAAAAATCCTGGAAACCAATTTTAGGAAATTGACCAAATTGGCCTGTTGGGAATGCGATAATCCATGTAGTAAGATATGGCAGGACTATTTGGGATCCTTGCCAAATGTGCTTGAAAGCCTTAACCTCGATGCTGAGGCCATTGTTAATTGCGACCCGGCATCGACATCGATAGAAGAGGTTTATATGGCGTATCCCGGATTTTATGCCATTGCTATTTATAGATTGGCCCATGAGCTCTATAAATTAGGTTTCCCTTTAGTGCCTAGGCTCATGACCGAATATGCCCATAGTAAGACAGGGGTCGACATAAACCCTGGCGCCCATATTGGCAGGTCGTTCTTTATTGACCATGCCACAGGCGTTGTCATTGGTGAGTCGGCCATGATAATGAACAATGTAAAAATATACCAAGGGGTTACCCTTGGGGCATTATATGTTGCCAAGGACTTAAAAAAAACAAAAAGACACCCAACCATTGAGGACAATGTTACTATTTATGCCAATGCGACCATCCTTGGGGGTGAAACTGTCATAGGGGCCAACAGTGTCATTGGAGGTAATGCCTGGGTGACATCGTCGGTACCCCCAAACTCAACCGTATCGAACACTCCCACAATAAAAATCAAAACAGCGACCAATGTATAAGACCATAATCGATATAATCGGAAACACCCCACTTATAGCATCCCGGATTCTTAACAACACGAACCCCAATGTAAGACTCCTTTTTAAAATGGAAGGCCATAACCCAGGTGGTAGTGTAAAGGATAGGGCCGCATTTAATATGATAAATACTGGTCTGGAAAAAGGGACCATTACCAAGGATTCCAAGCTAATAGAGGCCACAAGTGGCAATACAGGCATTGCCTTGGCCTTGATAGCAGGCGTCTATGGACTTGATATTGAATTGGTCATGCCTGAAAACTCTACCAAGGAACGGGTACAGACCATGCGTGCATACGGTGCCAAAGTTACGCTTACCCCATCGGATATTGGTATCGAAGGTGCTAGGGATTATGTAGGGTCCAAGGCAAATAACGAAGGTTATACCATGCTGGACCAATTCTCCAATGAAGACAATTGGAAAGCCCATTATGAAACAACGGGACCGGAAATATGGGATGATACTGAAGGGAAGATCACCCATTTTGTGTCATCTATGGGAACTACAGGAACTATTATCGGTACTTCCACATATTTGAAAGAACAAAATACGGATATTCAAATTGTGGGGGTACAACCTACAGAGGGTTCGAGTATTCCTGGAATAAGGAAATGGCCCAAAGCCTACCTGCCAAAAATATTCGATGCAAAAAAAGTAGACCAGATCATAGAGGTCAATACCGGGGAAGCCCGTGAAATGGCCAAAAGACTGGCCATGGAAGAAGGTATTTTCGCAGGAATGAGCAGTGGGGCCGCTACCGTGGCCGCCTTGAAATTAGCGGCTACGATAGATGAGGGAACCATTGTATCCATTATTTGTGATCGGGGCGACAGATATCTTTCCTCTAATTTCTTCGACTAAGAAGAATACAATTACAATGAATACGATAATTATGGTCTTCCAAAACAGGGAACAAGCATGTTTCCTGTAATTTTGGCATGTTTATGAAGTACCCTAACCAAAAGGGACAATGATCTTTCTTTTATTTGAACTCTATACTGTTCAACAACAGTCCCGATCCCGGTGCAACACTTGTCAACTCCAAGGAACCAGGGGCAGACAAGGATTTTTCGATATCATTCAAGGACAACTCCCCTTTCCCTAATTGGATTAAGGCCCCCATCATCATTCGTATCTGGTACCTCATGAATCCTTCGCCCTTTATATGAAGTGCATAAGATCTTTCTGGGAAAAAATCAGCCTTAAAAAGGGTGTTCTTACGAATCTCACATACATCTATAGTCCGTATTTTTTGCTTGTTTTTTTTGGGTTTCACCGTATAAGAGGTAAAATCATGTGTACCCACAAAAAAAGCCGTGGCCTTGATCATTGCCTCCAAATCAAGGTTTTCCATAATGTTCGTGATAAAAGGGGCACTAAAAGGATGGTTCTTTGTACCAAAAGAAAAAAGATAAACGTATTCCTTGGTTTTAGGGGCCTTAATGATATTAAAGGATTCATCTACCTGCTTGATTCCCGTCACCCTGATATCCGATGGTAAATTTTTATTGAACAGGTCTAAAAAAGCGGCATGGTCCCCTATGGGCCCATCATTTAAGAAAAGCTCAAAAGCCGCATCGATGGCAGAGACCTTGGAATCTGTTCGGCCGGCACCCAATATCTTAAACTGGGCATTGGGCATGATAAACCTTAGGGTCTTGGTGATCATTCCCTCAATGGTCTTTTGTTGGGGCTGTTTTTGCCAACCACTGAACCTGAAACCCAAATATTGGACATTGATCAAATAGTAAAATCGCTGACATTTCATTTGCAGGTAATTTGTCCCAAAATTAAGGTTTAATTATAATTCCCATAGTTTTTACATTGAGCCCGTTTGAACTTTTTGGGTTTAAGCGAAAATCTCTTTTTTAATCTATTGGGGCCAGGCTTGGTATTCTCCCTCAAACCATTGGGTCAATTGGACACAAAACATATTGGAAGATATGGAAAGACAATTCTTGGGTCTTGATCACACTATTCCCATTCTTAACAACGTAAACCGCCGTTTATCGATTTTTTGAAATTTTAAATTCAGCTTTTCGTTTTCTTTGTATCAAAGGGGATGCCAACATCCCATAAACCAATTGAACATGAAATTAATAATGCGTTTGTTTTCGTGGAAAAGCTGTCTTATATCCTCATTGATTGTCCTTTTCCTATTGAACATATTTAATTTTTATGGCCTATACACCAATAAATTCTATTTCTTTAAATTCGATAACTATATCTTCCCTTTATTGAGCCTTGCACATTTCACATATCTATATGCCATGTGGTTTAAAATCAATGAGGAGGAAATAGCAGATTACCAAATGCGTAATTTGGAGTTCACACTTTATGCGATCTTAGTGATATACACTTACAAACTTGTTGAAACCATTTCCATTTTACTCAGTTACAACGATTTTGAAAGTAATGTAATCCCTGCAACCTTTATTCCAATAGGGCTCTTGATCGCTTTTTTATATGTGATGCTATTAATACTGACCTTGATTACATTCAAACATCGAAAAGACAAGGTAGGCACTTATGATTTCAATAGGATCCATGATAAAATTGATTCTTGGGAATGAACCCATTTAACAGAAGAACCACAAAGACAATATAGAACATCCATTGCAATACCAACTTGGTTATATTATAACGTCCGACCAAAAGTTGATCCAAGTCTTAAGTACCTACCAATAGATCAACCGTGCAACGTATGCCCTGCCCCATTCCAAAAAGGCCTTAAAGGCGAACCATTTTGGGCATCAGGTTTATTGTCCCGATAAGACTTTGGAAGCCTTCAAATCAATAACCTATACCCAAGGGTACAAGGTATGCTTCCGAAAAATTTTTTATCATTTCGAGGCAAGCCCCCGGGAATCAAATCCTTTTTGGCCATCGCCCTGCGATTGAATAAAGTTTTAATGCCTTCCCTTTAGAACCTCTACAATATCATTCAGGGTATACCCCTTAGCTTGTAGCAGTATTAAATAATGGAAAAGAAGATCGGCACTTTCATTCAGGAACAGGTTGTCATTATCATCTTTGGCCTCAATGACTACCTCAATGGCCTCCTCCCCCACTTTTTGTGCGATCTTATTGATTCCCCCACTGAACAATGAAGCCACATACGATGTATTGCCATCGGCATTTTTCCTGCGTTGTCCTATAACTTCCTCCAATTGGGTCAAAAAACCGAATTCCTGTTTATTCCCTTCATTCCAACAAGTATCACTTCCCTTATGGCATGTTGGCCCAACAGGGTCCACCCGTATCAATAGGGCATCTTGGTCGCAATCGTTTTTAATATCCACTAAGTCCAGGGAATTTCCACTTTCCTCCCCTTTTGTCCATAACCGTTTTTTGGTCCTACTATAAAAAGTCACCTTTTTTGTGTCCAAGGTCTTTTGATAAGCCTCTTGGTTCATATACCCCAACATTAAAACATTTTTAGTTGTTGCATCTTGAATGATGGCGGGAACAAGCCCGTCGTTGTTCTTATTGAAATCAATATCCATATTACATATTTTAATCGCCTTGAATCTATGAGCCATCCAAAAGCTTGGTTTTCTATAATCTTATGGGAATACCTTTTTTCCGTAAATCAGCCTTTAGGTCCTTTATCGCTATTTCCTTGAAATGAAAAACACTTGCGGCCAAGGCGGCATCAGCTTTTCCCTTGATGAAAGTATCCGCAAAATGCTGCATGTTTCCTGCGCCGCCAGAGGCTATGATCGGAATATTCAATTCCGATGACAATTTGGCCAAGGCTTCGTTGGCAAAACCATTTTTGGTGCCGTCATGGTCCATTGAGGTGAATAAAATTTCACCGGCACCACGTTCCTCCACTTCCTTGGCCCAATCGAAAAGTCTGACTCCCGTAGGCACCTTGCCCCCAACCAAATGCACGATCCATTCACCATCAAAAACCTTGGCATCTATGGCAACAACAACGCATTGTGAACCGAATTTGGCAACCAGATCATTTATCAATTGTGGATTTTTGAACGCCGATGAGTTAATGGAGACTTTATCAGCACCGTTATGCAGCAATACATCAACATCCCCTACCGAGGAAATACCTCCTCCGACCGTAAATGGGATATTCACATTTTCAGCCACATGGTACACCAAATCGGCCAATGTCCTCCGTTTCTCCTCCGTGGCAGATATGTCTAGAAAAATCAGTTCATCGGCTCCTTCCCGCGCATAGACCTTGGCCAGTTCCACGGGGTCCCCCGCATCGCGGAGATCGACAAAATTAACGCCTTTGACCGTTCTGCCATTCTTAATGTCCAAACAGGGTATGATTCTTTTTGTAAGCAATTTTTTAATCTTATATAATTAATGAACTCGTTTAAACTTTTTGGGTCCAAGCGAGTTCAATATCCTGGACAGGTGCCTATCCTTTTATTTCCCAGTACTTTTTTGGTCTCCCCCATACCTCCCATACAGTAAGCCCCCTCCCCTTTCCTTTCTTCCAAGGTCATGATGATAAAATGTATTTTTCCAACTGTTTAAGGCCAATCCTGTTCTCATATATCGCTTTTCCGATAATAGTGCCTTCACAGCCCAACCCGGCCAATTTTGGCAGTTCGTCAAAAGTGGAAATGCCACCAGAGGCGATCAACCTAAGGTTCGGGATCTCTTCCAATATTTTTTGGTACAGTTTAAGGGAAGGCCCTTCCAACATTCCATCCTTGTTGATATCGGTACAGATAACATATTCGATACCTTTGTCCTTATAGGAACTGATAAAAGGCAATAGATGTTCCTTTGACTCCTCTGACCAGCCTGAAATAGCTACTTTTCCATTCATCACATCGGCACCTAAAATTATTTTATCGGCACCATATCGTTCCAGCCAAGCTAAAAAAGTATTCTTGTCCTTAACCGCTATACTACCGCCTGTCACCTGATCGGCACCACTTTCAAAGGCAATCCTCAAATCCTCATCCCGCTTTAATCCACCTCCAAAATCAATTTTCAATTTGGTCTTGACAGCTATTTGTTCCAAAACCTTATGGTTAACGATATGGTGTGATCTAGCCCCATCCAAATCAACCAAATGCAGATATTCGATGCCATGGGCCCCAAATTCCTTTGCAACCTCCAAAGGGTCTTCATTGTAGATTTTTTTCGTACTGTAATCCCCTTTTGAAAGTCTTACACACTTACCTTCGATAATATCTATAGCGGGTATTATACGCATATTCTATAATTGTAAAAAGTTCTTTAATATTTGTTCTCCCACTGTACTACTCTTTTCGGGATGAAACTGTACACCATAAAAATTGTCCTTGGCCAATGCCGCACTGTATGGGAGTCCGTATTCCGCAGTAGCAATGGTTTCCTTACAGAGAGGGGCATAATAGCTGTGCACCATGTAAATATATTCTGTTCTGGGAATACCGTCAAACAACTTGGTCTTTAGATCGGTAATGGCATTCCAACCGATCTGTGGCACCTTTACCTCATTTGAAAAGCGGACCACATCACAATCAAAAATACCAAGGCCTACGGTTTTTCCTTCTTCGGAGGAACGGCACATGAGCTGCATGCCAAGACAAATGCCCAAAACAGGTTGCCCCAGTGTGGGGATCAAAGTATCCAAACCACTTTCCCCAAGCATTTTCATAGCACTGCTGGCCTCGCCTACCCCAGGGAAAACAACTTTATCGGCATTTTCAATCTCCCCTTCATCATGGGTCAGTATGGCTTCATATCCCAACCGTTGAAAGGCAAATTTAATGCTCTGAATATTCCCGCCCCCATAATTTATTATCGCAATTTTCATAACCTTCCCTTTGTGGAAGGTAAAACCATCTTTTCCATATCCTGTTTGACCGCCATTTTGATCGCTTTTGCAAAGGCCTTGAAAATAGCCTCTATCTTATGGTGCTCGTTTTTACCTTCTGCTTTTATATTAAGATTGGCCTTTGCCCCATCGGTAAATGATTTAAAAAAGTGATAGAACATTTCGGTAGGCATTTTCCCGATCATTTCACGCTGGAAACCAGTTTCCCAAACCAACCAGTTGCGACCTCCAAAATCAATGGCGACTTGTGCCAGACAATCGTCCATGGGCAGGCAAAATCCATAACGTTCTATACCTAGTTTATTGCCCAATGCCTTATGGAAGACCTCTCCCAATGCAATAGCGGTATCCTCTATGGTATGATGCTCGTCTACCTCAAGGTCACCGGTCACCTTGATATCCAGATCCATTTGGCCATGCCTTGCCAATTGGTCCAACATATGGTCAAAAAACGGGATACCCGTATCAATGTTACCGATTCCTGTACCATCGAGGTTCAATTTTATATAAATATCCGTTTCATTGGTCTTGCGCTTAATTTCAGAAACCCTATCCTTCAATTTCAAAAACCCGTATATTTTTTCCCAATCGTTATTTTCAAGGGCTATGACACTGTCCAATTCCTCTCTTTTCACTGATATCTCATCGGCGCCCAAATTGGTTTTGTCATTGATAAAAATACCCTTGCAACCAAGATTTTTCGCCAATTCCATATCGGTCAACCGGTCACCGATCACAAAGGAGTTGGCCAGATCGTATTCCTTTGAGAAATATGCTGTCAAGAGACCGGTCCCCGGTTTTCGGGTATCGGCATTTTCATGTGGGAACGTACGATCCAGAAATACCTTGTCAAAAACAACTCCCTCGTTCCCAAAAGACCTCAATATGAAATTGTGGACAGGCCAAAACGTATCTTCAGGGAAAACATCGGTACCCAAGCCATCCTGATTGGTGACCATTACCAGCTCATAATCGAGTTCCCTTGCTATCTTGCCCAAGAAAGTAAAGACTTTTGGGTAGAAAACCATTTTTTCAAATGCATCTATCTGTTCATCGGAAGTTTCTTTGATGATAGTGCCATCCCGATCTATAAATAAAACTTTTTTCATGCTATGCTATCTCCTTTAATGCAGTGATCAATTTTTCATTTTCTATTTTGGTACCTATGGTAAAACGCAGGGTATTCTTACAAAGGGGCTGTGTTGTCCTATTCCGGACCACAACACCTTTTTTCAATAATCGTTTGTATTTTTCGTCGGCATCGTCTACTTCAACCAGGATGAAATTGGCATCCGAGGGGTAGATTCTTGTTATATAACCCACAGCGTCCAATACTTTCAACAATCTTTCCTTCTCGGCCAATATTTGGGCCACTTCACGTTGTAGGACCTCTGTTTTCCGTACCTGTTCCAAAGCATGTCGTTGTGTTGGCCCATTTACATTGTATGGTGGCTTTATGGTGTTCAGCACACTGATGATACTTGCCGATGCAAAACAAACCCCCAACCGAATACCGGCCATACCGTAGGCCTTTGATAAGGTCTGGGTCACTATCAAGTTGGGGAACCTATTCAACTTTCCCAACCAACTTGCCTTGTCCGAGAAATCGATATAAGCCTCATCGATCACCACTAATCCATTGAACCTTTTCAGAAGTTGCAAAATGTCGCTTTCGGCAAAGCTATTTCCCGTAGGGTTGTTGGGGGAACAAATGAAAATGACCTTACTATCAACATCGATAGTACTTAAAATTGCCTTGGTATCCAGTTGGAAATCCTTGGTCAACAACACCTCCCTATTCTCTATGGCATTGATGCCCGACAGAACTTTGTACATACCATATGTAGGAGGCATTGAAATAATATTATCGATCCTCGGTTCACAAAAAGCCCTGAATATCAGATCCAATACCTCATCGCTGCCATTTCCTAAAAGGATATTGTTGACGTTGACTCCTTTTTGTTCCGCCAGTACGGTCTTGAGGTTACGCTGTTGGGGGTCGGGATATCTATTTACACCATTCTCGAACGGATTCTCATTGGCATCCAGGAAAATCATTTCCATACCATCAGAGATATATTCATCCCTTGCCGATGAATAAGGCTGTAAACCTTTTATGCTCTCCCGAACCATATTATCCAAGTTGAACCCTGACATTTTTATATTCTTTCCATTGGGTTCCTTTAGGCTTTCCAACCGAAGCGTTACCGCATTCTTATGGGCATATAGACCTTCCGCCCCTGCCATTATCTCTATGGTCTTACCAATCCCCATAATACCTTCCCTTGATATTTTCTGAAAGGTCATACTTTTCATAAAGCTATCCAAGTTCACACCACTATACTGTTTGGCATAACCGTTCGTGGGTAGGGTATGGTTCGTTCCAGATGCGTAATCGCCTGCGCTTTCCGGGGTATAGTTGCCAATAAACACAGAACCTGCATTTTTAATGTTATCGATGAAGTATCCCTCATTTACCGCACAGATGATAAAATGCTCAGGGCCATATTCATTGATAAGGTCATTGGCGGTAGTATCATCCCCAACATAAATCAATTTACTATTGGCGATAGCTTTTTCGGAGATTTCCTTTCGTGGCAATTCCCGAAGTTGTTTCCCGACCTCTCTTTCAACGGCCGTTATCATATCTTTCGAGGTCGAAACCAAAATCACCTGACTATCAACTCCATGTTCGGCTTGACTTAACAAATCGGAGGCTACAAAAGCAGGGTTTGCCGAGTCATCGGCCAGCACCAAAAGTTCACTGGGGCCAGCAGGCATATCAATAGAAATACCATATTTGGTGGCAATTTGTTTGGCAACGGTAACATACTGGTTTCCTGGCCCAAAGATCTTATAGACCTGGGGAATGCTTTCTGTCCCGAAAGTCATCGAAGCGATTGCCTGAATGCCGCCTACCTTGAAGATTTTGGAAACCCCACATAAGTTGGCCGTGAACAAAATGGCTGGGTGTATCCTTCCCTCCTTGTTCGGAGGGGAACACAACACCAATTCCCCACAACCTGCAATTGTAGCGGGTATGGCAAGCATTAAAATAGTCGAAAACAAAGGTGCTGTACCACCGGGAATGTACAGTCCTACTTTTTGAATGGGTCTTTTTTCCTGCCAGCATTGAACCCCTTTTGTGGTTTCTACCGATACCCTATCCGTTTTTTGGGCCTTATGGAATGTTTCAATGTTGTTCTTGGCCAACTGGATGGCTTCCTTTAGATCTTGGGAAACCAATGTCATAGCCTCCCCAATTTCCTGTTCGGAAACCATCAAGTCATTTATAATGACCCCATCGAACTTTTCCGTATATTTTTTTAGGCTGATATCCCCATTGCCCTTTACCTCCCTGAAAACAGCCTCAACGGTCTGTTCAATATCGGTTACGGTCTGTGTAGGGCGCCTCAGGATATCGTTCCATTCCGATCTCTTGGGATTGTAAATCTTTTCCATGCTGGAGTTCCTCAATTTTTTTATCATATAGTGCCCTAACGGCTCACTAAATCTTTTCCCTTTTTCAATGAATTCCCTTGTGGGGGGATCTTATGGATAAGGCTTTGAAAACCTACCTTAACTTGGTTTATGGACCAAGGGATGTAATCAACCCTGATTTCAAGTCTGTATCCCATAACAAAATCAAAGTACCATTTTTTCAATGGGGCAGACCAAAATACCTTCAGCACCTGCTTGTTTCAACTCATCGATCACTTCCCAGAACTTATCTTTATTGATTACGGTATGTACCGAACTCCAGCCTTCTTCCGCCAAGGGCAAAACTGTTGGACTTCGCATTCCCGGCAACAATTTTATTATATCATCCAATTTGTTGTTAGGGGCGTTCAACAAAACGTATTTAGATTGTCTGGCCTGTAAGACCGACTTGATCCTAAATTGCAACTTTGCCAAAATACCCTTTCGCTCTTTGGTTATTTTACGTGAGACAGCCAGAACAGCCTCACTCTTCAACATTACCTCAACTTCTTTCAAGTTGTTCTTGAAAAGTGTACTACCACTTGAAACGATATCGCAAATTCCGTCTGCAAGACCTATATTCGGGGCTATTTCAACAGACCCATTGATGATATGAAGGTTCGCGTTGACCCCTTTTTCCTTCAGATAAGCGGTAACCGTATTAGGATAAGAGGTTGCGATACGTTTCCCCTCAAAATCCTGTATCGAATTGTATTGTACCGATTTAGGTACTGCCAAGGAAACCCTGCACTTGGAGAACCCCAATCTTTCAGCGATGTCGATACCATGCCCTTTTTCGATCAATACATTCTCACCGATTATGGCTATATCCACAACCCCATCACACAGGTATTGGGGTATGTCGCCATTACGTAAGTAAAACACCTCCATGGGAAAGTTCCTTGAGGAGGCCTTTAATTGGTCCTTTCCATTGTCTATGGAGATCCCACAATTTTTCAGTATTTCAAGGGAGTCCTCATTCAAACGGCCTGATTTCTGGATTGCAATTCTAAGTTTTGTCATTTTTTTCCTTTGTTAGGTACAAACAATCAAAAGAGACCTAAAAAACAAAGCCCGTTTGATTGCTCAAACGGGCTTTAAATATTTTGTAATACTACAATACATCGTTACCTCGCTTGAGAGCAAGAGAAAAAGTGATGATATGTATTTTGGTTCTTCATTATAGACGTAAATGTATAATTTATTTTCAATTCACAAAACATTTGTTCAAAATTGCACAATTATTTTTTTGAAACGTACATTATACAACAGTCTAGTTATTTCCCAAGATCAAAGGTAGTCCCGATTCACCACTCCCTACGACCACTACTTTGGCGTTGGGCGATTTTGAAAGTTCCAAGGTAGCATCGATACCTTTGTCCTGAAGGATCTTGTCCGTCAATGAGGCACTAAGGATACGGTTCGCATCGGCCTTACCTTGGGCCTGGATCCTCACCTTCTCCGCTTCTTTTGTCGCGGTTACCAATCTAAACTCATATTCCAATGATTCTTGCTCCTGTTTTAACTTACGCTCAATAGCCTCTTTGATAGTCGGCGGTAAGGTCACATCCCTTACCAACACCTCGTTTAATTGTATGTACTGGCCATCGACTATTTTTTCTGTTTCCTCATATATTTCCCGCTGAATGGCATCTCGTTTGCTCGAATATAATTGTTCTGGGGTATAACGGCCCACAACACTCCGAGCTGCTGAACGGATGGTCGGCAATAGTACCCGTTGAATATATTCGGTTCCTTTTTCTTGGTGTAGTTTTCCCAAGAATTCAACTTTTGGTTGAAACCAAACAGATGATTCCAATTTGATCTCCAGACCGTTGGATGATAATACTTGCATTTTTTCAAGTACCTCTTGTTGCCTGACCTCGTAAACAAATACCTTGTTCCAAGGGGCCACAATATGGAACCCCTCACCCAAGGGTGGTTCATCGGTTACCACACCACCCCCAAAAGTCTTATAGAGTACACCTGCCTCGCCCGAGCCAATTGTAACTGCTGATTTTGATATCAATATAACCAAGAGTATGATTATAAATATTGCTGGCAATAGTATTTTCGGTAATTTATCCATGTTATCAGTATTATTTTAAGTTAATCCGTTATATTTTCTAATGAACCATTCGACAGCCAAGGCTACGATTATTATTCCCAATAAAAATCGGAAACCGATCAAAGATACGACATTTTCATCGGCTTTCCGGATGGGCTTGAGTTGGTCGTTGGCCAATAAGCCTTCTATAAGTTTTTTGGTTTCCCCAGGGAAAAACAACCTGCCCCCCGTATCCTTCGCCAGTCTTTCCAGTTTCTTGTAATTACTGGATGTAAATTGCTGCTCCACATCGAAATCCAGAATATTGAAACTTCCCGATTTAGTCAAATTCCCATCTTTCACCTTAACGGAAAAAGTATATTCCCCTGATGGCATATTGCTTAAATCGGCCTCATAGTACCTCCCTTTCAACAACATGGGAAAATCCTGCGTAACATCATCTTTCCGATTCTTCAGGTGCAAGGTAATCCGTGCATCAGGATCAAAGGTAAATGATTCATCAAAGTAACCAGCTGTTATCTTGACATCGTTACTTCGGTCATAAAAAGACCTATAGTCAAGAACCAATCGGTCTTTTGGCCCATTAACCGAAAGGTACAGTACTATTTTACCGATCAGTTCGTCGAAATAATCAAAATTTTCCTGTTCCCGATAATTTTGTCCCCTCCATTTCCAAAGGTTTTCACCAAATAGGACTGCCTCCCTCCTTTGGTTGTCATCCAAGACAACCAATAAAGGCTCGCCTATATCACTTCCCTTTATCTTTTGGCCCAATATCCCTTCGTTCTCCTTAAGGATGGCTGTTTCCCCCAGATTGGTTTCCAGGGGAGGGTAATTATCAAAATCCATGTCAGGTATACTGAATCTGCTAAAGCCTTTGTTCACCAACGGACTCACTTCCTCTGCTTGGTTATAACTGTTTTTTGAAAATGAACCCTGTACTTTATTAAGGAAATCCCAATCGGTCTTTGGCCCTGTAATCGTGAAGGTCGCAATATCGGATTTTGCAATAAAGCCATATACCTTACTAAATGAGGATGTTGGCTGGTAAAGGACAATTAAATCAACATCCTTTAATTTCCCTATACCGGCCACTGGTTTTAGTATGTTTACCGAGTACTGTTCGTTACTTTCCAAAGCTTTTGCCAAAGCCCCGATATCTGGATGCAAGAGTTCGGAAACAATCGCGATATCGGTCTTCTCGTCAATAACCTCAATCGCAACGTTCTTGTTGTTATTGGTAGTATTCCTTTCATTGCCCAGAGGGTCAAGACTTATTCTTAATGTCTTTAAGCCTACGGAAGAGGCATTCAGAAGTACCGTTATCGATGCCGAATTATTATTCTTGGATAATTGTAACTTTTGGGAGTGTACGGCTTCCCCATTCATCGTTATCCTTAACTTGGGGGAAATATTGCCATCCCCGTCATACGATACGAAAACCTCTATAGGGAACTTATTCCCAAGAAAAGCATATTTGTTGCTATTGACCTGTGCTATCCTTAAATCATCGTACCTCGTGGTGTCTCCCACCACCAACGGAAATATTATCGATTCCTGCTGGTTGCCGTAATACCCATAATCATCACCCAACGAATTGTTGCCATCACTTATGAGTACTATGGCATTTTGTCGGGAATGATCAAAAATAGTGTTCAAGGTTTTTATTGCCTTGGCAATATCCGTAGCGTTTCCATTAAGATCCAAGCTATCCAAAACACTTAGCTCCCTATCGAATTTGTATCGTTGGATATTGAATTTATCCTTTAAATCCACCGACCCATTAAAATTTTCCAGAATTGTGTTTATCTGATCCCGGCCTATACTATCCTTCATTGAGGATGAATTATCGACCAGTACGATCAAATTGGATTTCTCCAAAAAAAACCTTTTTTTAATGAATTTTGGACCTACCAATAACAAAAAGGTGCAGAATACAGCCAAATAACGCAAAAAGGCCAACAGCACCCGTAGCCTTCCTTTTATCTTGGGTCTGTAGTAATATTGGAAGACAACAACCAACAAGGCGGCTATTGCAGCCAATATAATCGCAAGTGCCGTTGTTGTCTGCATCTTTTTTAAGCTATAAGCTAGTTCGGGCCTATATTGTGTCTATGGCCGATAATCAACTCGTTGACTACATTTACCATTAGGTTAACATTCCCCCATTGACATGCAAGACCTCCCCGGTAATATAGGATGATAGGTCAGAGGCAAGGAACAGGCATGCGTTTGCGATATCCTCAGGAGTCCCTCCCCTTTTCAAAGGAATCTCATCGCGCCATGATTGAACCACTTTTTCATCAAGTTTATCGGTCATTTCGGTTTCGATGAACCCAGGGGCAATCGCATTGCAACGGATATTCCTAGAACCCAGTTCCAAAGCCACTGATTTTGTGAAGCCGATCATACCGGCCTTGGAGGCTGCATAATTTGATTGTCCTGCATTTCCTTTAACACCAACAACACTGCTCATATTTATAATAGAGCCCTTTCTTTGTTTCAGGAAAGTACGTTGTACTGCCTTTGTCATATTGAATACCGACTTTAAGTTGATTTTGATCACTTGGTCAAAATCATCCTCGGCCATTCGCATTAGAAGATTATCTTTGGTGATACCTGCATTGTTAATCAGGACATCAATACCCCCAAAATCTTCCAATACCTGTGAGACAAGTTCTTCCGCAGCCTTGAAACTTGCGGCATTGCTCTTGTACGACTTGGCTTTTACCCCTTTGGCCTTCAGTTCCTTCTCCAATTCCAATGCAGGGCCCTCACTTGAGCTATATGTAAAGGCCAAATTGGCTCCTTGGTCAGCAAACACTTGGGCGATGCCCTTACCAATTCCTCTACTAGCCCCTGTGATTATTACGTTTTTTCCTTCTAACAGTTTCATTTATTAATTCTTTATGCTGTTGGTTATCAAATATAAACTATGTTTATCCAAAGTTAAAAAAATCCCGATAATCCTGAGAAACCATCAGAATAATCGGGAAAGTATGGGATTTTACTATAAAAGAGACCCTAACAAAGGGAATCTATCCCATAACCTCTTTTACCTTAATGCCTATTTCTGCAGGGGAATCAACCACATTTATCCCACATTCCCTCATAATGGCCTTTTTGGCTTGGGCCGTATCATCACTTCCTCCGACAATGGCACCTGCATGTCCCATTGTTCTACCTGCGGGGGCAGTTTCACCAGCGATGAAACCCACTATGGGCTTTTTACTTCCACTTTCCTTATACCATTTAGCGGCATCGGCTTCCAATTGCCCTCCTATCTCACCTATCATTACCACACACTCGGTTTCAGGATCATTGATCAATAACTCAACAGCTTCCTTCGTAGTTGTTCCGATAATCGGGTCTCCGCCAATACCTATGGCGGTAGTGATTCCCAACCCTTGGCGAACAACTTGATCGGCTGCCTCATAAGTCAACGTACCTGATTTGGACACAACACCAACATTGCCTTTCTTGAAGACAAAACCAGGCATAATACCTACCTTGGCTTCTCCCGGGGTGATGACCCCTGGGCAGTTGGGCCCTACCAATCGGCAGTCTTTGTCCTTGATGTAATCAGCTACTTTCACCATATCGGCAACGGGAATACCCTCTGTAATGGTGATTATTACCTTGATACCTGCATTGGCGGCCTCCATAATGGCATCCGCGGCAAAGGCTGGTGGCACAAAGATAATGGTCGTGTCGGCCCCTACCTTTTCAACTGCTTCTTCCACAGTATTGAATACAGGTCGTTCTAAATGTTCCTGTCCTCCTTTTCCCGGGGTAACACCACCAACGACGTTGGTACCATAAGCTATCATTTGTTTTGCGTGGAAAGTTCCTTCGCTACCGGTAAATCCTTGAACAATTATCTTGGAATTCTTATTGACTAGAACGCTCATAAAGGTTTTATTTTTTATTCACAAAAATATGCCATAACTCATTATTTCAAAAGCCACGAACAGGTTATTCTTTTAATTTTTCCATAATTTCGGGGATTTTCTTCACATAAGCCAATTGTTTTAATTTTTCCCTGGATTCCTCAATTGGGGTGCCAAAATAACTTTTGCCCCCAGGAACCGATTTTGTCACCCCTGTTTGTCCCATGATCACGGCCTTGGAACCAATGGTTATCCCACTATTGGTCCCTACTTGACCCCATATGGTAACTTCATCCCCGATAACCACACAGCCCGCTATTCCCGTTTGTGATGCGATCAGACATAGTTCCCCAATAACGGTATCATGGCCAACGTGTACCTGATTATCCAATTTAGTACCTCGTTTTATCGTGGTATCACCGGTTACCCCCCTGTCAATGGTACAAAGGGCCCCCAGCTCGACATAATCCTCAAGGATCACACGCCCACATGAAATCAGTTTATCAAATCCTTCTGGTCTTTTTTGGTAATAAAAAGCATCGGCCCCCAATACAGTACCTGAATGGATTGTTACACCATTCCCTATTACACAATTATCATAAATACAAACGTTGGAGTGTATGAGGCAATCTTTCCCAATGGTCACATTATTACCGATAAAAACATTGGGTTGAACGATTGTTCCTTTTCCGATTTTAGCCGAATCCGATATCGATCGGGTACTTTGTTGAAAAGGCCTAAAGAATTTCGACAACTTGTTGAAGTCCCTAAAAGGATTATCGGAAATCAATAAAGCCTTTCCTTCAGGGCATTCCACATCTTTTTTATTGATCAAGATAACAGAAGCCTTTGAATTTAGGGCCTTATCGTAATACTTCGGATGGTCTACAAAGACTATCTCCCCATTCTCCACTACATGAATCTCATTCATTCCCAGAACCTCAAAATCCGGTGAACCTACATAAGAACAATCTATTATGGTCGCTAGCTGTTCCAAGGTGTGTGGGTTGGGAAATCTCATGGTGTAAAGTGATTTTGTTTTTTGTTTTGGCAACTACTCTTTTACCCTTTCCATATAATTGCCCTTTTCGGTATCAATCTTGATTTTATCCCCTTCATTGATAAAAAGGGGAACGTTGACCCTTGCGCCAGTTTCCATAGTTGCTGGCTTTGTCGCATTTGTCGCTGTATTTCCTTTGACACCAGGCTCTGTATGGGTTACCTCTAGAATAACACTGGCAGGCATATCCACTGATAAAGGCATGCTGTCCTCTGTATTGAATAAAATAGTCACAACTTCGCCTTCCTTTAATAAGCCGGGAGCATCCAATGAACTTTTTTGGAGCGTTATCTGATTGTAATCGTCGGTATTCATAAAATGGAAGGTGTCCCCTTCCGCATATAAATATTGGTATGACCTTGTCTCAACACGAACGTCATCTATTTTATGCCCTGCGGAAAAGGTGTTGTCGACCACTTTACCACTTGTTACACTTTTAAGTTTTGTTCGTACAAAAGCGGGGCCCTTACCCGGCTTTACATGTAAGAATTCAATAATCTTATAAATGTCATGGTTATACTTGATACACAGTCCTTTTCTAATATCTGATGTTGATGCCATATTTAAATTTAATTAGTACTAAAATAACCTTTCATGATACCTCGTTGCGAATCCCTGATAAATTGAAGGATTTCGTCCCGTTCGGGAGTCGCTTCCATTTCAGCCTCGATAATCTGGGCCGCTTGGGTATTATTGTAATTTTTTTGGTAAAGAATACGATATATATTCTGTATCTCATGTATTTTATCCGAGGTGAAGCCCCTTCTTCGAAGTCCGACAGAATTAATCCCTACGTAAGACAAGGGTTCACGTGCGGCTTTGACATAAGGTGGAACATCTTTACGGACCAACGACCCTCCCGTTACGAAAGCATGGCCCCCGATAGAAACAAATTGATGCACGGCCACTAGACCAGCCAAGATAACATTATCACCTATCGTTACGTGTCCTGCCAATGTGGAATTATTGGAAAAAATACAGTTGTCCCCTACCAGACAATCGTGGGCAATATGGCAATACGCCATAATCAAACAGTTTTTTCCTATGACCGTTTTCATTCTATCCGATGTACCTTTATGAATGGTCGCACATTCCCGTATGGTAGTATCATTCCCAATGGCCACAATGGTCTCTTCCCCCTCATATTTTAAATCTTGGGGGGAAGCGGAGATCACCGCACCAGGGAAGATGTTACAATTTTTCCCGATACGGGCACCTTCCATTATGGTAACATTTGAGCCTATCCATGTGCCATCACCAATGACTACATTGTTATGTATAGTGGTAAAAGGTTCCACAACAACATTTTTTGCAATTTTGGCACCTGGATGAATATAGGCAAGCGGTTGGTTCATATATTATTCTTTTTTATGATTTGGGCCATCATTTCGGCCTCACACACCAACTTATCATTGGCATAGGCATATGCTTGCATATGGCATATTCCCCGACGTATGGGTGAAATTAAGCTACAGTTGAATATAAGGGTATCCCCCGGAAGTACTTTCTGTTTGAATTTGACATTGTCTATTTTCATAAACAATGTAAGATAATTCTCAGGATCGGGAACCGTGCTTAACACCAGGATTCCACCTGTCTGGGCCATTGCCTCCACTTGTAAGACACCGGGCATAACGGGCGCACCTGGAAAATGCCCTACAAAAAAGGGTTCGTTCATGGTGACATTCTTCATCCCAACCACATGTTGGTCCGAAAGTTCCAATATCCTATCTATCAATAAAAATGGGGGTCTATGGGGAAGCATGGCCATAATCTGATGTATATCCATCAAAGGTGGCTTGCTCAAATCATATTTAGGGATATTGTTTCGCCTTTCCATTTTTATGATCTTGGACATTTTTTTTGCGAATTGGGTGTTCACAAAATGACCAGGCTTATTCGCGATTACCTTACCCCTGATCCGTATACCGGCCAAGGCCAGGTCCCCAATAATATCGAGTAATTTGTGCCTGGCGGCTTCATTGGGCTGGTGCAATGTCAGGTTATCAAGAATACCATTGGGTTTTACCGAAAGTTTCTTTTTATTGAAAGCCTTTTCGAGTTTCCGCATGGTTTGTGACGAAATCTTCTTATCCACATAAACAATGGCATTGTTAAGGTCCCCCCCCTTGATCAGTCCATTTTCGAGAAGTGTCTCCAATTCGTGGAGGAAACTGAAAGTCCGCGCATCGGCTATTTCCTTTTTGAAATCGGATAACTTATGCAAAGTAGCATTCTGTGTCCCCAAGATCTTAGTGCCAAAATCTACCATTGAGGTAATCTGATACGTATCGGATGGTATTATTGTTATTTCGCTTCCTGTGGCATCATCCTTATAGGATATCACATCCTTGACGATATACTCTTCACGGTCTGCTTCCTGTTCAACAATACCTGCATTCTCCAATGCCTCGACAAAGAACTTGGAGGAACCATCCATGATAGGGGGTTCCGGTGAGTCAAGCTCAATGATCACATTATCGATTTCCAAGCCGACCAAAGCAGCCAACACGTGTTCTGACGTATGTATCTTAACCCCATGTTTCTCGAGGTTGGTACCTCTTTGGGTATTGACCACATAGTTGGCATCAGCCTCTATTATAGGCTCCCCTTCCAAGTCTACACGTTTAAACGCATAACCTTTGTTCTCTGGGGCAGGGGTGAATTTCAAAGTGACATTTTCCCCTGTATGCAGTCCTACACCCTTCAGTATAGCCTCTCTTGCGATTGTTCTTTGTTTATCCGTTGTTTTGATCACTGTCAATCTTTTTTTCCTGTTCTTCAATTTTCCTCATAATCTTAGGTAGGTTCTTAAAAAGGACATACGACTTATTAAAATCCCCATAGGTCAATGCAGGGGATCCCTGTAATACTTCATTGTCCTTTACATTTCGGCCTATACCCGATTGGGCCTGTATTTTTACATTATTACCGATAGTTATATGGCCAACAATACCCACTTGGCCACCGATCATGCAATTTCCACCAATCTTGGCCGATCCGGCAATACCTGTTTGTGCCGCAATAACAGTGTTTTTACCGATTTCCACATTATGGGCGATTTGGATCTGATTATCCAACTTCACCCCTTTCCTTATTAATGTAGAACCTAGGGTAGCCCTGTCAATGGTGGTACCTGCCCCAACATCCACATTGTCTTCCAAAACAACATTTCCGGTTTGGGGTATACTAATGAATTCACCGTTTTTGTTCGGGGAATATCCAAAACCATCCGCACCTATGATAGCACCGCTATGGATCGTGCAATTTTTACCTATTATGGTTTCAGAATATATCTTGGCACCTGCGAATATGGTGACATTATCACCGATCTTTACATTATCACCTATAAATACGTTTGGATAGACCTTAACATTGTTTCCGATTTCAACCATGCTTCCAACATATGCAAATGCCCCCAGATAAAAGTTATCACCGTAAACGGCATCATCGGCTTTAAAGACCGGGGACTCTATCCCGACTTTATTGTTCTTGACCTCATTGTAGTATTGTAATAGTCTTGAAAAGGATTCGTAGGCATCATCCACCCTTATCAGTGTGGTCTCAATATGCTGTTCTGGAACAAAATCCTTATTTACAATGGTCACCGAAGCCTTTGTAGTGTATATGTAAGAGGTGTACTTGGGATTGGCCAAAAATGTCAACGAACCTACTTCGCCCTCCTCTATCTTGGCGAGTTTATGTACCGAAATTTCAGGGTTACCTTCAACTTCCCCTTCTAGAATGTCCGCAATTTGACCTGCTGTAAATACCATGGGGACAAAAGTAAGAAAAATAGTTAAACCGTTTCTTTGGGATAACAGATATAAAATTTAGTCACCTTCCTTGAAAGCGTTTTTAAGTTCAGATGGTCAGAGGCCTTGGCGACATCTTTAAGCCTCCCATCCTTTGTTAGAACATTAATATTCTGTCTATCAACATTATAAGCCCTGTTCGATATCTCTCCCGTAAAAACAAAATATGCCGTTTCCTCATCGGAAAGTCCCCAAAGTTCCTTGATATTGGAAAAATGTGCATTTACTTTTTTAGGGGCGATCGACTTATTCTTGAGTTTTATGGTCAATAATTTCCTATTGATGATCATCCCACACAATTTAGAGAGCACAAAATCTCCATGATGCTGCCATTGTTTGAGTGCCGATAAGATGTCTATATCATCCAAACGGGAAAATCTATCCAAGTTGGTGGCATTAAAGTTGTCCATGTCTATTTTATGCTCCATAAAATATAACAGTGCCCCACTACAATCGAGATGTTTACCCTTTGCCAAAAGTTCCTTGGCCCTTTTTAAGACACGGATCAATAGTTGCTCTGCCACCAAGCCCGTCTTATGTAAATATACTTGCCAATACATAAAACGCCTTGCCATTAGGAATTTCTCTACCGAATATATGCCTTTTTCCTCTACAACCAGTTTGTTGTCTACCACATTGAGCATACTGATCAATCGTTCGGCATTGATGCTCCCTTCGGCCACTCCCGTATAAAAACTATCCCTTTTCAAATAATCCATCCGATCCATATCGAGTTGGCTGGACATTAATTGGTTAAAGAAGCTTCTTGGATATATACCTTGGAAGATCTCGATCGCAAGCGTTAAACTTCCGTTAAACTTCTTATTGAGTTCCCTCATAAAAAGCAAGGAAATATGTTCATGGGAAATATCCTCTACAATGCTATGCTCCATAGCATGGGAAAAAGGGCCATGCCCTATATCGTGCAACAATATGGCCACGAGCAGCCCTTCCTCTTCTTCTTTGGATATCCCAACACCTTTAAAACGAAGCACTTGAATGGCATACTGCATTAAATGCATACAGCCCAAGGCATGATGGAAGCGGGTATGGTGTGCCCCAGGATACACCAGATAGGACAGTCCCATTTGGGATATTCTCCGCAACCTTTGAAAATAAGGCTCCTCTATAAGGTTAAAAATAAGAGTACTTGGAATTCTAATAAATCCGTAAATTGGGTCATTGAATATTTTAAGCTTGTTTGAATTTGTCAAAATGGCTTTTTTAATAATGGCCAAAGTTATACAATTGAAACGATAACCCCTACATGAAACCGGGAGGCTTATTGCTTATCACGGAATCGATATTCGGGAAAGGCAATTGTTTTTCAGGTCTCGTTTAATATGGTCTGCATACTATGAGCAAGATAACAATCCTATGGGTCGATGATGAAATCGATTTTTTAAAACCCCACATACTATTCCTGGAAAGCAGAAAATACAGGGTCATTACCTGTAAAAGTGGGCAGGAAGCTTTGGAGGAACTACAAAACACCCCAGTGGATATAGTTTTTCTGGATGAGAATATGCCAGGTCTTTCCGGATTGGAAACCTTGAACGAGGTCAAATTGATAGATGCGGCGATTCCAGTGGTCATGATCACTAAAAGTGAGGAAGAACTGATTATGGAGGAAGCCATTGGCTCCAAGATAGCCGATTACCTGATCAAACCTGTGAATCCAAACCAGATATTGTTGTCCTTGAAGAAAAACCTGGATCATTCACGTTTAATCTCGGAACGGACGACAGCGGATTACCAGCAGGAATTCCGGAAAATCGCAATGGACCTATCAATGGTCAATTCCTACAGGGAATGGGTCGACCTATATAAGAGGCTGATCTATTGGGAACTCCGACTCGAAAACATCGAGGATAGTAGCATGATCGAAATATTGAAATCGCAAAAGACCGAAGCGAACAATCAATTCGGGAAATTCGTTGAGAAGAATTATGAGGGTTGGCTCAATAATGATAACGGCCCCATTATGTCCCATGAGCTGTTCAGGGAATGGGTCAAACCAGAAATCATCGACTCCCCAACTTTATTGATCGTTATTGACAATCTGAGATACGACCAATGGCTGGCATTTGAATCCACGGTCAGTCCGTTCTACAAGAAAACCAAGGAAAAATCTTATTCCAGCATCCTGCCTACGGCCACACAATATGCACGAAATGCCATTTTCTCGGGTCTTACACCCCTTGAAATGGAAAGGGAATACCCTGATTGGTGGAAAAACGATACGGAAGAAGGGGGCAAGAACCTTTTTGAGGATAAGTTTTTGAATGAGCAATTGAAACGGTTGGAGTTGCCCCTTAAATGGGAATACCATAAAATAAGCAGTCTTAAACAGGGCAAACAGTTGTCCCAGAATCTCAAATCACAAAAAGACAATGACTTAACGGTCATCGTTTATAATTTTGTGGATATGCTTTCCCATTCAAAGACCGAAATGGAAGTGATCAAGGAACTGGCATCAAACGATAAGGCCTATCGTTCATTGACGCTGAGCTGGTTCAAGAACTCACCCTTATTGGAGATCATTCAACAAGCCCGACAAATGGGACTTAAGTTGATCATCACAACCGACCATGGCACAATCAATGTAAAACAGCCATCAAAAGTGATCGGAGACAAGGAGACCAGCCTAAACCTAAGGTATAAAACAGGACGTAGTTTAAGCTATGAGGAAAAAGATGTCCTGGAGGCAAAAAACCCTACAAAGATCCATTTACCGAGTATCAATGTGAGCAGTTCGTTCATTTTTGCGAAAAACGACTTGTTCTTTGCCTATCCCAACAATTACAACCATTACGTCAGTTATTACCGGAACACCTACCAGCATGGTGGGGTTTCCTTGGAGGAAATGATCATCCCTTTTGTGGTGTTGGAGCCTAGATAAGTATTTTACCAATTTTACCAAGAGATAAAGGCAAAAAACAAGTTCTATCTATTAGGACGCGAATCCATATATACGAAGTAATGCTAGTGAAAGTACGACCATAACAGCCATTTCTTATGTTGCGGATATTTTTTCCAAAAAGAGATCGTACTGATATATCCTTACTTTAGCAAAAAATCAATTTTTGGACAAAATGCAGAAAATAACCTATACCGAAAACAAGATCAATGACGTGGCACGGCAAATAATCGAAAACGCCCCCCATAAACTATTGTGTTTTCATGGACAAATGGGGGCAGGAAAAACTACCTTGATAAGGGCCATCATGAAAAACCTAGGGGTTTTGGGCGAGGCCAATAGCCCTACCTTCGGAATTGTCAATGAATATCATGATGAAAATGGGGAACCCATTGCCTACCATTTTGACTTTTACCGATTGAACGATGAAAATGAAGCCTTTGATCTAGGTATAGAGGACTATCTTAATTCGGATATCTGGGTTTTTATGGAATGGGCTGAAAAGGTATCATCGATTCTACCGGAAGATACTGTTGAAATCACGATCGAGGTAGTCGACAAGTCCACTCGAACACTTATACTCCCCCAATAAACGGGAGGCCAGCCCAACGAACCTATGTTGGACTTTATTGTATGTTTTTCGATGACCTGCATCTTATTCGACAAGATGACAGATTTTCATGTTGAAATGTAAGTTTTTTTCGATAAAATACATTTTATTTCGTCTTTTTTTCCTACATTGCAGGTGTTATTGTTCAATTTTTAACCAAAAACCTATTAGAATGAAAATGAAAAGATTGTTTTTTGCCCTTATGGCCTGCGTAACATTAATGGCTGTTTCCTGTGAACCAAACTCAACTACAGACGAAGACCAACTGTACGAACAAGGAATTGACAAAAAAGATATTCCACATGATAGATTAAGATAGTAATCTAGGAATTAAAAATATTTAACAAAAAAGGGGCAATTTTATTGCCCCTTTTTTGTTATTTAAAACGAAGCATTTAAATTACCCCGAATCTAAATGAGCACTCCTGAAGCAAAAAAGAGAATAAGAAAAAAGTTCTTCGTGGAATCAATTGTTATATTTCTAATTGTTCTAACACCTCTTTTTCTAAAGGTATACGCCTATTTTCCAGGTTCTGGGGCTGAAATGACAAATGACAGTATTTCTTTTCTAGGGTTTTCAATCGGAAAGAATGGTTTTGATAGTATCTCTACGAATATCTGGTTTTATACCCAAAAGGCAGTTCCGCTTGCCCTATTCATTATTTGGTTCTTCACTTCAAAAAACTGGTGGTACCACATACTATTAATCCCGATTGCCACATATGCGTTCCAATTATTTGAATTGGCCTATTCCGAAGATGACTATGTTGATGTGGAAAGCATCTGGTGGTTATTACCGATCTGTATGGTAATCGTACCTATGGTATATTTGATTCGTATAAAATTATATGACAAATATGTACATGGCATTGATCTAGAAGCCATGGAGGCAGAACTTAAGTCCATAAAATCCAAGGAAATAGAAAAATCCATTCCCATAAAAGAAGAAGGGGAAAAAGGAGATGATAATGAACTTTCAATCGGGTATCGATTTTTTTCGGATTATATAAATACCAAACTTTCCACGGACAATATCGAAAAACAGTTCAGACGGTTTCAAAACTATCTAAAGGGGTGGCTCCATCTTAAATTTTAGCGTCTACCTTGCCCAGTAGCAGTCGTGCTTCGACCCTGCCCCTGCCAGTAGGCAGGTGCACTCAGCATGACAGACACGCCCAACCACTACGAATACACTCGGCAACCGTAACAAAGTGGCTTCTTGTTTTACAAGGCAACCATTGTTCGCTACGTTTGCATTTCATTAAAATATCGTAAATTTACTTTTGTCATTATTTTTTCGCGATTCGAAGTAGATTATATGAAGCAACCATCCTCACCATTTAGCAAATCACAATTACTGCCACAAGAAGAGACTCTTGAGGTGCTAAAACAAAAAGGCGAGCTTTTTATCGGCATACCCAAAGAGAACCAATACCAAGAAAAACGTATTTGCTTGATTCCAGATGCCGTTAACGCCATAACCGCACATGGGCATCGGGTGATCATTGAATCAGGTGCAGGTGAAAGTGCCCATTTTTCCGATATTGAATATGCCAACGCCGGAGCAGAAGTAACCAATGACATAAAAAAGGTTTTTGGTTGCCCCATTATTTTAAAGGTAGAACCCCCTACCCTTTCGGAAATTGAATTGATGAATCCACAGGCTACGATAATCTCGGCCCTTCAGATCAAGACACAACAGAAAGCGTATTTTGAACAAATGGCAAAAAAACGCTTAACGGCGATTGCATTCGAGTTTATCAAGGATGGGGATGGCAAGTATCCCGCTGTCCGTTCCTTAAGTGAGATTGCCGGGATTTCCTCTGTACTGATCGCTTCCGAGCTCATGGCGGCGACCAACAAAGGCAACGGTCTTATGTTCGGTAATATCAGTGGGGTCCCTCCGGTGGAAGTGGTCATTATCGGCGCGGGTACAGTAGGTGAATTTGCAGCACGATCAGCAATAGGGCTTGGTGCCAATGTGAAGATCTTCGATAATTCCATAACGAAACTGAGAAAAATCCAGACCAACCTTAGGCAAACGGTCTATACATCCACCATTCAACCGAAAAACCTACTCAAATCGTTAAAAAGATGCGATGTCGCCATAGGAGCCGTACGCGGCAAGGAACGCTCCCCTGTAATTGTTTCCAATACGATGGTGGAACATATGAAGAAAGGTGCTGTTATCATTGATGTGAGTATCGATATGGGAGGATGTTTCGAATCCAGTGAAATTACCGACCACAATAAACCGACCATTGAAAAATATGGTGTTATCCATTATGGTGTTCCCAATATACCATCACGCTATCCCAAAACGGCCTCGATTTCCATCAGTAACATATTCACGCCCTACCTTTTAAAGTTGGGGGAAGATGGCGGATTGGAAAATTCACTTCGCTTTGACAAGGGGTTGCGCAATGGACTCTACATCTACCATGGCATTCTTACCAGCAAGGCCGTGGGTGAATGGTTCGATATGCAATACAGTGATATAAATTTCTTGATATTTTAAAGGCTCCTATATTAAAAAGAGGGACTTTTTTTGAACAAAAGCCTATCTTGCGGTTTTATTGAAAACCATTAGGCACTTACATGGCATTTTTAAAACGTTTGGGATTTTATCTAGTCGGGCTTGCTATCGGACTTGTTTTCCTATCGATCTTCCTTAAGAAGAAATCGGAAGAAACAGGCGTGGAATTTTGTTATTTTCCAAATTGTAGGACATTGAAGGACATTCGTTCCAAACCCCTTTCATATTCCGAGGAAGTACAACGGTTGATAGACCTCCAACAATTGGATTCCCTCACTATTGCCAATTTTCTGAAAAATGGTGAAGTGGACTTTAAGAACAGTGATACGGAATCAACACCATGCCGGACCTACGTGATCGAAGCAGAGATAAAGGACGGGCCTTCCACTATGACTGTCCGTAATTGCTTGGATAGTGCTATCATAGAGAATATAGCATTTTGAGCTTTCCATAAATCAGATTTTCCTTCTTTTCCTCTCTTTTTTCAATAGTTTAAGCTCCCTACTTGTCTGTCCTGCTACAGAGGTATTCTCTTCCGCCCTTCTGATCAAATACGGCATAACGTCACGTACGGGCCCGAAAGGCAGGTATTTGGCAGCATTGTACCCTTGGTCCGCAAGATTGAAAGAGATATGGTCACTCATACCATACAACTGTCCGAACCATATTCTTTTGTCATTCTTGTCCAGCCCTTTTTCTTTCATTAGCTGCATAAGGTAATAGCTGCTTTCCTCATTATGGGTGCCGGCGAATAGTGAAATGCATTCCAAACGATCTAAAGCGTATCGTGTACAGGCATCAAAATTCCCATCTGTGGCCTTTTTGGTCTCGCAAATAGGGGATTTGTACCCTTTTTTATCCGCACGTAACCTTTCCTTTTCCATATAGGCCCCACGAACCGATTTTATTCCGATTTTAAAACCTTCCCTTTGGGCAGTTGCGTACAATCCCTTAAGATAATCCATTCGATCCCACCGATACATTTGTAACGTATTGAACACGATGGCTTTCTCCTTGTTGTATTTTCGCATCATATCCTCTACTAATTGGTCTGCCGCCCCTTGCTTCCAACTTTCCTCTGCATCAATCAACAACGACACATCAAGATCAAATGCTTTTTTACAGGTTTTGTCATAACGGTCTACCACCCTGGCCCATTCAGCCTGCTCTTTATCTGTCAGTTCCTCTCCTTGGGTCACCTTTTTGAACAATGCCGATCTACCATATCCTGTAGGTTTGAAGACGGCAAAGGGAATCCCTTTTTTCTGCTTTACAAAATCCAGTATCTCCAGGGTCTTGCCCAAGGTAAAATCCAACGGATCCTCATCATCTTGCCCCTCCACGGAATAATCCAACACGGAACCCACGCCTTTTTCATACATCCTGTCGACTACCTGCATACAATCGGCCTCACTCACACCACCACAAAAATGGTCGAATACGGTTGCCCTTATCAATTTATCCACGGGAAGGTGTGCCCTTAGGGCAAAATCGGTCATTGCCTTACCAATACGTACAAGGGGGGCATTGGATATCAGTTTGAACAAGAAATAGGCACGCTCTAATTCAGAATCCGATTTTAATACAAATGCCTTCGAAGTATCCTCAAAAATTCGCTTCATTTCATGCTATAATTTAACATATCAAATATAATCACAGATTTTATATTCCTATCATTAAAAATAACGTTTATTTTGTGTTTCGATATTAGATAAATGAAATATGGAATCGATCACTACTTCCTCTTACACTATCCATTTTAATGGGAATGCCTTTTCACACTTAAAGGAGTATCTCGAAAACAATACCTACTCAAAGATCTTCGTGCTTGTTGACGAAAACACTAGAATACATTGCCTACCTGTATTTGAAAAGATAATGGCAGGTTCATTTCCCTTTTACCTGATTGAGATCAAGGCGGGGGAGGCCAATAAAAACATAGGGAGCTGTAGCCATGTTTGGCATGCCTTGTCGGATATGGATGCTGACCGAAAAAGCCTTTTGATCAACCTTGGCGGTGGAGTGGTGACCGATTTGGGCGGCTTTGTTGCCTCTACCTATAAAAGGGGAATAGATTTCATTAACATCCCCACTACCCTTTTGTCCATGGTTGATGCCTCCGTTGGAGGTAAGACCGGTGTAGACCTAGGAGCCTTGAAAAACCAGATCGGCGTGATCAACCAACCAAAAATGGTTTTGATATCCACTCCTTTTTTAGAGACCCTTGAAGATCGACAAATGCAAAGTGGTTTTGCCGAGATGTTGAAACACGGACTGATCCAAGACCCATCTTATTGGGAAGAACTCAAGGCACTAAGGAACCTTAAGGCCATAGGGGAGCATATATACACTTCGGTCTCTATAAAAAACAAAATCGTTCTGGAAGACCCTACGGAGCGGCATCTAAGGAAAATCTTGAATTTCGGACATACTTTAGGCCATGCCGTCGAATCCTATTTTCTTGAAAATGACGATAAGGAAACCCTTTTACATGGTGAGGCCATAGCCGTGGGGATGGTGTTGGAGGCCTATCTATCGAACAAGTTGACAGGATTGCCCGTAGGGGAGCTGAAAGACATCAAGGCCTCTTTTTCGGGGCACTACCAAAAAGTTGATTTTACAGCCAGTGATATAACCGCTATTCTTGCCATGCTGAAATTCGACAAGAAAAATTCGCATGGGAATATAAATTTCGTGCTCTTAAAGGCCATTGGAAACCCGGTTATAGATGTGAAAATACCCAACGATTTATATTCAGAGGCTTTTTCTTACTACAAAGATTAGGGGCTTCATATACTAAAATCGTTGATTTACAACTCTTTAATATTTCATTTTGGAATATTGGCTAGTTTGGAGGTAAATAACCGGTTTTTTAGAACAATCAATAAAACTAAACCAACATGACCCATAAACTTATCGATTACAAAAAATTAAACCATCATTTAGCGACCAGACTTATTGAGGCCTATCCCAATGGTTATGGTGATGATGATATCATAACTTTCAAGAACGCACACGGTGAAATCATAGAAACTGTGGAATTAAGGACCGATGATGCCGTTTATTTAGTGAAGATAAGCAAGTGTTTCGCAAATTTCATCTCAAATTTCGAGGAGAATATGGAGAAGGGTCTGGAACCAAAGCAGCAAGATATATTTGAAGACGAAATAGGCGATAACGAATTTGAATTGCATTCAGGGGATGATTTCGATGGGGAACTTTAAACGAGTTCTATGTGGTGTTTCTGATGACCACGGATAATAAAGCCTAATGCCGCCATACTCAAAGGGCGTTCGTCGATTGGCGAATTGCCTTATACTCCCTAATAATATCCTGCTTTGTTCGGGTCGTTGCATTCGAATTGGGCACATACAGATCTTGATCAAAACCTGGCAATGGTGTATGGTCGCCACGCACGAACCTTAAGGCCCTATATCGAAAAATCCGTTCTGTATCCAAAACATGCACCAAGACCCCACTAACGGCCCACTTACCTTTGGCATAGGAATTTTAGTTTCCCATCTGAATACTATTTATAGATCGAGGGAAATCCTTTAGCTGTGAACTAAGGATACCGAACAACCCAACATTGCCCAAAACATCCAAATAGGTTCTATGAAAAGAGCTTGTACCCTGATGATTCCGATTCATCGATCCCCATGGGCCATAAACTAAAAAGTCCCAAAAAACATGGTCTTTGGGACATGGATCATTATATAAGGGAAATATTACATTTCGTTGAAAATGGTATGCATCAAACGTTTTTTATCCTTGATGCTTTCTTCCAACGAGATCATGGTCTCTGTCCTACTGATTCCATCAATATCATCAATCTTGAAAATAATGTTCTTCGCATGGTTCGTATCCTTGGCCCTGATCTTACAGAAAATATTGAATTTTCCTGTCGTAATATGGGCAACGGTCACATTTGGAATCTGCTCTAAGCGCTCCAATACGAACTTGGTCTGATGTGTTTTTTCCAAGAAGACACCTACATAAGCAATAAAGGCATAACCTAATTTTATATAGTCTAAAATCAGTGAGGAACCACGAATGATTCCGGCTTCTTCCATTTTTTTGACACGTACATGAACCGTACCTGCGGATATCAATAATTTCTTGGCTATATCAGTAAATGGAGTCCTGGTATTATCAATCAGCATATCCAGAATCTGATGGTCTATCTCGTCTAGTTTAACTTTTGTCATGATTATTTAATCTTTGATACAAAAATAAGCAATCTAAAAAATTAAGTACAATAAAAGTTATTGTTTTTTAACGAAAATGCAATTAAAGATTGTTTTTTTAAACGTATTTTCAAAATTAGCATTTTAAAAGATTCCAAAAAGGTTGGGATTCCAGTGCCGACAGGTCACTTTCCTGGCTACAATCATATGTTTTGTGCCCAAAACAGTTTTCTAGATTTCCTGACTTTTCGATATAAGGCACAAAAACGATTCGGCCGTTTTGAAGTATTTCCTTAAAAAGCAACCCTATGGAATCCCCTGGATTGTATTTTATAGAATCTATAATATGTGCGTTCAAGACCAGTATATCATAAAATAATCTGTTGTTGTCCGGTATCCCAAAGTACATTTCCTTATCAAAACTATCCAAAGTACCTTCTGAAATGACCTGTAAAGCGGTAAAGAGAGCCATAAAAATAAATCTACGCGTATGCTCTCGATCATAGTCATCGGCATAGTGTCCTGCTTCGAACAATACGGTAGGGGTATCCTGCATTTGAAAAGTATCGCCCACACAATTGGTATTAAAACCATCGTCATAACGACCAATCTGACCAGGTATTATATTTTGTAGCACCTCGTTCATGGCAGCGATCAATCTCATGCTCTGTAACCTCGATGTTGAAATATTCCGTTCCTCATCAAAAGCTGGGGCCAAGAATGATACTGTGGCAGGTTTAGGGGTATTGCCAACATTGAATATGGTACGTTGTCCATGGAGGTTAAAACAATAATCAGGTTCAAAGTCCCTGTAGCAATTATGCAACACAATACTTTCGGGCTGGCCCCTGTCTTGGGCATCCCTATTCAAATCAACTTTATTGGCATTGGTACGGGTGTAGGCCCTTGCACCATCTGGATTCAACATGGGGATAACCATGATAGTACAGTTTTTCAAAATAGTTCCACAAAACCCCATATTCGACCGGAACAAATTAAATAGGTCAAAAACGGCCTTGGTCGTGGTAGATTCATTTCCATGCATCTGTGACCACATCAATATCTTGGTGTTGCCCGATCCAAAAGTAACGGTATGAATGGGCAACCTATTAACGGAATGACCAATAACCTTGACCTTGAAATTCTCCGGAAGATGGTCAAGGACAGGTACGATATGGTCCAGGGTAATGTACCTACCCTTTAAAGTTTTCTCCCTTGCAGAATTATATATGTCCTGGGTAATTTCCATTTTTGATCTTTGTTTTGACACCGCTAAGGTAATATCATGCGCGATTACAATTGTAATCGTTTTTATTTACATTTGTATATTGTGGTGGGTGTGGCCACAATGCACACTGCCCTAGGTAGGGATTTAAACCTCCAAAAACATAGATAATATTTTATATTTAATGTTTTATTGATTTATAATCAGTACTTTATATATTTTTAAATAAAGTTTTACTTTAACTAAATACATACAGTGGGGAATTTTCACCCTGATTATAGGGAATCTTTTCATTATCTTTGGACCACAATAAATTACAATGGTAAACACTGGGGATTTTATAAAACGCTTGGAGGAAATTCTTCGATATTACGACCTATCCGCTTCTGTTTTTGCAGACAGGGCCAAGGTACAGCGATCTAGTATTTCCCATTTACTTTCAGGAAGAAACAAGCCTAGCCTGGAGTTTGTAATGAAGGTCACCAACGCTTTTCCCGAAGTGGACCTGTATTGGTTGTTGGAAGGAAAGGGGGATTTCCCCACCTCCAAAAAAACCACTCCCAAAATACCTTTAGGGTCCCCCTCCCCTTCTTTGGGCAAAACAGAAAAAAGCACTCCAAAAACGAAAGGAAAGAGAGCCATAGATAAAATAGTCATCTTCTATAGCGACGGAGGTTTTACGTGTTACGAGGAGTAGCCCCAAATTTTGGAATGCAATTTTATTTGGGTACTATATATGCTATGTGCAACTAAATTATTTATTTTGTGGCTATGCTTAGAGGATTTAATATTTTATTCATTCTATCGCTCCTTACCTCTTGTTATCAACCCCAAAGGGATTGCAAGACATTTAAGGATGGGAAATTCACTTTTACTTCGGTGATAGATGATAAGGAGGTAAGCACTACTTTTGTACGTAGGGGCGATTTGGAGATAGATTATTTCCTGCCAAAGCCAGATACTTCCTCGGTCCGTTGGATCAATGATTGTGAGTATGTCGTAAAGAAGATCGACCCTAAGAACAAAGCTGAGGAAAAATCGGTTCACATAAAAATATTGAGCACCACCGATAATTCATACACATTTGAGTATAATATTGTGGGCGATCATAATAAATCTAGGGGAACTGCCATAAAAACAGACTGACCATGTTCGAAATCTTAACAAGTCCTGATGCCTGGGTGGCATTACTTACATTAACTTTCCTTGAAATTGTCCTAGGTATAGACAACATTATCTTCATATCGATTGCTGCCGGGAAATTAGAAAAGGGACAACGCAAAAAAGCTACCAATATAGGGCTGGTCCTAGCTATGGTCATGCGTATCCTGTTATTGTTCGGGATTTCATTGCTGACCAGTATGAAGAACCCTTTTTGGGTTTTGGACAGTGGATGGATATCAGGTGGGATTAGCGGACAGGGATTGATATTATTCGTAGGCGGACTTTTCTTGCTTTATAAGAGCACAAGTGAGATCCATGAAAAAATCGAGGACAAGGGACATGATGAGCGGGAGGTGGCAAACCAACGATCTACTTCTTTAATCAATGCCATTGTCCAAATTACGGTAATCAACATTGTTTTTTCTTTCGATTCTATTTTGACTGCGATTGGTATGACCAATGGAATATCCCCAAATCCGAATGATGCACTGGTTTTAATGGTTGTAGCCGTAATCATCTCGGTTCTGATTATGATGCTGTTCGCCAATCCAGTGGGTGAGTTCGTTAACAAACACCCTTCAATCCAGGTTTTGGGACTCTCTTTCCTTATTCTGATCGGGTTTATGCTGATTGCGGAATCTGCCCATTTATCGCATTTAGTGGTCTTTGGCAATGAGGTTGGGGTCATACCAAAAGGATACCTCTATTTCTCCATTACATTCTCGCTTATGGTAGAGTTCCTTAATATGCGAATGAAGAAAAAAAAGAAAACTTCTTCCTTAGAGGAAGTTAATGGGGAATAGGATCAAGTTATTATACCATTGCCTAATTTGGCCTTGTATGTGATGTGGGGTTTTCGTTCCTCTGTTCCTTAACAGCCCTTTGTTGCTGTTTTACAGTCAGGGTACTACCATCAGGACTCCAGCCCGGAGGCCCGAAAATATACATTAAGGCATGGGAGAATTTCTTTGCTTTTTTCACATCGTTCCAAATATCCTTGAATTCATGGGTAAGGATGACAATGGGATTATGTGATTGTGGTGCATGGGTAACCCCATATTTGACATCAATATCCTCATCATACTCCTTCCAGGTACCAAAGACCTTATCAAAGATATTCAGGAATCCACCATGGTTTTTATCCAAATATTCAACATTCTGTGCGTGATGTACTTGGTGCATGGTATGTGTATTGAATATTTTTTCCAAAAAGCCCAATTTAGGTACATATACCGTATGTAATTGAAATTGCCACAGTGCTTCGATACCTAGACAGACGACGACCATTTCAGGAGGGAAACCCACTGCCGGCATCCACATATAGAACAAAGGCTTATACAGAATGGTAAACCAACCGTTTCGCACAGCCGTTCCAAGATTAAAATTTTCAGATGAATGGTGAACAATATGGGCAGCCCAAAGAATACGTACTTGATGGTTGGCCCTATGGAACCAATAGTATGTGAAATCATCGGCCAATTGGCAAAGTAACCATACATACCATGCATAACTAAACGAGGCATAGCCCATAATATTGACCCTAGCCCCATCAACCAACGGGTTGAACAACCCATAAACAAATTTGAATATGACAATAGCGGAAACAACTTTGATCAGTGGGGCAATAATCGCAGAGCCAACACCCATAAAGCCACTAGCGAACAAGTCCTTCCACTCATAGAGCTCATCATCCCCATGGGTTTTACTATAAGTTAATTCCAATAAGATAAATGCTATAAAACAAGGTGCTCCGTATACTAAAGGGTTCGTAAAATCCATAATTCTTTAATTAATGTAAAGTTACTGTTTGGTCCTTCGGCACTATATAAGACATGTTATTGTTCTTTATTGTTCCTGAGAATTTCATTCTGCTCTTCCATAAGTTTCTCTAGATTCGCCAACAACTCAATGTTCTTTGGTGTTGTTTCTTCTTTATTGGCAGGATCTTCTGCTTTACTCCTAAAACGGTTCATGAATTTGATTACCACAAAAATAGTGAAAGAAATAATCGTGAAGTCAATGATTACCTCGATAAGTTCCCCATAGCCTATGGCAACCTCGGACACATCACCAATAGCCTCCCGCATGATATATTTTTTATCGGCTAAATGGACATCCTCCGTCATCAATGATAAAGGTGGCATTATTACCTTTTTGACAAGAACGCTGACAACCTTGTTGAACGCTGTACCTATTATAATACCGATGGCCATATCCATCATATTGCCCTTTATCGCAAAATCCTTGAATTCTTGGATGAAATTCTTCATTGGAGCCAACATCTAAAATAAAGCGGTCTGTCCTTCGTCATCGATATCAGGACCCTTTTTATCACTATCTTTTTGTTTCACTTCCTTTTTTCGGTCGATGCTTACATCCTCTTCATCAACCACTTCCATCTCACTAACTTCAGGGGCTTTTGGCTCCTCATAAGGCAAAGGCTCCAATAAATTAATGTTCTTCACTTTGTCTGAGGTTAATTGGTTCCCCAGGGCTTTTATCCCCTTAACAGCTATAAATTCCTCCAGGCCAATAGTCAAGTCCGGCTTGGCATCCTTGCCCCTAGGCTTCACGAACTCTATTTTGGCAACAGGACGCCAATCTGTGGAGACCAATTCAAGGTATGATCTTGGGTGTTCGGAAATGAACATATCTTCCCGATTGGGATGCTCTATCATAAAACGTTTTACATAGAACCGCCCTTTCCCCCCTTCCCAATAAATAGCGGATAGTGGTTTATTGGGATTCCATTTTTCAATAATGATCATATCATCATCAAAACGGGAGGTCAAGGTTGGCAAAATTGTTTTGGCCACCCCTTTCTGGTTTACAACCAACAAAAGATCCTCGCCACGGAATTCACCCAATAGCTCCCCCCTACCATCTACGTTCAAACGGGACACTACATCATCGAACCATATTTTCCGGGGCTTAAGGGTCGACCCTCCTTTTTCTTTTAGTTCAATTCGTTTTATGGTGTATTTCGTGACAATGTTTCCTTTAGACCCTCTTCCTTTTATCAGGACATCAGCAAAATCGATGTCCCATTTCATTTTTTTAATACTACCCACCTTACGTAGGTTTATTGTGACCACCTCTGCCTCCCCATTCGGATTGGCCGAGAAATAATATACAATGGAACCCGGTTTCCCTGGGGTAAGGTCATAAAGTCTATCGCGGGTAACACTGGTCACATTGAATCTTTTGATGTACGTGGGACCTCCTTTACCATCCCTGTAAATCATATTGTAGGTCGTGCGCTTGTCCTTTTTCCTAAAGACCGCCACATGGATAATGTTCTTGCCGATAAAGGTCTTGGTATCGACTTTGGTCACCATTGCCTTACCATCTTTTGTGAAGACTATAATATCATCTATATCACTACAATCGGTCACATATTCATCCCGACGTAAAGACGTGCCGACGAAACCCTCTTCCCGGTTTACGTACAATTTTATGTTTCGTATGACCACTTTTGTAGCCTCGATATCGTCGAATATCCGTATTTCCGATTTACGTTCACGGCCTTTGCCATATTTGGCCTTTAAATTTTTGAAATAATCGATTGCGAATCCAACAAGGTTCTCCAAGTGATGCTTTACATCGGCGATACTTTCCTCCAAATTATCCAAATGCTGTTGGGCCTTATCAATATCGAATTTGGATATACGCTTGATCCGAATTTCGGTCAAACGAACGATATCCTCTTCGGTCACGGCCCTTTTCAGGTGCTTGGTATAGGGTTTTAGGCCTTTGTCGATTGCCTGGATTACCCCTTCCCAAGTCTCTTCCTCCTCAATATCCCTATAAATCCTGTTTTCTATAAAAATACGTTCCAATGAAGCGAAATGCCATTGCTCTTCCAGTTCGGACAATTTGATTTTGAGCTCTGCCTTCAAAAGTTCCACAGTTAAGTCCGTAGACTGCTTCAGCATGTCGGTCACACCTATAAAAAGGGGCTTGTTGTCCTCAATAATGCACCCTAATGGCGAAATGGAGGATTCACAGGCCGTAAAGGCATAAAGGGCATCTATTGTCTTGTCCGGAGAAATACCGTTGGGCAAGTGTACCAAGATCTCTACCTCGGCTGCCGTATTATCCTCGATCTTTTTAATCTTGATCTTGCCTTTCTCGTTCGCCTTCAATATGGAATCGATCAAGGAAGAAGTATTGGTTCCGTAAGGGATTTCATTAATGACCAAGGTACTCTTGTCCCTTTGGCTGATTTTTGCCCTCACACGAACCTTGCCCCCCCTCAAACCGTCATTGTAAGAGCCCACATCAATGATTCCCGCTGTAGGGAAATCAGGGAAAAGTGTAAATCGTTGCCTTTTTAAATGCTTTATCGAGGCGTCTATAAGTTCGTTGAAATTGTGTGGCAGCACCTTGGTGGATAGTCCTACCGCAATACCTTCCGCCCCTTGCGCAAGTAATAGGGGGAATTTAACAGGTAGGTTTACCGGTTCTTTTTTTCGGCCATCATAAGAGAGTTGCCATTCGGTGATCTTGGGACTGAACACTACCTCCAAGGCAAATTTTGATAATCGTGCCTCAATATATCGGGAAGCGGCGGCCCTATCCCCGGTCAAGATATTACCCCAGTTGCCCTGGGTATCGATCAATAGGTCTTTTTGACCAATCTGTACCATGGCATCCGCAATACTTGCATCCCCGTGAGGATGGTATTGCATGGTATGCCCCACTACATTGGCCACTTTATTGTAACGCCCATCATCAAGCTCCTTAAGGGCGTGTAGGATCCTACGCTGTACGGGCTTGAACCCATCTTCGATCGCTGGTACCGCACGCTCTAAAATGACATAGGAAGCATAATCCAAAAACCAATCCTTGTACATGCCCGTAACCTTGGTCAGTTCATAACCGTTTTCCTTGGCCCCAGTGTTGTCGTCGGTTGATGGGTTCTCGTTTTGTGCTTCGTTCAGCTCTTCATTCCCTTCCATAAAGAAAGATTCGGGTTATCTAGGTTTATAATTGGTTTTCCTCAACTAAATCAATTTCCACTTTAAGGTTGTTGATGATGAACTCCTGACGGTCTGGGGTGTTTTTACCCATGTAGAATTGCAATAGATTTTCTATGGACATGGCCTTATCCAACATCACTGGTTCCAACCGAATATCCTCCCCTATGAAATACTGGAATTCATCCGGTGATATTTCCCCTAAGCCCTTAAAGCGTGTTATTTCCGGTTTACCGGTCAACTTGGCAATGGCATTCCTACGTTCCTCATCACTATAACAATAGATGGTCTCTTTTTTGTTTCGCACCCTGAATAAAGGGGTTTGTAGAATATAGAGGTGGTTTTCCTTGATCAATTCCGGGAAAAACTGTAGGAAAAACGTTATCAATAGAAGCCGTATGTGCATTCCGTCCACATCGGCATCGGTTGCTATCACAATATTGTTATACCGCAGATCCTCCATAGATTCCTCTATGTTCAGGGCAGCCTGTAATAAATTGAACTCCTCGTTCTCGTATACGATCTTTTTGGACATCCCGTACGAATTCAAGGGCTTGCCCCGTAAGCTGAATACGGCTTGGGTATTTACGTCACGCGATTTGGTAATGGAGCCGGAGGCAGAATCCCCTTCGGTGATGAACAAGGTACTGTCCAATCTACGATTGTTCTTCATATCGCCCAAATGCACTCGGCAATCCCGTAATTTCTTATTGTGTAGACTGGCTTTTTTGGCACGGTCCCGCGCTAATTTACGTATGCCCGAAAGTTCTTTCCGTTCTTTTTCGGCCATTATGACCTTCCGTTGCAATTTCTCGGCGGTTTCCGGGTTTTTGTGCAAATAATTGTTCAGGTACTTCCCTACGAAATCATTGATGTAGGTTCGGACTGTCGGAAAATCACCTCCCATATCGGTAGACCCCAATTTGGTCTTGGTCTGACTTTCGAATACGGGCTCCATTACCTTTATGGAAACGGCGGAAATAATGGATTTTCGAATATCACTGGCATCGTAGTTCTTCCCGTAAAAATCCCGTATGGTCCTGACCAATGCTTCACGGAATGCGGATTGATGTGTTCCTCCCTGGGTAGTATGCTGACCGTTCACAAAGGAATGGTATTCCTCGCTATATTGGGTCTTGCTGTGGGTAATCGCCACTTCAATATCCTCCCCCTTCAGGTGTATGATGGGGTATAATAGATCTTCGGCACTATTGTTGTCCTCGAGTAGGTCCTTCAGCCCATTCTCGGAATGGAATTTTTCCCCATTAAAGACAATGGTCAGTCCCGGATTAAGGTATACATAGTTTTTGAGCATGCGCTCCACATACTCATTCCTGAATTTGTAATTTTTGAATATGGCCTCATCGGGGATGAATGAGACCCTGGTCCCCTTTCTTTTGGAAGTATCGACAGGACCTTCCTCCAAGGTTAGGTTTCCTTGCTCAAATTGGACCGTTTTCATTTGGTTGTCCCTTGATGACTGTACTTCGAAAAAGCTGGAAAGTGCATTTACGGCTTTTGTGCCCACACCGTTAAGACCAACTGATTTCTTAAATGCACGGCTGTCATACTTGCCCCCTGTATTCATCTTCGAGACTACATCGACAACTTTCCCCAGGGGAATGCCCCGGCCATAATCCCTGACACGGACCATCCTATCCTTTATGGTTATTTCGATGGTCTTGCCCGCACCCATTACAAATTCATCGATGCAGTTATCGAGGGTCTCCTTTAAAAGTATGTAGATACCATCATCGGCCGAAGAGCCATCACCCAGTTTTCCTATATACATACCTGGGCGCAAACGAATGTGCTCTTTCCAATCTAGTGATCGGATATTATCTTCAGTATATTGGGACTCTGCCATAGTTCATAAGGGTTTACCCCTGTCAATATAAAATTCCAAAACAATTTTCAAAGCTTTTGCCTTAGAAAACAATCTAGGACGAAAATACCAATTTTGTTCATATAATTCAACGTATATGTTTCTAAATCTCAGTTACGGCAAGAAACACCAAACAGCTTTTATGGTAAATCGATACCTCAACCATACCTTTGATATTTTTGTCTAGAAACCAAGGTGACACCAGCAATAACAATCAGCATTCCAATAATCTGAAGTATGGAAATATGTTCATCCAAAAAGAAAAAGGCCAAAACAATGGTTGACACAGGCCCTAAACTACCAAATATCGAAAAAGTTGGGGCCCCTAGCCTTTTTATGGCTGCGGAAACCAAAAAAGAAGGAATCAACGTAGAGAAAATGGCCATGGCCATCCCCAGATAATAAACCTCTTTGGGATAGGTCGGGAGAGCGAACCCCTTTACCATCAGATAATGCACAACAATACATATGGTAGAGACGACCATTGCATATGACGTAAATTGCATTACCCCGAATTTAGGAATAAGCCAACCGCTACCCACCAAATAGGAAGCATATGCCAAAGCACTTAAAAATATCAGAACTCCCCCTAAGGCAACAGAACCATCCTTCATTGGCCCTTCGTTCCAAAAGGTGGCCACCACACCCAAATAAGTGACAATAATGGCCATAACCTGTATTCTGGAAATACTTTTTCTAAGAATCGACCACGATATGAGCACTACCATTGTCGGGTATATGAAAAGGATGATACGCTCTAGTCCTGCTTTTATATACCGAAGCCCCATAAAGTCGAAAAGACTGGCAAGATAGTAACCGATAAATCCGAAAAATACTACCCACAGATAATCCTTATAATTTATTTCCTTAAAATGTAAAGGCTTCTTATAGAAGGTTATAAACAGGTAAAAAGGCAAGGCAAACACCATACGAAACAACAATAAGGCCAAATGGTCGACTTTGTACGTGTAAGCAACCTTGACCAACACAGCTTTTGCAGAAAACAACAGAATACCCAAGATGGCATAAACAATCCCTATACCCGTTCTAGAAGATGTCCTTAACATATGATCGATTTCCTTTTATACCAATAAAATGCAGTCCCTTATCCACCATAATCCCCAAGTGCTCCAACCTTATTGGAGAAAACCTGTATGAATCGCACATAAAGCATTCCCACCTTAAGGACCATGGGTTTGGCCAGAAACCACAACAACAAAAAAGAAAAGGCAGTATTTTGAAATACCACATAAAGAAAGCCTTGCAAAGGTTACCTGACTTTTGCCAATGATTTGTGAAAACAGTATATGACCCTGTAACTACACATTAAAACGGAAATGCATTATATCCCCGTCCTGGACTATATATTCCTTTCCCTCGACACGCATTTTACCAGCCTCTTTGACCTTTGCCTCACTTCCATACTCAATATAATCCCCGTATGCGATCACCTCTGCCCTGATAAACCCTTTTTCAAAATCGGTATGTATTACCCCTGCTGCCTGTGGTGCTGTTGCGCCTACAGGAATAGTCCAGGCCCTTACCTCCTTGACACCGGCAGTGAAATAGGTCTCCAGATCCAATAATTTATAGGCTCCACGGATCAGTTTTACCGAACCAGGTTCTGAAAGTCCAAGATCCTCCAGGAACATTTGGCGTTCCTCATAGGTTTCCAGCTCGGCGATATCCGCTTCGGTGCCAACATCAAGGAATATCACTTCAGCCTTCTCCTTGGCTGTTGCTTCCTTAACCCTTTCCACATAGGCATTACCCGTTACAGCAGCAGCCTCGTCCACATTACAGATATACATTACAGGTTTATCGGTAATGAACTGTAGGGGTTTTATATATTCGTTTTTTTCATCGTCTGGGAACTCAATGGCACGGACAGAGACCCCGGCTTCAAGTCCTTCCTTGACCCTCAAAAGTGCCGTCTCCTCTTTTTGTGCTTCTTTATTCCCCGTTTTCGCAGCCCTTTTGACCTTGTCCAATTTCTTATCTACGGTTTCAAGGTCTTTCAATTGCAATTCCATATCAATGGTTTCCTTGTCCCTGATAGGATTGACCGAACCATCTACATGAACGATGTTGTCATTGTCGAAACAGCGAAGCACATGAAGAATGGCGTCCGTCTCACGAATGTTTCCCAAAAATTGGTTCCCAAGTCCTTCCCCCTTGCTCGCCCCTTTTACCAAACCTGCGATATCAACAATCTCTACCGTGGCGGGCAATACCCGTTCTGGATTGACAAGTTCCTCCAATTTCCCCAATCTGGAATCAGGGACATTGACAACACCGATATTGGGCTCAATAGTACAGAACGGAAAGTTTGCACTTTGTGCCTTTGCATTTGACAGACAATTAAACAAAGTGGACTTTCCCACGTTTGGCAATCCTACAATACCTGCTTTCATATTAAAGACATTTCAGGGGGTGAAAAGTAATCTATTTTCAAATTCGTGTGCAAAGATAGTTTTTCAAATGGTTCTTGACCCTTTTACCTTAAAACAAAAGCCCAAACAATTTGTTCGGGCATATATTCTCCTTGGTCCCGGTTTAAGTACAACACCTACCCTGGAAAGACAATAAAGGTGTACTTAACCCTCTGGATGCATGAATTTTTGTTTGGCCAACAATTGTTTCTCGGTCTCCTCATTCCCATCATCGGGCACACAACAATCCACTGGGCAAACTGCGGCACATTGGGGTTCATCGTGGAATCCTTTACATTCGGTACATTTATCAGGGGCTATATAATAATATTCGTCACTGATCGGCTCCTGTACCTCATCTGCATCCATAGCGGCCCCACTAGGCAAGACAATATCCCCGTTCAACGAGGTGCCATCGCTGTAGCGCCAATCATCAGCCGCCTCATAAATTGCATTATTGGGGCACTCTGGTTCACATGCCCCACAATTTATGCATTCATCTGTAATAATTATTGCCATAATTTTTCCTCCCTTTTAAACTGGATTCGCTCCAGCATCCTTATTTTTGCCCAAAGGTAAACCCTTATTCATTTCTTTACAAATATTATGTTATGGCGGACCAAGCGGAAAGATTAAATGCCTTTATCGAACTCGGAAAATTCTTTCGGGAATATTCGGAGTACCACGAAAAACCTGGGGCGATACCCTTTAAAAGGGATTTGGGGCTGAAGATGCAGGAGACCATCGCCTTGGCAGGCCATAAGAATGGTTGGTTCACAGAAGAGAACATAATATATGCCTTGGAAAACTGGGGTGAATTACTGACCGCCGAAAACCTCAAGGACTGGCTCTCTTCCTATGAAATCGAAAGCCCCGACCATAAGACGGTTGCCCTTATCATGGCAGGGAACATACCCTTGGTAGGTTTTCACGATTTCCTCTCCGTGTTATTATCGGGTAACAGGGCATTGGTGAAACTGTCTTCAAACGATGCGGTTTTACTACCCTTTATTTCCAGTTTCCTGATCGAGCAGACCCCTACCCTTAGGAATGAGATCGTTTTTACAGAAGGCAAATTGGAGGGTTTTGATGTGGTCATCGCTACAGGAAGTGATAATACGGCCCGCTATTTTGAACATTATTTTGGCCATAAACCCCATATAATAAGAAGAAATAGAAATTCCGTGGCGGTTCTCACAGGAAAGGAATCCAAAGAACAGCTCACTGCCTTGGGCGAGGACATATTCAGGTATTATGGATTGGGATGTAGAAGCGTATCAAAAATCTTTGTGCCAAAAGGATATCGGTTCGATACGTTTTTCGAGGCTATTTTCGATTTTAACCCCATAATGGATCTTGCCAAGTACGCGAACAATTACGATTACAATAAAGCGGTTTATTTAATGAGCGGATTCAAGATTCTCGAAAACGGATTCTTGATGCTCAAGGAAGACCCTAGCTACGCCTCACCTATCGCCACACTGTTTTATGAAGAATACGATTCAATTGACGAACTCGAACAATATATAGATAGGGAGAAGGTACAATGTATAGTCGCCAATGGGCTGTTCGAGGGCGGGGTCGGCTTTGGCGAAACACAGAAACCCGGCTTAAGGGACTATGCCGATGGTGTCGACACTGTTGAATTCCTGTTAAGAACATAGTCCAATTTATTTATGAATCATACTGATTTTTCCCATATAATTCATGACCTTTGAACTCTAAACTACAAGCATAGATGAAAAAACATAATTTTAGTGCCGGCCCATGTATTCTACCACAGGAGGTCTTCCTAAAAGCCTCCGGGGCCATAATGGATTTTAATGGATCCGGTCTTTCCTTAATCGAGGTTTCGCACCGAAGTAAGGACTTTGTGGAAGTGATGGAAAAAACACGCAACCTTGCCTTGGAACTCCTGGGGTTGGAAGGCAAAGGGTATAAGGCATTGTTTCTTCAAGGTGGTGCCAGTCTCGAATTCCTAATGGTGGCCTATAACCTGCTTGAAACAAAAGCCGGGTATTTGAACACTGGGACATGGAGCAGTAAAGCCTTAAAAGAGGCACGCCTCTTTGGTGAGGTCGTTGAAGTAGGTTCCTCCAAGGATGAGAACTTCAACTATATACCCAAAGGGTATACAATACCCGATGGCCTTGATTATCTACACCTAACCTCCAACAACACCATTTACGGCACCCAACTGAAAAAATTCCCTAGTGTGGACATCCCATTGGTCTGCGATATGAGCTCGGATATTTTCTCGAGACAATTGGATTTTTCACAGTTCGACCTGATTTATGCAGGGGCCCAAAAAAATATGGGTCCGGCCGGCACTACCCTAGTAGTGGTCAAGGAAGATATTCTCGGCAAGGTATCAAGAAAAATTCCTTCAATGTTGGATTATAAAGTACATATCAGCAAGGACAGTATGTTCAACACACCTGCGGTTTTTGCCGTGTATACCACAATGCTGACCTTGGAATGGCTCAAAAATATGGGTGGGATTGCCGCCATTGAGGAAATCAATGACAAAAAAGCACTATTATTATATTCTGAAATCGATCTGAATCCGGTATTTGAAGGTTTCGCCAAAAAAGAAGACCGTTCGAACATGAACGCTACCTTTAACCTTACCGACAACAAACTCAAGGACACCTTTGACTCCATGTTGAAAGAAGCAGGAATCAATGGACTTAACGGACATCGATCGATAGGTGGCTATAGGGCCTCTATGTACAATGCCCTACCCCTTGAAAGTGTGGGCGTATTGGTTGATGTGATGAGTGAAATGGAACGAAAAGGTTAATCTTATATAGTATAGCATGAATATTTTAGCAAACGATGGTATCTCGCAAACAGGTATAAATGAGCTTGAAGCTGCTGGTTTTGTAGTGACCACGACAACCGTGGCCCAAGAAGAACTTATCAAATACATCAATGACAATGATATTGTAGGACTGTTGGTCCGTAGTGCCACAAAAGTCAGAAAAGATATTATCGACTCATGCCCTTCCCTTAAATTGATAGGGCGTGGTGGAGTTGGAATGGACAATATCGATGTGGTCTATGCCAAGGAAAAAGGTATCCATGTCATCAACACACCTGCAGCTTCTTCAGAATCCGTAGCTGAATTGGTTTTCGCCCATTTGTTCGGTGGCGTGCGTTTTTTATATGATGCCAATAGGAATATGCCCTTGGATGGGGACAGTAGGTTTAAGCAGCTTAAAAAAAATTACGCCAATGGCTCTGAATTAAAGGGGAGGACCTTAGGGATTATAGGCTTTGGGAGAATCGGACAGGCTACCGCCAGAATTGCCTTGGGAATTGGCATGAATGTAGTCTACCACGACCCATATATTGAAAAATCCTCTGTTAAAGTGGATTTCTTTGACGGGCAATCGGTTTTATTTGATTTTGAAAGTATATCCAAGGAGGAACTTTTAAAACAGGCAGATTTCATCTCGGTACACGTACCTGCCCAAAAAGAGTACGTACTTGGCGAACAAGACTTCAAGATCATGAAGGAAGGGGTTGGCGTCATAAATGTGGCCCGTGGAGGTGTAATCGACGAGGTTGCCCTCATAGAGGCCATAGAGGAAGAAAAAGTGTCTTTTGCAGGTTTGGATGTATATGAGTCGGAACCTAAACCCGAAATAAAAATCCTTATGCACCCTAAAATATCGTTAACCCCGCATATAGGGGCTTCCACAGCTGAAGCGCAAGACCGAATTGGAAGTGAATTGGCCACACAGATTATTTCTCTTTTAAAATAAGAAAATGGTTATATGCCTTTTTGTACATTACGGTGTCAATGAACTCACCTATTAATGTACGATTGTTCGGATTATGTCTTACATCTTTCAGATAATTGCTGCATATCCGCGAACAGGTGTTGGCATAGGGGCCACAACAAAACCCGACGAACATTTGGCCAATACGTTTTCTAACGGATTCTGTGTGAGCGAATAGTTTTTTCGCCTTTTACCATACACTTCGCCCAATCACGGATTGTGGATAAGTGCCTTTTGGACATCCGAACAGCTGTAATCAACCGGTATCTATATCAAATGGACAATTTTTTATCTAAATGCACAACAGGTAGGTCCATATGATTATATTTGTCATAAAGCCAGTAAATATATGGATACTGGTAAAGTAATGTGGAATCAATTTAAAAATTAACTATAACATGTCTGGATTATTAGATTTATTAAACGGCCCAATGGGCAAACAACTCATCAGCGGTGTTGCTGGCCAAACAGGTCAGCCTGAGAATAAAACCGCCGATGTATTGAGCATGGCCATGCCTTTACTTTTAGGCGCAATGAAAAAAAATGCATCTTCCCCACAAGGGGCTGAAGGATTGATGGGTGCACTTTCCTCCAAACACGATGGATCCATATTGGATAACCTTAGTGGATTATTTGGCGGAGGTGTCGATGATTCCGTTATAAATGATGGTGCCGGTATCTTAAGCCATGTGTTTGGGAACAAACAGCAACAGGTTGAAAGTGCCTTGAGCCAAAAATCAGGATTGGATGCAGGTTCAATTGCGAATATCTTGAAGATCGCAGCCCCGATCGTAATGGGTTACCTAGGGAAACAAAAAGCCCAAAGCAACATTAGCGATCCCAGCGGATTGAATAGCCTGTTGGGCGGTATGTTGGGTGGACAACCAGAAGAAAACCAAAGTTTGATCACTACTTTATTGGATGCCGATGGTGATGGCAGTATCCTTGACGACGTTGCCGGTATGGTAATGGGCGGAGGTAACAAAAAGAAAGGTGGTTTGACCGGTTTGCTTGGAGGCCTTTTTGGAAAATAGGACCAAATTAACATCAATAGAGACCGAACCGCTTAATCCCTAAGCGGTTTTTTCGTATATTAAGGTACTGTAACACCTAATTTCCAATCTATTAAAAGGAGCCAACAACGATTTATTGCCATGAAACTTTTATTTTACAAAATCATCGGAGTATTATTCTTGGCAACGGCCATCACAAGTAGTTGTGGCAGTACAAAAGAAACATTGAACGTATCCGATGGGGAAAGAATCGCATTTGCCCAAAAAGAGGGTGACACCATAAAGATAGCTAGTGATGCCGTGGACTATGAGATCATTATTATTGAACCTGGTTATAATTTCTGGTTGAAAAGTATCGCAAAACCAGAAGGGTACTATTCCCAATCCTATCTGGAAAACAGGAACAACCTCTATGTAATGGAATGGAACCAACGTGTACTGCAACCACAGCGGTATGACCCGGACTTATATGAAATGCAAATCGATTATTTACCGAATATTGATTATGGTTACGAGGTAAACTACAAATTATACAATTACTTTATTTATTTCCAACGCAAGTACGACCAACGGCTAGGTCCTTTTATACCTCGGATTTAAAAGGTATATTAGCCACTTTTAGATTTGCATGGAAAAATTAAAGAAACGCTGGGGTATAGATTCCAATTTTCAGATTGTGGTTATCTTTATTGTGTTCGCCATAACAGGTTCAACAGCTGTTAAGTTTGCCGCACCCCTGACCGGGTTTATCGGATTGCACCGGGAAACAACCAATCCTTGGGTATATTGGATTATTCGAATATTGATCATATTTCCAATATACCAGATTTTGCTTGTGGCTTTTGGCTGGATTTTTGGGCAATTCAAATTTTTCTGGAATATTGAAAAAAAAATGATACGCAGACTTGGTCTGGGTTTTCTTCTAAAATAATTAAACTTTCCTTAACAGTATCACAGCTTGTTTATTGGTTAACTTTGGAAAATGAAATTAGCGCAACATAAAAATTTCATGTCCCTTGTATCCCTGCTATTGGTGGGGGTGTTCTTTGTACCCTCCGTAGTTAAGTTGTCCCATGCGCTGAATGGCCACAAAGACACCGACTGTTCCCAAGTAGGTACATTGCATATGCATGAAATCGAATTGGATTGTGACTTCCATGATTTTAACCTTTCACCTTTATACTCGACCCCAATAGTATTTATAGCCACCCCTTTGGATGTTCAAATACCCAACAGGATATTGTACCGCTATACCTATTTAAATAAATACCAAAAACTTCATTTTGCCCTTAGGGCACCCCCATTGGCTTCATAGATTTTCAGATTTAATATTTCTTTGATTCTTAATCCATACACTATGAAGCATATTTTGCCAATCTTGATCATGGCTATATCCTTTTATTCGGGATATGCCCAAAATATAATATCCGGGACCGTCACAAATAAAGATGATATGTCCCCTTTGGAACAGGTTTCCGTTTATTTTCCTGAATTGGAAAAAGGGGTTTCGACCAACAAAAAGGGTGAATTTGAAATCGGTGGCCTCCCCACCGGTAATTATATAATAGTTATCTCCTTCATCGGTTTCGAAACCTACTCAAAGTCAATCGATATAACCAAAGGCGCGAATAATCTAAATGTCGCATTGAATCCGAGTGCCATTGAAATGGAGGAGGTTGTGGTCTCCACCCCATTTCATAAGCTCCAAGGTGAAAATGTAATGAAAGTGGGAATCGTCAATATAAAAAACCTAAAGACCTCGGGAGCGCTAACGTTAAGCGATGGTATAACCCATATTGCCGGTGTTGGGAGTGTTTCCACCGGAATCGGTATAGGGAAACCGGTAATACGTGGGCTAAGTGCCAATAGGGTCTTGGTCTATACCCAAGGGGTTCGTCTTGAGAACCAACAGTTTGGTTCCGAGCATGGACTCGGCATCAGTAGTTCTGGAATTGAAAACGTAGAGATCATCAAAGGTCCCGCCTCTTTATTGTACGGATCCGATGCCATGGGCGGTGTACTGTATTTCAATCCTGAAAAGTTTGTTCCCGCCAACACCACCGAGGGTGATGTGAACATGGACTATTTCTCAAATACCCAAGGTATTGGTACCAATGCCGGTATCCGGTCCTCAAAAGGAAAGTTGAAATTTCTTTTTAGGGGAGGCTATTCCTCCCATGCTGACTATAGGACAGGTAACGGCACCCGGGTCACCAATTCCCGATTTAAGGAATATGACATAAAAACCGGTTTGGGATATCAATCCACCCGTTTTAAAACGGAATTGCGCCATAACTATAATCATTCAGAATTGGGGATCCCTGAGGAGATCGGGGAACAGACCACCGAACGTTCCCCCAATTTACCGAATCAAGAAATCGGAAACCATATTTTGAGCTCAAAGAGCAAGGTTTTCTTTGGTGATTCCAGTTTAGATGTAACCTTGGGATATATTTTCAACAATCGTAGGGAGTTTGAGGACTCCCAGAATGAGGCTGCATTGGAAATGCATTTGTCCACCTTCAATTATAATCTACAGTATGATATGCCCAAATGGAGGAATCTCGAGACGATCATTGGAATCCAGGGAATGCATCAGACCAATGCGAATTTCGGGGAGGAAGAGTTTATACCAAACGCTACGACGAATGACATCGGGGTCTTGGCAACATCGCATATACATTTTAAGGGCGGGAGTGGATTGCAACTGGGACTACGTTTTGACAATCGGAATATAAGTAGTGATGTGGACATATCCCCATCAACCGCGAGCCCTTACGAATCATTAGATCGGGATTTCAATAGTCTCAATGCTGCTATAGGATACAAATTCAACCTTGGCAAGAATAGCATTGGCCGGTTCAACCTAGCTTCCGGTTTCCGTGCCCCGAATTTGGCGGAACTCACTTCCAATGGGGTACATGAAGGCACGAATCGCTATGAAATAGGCAATGCCAATCTGGATAACGAGCAAAATATACAGGCTGATATTTCTTGGGAACACCAAACTGAGCATGTTGAGTTCTTCATCAACGGCTTCTATAACGCTGTCAATGATTATATTTTCATTGGGCCCAATGGAGAAGTGGCCGATGGAAACCAAGTTTATGCCTATCAACAGGAAAATGCCGAATTGTATGGGGGTGAAATAGGTTTTCACTTACACCCACACCCGTTAGACCAGCTTCATTTGGAAAGCAGCTTTGAAATGGTGGTCGGGAAACAGGATAATGGCGATTACCTTCCCTTGATACCAGCAAATAGCCTTACCAATACATTACGTATAGAATCCGAAAACATAGCTAAATGGATTACGGACAACTATGCCTTCATTAGTTTGAAATCGGTTTTCAAACAAGATAATGTAAGCGACTTTGAAGAACCTACAAGGGGCTATAGTCTATTGAATCTAGGTTGTGGTGGTGATATAGACGTTCTTGAAACGAAGATAGCCGTAAGGTTGAGCGCACAGAATATTTTGGACAAAACCTATATTTCGCATTTGTCGCGATTAAAACCCGATGGGATACCCAACATAGGCAGGAATATATCCTTAGCGGTAAGCATCCCTTTTTAAAGTGCAGTACAGAAATAAGGAAAGGTGGTCAATCAGCTTCGATATCGATTATCTTTCCTTTTTTTTCGCCCTTTATCAAATAGGTGTAAACCCACATGATCGTGAATGTAGGTACAACATCCAACCCAGGTATGATCTCCTCTACGAATGTGACCAACCCAGCTGCCTGACCTATTTTCCCCTTATACAGCCGGGTCATTAACCAGCCGGCCAATGGGGCCCAGATAACATCGGCAAAATCACCTATAAAGGGCACTGCAAAGGACAACATCCCTATTCCATCGAATAATAACCCCAGAAAAAGGTTTCTGTATTTTTTGTCTTTGGTTCTTGACATTTCCTAAATTATAAATTCTTTAATGACACTGCAAGAAGAATGCCAATTTCGTGGGTATTTGGCCATATCCCCTAGGACAGGCTTGAACTGATCAATTTTAAAAACTCGTTACGGGTCTCTTCTTCTACAAAACTCCCCCGAAATCCAGAGGTTGTGGTTACCGAATTCTGTTTCTGCACCCCCCTCATCATCATGCACATGTGCGAAGCCTCTATCACCACGGCCACACCCTGCGGTTTTAAGGTATCGTTGATGCAATCCAATATCTGTTCGGTCAATCGTTCTTGGACCTGCAGCCTACGTGCGAATACATCCACGATACGCGGCAATTTACTAAGGCCTACGATTTGTCCGTCAGGAATATAGGCTATATGCGCTTTCCCGAAGAATGGCAACATATGGTGTTCACATAGGGAGTACAATTCAATATCCTTAACAATGACCATCTCATTATACGATTCCTTGAACATGGCACTCTTTAGGATATCCGCGGCATCCTGCTGATAGCCCTGGGTAAGGAAAAGCATAGCCTTTGCAGCCCTTTCAGGGGTCTTCACCAGACCTTCGCGAGAGACGTCCTCCCCTATTTCCTCAATAATTCTAGAATATCGTTCCTGAACATCCTTGGTTATTTCCAAGTCATATTCCTCTAAGCTTCTATATGGTGTCATCTTGTGGTTTTGTTTCTTACGCCGTTCAAAAAGCGGCGTGCATCCTTTGTTTATAAGAATCCGTTTTCCGTGAAAATTATACCATGCCAATTTAACGCTTAATTCATTAAAATAAAACAAGAAAAGAGTATTGTTATCTACCAAGTTGTTTTGGTATGTCCGTGCTATTGTTTAATTTTCGAGCCATAAAAGACCATCAATGATCCAAGCCACCAATATCCAGAAATTTTATGGGGATTTAGAAGTTTTAAAGGGAGTGGACCTGCATATTAGATCCGGTGAGATCGTCTCTATTGTAGGGCCCTCGGGTGCAGGCAAGACGACACTTCTACAGATTTTGGGAACGTTGGATGTCCAAAGCAATAAGGTTAGTAGTAGACTATTGATAAAAAATGTGGAAGTCACCGATTTATCGGACAATGAGATAGCAAGGTTCAGAAATGGGAATATTGGTTTTATTTTTCAATTTCACCAGCTGTTGCCCGAATTTACAGCTTTGGAGAATGTCTGTATTCCTGCATTTATAAAGAAAACACCCCGAAACCAAGCAGAGCGGAGGGCTAGGGAATTATTGGAGTTCCTAGGGCTTTCCAATCGCCTTCACCACAAACCCAATGAGTTGTCCGGAGGTGAACAACAACGGGTTGCGGTTGCAAGGGCCTTGATCAATAACCCCTCTGTGATTTTTGCCGATGAACCCAGTGGAAACCTTGACTCAGAGAGTGCGGACAACCTACACAAATTATTTTTCGAATTGCGGGACAAGTTTGGCCAGACCTTTGTTATTGTCACGCACAATAAGGAATTGGCGGATTTGGCCGATCGTAAACTTACCATGGCAGATGGCCATATTACCGATTCGACCGGTATTGAATGGGGCGATTTTACCAATAGGCCATTATTATGACCCGAAAAGAACTTAAGGATTTTTTGGAGGCCAAAGTTGAAGAGTACAACCAAGTACGATTTTTGGATAGCGACCCCATTCAGGTCCCACATACATTCAGCCTAAAAGAGGATATAGAGATCAGCGCCTTCTTGACAGCGACCATTGCGTGGGGAAATCGCAAAAGCATTATCAACAATGCCAATAGGATGATGGACCTGCTTGACCATTCGCCTTATGATTTCATCATGGACCATACACCGAGCGATCTTGAAAGATTCGAAGGTTTTGCCCACCGGACCTTTAACAGTAGGGACCTTACTTATTTTATCCAAAGCCTACAGCATATTTATCGTACCCTTGGGGGAATGGAGGCCGTATTCGCTACAGATGTTGATGCCAAATCGGTGCAAGGCACCATATCAGGGTTTAAAAAAGTGTTTTTTGGATTACCCCACGAAAAACGGACCACCAAACATATTTCAGATCCCTTAAGAGGGTCGGCCGCCAAGCGTATCAATATGTTTTTACGGTGGATGGTCAGGGATGCATCCACTGGAGTGGATTTCGGTTTATGGACGACAATATTGCCCAGGCAGCTTTCTTGCCCGTTGGATGTACATTCTGGCAATGTGGCCAGGAAACTCGGATTGTTAAAACGTAGACAGAATGATGCCAAGGCCCTTATGGAATTGGATACTTCACTTCGTGGACTAGACCCCAATGACCCCGTAAAATATGATTTTGCACTATTTGGACTTGGGGTTTTTGAAGGGTTCTAATTCTTTGCGCAACCCCTATCCGTCAAAGTCCCCACAAAGACCACAATCATTTTACCCCATTTTTATGACCCAACGAAATCCCTAGAATCCAGGAAATATACTGAAGATAGATTTTTTTGTTCATCAAAGTACATTTATCAATCAACAACCTCGACCCAAGGGCGCAAGGTATGCTTCCGAAAAAACCCTTGTTATTTCGAGGCAAACCTCGGGAAATTAACCCCTTTTTGGCCCGACCTGCGATTGAAACCATTACCTTTGGCCCTAACCAATTACAATCAAATTCCATGAGGCTTACAATCGTTTTAATATCATTTTTTTTTATGACAACCGTTTCACAAGCCCAAGATTGGGCAAATCTAGAACAATTTAGAATTGACAATGCCAAAATAGGTTTGCCTGATAACCAGGAGGATAGGGTCGTATTTATGGGAAATTCAATCACGGTTGGTTGGATCGACACAATGCCTGGTTTTTTTGAAGGAAAACCCTATATCAACAGGGGAATAAGCGGGCAGACCACCCCCCAAATGCTTTTAAGGTTTCGTCAGGATGTTATTGCCTTGCAACCAAAGGTAGTGGTCATACTTGCCGGCACCAATGACATTGCCGGTAATACAGGCCCGTCCACACTGGAAATGATTGCCGATAATATAAAGTCTATGGCCGAACTGGCCGAGGCCCATGGCATAAAAGTGGTCATTTCCTCGGTGCTCCCCGTTTATGACTATCCATGGAAACCAGGGTTGGAACCATCAGAAAAAATAATCAAACTGAATGCCATGTTACGTACATATGCCGAAAAACAGGGTCATGTGTATCTTGATTACTTTTCGGCCATGGTCGATGGGCGTAACGGATTGCCCAAGAAGTATGCCCTTGATGGGGTCCACCCTACGGAATTAGGCTATAAGGTAATGGCCCCTTTGGCAGAAGCGGCAATAGCGAAGGCCTTGGCCAATTAATTGCCTAAGAAATCCAAGGCCTATACTACAGCCCCAATGGCCTTGAAGATTTCTAGATCGACCACATGTCCTGTTTGGCATATCCCAAAAGAGACCAGGCCCCATTAGTTCATTTTATCCGTGTTATCTATAATTGTATGACATGTATAGAGGAAAAAAACAGGAAATAGCAGCAGAAATAAATTTCAGGATCGAAGCAATAAGTATTTCTTTTTTTATAACTTTAGCGTAAATACTGAGTATTGTGAAACGTTTGTTCCTATCCATTCTACTACTTATCCCATCAATATACCTCATTGCCCAGAATACTTTTGAAATCAAGGGCCTTTGTATATCCGCCCCACCTTCCGACAAGGTTGGGCCATTTATCGATTTTATAGAAAACGAACTGGTTCCGAACGGAATCAACACATTGGTTCTAAGGGTAGATTATAATTACGCTTATGAATCCAGACCCGAATTACGGGGAGAAAACCCTTTGAGCAAGGTCCAAATCAAGCAGATAGTGGATAAATGCAAAAAATCGGATATAAAAATAGTACCCCAAATAAATCTATTGGGACATCAAAGTTGGCATTCCAAACACCACAAATTATTGCAGGTATATCCCGAATTTGATGAAACACCACATATTGCATTACCAAAAGACTATGTTTGGCCGAATGATGATGGGCTGTATTGTAAAAGCTACTGTCCCTTACATCCAAATATCCATGAGGTCGTCTTTGATCTAGTGGATGAGATTTTGGATGTTTTTGAAACCGATGCCTTCCATGCCGGTATGGATGAGGTTTTTTATTTGGCCGATGATAATTGTCCACGATGTAAAGGGAAAGACCCAGCTGCTTTATTTGCCAATGAATTAATTAAAATAAACGACCATTTGGCCCATAGAGGTGCCCGATTATGGATTTGGGGAGATCGTTTGATCGATGGGGCCATAACGGGTATTGGGCCATGGGAGGCTTCGATGAACAACACAGCGAGGGCTATTGATATGATCCCTAAATCTATCGTTATTTGTGATTGGCATTACGAAAAGGCCATACCCACAGCTGCATATTTTGCCATAAAGGGGTTCGATGTGGTTACCTGCCCATGGAACAAACCTGATGTTGCCATAGCCCAGGTAAGGATGATGCGTGACCTTAAATTAAATTCCACCCCTGAAATGGCCACTCATTATCTCGGGATGATGCAAACCTATTGGTCATCGACCACAGAATTCATTGAAGAGCAGAAACAGGCATCCACAAGGAACAGAACAACATGTTTCAAAGCTATGGTTAACACCATGAAAGCCATAGAACTTTCAAATGAACAGTAAACAATAGTATATCCGGATTTGATCGGTTTTATTTGGTATACGCCCTGTTCACCCTACTTCGCAATGTATTGGCCTCGGTATCCCCTTTGAACTGCTCGTGTTCTGGATCCCATTCCAAGGCACGGCCCAATTGATAGGCGATGTTCGCAACATTACAAATACTCGCCGATCGATGGCCGGTCACGACATCACAAATGGGTTGGGTCCTGTTTTTAATGGCATCCAACCAATCCTGGTAATGATTGCCGTTGGAGTTATAAAGTCGAATATCCGAATCCTTTGGTATTGCCGTTTTAATATTTTCCGGATTGGTCTCAAAATAATTCCTGCTAATATCCATAGTACCCCCACTACCGATAAATCGAACACCCCATCCCCTACCAAAGTCCTCGTGGGCCATTTCTATGCCATTGGCATAGAACATGCGCAAACCACGAACCAAAGCCCTATCTGAAGGTGGAATGTACCGAACAGGGCCTGAATGATCCATTCCCAACGCCCATTGGGCAATATCGAACATATGGGCGCCCCAATCGCAAAGGATTCCACCCCCTACTTCCCTGAACAACCGAAATTCCGGCCAAAAATCCACATCGTTCCTTGAAGGTGCCAATCTGTGGTTATAGGGTAAAAGTGGTGCGGGTCCGCACCAACTGTTCCAGTCCAATTCTTTAGGAATGGGTTCTCCCTTCATATTATAGGGTACCGCAGGATCACCAACATTAACGATAATCTTCGTAATCTCCCCTAAATACCCGTTTCGAACCAATTCACAAGCCTTCCTGAAATTTTCCCAAGATCGTTGCATACTCCCCGTCTGAAGTATCTTCCCTGTTTTTTTCGTGGCCTCCACCAATTCCATCCCCTCGGTTATCCTATGGGTCAATGGTTTTTCACAATATACATCCTTACCCGCATGCATCGCATCCATGGCCTGAATGGCATGCCAATGGTCAGGGGTGGCAATTACCACGGCATCGATATCTTTTCGGGACAGTAATTCTTTGTAATCCAGATAACTTGTTATTCCCTTATAACCATTCAATTTTCTTTCCCCAGCATATAATCCGCCCACATATTCCCCAAAAGCGGCAGTTTTGGTGGTCCATACATCACAACCTGCTACAATTTGTGCATCCGTATTGGTCACAAATTGCCCAGCCAATCCATTACCTTGTTTCCCAAGTCCGATAAAACCTATGTTTATCCTATCGTTGGGGGCAATGAAACCACGGCCCAGCACATGTCTTGGGACAATACTGAACGCCCCTACGGCCAATGCCGTATTGGTCAGGAATTTCCTTCGCGAAAGTGGGTTTTGTTTTTTCACGTCCTTTTTTGTGGTATCCGTTGGTTCTTTCATAGTTGTTTTTTTGGTTGGCCTGGATTTCCTTCCCAAAAGCTACTATAAAAAACTATAAATGACAACAAAAACCATTGAAATCGAAAATGATCATTATAGACAATTTACCATGTCGGGACCATAATCTGTACTATTGGAATTCACGGGCGATAATCGGTACCATTACCCCATAGTCCCCGTCTGTATCACCATATTCTTCACGTTCTTGGAGAATAGCTGATTTCATGTCCTTGATAATTGCCCCATATTCCTGTTCACCATAGGCATTATGCAGTTCCTTGGGATCCTTTTTCAGGTCATAAAACTCCCATTTGGGTTCAGTGGCCTCCTTTGAGGCTCCCTTCATACCAAGATCCTGCCCATAGAAGAATGCCAATTTGTACCTTTCGTTCCGAACCCCAAAATGGGCGGGTCGATCAGGATGGTGCATCCAATATCTATAATACATTTGTTTACGCCAATCATCGGGGGTATTGCCCTTTAGGTTTTCACGAAAACTCTCTCCTTGTATATATGCCGGCTTTTCCACCCCGGCATAATCTGCCAATAGGGCTGCAAAATCAATGTTCAAGATAATATCATCCAATCGTTGCCCACCTTTGATCTCTTTGGGATAGCGGATAACAAAAGGCATTCTCAACGATTCCTCATAGATCAATCGTTTATCAAAAAAACCATGTTCCCCCAAAAAGTAGCCTTGATCGGCCGTATAGACCACAACTGTATTCTGGGCAATGCCCTGTTCCTCCAAATAATCAAGCAACCTACCAATATTATCATCGACCGCCGCACCACAGCGCATAAAATCCTTGACCAATTTTTGATAGATCTTCTTTCTTTTTTGGATGCTGTCCAATCCATCCAATGGGTATGGCAATCCGGGGTAATCTGTCCAAAATTTATCTGGATGCTGGGTGGCCTCCTTCCATCTGTCCCCCAATCGTTCCAAAGTTTGGCCATGAAAGGTACGACCGGTAATATTCTGGTCGAAATCCAAAAGGCTTTCGGGTTCTGGGATATCAATATCCTTGTAGAGATCCTTATACCTTTCAGGGTAATCAAAAGGTTCATGCGTTGCCTTGAAATTACAGAACATCAGGAAAGGCTTGTTCTTGTCACGTTGATTCAAATAGTCTATGGTCAGGTCCGCTATCACATCCGTGGAGAATCCTTCGTGTTCCGTTCCGGTACTGCTATCATGGCCATCACTCCAATTGCCTTCTGTTTTAAAAATAGGATTCCAGTACCTGCCCTGTCCTGGCAATACCTTATAATAATCAAAACCCTCAGGTTTTCCTACCAAATGCCATTTTCCTATAATCGCGGATTGGTAACCGTTATTGGATAATGTCCTAGCGATATTAGGATGGTTTCTGGGCAAAGGCTCCCTAAGCGTATAAACTTGGTTCAGGTGACTGTATTGTCCCGTTAAAACACTTGCCCGACTAGGGGAACATATACTATTGGTACAAAAGGCATTGTTCAAGACCATTCCTTCAGACGCCAGACGATCAATATTCTTATTTTGCACATAATCGGCCAAAATACCCCCATATACCCCCCAAGCTTGGGAAGTGTGGTCATCAGAAAGAATAAAAAGGATGTTCGGTGGCTCAGTATCATTATGGTCTTCGAACAACTTTGGGCCACACCCCATTGTCAAAAGGATTAAAAACAGACAAAAATACCGGTAATAATCAGTCAAAGAAACCATTGGCATGTTGTTGTTCGTTCTATTCTATTTACACCATCAATATAAAAAGAATAATGGAACAATCCTTTATTGTCTTGGGTTTAATTATGAATTTCAACAATGAGCCCATTTAAACTTTTTTGGGTTTAAGCAAGTTCAATGCACAGCCTTATCAATTTCAAATATCCATCCAAAGTTACGGTATGGGTTTGCCCGATCAGGAATACAATTCAATATTCAAGGATCGATCCTATATTGTTCTTTGTCCGTTCATTATTGACCAATCTGGAAATGCCCAATGGATTTGAATTCTTCAATGCATCGGGCAATAGGGCATCTGGCCAATTTTGGTAACTGACCGGTCGTACCCAGCGTTTTATGGAATGGATACTTACAGCAGTAAACCGACTATCGGTTGAAGCAGGATAAGGGCCACCATGTTGCATGGATGGGCATACTTCCACCCCATTTGACACACCGTTATATATTAACCTACCAACCCTGTCCCGCAATATGCCGACTATTTTTTGATGTGCCAATAATTCTTCTTCCCCAGCGATTATAGTACCTGTCAACTGACCTTCAAGGTTCCTGATGATCTCTTCCAATTGATAAACGTCCCCACACTGGACAACAATGGAATAGGGGCCAAAAACCTCTTGGTGCAATGTTGTATTCTGCAAAAAGGTCTTGCCTTCTACCGTTGTTACGGTTTGTCGGGCATAGTTGGCCTGTACGTTTGGCCCCATATCCGCCATGACCTGCAACCCCTTTTGGGCTAAAGCCTTTTCTTTTTTCCGTTCATAGGCCCCGATAATATTCGGATGTAACATACATGTGGGTTCTATTTTCACGATCTCTTCTGAAAGCTTTTCAATAAAGCCTGTTAGAGCCCCACTCTTTATGCCTAGTAGCAATCCTGGATTGGTACAGAACTGTCCTGTACCCAAGGTTATGGATCTTGCATAGGTCTTAGCCAGGTCCTCCCCCCTTTCATCCATAGCATTGGGCAATATCACAACTGGATTCACACTTCCCATTTCCGCAAAAACAGGAATAGGTTCCTCGCGTTGTGAAGCCAGATCGAATATGGCCCTACCGCCCCCAACACTTCCCGTAAAGCCTACTGCCTTCACCTTGGGGTGCTTTACCAAGATAGAACCTACCTCAATACCACTACTGTTCAGATTGGAGAAAACACCATTGGGCATATTTGTTTTCCTAGCGGCATTGATTATGGCCGATGCTACCAGTTCACCTGTACCGGCATGCATGGGATGTGATTTAACGATTACCGGGCAACCAGCTGCAAGCGCAGCTGCCGTATCACCGCCAGCCGTTGAATATGCCAAAGGAAAATTACTCGCCCCGAAAACCACGACAGGGCCCAATGGAATGAACATTTTACGCAAATCTGGCTTAGGAACAGGGGCTCTGTCGGGAATGGCGGTATCTATGGATGCCTCGACCCAAGAACCCTCTTCGACCAATGCCGCAAAGGCATGTAATTGCCCTATTGTCCTATCCCTTTCCGCTATGGCCCTTCCTTTTGTCAAACCTGTCTCCGAGCAATACGTCTTGATCAATAGATCGTCCAAGGCCAAGATACCATCGGCAATAGCCCTTAGGAATCCGGCCTTCATTATTCCCGACAACTCCCCAAATTCGGTAGAGGCCGCCGCGGCCAGATTTACCGCTTGGTCTATTTCATCCTCAGTAGCCTCAACAAAGGAAAAAGCATTCTCGATATTCAATTGTGGATTGAACGTCTTATAGGTTACACTACCTTTTGCAGAGAGCATATTCCCGATATAGTTCTTGCCCGTAATCATTTTGGTGTTCATTTTCATATTCTTGGTTTCAACTACCAAATTATAGAATAATGTTCTAAAATGGTTGCTGACCTTAATAAAAGAACCCTATTAATGGGCAGTGTGTCCCAAATAAAAAAGGCTTATCCCAAGGTTTTCATTATTTTTGACATCATTAAAAAGAAAATACCCCCTAATGAATAAGTTCGTTTTTATTGCCGTTGGTTTAGCAATGGCCTGTAATTCTTCCCAACAAACGGTTCCTGAAAAGGAAAGCGTTCCTACATCCCCATCAGTTGGGACAGCCTATGCCGAAACCATAACATCCAATGAATTGAAAGAACATCTGTTTGTCTACGCTTCGGATGAATTTGAAGGACGTGAGACCGGAACACGGGGTGGGAAGAAAGCCGCAGCATATATCAAGGATGAATACGTGTCCTTAGGAATACCTGCGGCAAAAGAAAACGGGGACTACTTTCAAGAAGTCCCCTTGGTCATGGATGTAATGCCAACAGGTGAGCTACAAATAAATGGAATGGATTATGAATTGGGCGGGGATGTACTTGCCTTTGATGCTGCCCAGGGCTATTTTAACGACATCATCTATGCCGGATACGGTATAGATGACGGGAATTACAGTGATTATGAGAATATCGATATAGAAGGTAAGTTGGTATTGGTGAAATCTGGGGAGCCAGTGGACGCCCATGGCACTTTCAAGGTTACCGGAACCCGGAGCAATTCAAAATGGAGCAAGGTATCCGATGCCTACGGTATGCGTTCCAAAGCCATCCAGAAGCGTGGCGGACTTGGAATGTTGTATTTTGATGATACGGACTATACTAGGTATCAGGATTATTTCAATAGAAAAAAAAGGAATTCTTCCAAGAATCTATCGTTGAAAACAACAGATACCCCCAAATTCATCAATGTTGTCCTGAATAAAAATGTTGCAACGGCCTTATACCCTGATATTTTAAACACAGCTTCCACGAAAACCATAAAAACAGACTTGAAGCTTAACCTTAGCCCCAATAGTGGTGTAATCAAGTCGAATAACGTTGTCGCCGTTATCGAAGGGTCGACCAAACCGGATGAATATGTAGTAATATCCTCCCATCTGGACCATATAGGGATAACGGACAAAGGGGAGATCAATAATGGGGCCGATGATGATGGGTCCGGAACCGTGGCATTACTAGAAATAGCGGAAGCATTCAAAAAGGCCGCCGATGAAGGAAATGGCCCAAAACGTTCCATTGTCCTTTTACATGTCACCGGAGAGGAAAAAGGATTGTTGGGATCCCGGTATTATACCGATATAGACCCCCTATTTCCTCTGGAAAATACCGTGGCCAACCTAAATATTGATATGATAGGCAGAATAGACCCCAAACGTGAAGGCAATCGCAATTACATTTATTTGATAGGCTCGGATAAATTAAGTACCGAATTGCACAACCTCTCTGAAGCAGTGAACAAAAAACATATGAATATCGAGTTGGATTACAAATACAATGATGGGAACGACCCCAACCGTTTTTATTATCGAAGCGACCATTACAACTTTGCCAAAAACAATATTCCGATAATCTTTTATTTTAATGGCACCCATGATGATTACCATCGACCTTCCGATACCCCGGACAAAATAAATTACGACCTATTGGAGAACAGGACACGGTTGGTATTCCTAACAGCTTGGGAAATTGCCAATCGCGACCAGAAAATAGCAGTTGACAAGATCGAATAAAAAGCAGTCATTATGTAGTACAAAAAAAGCCCTGAGGATTTGTCCAGGGCTTTTGTTTTTGGGTGGAAGACCGGGTTCGAACCGGCGACCTCTGGAACCACAATCCAGCGCTCTAACCAGCTGAGCTACAACCACCATTTAAAGCGGTGGCAAAGTTAATTTTTTTTCACGGATCTTTGCAACTAAAATAAGGTATATTTTAAAAGAATAATGAAAATACGATTTCATACGAACTTCCTATACCTTTTTTTAAAATCCAACAGGACTATTTTATCGATGAAATACACTTATTAAGGGACAAAACACACAAAAAACAAGCATTTCACAACATTTTTCACCTATCTACCCAAAAAGGGGGGTATTTTTATCCCTTGAATCAAATGGATATTTTCAGCGCCATATCATCGAAATGAAAATCAAACGAATACCTCCCTTATTGAACAAGCTGGTCATTACTTTTATGGTCCTGGCTTTTGGATTTGTCCAGGTCCACTCCCAAATAACACGTAGGGATAGCCTACGCAATCAGATACAGCTATTAAAATCGAAGAGGGACTTTAATCCAAAAGATACTGTATTCATTGATTTATTGAATGATCTAGGGTGGGAAATGCGATATTTCAATTCCGATAGCCTATATCTACTTTCCGAGGAAGCCTACTCCTATTCCACAAGTGCAAAATATGAATATGCCCAAAGCATTTCCTTATTGGGAATCGGCGATTATTATGAAGATCAAGGAGAGTACGACCAAGCGATCAAGTACTTTCAAAAGGCTCTTAAAATAGTCAAAAGCACAAATAGCAAAGGGGAAATCCTAAATATCGAGAATAAAATCGCCAATGTATATTACTACCAAGGGGACTATGAGAAATCATTGAACCTTAATTTGAAAAGTCTTGAACTTGCCTCTGAGCTAAAGGATGACATGATGCTTTCGATCATCAATGAAAATATCGCCTACTTGTATGCAGACCAAAATGACTTTGAGGAAGCGATTCAATTCTTTGAGATCGTGAAAAAAATCAATGATAGAATAGGTGATGAAGTCAATTCGGCGGAAACAATGAGCAATTTAGCCTCCGTTTACAATGATATGGGGGAATTGAAATATGCCATGTACAATATAAACAGTAGCATATCCGTCTTTAAGAAACACAATATAATGGATTGGTTGGCCTATGCCTATCAAGTTAAAGGAAGCACCTATTTAAAGGCGAAAGATTATGGATGGGCACTATACTGGTTCAAAAAAAGTGAGGAACTTCACAAGGACATTGAAGACAGCCGCAGTGAGACCATACTGTTAAATGGTATTGCCGAGGCTTATTTAGGGAATGACGAAAACAATCTAGCCGAGGAATATGCCTTAAAGGCCTTTGAGATCTCAAAGCGAATCAAGTCTCACGAAGAAACCCAGAATAGTGCTAAAATCCTATATCGGACCAACAAAAATAAAGGCGATTATAGGTCCGCATTGAATTATCATGAACTTTTTCAGACCTTACATGATACGATTGCGATAAACAAAGGCAAGAAAAGCCTAAGCATGTTGATTACCAAGCTGTCCTTTGAGAAACAAAAGGAAAGGCTTATCATCGAAAATGAAAAGGCATTGGCCGATCAAAAAAAATATATCTACCTAGCCTTATTGATCCTTATCATCTTCTCGATCATAACATTCATAGTCCGAAGGAATGAAAAAATCCAGAAAAAACTAAACATTGAATTACATGATAAAACAACCAAACTGGTCGAGAATGAAAAAGAACTAAGGGAAATCAATGAGACCAAGGATAAATTGTTCTCAATAATCGGTCATGACCTTAGGGGCCCCATAGCAACCTTCCAAGGTCTTCTACAGCTTTATAAAAATGGTGAGATAAGCTCCCAGGACTTTTTACAGTTTATCCCTAAGTTAAAGACCGATATCGATAATATCTCATTTACACTGAACAATCTACTTTCCTGGGGAAGGACCCAAATGAACGGATCCACCACAAAACCAGATATTGTCCGTTTGGAAAACTTGGTCGATGACAATATAAACCTACTAGAGGAAACCGCCAAGGCCAAATCTATTCGTGTGGTAAATAAGGTGGGTGAAAACACCCTCTGTTGGTCTGACAGTGACCATGTCGATATCGTTATCCGAAATCTAATGAGTAATGCCATTAAATTCACTCCCAAAGGAGGGCATATAACCGTTAATGCCATCGAACACAACTCATCGTGGAAAATTTCGGTCCGCGATAATGGGGTAGGCATAGACCCTGAAACCCAAAAGAAACTTTTCAAGAAAAATTCCAACACAACCACCTATGGTACCAATGACGAAAAAGGTACTGGTTTAGGACTGTCGCTCTGTAAGGAATTGATAGAGAAGAACAATGGCAAGATTTGGGTTGAAAGTGTAGTTCCCAACGGTTCTTGTTTCTATTTCACCCTGCCCAAGATGGAGAACAAATTAAAGAAGGCCAATTAGAATAAATCATCAAAACCATTGATTCCGGGAAAACGTTCGGTCGTAAAGCCTTCAGCGTAGTCGACCCCTATTATCCGACCTAGGTCCTTAGCCCTATAATCCACACTATCCAAAAAATTCTTACTACTGATAGGTGTTTCGGGCTCTTCACTATCCGGGTTATGGAATTGGGAGGAATATGCCAGAATCGCCTCGGTCTTTATATCGATATAACCCGAAACATCCACTACAAAATCCGGATTCAGATTCTTCCACTGTATATAGTGATACACTCGCTTTGGCCTCCATGGATCTTGCCACTGGTTCCCTCCCTTTATTTTTGAGGCAATTTTTATCAATCCACTCAAAAAACAGGCATCACTTACCAATTTACTCCCTTTTCCATGGTCAATATGGCGGTCATCGATCGCATTGCATAGAACAATTTCCGGTCGGTATTTTCGAAGCATGCGAATTACGGCCATTTGATGCTTTTGGTCATTTACGAAAAACCCATCCGCAAACTGTAGGTTCTCACGAACCGCAACCCCCAATATCTTGGCGGCGGCCTCGGCCTCTTTATCCCGGATCTCAGCAGAACCACGGGTTCCCAGTTCCCCACGGGTCAAATCGATTATACCTACTTTCTTTCCCATCGCCACTTCTTTGGCTATGGTCGCCCCTGCACCAAGTTCGGCATCATCAGGATGTGCCCCGAAAACCAATATATCCAGTTTCATTTATTTTATTCCTTAATTCATAGACTGCCACTTTCGTGGAAACGATAATCAAAATCAGTGTTATTGTAAATCGATTGCCGAAAGACGCCTTGTTCGTTCCAAGGCTTGTTCAATATCGTTGATCAAATCCTCTGGTTCCTCAATACCAACTGAAAAGCGAATCAACCCTTCGGATATACCTTGGTTTTCAAGCTCTTTTGCCCCTAAAAGGGCATGGGAGGTTTGGGCGGGTCGCAAAACCGTACTCTCGACCCCTGCCAAACTCATAGAGGGTTTTATCAATTTCAATGCTTTTTGGAATTTGGAAGCATTATACCCTGTATTCAATTCAAAAGACAACATACCACCATATCCCCGCATCTGGGCTTTGGCCAATCCATGCCCTGGATGGTTGGGCAAACCTGGGTAATAGACCTTGTTTATTTCAGAGTGGCCCTCTAAGAATTCCGCCATACGTTGCGCATTGTTATTTTGGGCTTTTACACGGATTCCCATGGTCTTCATACTTCGTTCTAAAAGCCACACCGTATAATCACTTAAACTACCCCCCAGATTTTTGCCCAATTGAAAAATACGATCCATGTTTTCATGGGTAGAGGCTACTGCCCCTGCGCAAATATCAGAATGTCCGCCCATATATTTTGTGGCGCTATGAATGACTATATCGATACCAAAATCTATTGGATTTTGATTCACTGGACTTGCGAACGTATTGTCTATCATTGAGACCAATCCATGTTTTTTTGCCATTTTGGCAATGGCGGACAAATCGGTAATCGTCAACAATGGGTTGGAAGGGGTTTCCACAAAAACAACCTTGGTATTCCCTTTTATCCTTGTCTCGAAATCCTCAGGCTCCAGACCTTCTGTAAAAGAATATTCGATTCCATATTTAGGGAATTCCTCATTAACGAAATTATAAGTTCCCCCGTAGAGTGTTTTTTGAAGCACTATATGGTCACCGGCCCTTAAAAATGCCAAAAGGGTCGTACTTATGGCCGCCATACCGCTTCCGAATATCATTGCGGCCCCAGTATGTTCAAGAGCTGCTATTTTTTGTGACAAGGCTATTTGGTTCGGGGTATTGAAATATCTCGGGTACCGTTTAACCTCAACATCCTCAAAAGCGTATGAGGTACCCATGTACAATGGGGAAACGGCCCCCTTGAACTGCTCATCCTTAATTTCCCCCTCATGTGTACAAATGGTATTAATACCTTTTTCCATAATCGCAGAATTTAAATTTTAACGATAGTTAAAGTTATGAATTTCTTTTGGTCATCCAAGATTTATCAAAAAATGTATTATGGCCAATCGAAAAAAACCGTTCGATATTTATAACCAGCCTAGAACTTACGGGTAACCAACCCGGATCTTGAATGGTACGGGTCAATCAGGACCATAGCCTTTGTTGTAATATGCCCTTATTTTCAATGTGGATATTTACCAAAGGGCCAGATAGCTCTATTGAACCCGTTTAAACTATTTGGGAAATCGAACCTACCGTAGAACATTTCAAAAGAGACACTATCGAACCAACTGAAAAATGGATATCATTTTACCATCTAGGGTATTTGCCCCAACAAATCAACTTTCAGCCTTATTTTTTCCCATAATTAACCCTATACCGCCAATAACTAACGGCACCAAGGAGCGCTACACCAAAAACCATATACCAAATAAACATGGGTGTTATCACCTGTTCTCCACTGGCATAACTGTGTAACCCGACCAAATAGAAGTTAACCCCGAAATAGGTCATCATAATACTACCGAATGCAACTACACTTAGAAAGTTGAAAAGCCATCTCCCACGCATTCCCGGTACTAATCGTGCATGTATGATGAATACGTATACCATGATCGATATCAAGGCCCAAGTCTCTTTGGGATCCCAGCCCCAATAACGACCCCAACTCTCATTGGCCCATTGTCCCCCTAAAAAGTTGCCAATGGTAAGCATTATCAAACCGACCATCAAGGCCAACTCATTAATAATGGTCAACTCCTTAAGGTTGATCTGCATCCGCTTCTTATTTTTATCATTGGTAAGGATAATCAGGAAAAGTGATACCACACCCAATATCATACCTACGGTCAAGGGACCGTAACTACCGACGATAACGGCAACATGGATCATTAACCAATAGCTGTTCAGCACAGGTACCAAATTCGCAATGGAGGGATCGACCCAATTCTGATGTGCGATCCATAATAACATGGCCGTCACAAAAGCCGAAGCCGCTATGGTCATATCACTTTTTCGACCCAACAGCAATCCCATGCCCATAGTGGCCCAGGAAACATAAAGGATACTCTCATAAGCATCACTCCAAGGTGCATGTCCGGAAATATACCAACGTAAGACCAAACCTGCCGTATGCCATAGAAAAAGGATTATAACAAATCCTTTAAAGAAATAGGCACCTATATGCCATAACTCTCGGTCTTTGAATATCTGGAAGATAAGAATGAAGAACATTAACACCCCCCCTATTAGATAAAGTCTATAGAGATGTTTAAAGATATTCAGTTTGTTGAATATTACCTCTGCGTCGATCTTTGTATCCGAAGGAATAACCTCGCTACCATGGTTGATTTGATTTTGCTTAAAGGCTGCCAACAGTTTGTCCGCCTCGGTATAATCATTGCTTTTTATGGCATTGTTCAAGGACATGAGGTAATAGGGCAAGGCATTTTTAATGAAACTGGAATATAGGGAATCGGACACTTGATATTGACCACCGCGGTATTCAATGGCAGATACCCATTTATTGTTCTCATCGTTCAATAGTGGGAATATCTTCAGGATCTGGCCACTCAATGCCTGGTCCAAAAGACTTAAGCGTATGTTGGCATCCTTAAAGTCCTGCTCAAATTTATTGGGGTTGTTCGTGGCCGTTGCCTCCCTAAGGAAAGGCTCTAGCTTATACCGTCCTTTTTCATCGAAGAAATCTATGGCCTTCACATATTTCTGTCCTTCGGGAACACCGATAATCTTACGTATACTGTCGTTCTCTGTTTTTTTGTCCAAGGCAATGAACTCAACATTATACCATAAGGCCGGATTCAGCATCATGGACAGGAAAACTTGATCGGCATTCATTTTGCCGTATGTATCCTTTAAGCTTAGTTTTCGAAGTAATTCAGAGGAAAAGGTGTTAATGGGCTTCATCCTACCCCCTTCATCCTGTATCACCAATTTCCCGAATAGTTCCGCATGTTCCGCATCTACTATATTAGCTGCCAAAACAGAGTCCATTTCCCGTTGCGTGGGCGTTTTGGAATGGTCATGGCCATCATTACCGTTATGGGTCTGGGCAAAGGAATTCAGTGAAAGCCCAAAAACAAGGATTACGGTCATAGCGGCCTTTTGCGCCTTTATTTTTTCCAAGGCTGCCGTCAAATCCTTAAAACGTGTTTTTCCAAAGAACATAATCCCCAAGAGTCCGGCATACAAAAGAAAATAACCGATATAACTTATCCAAGTGCCCCAAAAATCATGATTTACGGATAGCGTGGTCCCCCGTTCGTCAGAATCGAAACCAGATTGGAAGAAACGGTATTTTTTATGGTCCAAAACATGGTTCATATAAATATCGTAATCAAATGGGCGTTCATCCTCAATTGTCACCTTGCTCATAAACGAGGCATAGCCCTTCTCTGTTCCTGGATATTTCTCGGCAATAAAGTCATTCAATTTTATACTAAAGGGAAGTTTATACACTTTTGACCCATAGGCCATGGAAAACCCTAATCCACCTACATTTATCTTCTCGGAAAAATTCGATGACCCCCTACCCCCCAATAGTTTTTGTTGTACGGTCTCCCCATTGGTGCTCACTTCGACCACCAAGGCATCTTGACTCATTGGTGTCACTTCCGGGTCAGGGATCTTCACGATACCATAAGTACCTTTAACCATAGGTTCGGGAATCACGAATTGCATTCCGGCCGTATTGTACAGCGATCTTAGTTGGAGTGTCTGCAAACTATCCTTCAGCAAAACGCCTTGAAATTTATCGGCCATTCGCATAAAACTACCCTCAAATGGTGATTTTATCCGATATGTACTATCGTTGGCAAAAATATTTATGGCCCCTTCGGTCTCTTTGTTCAGGGAAACCAATATGTTATGTATGTTGGCCACTTTGCCGTTTTCCAGGAAATGTTCGTGACGTTGGCCGTCACCAGCCTCAACGATCTTAAGGTATTCCTTACCATTTTCATCCAAGACCAGACCTCTTTCGGCCCCTTTGATAAAACCAACATAAGAAATGGTCACTGGTTGCCCGTTAAAATCATTATGCCAAGGCAAATTCGACTTTAAGGCCTCTGGGGTTACGATAAGGTCATCCTCCAATACTTTTCTTCGGGGCTCCCCATTGATCTCTCCATCTATGTTCACCGTAAGAAAGGTCTTGTCCGAATAGAATACATTCTCTGAATGTCCCTCCCGAATGGGCATCATCCCCTCAAAACTGATATATCGGGTCACAAAAGCCCCAAGAATGATCAGTATCCATGACAGGTGCAAAAGCAGTACAGGCCACTTCTCCTTTCTAAAAAGTCTATATCTAGATATGTTGCCTATAAAATTAATGACAAATAATACCATGATCAGTTCGAACCATGTCGTATTATATATCCAGATTCGGGCTGTATCCGTACTATACCAGTTTTCGATAAAAGTACCGAAGGCCATGGCTGTTGCAAAAACCAGAAACAATACCGCCATTAAGCGGGTAGAGAAGAATATTTTTTTGAATAAATCTTTCATAAGGGCATCATAACTAATTTAAGGTGTCGCAAAAATAAGGTATTTTGAATACAATGAAGATGCTTTCCAACATAGCCCCATTTTTTTCGCCCCCTTGTTTATCTTTCCCTTTTTATGCAGGGAATCCATCAGATTATTACCATATACGGAGTACAGCTTCGATACTTCCTAAATTGCTTCAACAAGAATAATTATATCACTATTTTCGCAGTATGATCAACGTTGTAATCCTAGGAACGGGTAATGTGGCCAAACATCTATTTGATGTCTTCATGGCACATGAAGGGATAAAAGTCGTACAGGTCTATGGTCGTAACCACAAAGCCCTGTCCTCTTTTGGAAAACATACAAAAACCACTTCGGAGACATCCAGGATAATCCCTGCCGATATTTATATCCTGGCCATCAGTGATGGTGCCATAGCCGAAATATCAAGTCGTTTGGATTTAAAAGAAGGGTTATTGGCCCATACCTCCGGAAGTATCTCAATGAAATCATTACCGAAAAAGAATAGACGTGGGGTCTTCTACCCGTTACAGACCTTTACCGTGGGCAGAACGGTCGATTTCAAGGAAATACCAATTTGTATTGAGGCAGAAAACGATAGCGACCATGCCTTATTGGAACAATTGGCCTCGACCATATCGGGGAAAGTCGTCCCCATGGACTCAAAACAAAGGAGATCATTGCATTTGGCGGCTGTTATGGCAAATAACTTCACCAATCACATGTATTATCTGTCCAATGAATTTTGTGGGCAAAAAAATATCCCTTTCGATTTATTACATCCGCTGATCAAGGAAACCTCAAATAAAATCGAAGACCTTGCCCCTTATGATGCCCAAACAGGGCCGGCCCGTAGGAATGATAAAAAAACCCTTAAAAAGCATTTGGCCCAATTAAAGAACAAGAACCACAAAGAATTATATAGCGTATTGAGCAAATCTATAAGAAAGACCTATGGAAAAAAATTATAAGCAATACCTGAAGGATATCACCACCTTCGTTTTTGATGTTGATGGTGTTTTTACCGATGGTTCCGTTTTGGTAACCTCACAAGGTGAATTATTGCGTAAGATGAGTGTAAAAGATGGCTTTGCCCTTAAAACAGCCATAGATAAGGGCTATAATGTATGTATCATAACAGGGGGTACCAATGAAGGGGTAAAAGAAAGGTTGAAAGGATTAGGTGTAACTATATTCTATATGGGGGCACACAACAAGGCCGAACCCCTTGGCGAATATTTGAACACACATGGTATTTCCCCTAAAAATGTGCTGTATATGGGAGATGACCTACCGGACATTGCCCCCATGAAAATGATAGCCTTACCTACCTGTCCCCAAAATGCGGTACAGGAAGTAAAGTCCGTTTGCAAATATATTTCCCATATAAACGGAGGTGAGGGTTGTGTACGCGATGTCCTGGAGCAGGTCTTGAAAGTACGTGGCGATTGGTTTGAGGGTTCCAATGAAGCCAAGGCCTAAGCTATGTGGAAAGATAAATTGAAAGGCTATACCATAATCCTGGCCTCTGGTTCCCCTAGGAGAAAACGATTTTTCCAGGATATGGGCCTTGAATTTGAAATACGCTTGGGAAAAGTTGACGAGGTATACCCCCAGAATCTAAAGGGAAGTGAAATATCCGATTATCTGGCACAATTAAAAGCCAGGGCCTTAATGGACAGTTTGGCCGATAAGGAAATCCTGATCACCTCGGATACGGTTGTTTGGCACAAAGGTGTATCCTTGGCAAAACCCACCGACGAACAAGAGGCTATCGCCATGCTGGGGACCTTGTCGAACGAATGGCATGAGGTAATCACATCTGTGAGCCTCACTACCATTACCTCCCAAAAAACAGTGAACCATACGACGAATGTCAAATTCAAAAAACTGACTACTGAAGAAATCCTTTTTTATATTGAAAATCACCATCCGTACGACAAAGCTGGGGGTTATGGCATACAGGAGTGGATCGGACTCATTGGGATCGAGGAAATAAAAGGTTCTTATACCAATGTTGTTGGTCTTCCCACCCATTTGGTCTATGAAACGTTAATGGGCATTGTCGATTGACCGAATTTAAGTAGTTTTATAAAAAACAGACTTATGGAAAAATGGATAAAACCAGGATCAGCCCTTGTTCTTCTCACGATGACCATTACGCTACTTGGATCCTGCAAGGATAAAAACACCACCGACCCTGAAGATATACCGGTTACCGAGGCCGTAGAGAGGGAAGTACCCAACAAACCACTATCAAAGGAATTCAAGGATTACTGGTATTCAGGAAATGCCGAGATAACATCTTATGCCTTGGAGCAGGCCAGATATGGTGAACTTCGAAAAGGCAAGGCGGTACTCATTTATGTGACAGAACCTTTTGTAAGGGGCAAACAAGTAAAGGCCGATAAAAATGAAGCGTCCAATATTCCCGTTTTAAAGCTGAACAGCACGAAAAAGTACCTTACCGGTATTTATCCCTATTCGATAATGAGCAGTTGTTTTTATCCTATTTACGACAACCAACATGCCGTAAAAGCAACTTTTTCCGCCCAAGAATGGTGTGGACAGGTATTTACTCAATTGAACAATCGGGAGAAATACAACGTAAAGTCGTTTTCCTATTTTGAGAAGGAAGGGGACAAGGAGATAACCTTGGAAAAAGATGTCCTTGAGAATGAACTTTGGAATAAAATCAAGATCGACCCCTCCAACTTGCCCCTTGGGGATTTCAAAATGATCCCCTCATTGGAATATAGCACAATATCACACATAGCATTGAAGCCCTATAAGGCAAATGCCACATTAACCGTGGACAACGGGACCAATACATATATAATAAAATATCCCGAATTGGAAAGAACACTGGAGATCCATTTCTCATCTACCTTCCCCTACTCGATTGAGGGTTGGACGGAATCCTTTACAAGTGGCTTTGGGGACAAGGCCAAGACCATGGTTTCCAAGGCAACTAGGATCAAGACCTTAAAGACCCCCTATTGGCAACAAAATGGGAATGACCATCTACCCTTACGCGATACTTTAGGGCTTTAATCGCAGGGCGATAACCAAAAATGGTTTAATTTCCCGAGGCCTGGCTCGAAACGATAAAAGTTTTTTCGGAAGCATACCTTACACCTTTGGACCAAGGTTATTGATCGTGAAGGGATCCATGAATCCCAACGACGGCCATACCCCGTCATAGACTTCATAATCTATCATCTTGTTAAAAAAATGTAAATATTGTCTGTAGGCACTATATCTTTATATCTTTGGAAACCACCTAAAACAAAAACATGCAAAAGTTATTGGCATCCTTTATAGGAATCCTTTTTTTATGTAACATCTCCCTTGCACAAATGCATGAAAAAAATTCATCTTCAAATATTTACCATGCAATCCTAAAATTGAATTTTTTGGGGTCCGCGTTGTATATAGCTGCCCACCCCGATGATGAAAATACAAGATTGATCGCATATCTCTCAAATAAGGAAAAAGCCAGAACTGCCTATTTATCCCTTACCCGGGGAGACGGGGGGCAAAATCTTATCGGGCCTGAGTTGCGGGAACTTTTAGGGGTCTTGCGAACACAGGAGCTTTTAGCCGCCCGTCGTATTGATGGGGGCGAACAGTTTTTTACCCGGGCCGTCGATTTTGGATATTCAAAACATCCAGATGAAACTTTGGATATTTGGAATAAAGAAGCCGTTCTTGGCGATGTTGTTAGGATAATACGCAAGTTCAAACCTGATGTGATCATTAATAGGTTCGACCATAGAACACCCGGGGCTACCCATGGCCACCATACCTCTTCGGCCATGTTAAGCCTAGAGGCCTTTGACCTAGCGGCAAACCAAAGTTCCTACCCCGATCAATTAAAGAAATTGGACGTATGGCAACCTTCAAGATTGTTCTTCAACACCTCATGGTGGTTTTACGGGAGCAAGGAAAAATTCAAGGCTGCCGACAAAACAAGAATGCTAGGTTTTGATATTGGGGTTTACTATCCCATGTTAGGTGTCTCGAACAATGAAATTGCCTCATTGACAAGTAGCCAACATCGGTGCCAAGGTTTTGGGAGATTGAATATGCGGGGAAGTGAGATGGAATATATTGAATTATTAAAAGGAGATATGCCCACAGATAAGAGCAATATATTCGATGGTATAGACACAACGTGGTCCCGTGTTGAGGGTGGCAAGGCAATTGGGGATATCCTTTACGAGATCGAAGAGAACTTCAATTTCAAAAACCCCTCAATACATATCAAAAAATTAGTGCAGGCGTACAACTTGATACAGGAAATCCCGGATACCCATTGGAGGGACCTAAAATCAAAAGAGTTAAAAACAATAATCACATCGATTACGGGATTGTATCTAGAGGCCTCCTCTGCAAATGCCTTTGCCAACCCCGGTACTACCGCCGATATCAATATTGAAGTATTGAATCGAAGTAAAGCCGACATAAAACTAAAATCCATTGTAATCGGGGATACCATGGCCAAGGAAAAGGACTTGACCCTTTCCCATAATGACAAGAAAGAACTTAAGCTCACACTACCAATTCCTGAAAACAGTCCTTATACAAGCCCCTATTGGTTGAACGAGAAGGGTACCTTGGGTATGTATACGGTTGAAGACCCGGATTTGATAGGGAACCCGGAGACGGCAGTAGCCTTCCAGGCAAGGTTCAATTTGGAAATTGAAGGGTACCCAATAACCATCAATAAAGCTGTCGTGCACCGCTACTCCAAACCAGATTATGGTGAATTATATCGTCCTTTCGATATTTTACCCGAAGCTACGGCCCATTTTCAAGACAAGGTAATGATCTTCTCCGATAGCCAACCCAAGAAGGTACCTATTACCATTACGGCCCATCAGGACAATATTAAAGGGGAGGTTGTTTTTTCCCATTCCAAAGGTTGGAAGGTAGATCAGGAAAGTAGGCCTTTTGAAATCTCCAAAAAAGGCGATGAACATATTGTCACATTTGAATTGACCCCACCGGAAAACGAGGATGGGAATTCCATAACCCCCATAATCAAGGTACATGGAAAAGAAATATCAAAAGAACTGGTAACCATAGCTTACGACCATATACCCACACAGTCGGTCTTATTGCCGGCAGAAGTGAAAGTCGTACGTTTAAACATACAAAAAATCGGGGAACATATCGGTTATATAAACGGTGCAGGTGACAAAGTACCGAAAAGTCTGGAACAAATTGGTTACCAGGTACATATGATAGACCCCAGTTCAATAAATGCCGAGACACTCAGCAAATACAGTGCGATTGTCGTGGGGATACGGGCATATAATGTAGTACCGGAAATGAAGTTCAAGCAAAAATATCTTTTTGATTATGTATCGAATGGCGGCAACTTGATCCTACAGTACAATACGATAGGAAGGAACGATGAACAATACGGGGATATAGCCCCTTTTCCCTTGAAATTGTCAAGGGACAGGGTTACCAATGAGAATTCCAAAGTCGGGATTATTGCAAGAGACCATGAATTGGTGAATTACCCCAACAAGATAACATATAAGGATTTTGAGGGATGGGTACAGGAACGTGGACTTTATTTCCCCAATGAATGGGACAATCATTTTACCCCGATACTATCGATGAACGATAAAGGCGAGACACCAAAAAATGGAGGTCTTTTGATCGCACCCTACGGAAAAGGTAATTATATTTATACGGGACTTAGTTTTTTCAGGGAGTTGCCAACAGGTGTTCCCGGGGCCTATAAACTATTTGCGAATATGTTATCTGTCGGCAAAAAGCATGTTGGACATATTCCCAAAATAAAGGATTGATTATGCATGACCGCCTTATTTGGAAAAAAGAATATACACTTGTGTTGATATTGAATATCATTTACATTTTGATTTTTAATTATATAATGACCGCTTTTACGTAATATGGGGACTATAGATTGGGTAATTCTCTCAGGGACACTTTTGTTCATCGTCGCCTATGGTGTTTGGAAGACCCGGGGAAATAAGAATGTGGATGATTATGTAAGAGGTGGTGGCCAATCCAAATGGTGGACGATAGGCCTTTCCGTTATGGCTACACAAGCCAGTGCCATTACTTTTTTATCCACACCCGGGCAAGCATTCCATGATGGGATGGGCTTTGTACAGTTCTATTTCGGATTGCCCTTGGCCATGATAACCATCTGTCTCGTCTTTGTTCCGATATACCATAAACTAAAGGTGTATACGGCCTATGAGTTTTTAGAAAAACGTTTTGATATAAAAACAAGGTCGCTAGCGGCAATCTTGTTTTTGATACAGCGGGGCTTGGCTGCGGGCATAACGATTTTTGCCCCCTCTATTATTCTTTCTGCCGTTCTTGGCTGGGATCTGCGAACCTTGAACATCATAATCGGTACTTTGGTAATCATCTACACTGTTTCAGGTGGGACCAAGGCGGTGAGTATAACCCAAAAACAACAAATGTTCATTATCATCACCGGAATGTTCATGGCATTTTTCTTTATCTTAGGGTACCTACCCAACGATATAGGGTTGGGCAAGGCCTTAAAAATTGCTGGCGCCAGTGACAAACTCGATATTCTTGATTTTAGCTTCAACACAAAAAGCAGATATACTTTTTGGAGTGGTATTACCGGTGGATTGTTTTTGGCATTGGCCTATTTCGGGACCGATCAAAGTCAGGTCCAGCGATACTTATCCGGGAAATCGGTACGGGAAAGCCAATTGGGCCTTATTTTTAATGGGGTCCTAAAGATTCCCATGCAATTTTTCATTCTATTGGTCGGGGTAATGGTTTTTGTTTTTTATCAGTACAACCCTTCTCCTTTGAATTTCAACCCTGCTGCCACAAAAGTGATCCTGGATTCGGAATATGCAGATGATTACAAGGTCCTGCAAAAACGCCAAGTTGAATTGGAATCAGAAAAGGCGATCGCACAAAACAAATTCATCTTAGCACTTGACATCAAGGAATTCACGGCTATCGAAGCGGCCAAAGCACAGATAATGAACATCAACAAAAGGGATAGCACCAATAGGGTGGCCGCAAAAGCACTGATCAAACTGGCTGACGACTCCGTTGAGACCAATGACAAGGATTATGTGTTCATACATTTTATCCTCAATAACCTGCCCACGGGACTGATCGGTTTGTTGTTGGCGGTTATCCTGTCTGCTGCCATGTCCTCCACGGCATCAGAGCTGAACGCACTGGGTACTATAACAGCCTTGGATCTCTATAAACGCAATAAAACCTCAAAAAACCTATCTGACAAGCACTACGTCATGGTTTCAAGGGGCTTTACACTCATGTGGGGCATAATCGCTATTATTATAGCTTGTATAGCGCATCTTTTTGATAATTTAATACAATTGGTGAATATCATAGGGAGTATATTCTATGGGAATGTCCTCGGTATCTTCCTTTTGGCATTCTTCTTTAAATATGTCAAGGGCAATGCGGTATTCATCGCTGCGATATTGACACAGGTATTGGTCTGTATCATCTATTATAACCTGATACATATATACCCCGCAGGACAGGAAAAATTAGGTTACTTATGGCTGAACTTCATTGGGACGGCACTTGTCATCTTCTTTGCCCTTTTGTTCGAGGCTTTTGATAGGTTGTTGGGAAAACCACCCATTCAGACATGGTAGTCCTTAAACCAAAACTATCCTATCGCAGTACCGCTCGAATACCCAAAAGCATATTGACAAAGTATTTTTGACAGGGAGCCCCTTATTACAGAGGTTTTATAACATAGCTGAAAGAGTAATTTCCTGGTTTGATCTGATATTTATCCAAGGCCATTAATCCCCAACTGTTGTCCCCACCAACACCCATTTGCCCAAAGTCAATATTGATATTGACCAAATTGCGCTTTACGATATCAATGGTATGCCGTTGCTGTTTGCTTTCCCCCGCGTCAAAATCATTATTGTATTGATGGTGTGCACTAAAATCGAACAACTGCGGTGCGTAGATCTTTATACCCTTACCTTTATCATTAGCAAAAGTGACCCACCTTGTATCCGATCTATTGCCATTCTCCTGTGGACGAATATAGGGATAGTACAAATCATCAACAGATGCCTCATACCTGCCAACCAACGCCGCCGTTTTACGATCCTGATAATTCTCATGTGGCCCCCTACCATACCAATGCACTTTCTGGTATTCATCACCGATGATAAAGTTGGTTCCGAATCTTGGCAATACCGGTGATTCTTCCGAGACACCCGATAACTGTGCAGTAACCTTGATTTCGCCTTGATCATTGATATCGTGGATAATACTTACCCTTGCTTGGTTGGCGAGTCCGTAATCCGATCTTAATCGAATTATGCCATTTTCAATTTTAAAGGTATTCGTGCTTAATTCCAAGGCATCGACTACCTGTTCGTCGTTAATCGAATTGATAGTGACTTTCAATAATTTCTGATTTTCGGTATTATCTTTCCAAATACCTAGCTTTTTCGGCATATTATACCCAAAATCATTGTCAGTCGTTGCCCTCCAGAAATTTGCGGTAATACCTTTGAGTAGAATATTGCCATTGCCATAGTCAATGGAGACCAACTCCCCTTTTTTGGTATCGAATCGAACCTCAAAACCTTTTCCTGTAATTATAACATCATTCTTTTGGGAAACGACCCCGAGTCCATCGTACTTATTTTTCTTTATGAATTTCCCCGGGGTATATGATGTAAGTTGAAATTGCCCATAGGCCATTAAATGATGTGCAGGTATAAGGGCACTTGCCGATTTGGTGTACCCATAAAGATTCAGGAGACGTTCAGCTTTTGGATCATCCAACTTTGGCAGATCGATTGTTATTGTTCTTGAGTCCCGTGGGGAAACATCCAAGGTAGGGAGCTCCCCTGAAGCGATCTCCGTTCCATTTTCGAACAATTTCCAAGCAAACCCAAATTGGCTCAAATTCGTAAAATCATAGCCGTTATATATTTTAACGGTACCTGTGTTGCCCTTATCGGCAATAAATTTCACATATTGGTACACTTTCCTTACCTCGTGCAAGGACGGATGGGGTGTCCTATCGGGGTTTACCAGCCCGTTAAGGCAAAAGTTACCATCATTTTGGAAGTCCTTTCCTCCCAGATCACCTCCATAGGCCCAATATTCCCGGCCATTTTCCGTTTTGGTCAGCAATCCTTGATCTACCCAATCCCAGATAAACCCGCCCTGTAGGACATCATATTTTTCAATGGTGTCCCAATATTCCTTTAGATTACCGACACTGTTACCCATTGCATGGGCATACTCACATTGGATCAAGGGTCTTTTGGGGTTGTTTTCGGCATATTTTACCATATCGGGAATACGCATGTACATCGGAGCCTGTATATCGGTATTTTCGTATCGTATGGCTCCTTCATACTGCACAGGGCGTGTTGTATCGTGACTCTTCAGCCAGGCATAGGTCTCAAGGAAATTAGCCCCGTTACCGGACTCATTACCCAAGGACCAAGTAATGATGCTAGGATGGTTCTTGTCCCTTTCATACATGCGTATGGTGCGGTCCAAGTGCATGGCCTTCCATTGTGGAAGGTAGGCGGGATGTATTTTCTGGGCCTCCAGGTTTTCATCCAAGCCCTGATTGGTAGCCCCCATTCCGTGTATTTCGATATTGGCCTCGTCAATAACATAAAATCCATATTTGTCGCACATTCTATAAAAGTGTGGGTTCTTTGGGTAATGGCTACAACGAATGGCATTGAGGTTATTTCGCTTCATTACCGTAAGGTCCTTCAATGTAAGCTCTTCGGTGACCACATGCCCTGTCTTATCATTATGGTCATGAAGGTTTGCCCCTTTTAATAGCACAGCCTTACCATTTACCAAAAATTGGCTGTTCTTTATCTCTATTTTCCTGAAACCAACTTTTACCGAGGTTGCCTCCGAAACCGAACCATCACTATTGATCAGGCTGACCAACAAGTCATAGAGATTTGGGGTTTCGGCATTCCAGGTCCTTACGTTCGGTATCTCTTTTTCAAAAACCAATTGAACGGAGCCTGTCCCACCCTCTACTTCTTGTACTGCCGAATAGACTTCGGTATCACCATCCAATAATCCCACTTCCACCTGTACAGGTTTATCCTCAGCAGCTTGGTCTATTTTTAATTGCAGTTCGAACAGACCATTCTTATAATCGTTGCCCAATTCCGCAGTCACCCTAAGATCCCTTAAGGTCGTTTTTGGCGTAGCATAAACATAAACATCACGGTCTATACCACTTAATCTCCAAAAATCCTGATCTTCCAGATAACTTGCATCTGACCAACGCAACACCTGTACGGCTATCGAGTTCTTACCGGTCTTGGCCAGTTCCGTAATATTATATGCGGCGGGAGTCTTGCTTCCCTCATTATATCCTACCATCCTTCCATTAAGCCAAATATACATGGCGCCACTAACACCTTCAAAATGAAGGTATATTTCCTTATCGCCCCATGCTTCCGGAATCTCAAATTCACGTTTATAGCTACCTACAGGATTAATTTCATGGGGTATATAGGGTGGGTTTGCCGGAAACATATACGTGACATTGGTATAAAAAGGAATGCCATATCCCTGTATTTCCCAATTGGAGGGTACCGATATCGTATCCCATCCGGAAATATCAAAATCATTTTTATAGAAACCAACAGGTCTTTCCATAGGGTTCCCTGCATAATAAAAATCCCAATTGCCGTTTAACGATCGGTATAAGGGGGATTGTTCCCAACTTTCGTTCGCAAGGGCATCCTCCTTATTGCCATACCTATAAAATGAAGCAACGGGAGCTTCCCTGTTGATCTCGAATACCTCTGGGTCTTCCCATTCGGGATTTTCCCATTTTTCAGCGGTATATACGGATTTTTCAATTGTTCTGCCACAGGAGAGTACAAATGCCAGAATTACGGAATAAAGGATAGGTTTGTACATGGTTGGTTATTTATGGAATTCATTAAACTTATTCAAATTTTTTCGGCTTGCCAGAAAATTTCCGTTTTCTGCCCTGTTCTCGTCTTTCTTTACTTCCGTGACCCTGCCATGCAACTTTTCAACAGAACAAAAAACCACTGATTTTCGCTTAAACCCAAAAAGTCTAAACGAACTCTCTATCAAAAATACTATTTAACAAGCTAAAATAAGGATTTAGGCCATAAAAAAAGCCCTGACGTAATCAGGGCCTTTGTATCCTTACATGCAGCAATTACATTGCGCCCCATTCTTTTAGGGATTCCTTGTTCATTTTAACGTAACCGGCATTACCTGCCGCCTCAGCTGCTGCCAAAGATTTTTTTGCCGTGGCAATAGCTCCTTTCTTATCACCTGCCTTGGCCTGTATCAAAGATTGTTGTCGCAATTGCCAATAAGCGGGTTCTTTGATCATTGCCATGGCCTTGTCCATAAATTCCTTGGCCTTATTGATATCCTTGTCCGTTGATGAATAATAGACGGCAGCAGCATAGTAATCGTTGGCACTAGGGCCATTAAGTACTTTTTCTATGTTTTCCATTACCGTGGTATCGGTAGGTACCTCGAATTTCACACCTACATAGGTGTTTTCCCAAAGCATACCCAATGTAGCGGCATCATTACTTATTTCATCGATTACGATCATAAAGGATTCAACACCTATCGGCATGGCCTGAACCCCTACCGTTGTCTTTAAAGCTACCTTACTCTCATCCCATTTTTTTGGCTTGCCCCAATTATTGGTATCTGAATAAAAAATCACTTCCCAAGAAGATTTCCCTGGTTTGGTATAAATGGCATATGAACCTGCCTTAAGTTCTTGGCCATCAATAGTAACATCGGTACTGAAATCGATAGTGGTGTTCTTGTTTGCCCCTGTTCTCCATATCTTACCATAAGGCACCAAATCACCGAAGATAGTCCTGCCGCGCATTGCCGGTCTTGAATAAGCTATGGTTACATCGGTCAAGCCAACTGTTTGGATCAATGTTGAGGATGGACTCGGTTGTGGCGTCTTTATCTGGGCTTCAATTGAAAAGGAAGCTAAGGCCACACATACTAATACTAGGATTTTTTTCATTACTATATGTTTATTTTCCCCAAAGCTATATATAAACCCTTGCCACAAGTGTTAACAAATTCCTAAATGATGGAAATCTGGAAATCAGTGGGCCATAAAAGCCTTGGAGAGTACTTTATCGCCCAAATAAATAGTAAGATAATATACCCCTGGTTCCAAGTAGGTTTCGTCCAAAACTGTATTTTTTATGTCGGCGCCCAATGTAAATTGGACCATTTTTCCCGAGGTATCAAAAACAGCCCGGGCCAGGATTGGTTTGTTGGAGACCAGGTCATATTGAAGTTTTCCCAGGTTATAGGAACCATAGATCAACAAACGATCATCATCGTACCCTATACTGGGGTCGTCTTCCTCATTTTCCATTTCATCGATTGTCCCATTATCTACTTTAAATTGGATAGCGTATAGCATTGGGTCTAGATATATGCCCAGTTCTTGTCGTTCAAACTGTTCCGTACCAATGAAATAGCGCTGTGGGCCAACGGTTGTAATCGCCTCAGCCTGTGCAGAACCGATTCCCAAAGGTATCCGCTCTACTGTATCACCAAAAATCGACGTACCCGTAATATCCCTACTTCTTAGAACAAATGGTTCCAATGTGCTTGAATAGGCAATCAACAACAGATCATTTTGTTGTTCATCATAAGTGGCCCCGGCAACCAAACCGTTCGTAGCGTATGATGCTACTTTTTCCGCCACATGGTTTCCTGCTTCCTTGGGTATGCTATATACTACGGTGCCCTCTGATATCCATTGTTTTGTGAACAACAGCAGTTGGTCATTGTAGACCGTTAAAGCTTCGGCATCCCAGTCACTTTTTCCGTTATCAATGTAATCTTTTTGGTCCCCGTAACTAAAATGGATGGTTTCTGCCGTAACTTCATCCCCACTGTTAAAATCATCCTTTGAAATTTTATAGATTGAAAGATCGGTTCGTATTCCCGAATAATTGCCAATATCGGCCACATAGATAAAAGCATCATCCTGGGCGAGATCTTCCCAATCGATATTCGTCCCGTTCAGGACAGATACCTTTCTGGTTACTTGCATGGTCAGCGTATCCAAGACATAAAGTATTGGCTCATTGCCCGAATCATTAAGGGAAACCAAACTTCCATTGTAGAATATATGTCCGGAATTTTCCAATAATTCCTTAGGCATTTGACCTACCTCCCCTATACTTGTTTGGGCATTCCCCCAAAAATACGTCAGCATCAATATAATTGTCAGTACAGTTGTTCCCATAGTAATTTCCAATACGTCAATGTACAAAATTGAAATGAAATGAACTTCCTTATACCGTTCCATCATTTTATACTTTTGTCGAACACGATCCACCACCCCCATGAAACACTATCAATCACACTCTTTGGCCATCCCAATGGCCATACAACAACACTGGACATAAACCCCATAAGGGAAAAGAATACATTATTGATAAGTAATTCCCGTAGAGTTGGATTTTTTAGCCTATCGTCATGGAAAAACCGCAATGTTTTCGTAGCTTCCCAAGCAGGGAAAGGGAAAAGGAAAGGAGCGATAACACAAGTACATCCTTCAAAGAAGGTGGGGGAAACAAGGAATATGGCCAAAATCACCAAGTCCCCTATCAATTCGGAAAATTTCTGGACAGGCAGGTATTGGATAAAGTACCATCAACCCCCAATATAAATCAATATGGAGAAAAAAATATCGGTTTTTTGGTTTAGAAGGGATTTATGCCTCGAGGACAACATAGGGCTTTCACAAGCACTGAAGCTATCATCCCGTGTTCTCCCAATTTTCATATTCGATAGGGAGATAATATCCCAACTACCCGAAATTGATGCCCGGGTCACCTTTATCCACGAAACCATCTCCAAAATCAATTCGGAACTAAAAAAGGAATTCAACAGCTCCATGGGGGTTTATTTTGGAAGACCCCTTGAAATATTCGGGAAACTGATCGTGGATTTCGAGATCGAGGCCATTTATACCAATCGTGATTATGAGCCTTATGCCCTAAAGCGGGACAAACAAATAAAAGAATTCCTTACGGGTAAGGGCATTCTTTTCCACACCTACAAGAACCAGGTTATTTTTGAAAGGGACGAGGTCGTGAAAGCTGATGGGAATCCCTATGTGGTATACACCCCGTACAAGAACAAATGGAAGGAAAAATTCCATGCCGATAATCCCTTGAAACAGATTGATGGTTACCCGACTATCAACAATTTCATACAGGACCGGGAACTGCCCTTTCCTACCTTAGGGGAGTTGGGATTTAAGGAATCAGCCATAAAAGTACCCGATTATGTAGTATCCGATGACCTGATCGACCATTATGGGGCAACAAGGAACTTTCCGGCCAAAACCAATGGGACTTCCAGGATCGGCCCACATTTAAGGTTCGGAACGGTCTCCATCCGCAATATTTTAAAAAAGGCCATTACATCGAAGAACGAGGTGTTCTGGAACGAATTGATATGGCGCGAATTCTTTATGCAGATTCTTTGGCATTTCCCCAGGACAGTGAACAATGCCTTTAAACCCAAATATGACCGTATTGTCTGGCGGAATAATGGGGAGGAGTTCGAAAAATGGAAAAACGGTCAGACCGGATACCCCTTGGTTGATGCAGGAATGCGCCAACTTAATGAAACCGGCTATATGCATAATCGTGTACGAATGTTGGCGGCCAGTTTTCTCTGCAAGCATTTATTGATCGACTGGCGTTGGGGCGAAGCTTATTTTGCCGAAAAGCTATTGGACTTTGAATTAAGCTCCAACGTAGGCAATTGGCAATGGGCTGCTGGTAGCGGTGTGGATGCTGCCCCTTATTTTCGCATATTCAACCCGACCACACAAATAAGGAAATTCGACAAACAACAAGCCTACATCAACCAATGGGTTCCCGAAGTACAGGGATTGGGCCACCCGACCAAGATGGTAGACCATAAGGCGGCCAGGGAGCGTTGCCTTAAGGTATATAAGGAAGCCCTTGGGTAGGACATTTTCATTATATCTGAATAACAAAGATATTGTACGGAAAAAACCGTAAACAAATATCCATCATTTATGGATATACTCTTTTTTGAACAAAGCCAACCTCTGGTCAGACCCTTGTGATTTTTGCGCCAATCGCCCGTAAACGGGTGTCGATATCCTCATAACCACGATCGATCTGTTCAATATTATGTATCGTAGAGGTTCCTTTGGCGGACAATGCCGCGATCAAAAGGGAAACCCCCGCCCTAATATCGGGCGACACCATGGTAGTGGCCTTCAATTTCGATTTGAAATCATGGCCGATAACAGTCGCCCTATGGGGGTCGCATAAAATAATCTTTGCGCCCATGTCTATCAACTTGTCCACAAAGAACAAGCGACTTTCAAACATTTTCTGGTGGATAAGCACCTCCCCTTTTGCCTGGGTGGCCATTACAAGGATAATACTCAAAAGGTCAGGTGTAAGCCCTGGCCATGGTGCGTCGGAAACCGTTAATATGGATTCATCCATAAAACTCTGTATTATGTAGCCATCCTTGTGCTCTGGAATATGGATATCATCCCCTTTCCTTTCTATGGTGACTCCCATTTTTCGAAATACGGAAGGTATTTGCCCCAAGTCGTCCCAACTTACGTTCTTGATCGTCAATTCACTTTTTGTCATAGCGGCCATTCCGATCCAGCTTCCTATCTCGATCATATCGGGCAACATCGTATGCTCCGTGCCCCCTAATTGGTCAACTCCTTCTATGGTTAAAAGGTTGGAGCCGATTCCGGAGATCTTGGCCCCCATACGATTCAACATCTTACATAGCTGTTGTAGGTAAGGTTCACATGCGGCATTGTAGATGGTGGTCTTCCCTTCCGCCAGTACCGCTGCCATTACAATATTGGCAGTACCCGTAACAGAAGCCTCATCAAGCAACATATAAGTGCCTTTGAGTTTTTCGGCCTCTACCCCATAAAAATGTTCTTCCTTATTATACCTGAATTTCGCCCCCAGGTCGATAAAACCCAGAAAATGGGTATCCAATCTTCTACGACCGATCTTATCACCCCCTGGCTTAGGAATATAGCCTTTGCCAAAACGGGCCAACAATGGTCCAACGAGCATGATCGACCCCCTTAATCCACTACCATCTTTCTTGAACTGGCCGGATTGTAAATAATCAAGGTTTATGTCATCGGCCTTGAAAGTATAGGAGCCCTTGCCCTTCTTTTGGATCTTCACTCCCAAATCCTCCAACAGGGTAATAAGTTTATTGACATCGAGAATGTCCGGAATGTTGTTGATCGTAACCTTTTCCTTGGTCAAAAGCACTGCACATAGAACCTGCAACGCCTCATTCTTGGCTCCCTGAGGGGTTATTTCCCCAGATAACCGGTGGCCACCTTCAATTTTAAATGTTCCCATTTAGGGTTGAGACTATTTTAGTACCGCTTTTTACCACGATTATTGTTTCTTTGGTTTTTCTTTCCTGTATTACTACTACGGGGGTTCTTGGCTACCCTGTTCTTAAGGAATTGGCCACTATCGGTAAGATTGCCCCCTTCTTTGGCAAGGTCTATTTGACCATCGCTAAGTTCATATAAGTGATCGTATATCACTTTATCATCTACCGTGTCCTTGTTCCAGTTCAGGTAACATTTTTTCATGTGGTTGGCAATGGCATACTCAAGGCCATCGCGCATATCGCCTTTGTCCCACTGCACCGCAACATCGATCATTCGTTTTATGTTATTACCATAAAAACGGTATTTTGGGAAATTTTGTGGGTATCCAAGGGGTTCCGGCCTCTGCTGCAACACTTCCTTGGAAGTAATTGGAAAAGGGGAATCAACATCCAATTTAAAATCGGACATAATGAACAATTGATCCCATAGTTTATGCTGAAAATCAGGCACATCCCTTAAATGGGGCTGCATATTACCCATAACACTGATAATGGCTTGGGCCACTTTGTTCCGCTCATCACGATCTTCTATTGAAACGGCATGGTTCACCATTTTTTGGAAATTGCGACCGTATTCCGGAATTATGAGCTTTTCACGTTCTGTATTATACTCTAGGTTTTCTACTAAATTCAAATCTTAAGTTTTAATGCTATTAAAGCACGATAGGAAGTATTTTTATTAACGGGTGCAAAATAAGAAAATTATGCTGTATTTGCTATTTTTATAAGGATATAACCCCTTCAATCGCACCAACTTCGATATATTTTTCAATCACAGCATCGGGGTTCTCTAGGTTTACCCGTATCGAAAGACTGGTATATTTACCGTTTTTTGATAGTTTGGAATCGATGACGGCCCCTAGATTATTGAATATGGAATGTATCCGACCGATCTTGCCCTCATCCGTCAATACAATGAATTTGTATAGGTAAAAAGAGGGCCATTGGGTGCTTTCCTCCAACTGAATCCGCAACCGCGAATAAAATTCTTTTGGGTTTTCTGTGTTCATTGTTACAATTTTATGCAAATATAAGGCTTCAACAACAATTTTATAATAGCCCTGTATTCCGTATTTTTACATCCTTAACACGAAACAATTGAAAGCAAAGAAAATTGTAATCACCGGAGGCCCCAGTACAGGCAAGACATCGGTCATCGAGCAGTTGGAGAACGATGGCTTCCATTGTTTACACGAGGTCATACGCGATATGACTTCGGAGGAAAAGGCCCTTGGCGATGAAATAGGAATGGCCTCGAACCCCATTGTTTCCGTCCCCGACCCCAAAAGTTTTAATTTGAATATCCTGAACGCACGTATCAACCAATATCGATCTGCACAGGAATCCACAAGGGACATTGTCTTTTTTGACCGTGGAATACCCGACGTACTAGCTTATATGGATTGTTTTCAGCAGACCTATGGGCCCGAATTCTCCGAACCCTGCCAAACCTTAAGGTACGATCATATTTTTATAATGCCCCCATGGAAAGAGATCCATGTGATGGACAGTGAGCGTTTCGAATCGTTCGAAGAGTCAATAAAGATCCATGATTGCCTGACCAGGTCCTATGCCAATTTCTCTTATGATATTACCCTTGTACCTAAAGGTAGTGTTAAGGAAAGGGTCCGGTTTATCCTTGATCACACCAATACACTATAATGCGGAAAGACCCCCAGACCATTTTAGAGCATTATTGGGAATTTGGATCCTTCAAAGGTTCCCAGAAAACAATAATAGACTCGGTATTGGCCGAAAGGGACGTACTGGCCTTACTCCCGACCGGAGGGGGGAAATCGCTCTGTTTCCAATTGCCCGCCTTGTGCAAGGAAGGTATCTGCATTGTAATATCACCCTTGATCGCCTTGATCCAAAACCAAGTCGAGGTCTTGAGGGGAAGGGGTATAAAGGCCATTGCCCTGACTGGGGGTATTCCGTTCAGCGAGGTCAATAATCTTTTGGACAATTGTTTATATGGCAATTACAAGTTCCTCTATCTATCCCCCGAAAGGTTACAGCAAGAGTTGGTCCGCAACCGTATTCAGCAAATGAACGTTACTCTTATCGCCATAGATGAGGCGCACTGTATATCGCAATGGGGACATGATTTCAGACCTGCCTATCTCGGATGTTCCACATTGAGGGAACTCCTGCCCAATACACCTATCATAGCCCTTACGGCTACGGCCACAAAGACCGTGGCAAAGGATATTGTCGAAAACCTCGCTTTGAAAGACCCTTTGATCGTTAAAGATTCATTTGCCCGCAACAACATCGCTTTCTCTGTTTCTTGGGAAGAAGACAAAAGGTATCGGTTAAAACAGCTTTGTTCGAACCTGGACCAAAGTGCCATAGTTTATGTACGTACCCGGCGTACGGCCCAGGCCTTGGCCAGCTTTCTAGAGGCGAATGGGTGTTCTGCCTCTTATTTCCATGGCGGATTGTCCAAACAAGAAAAAAGGAACCGTCTTGACCTATGGTTGGGCAACAAGGTAAAGACCATGGTGGCGACAAATGCCTTTGGCATGGGTATCGATAAGCCCGATGTGGCCTTGGTGGTACATTACCAAATCCCCGATTGTATCGAGAACTACTTTCAGGAGGCCGGTAGGGCAGGCAGGAACAATAAACCGGCACGGGCGATCTTGCTTACCAACAATAATGATATCGAACAGGTGAAAAAACAATTCCTAAGTATCTTACCCGATATCCCCTTTATCAAATTAGTATACAACAAACTCAACAATTATTTTCAAATACCCTATGGGGAAGAATCCTATGATCGATTTCAATTAAATTTCAACACATTCTGTGAGACATACCGATTAAACCCCTTGATCACCTACAATGCCTTTCGTATCCTGGACCAAAATTCGGTCTTCGCCTTGTCCGAGGCTTTTTCAAAAAAAACAACCCTACGCTTTATAACCGGTAAGGAGCGATTATTCGATTACCTTGATAAAAACCGGAATTTGGCAGTTATCGCACAAACCATATTGCGGACATATGGTGGTGTTTTCGAATTCGATACCAAGATAAACACCTTATTGGTCGCCAAAAAGGCAAAGGTCGGGGAGGATAACGTTTTGGCAGTGCTGAAAAAATTGCATACAGACCAGATTATCGAATACAGTGAACGGAACAGTGATCTCGAGATCACCTTCTTGGTTCCCAGGGAAGACGATACCACCATAAATGTATTTGCAAAAAGGGTTGAAGCCCTGAATACCTTAAAAACAAAGAATGTAGACGCCATTATTTCCTATATAAGGAACACAAAGACCTGTAGGAACCTACAATTACTGCATTATTTTGGGGAAAGCCAATCGACCGAATGTGGGCGATGTGATATCTGTAAGGCCAAGACCGAGTTAAGCGCAAACCTAATTACCTTTGTATCGGAAGAGATCATACGCCTATTGGGTGTTGGTGGAAAATCGTCCAGGGACCTTGCCGATATCCTGCCGTTTGACGGGGATATAATCCTAATCGCTTTACGGGAATTATTGGAGAACGAAAGAATCAGAATAAATACCAAAAATGAATATGAGATCACTTAACAAGAAAGATCTGGGAATCGTTTTTATGGGAACACCGGGATTTGCGGTAACCGTTCTCGATACATTGGTACAAAACGATTTTAACATTGTCGGGGTATTGACCGCACCTGACAAACAGGCCGGAAGGGGTAGAAAAATACATAAATCCGCCGTAAAAGAGTATGCGGAAAAGAAAGGGCTGACTATCCTGCAACCTATAAATCTCAAGAGCGAGGCATTTTTAGGTGAATTAAGGGCATTGAAGGCCGATCTACAGATTGTAGTGGCCTTCAGAATGTTACCTAGGGCCGTATGGCAAATGCCGGCTTATGGAACTTTCAACCTACATGCATCCTTACTACCCAACTATAGGGGTGCGGCACCAATCAACTGGGCCATTATCAACGGCGAGACAGAGACCGGGGTCACAACCTTCTTTATCGATGATAAGATAGATACTGGCGAAATGATCCTTCAGGAAAAAGTCAACATCACCAACAAGGATACTGCGGGCACCTTACATGATAAGTTAATGCACCTTGGGGCCAAGGTTGTTTTGGAAACGGTTCTAGGGATATTGAAGGGATCCGTTACCAGGACGCCCCAATCTTTCAACGCCCATCTAAAGGAAGCGCCCAAGATACACAAAGACACATGCCGAATTGACTGGAACAGCCCTTTAAAACAAATCTATGACTTTATCAGGGGGCTAAGCCCCTACCCTGTTGCTTGGACCACAATGAACAATGGCGGAGTGGAATCCTTGCTTAAAATACATAAGGCCTCAATGGAAGAGGTGGCCCACGATCTTGAGATCGGACAGATCATAAGTAGCAAAACAGAAATGAAAATTGCCGTAACGGGAGGCTACATCTGTCTTGAAGAAATCCAGTTGCCGGGAAAACGCAGGATGGAAACCCGTGATGTCCTAAACGGACTAAAATTGACAAAAACAGCCTATATGGCGTAAAGCCCCACTATCATTGGGTTATGTGGGAGGTGTAAAAAAGACCTACTTTATCAACAAACCTACTTAGTTATCAACAAAAACACCGATTTACCCTTGTTTTACTTGTGTTCACGGTAAATCCGCATAAATTTGTCCAAAGGTTAAAAATTATTTCTAAAACATTTAATTCAATTACATTATGAACAAAACAGAATTAATCGATGCAATGGCTGCTGATGCTGGCATCACAAAAGCTGCTGCCAAAAAGGCATTGGAGTCTTTCCTAGGTAATGTTGAAGGTTCTCTTAAAAAAGGTAATCGTGTATCATTGGTAGGATTCGGATCTTGGTCTGTATCCAAAAGAAATGCAAGAGAAGGCAGAAACCCATCAACTGGGAAAACCATCAAGATTGCTGCTAAAAATGTTGTTAAGTTTAAAGCAGGTGCTGATTTGGGCAAAGCGGTAAACTAATCCTATATTATCATACTTTTCAAAAAACCTTGACAGTAATGTCAGGTTTTTTTGTTTGTACTTATTTGTCTTTTATAGGAATTGTCTTATTTTAGATACATAAGAAAAACAAAAATGGTTGGCTTAAAACCACATAAAGGTACGTTACTTATCGCGGAACCCTCGTTAACAGGGGATATCTCCTTCAATAGATCTGTGGTTTTATTGGCAGAACACAACGAGGAAGGTTCTGTTGGTTTCATCCTAAACAAGCCTTTGGAGTACAATATCAATGATCTGGTCACTGAAATATCAATACCGCTTCAAGTTTATAATGGTGGCCCTGTAGAACAGGACAACCTTTATTTTATACACAAGGTTCCATATCTAATCGATAATAGCATAGAGATATCCGACGGGATTTATTGGGGCGGGGATTTTGAAACAACGGTACAGTTGATCAACGAAGGGGTCATCAAAGATGGGGACATACGTTTCTTCCTAGGCTATTCAGGATGGTCCTCCCTTCAGTTGGACCAGGAATTATCCTCAAAATCATGGATCGTTGTTCCCAACAAATATGCCAGCTCTATAATACAAAAATCCTCTGTAGCCTTCTGGAAGGAAAAAATGTTGGAATTGGGTGGCAATTATTTGATTTGGTCAAACGCACCTGAAAACCCTAGCCTAAACTGAAAGAAACCCTTTTTCCTTACCCAAGTCTGGCCAAAACATTCAACTTACCCAATAGACTTCTCGATACCTTATCACCAAAAAGTTTCTTCCTGTATTTTGTGATAGGTTGTATACCAACAATGGCATTCGTTATAAAAAGCTCATCGGCCTTTTGAAGCTCAAATGGCGAAATGGAAGTTTCGGTCAGGCTATAATCCTCCGAACTCCCAAGTATCCCGATCAATTTATTCCGGACAATACCCCTTAGACATCCGTCGGAAAGTGGAGGCGTCCTGATCTCATTGCCCTGTACCAAAAACAGATTTCCATTAAGGGCCTCTACCACACTTTTACGTGTATTCAACAACAGGCAATTGTCCAGTCCGTTTTCCTTTGCAAAAATACTACCAACCACATTCAGGATCCTATTGTTCGTCTTTAAGTTCGACAACATATCCGGGTTCAGGAAAAAATCCTTGAAAAGTGCTACTTCATAGGGTTTGTCCCCTATACTGTAAAAGGTGGTGTGCAACCCATCCGCCTCTATTATATAAGAGACATCGTTGCTGGCCGGAGTGTACAGCCCACCATTGTTCCTGAACACCGTTAGCCGAACCCTGGCCGATTTTTGGTCCAGGTCATTTTCCCTTAATGTATACAAGATCTGTTCCTCAAGAAATTCCATGGTAAAGTCCATGGGTATTTCCATCCTAAGGATACGCATAGAGGACATTAATCGCAGGTAATGTGATTCCCAAAAATAAATTTTTGAATTCACTACCTTAACAGATTCAAAAAGGGCGTCACCATATCGCAGCCCCCTATTTCCGTGGTTCAGGAAATTGGAATCCCCCTGAAGGAGTCCACCATTGAAATTGATCATAAAAAAAGCCCTGATAGTTTTTTCAGGGCCAAATATACTATATAAATCTATGCGGAATCCTATTTTGAACCTAAAACCTGCTTAAGGTCCGTCACTTGGTTCTCCCATAACATTCTTGCTTCATCAACCTCGTCCTCTTCGGCAAAATCTATGACAAAAAGCGAAACATCCTTGGTTATCTCATCTACAATTATCCTCATTTCAAAGTAAGAGTCATCATCATTCTCTTCCCAAGCAAACCTTACGAACTCCTCATTCTTCTTTTTCAACAATTTAGCTTCCTCTTCGGTACCATCCCATATGAACCGGAACAATTCCCCCCTGGAATTCACATTATCGGCAAACCATTCCGAAAGCCCGGAAGGGGTTGATAGATACTGGTATAACAATTGGGGCGAAGACTGTATTACAAATTCAATTTCAAATTTAATCTTATTGCTCATCAAGATTTGTATTTATTATGGGCAATATATAGAAATCTAAATGATAAAAAAACAAAAGTGTGAGAATATTTTTCTGAGATGAATGTTGAAGATCCGAAAATTAAACTTTATATTTGCAGCCGTTTAAAACAATACGACGAGCCCCGATGGGAGACTTGGTCTTTATCGGGATGCTGACAACATGATTTTGACAGCAATGGTTCTGTTGTTATTTGTAATAATCGGGTTCCAAGATGACTTGGGCAAGTCTTTAAAATTGCCGAATGGCGAGGTAGCTCAGCTGGTTAGAGCGTCGGATTCATAACCCGGAGGCCGAGGGTTCAAGTCCCTCTCTCGCTACAACTTACGGTTGGAAAATCAACGGACTGGACACTTTCAATCCGTTATTATATGTGCCCTTAGGCTATTGCATACGCCTGGCACGCCACCGTAAACTGTTGGATCAAGACCGAAGGGCTTATGATAAGCCCATTTGGATATATATGAAACCCCTAAATACCATAGGGAACAAAACCTTGCTATCGCGAACAATATGGAAAGATGGTTCGCAATAGTCCCAAGTACTTTAGGGCATAGTTCGGGAAAAACAACGGAAATTCGCAATAAACACTTTTAAAAACACTAATAATCCCCTAAATTAGTAGTACCGACGAAAGGGATATGCTCATAACAATTTGCAATTGTCGCAGTCTATTACAAAAACTATTGGAATGATAAAAAACTACAGGAACGAGGTATGGAAAGAGATCAAATTTGATGATAAGATCGCTGAAAATGAAAAGTTTAAAATATCAAACTACGGCAGGGTTCTGAACTGTAAGGGCGAAAAGGAGTTTTTGGTTACGGAATCGACTATAAACGGATACTCCAACCTACCCCTAAAACAAAAAAGGAATGGAAAATCCACCAGTAGATATATCCACAGACTCGTGGCAGAACATTTCCTTGAACAGAATGACGGAATCTATGTGATACACTTGGATTATGACAAATCCAACAATCGGGTAAAAAACCTTAAATGGGCAACCAAGAGGGAAAAGGAGATACACCAGTTCAGTAATCCGGAATACAGGAACAAACCCCGTAAAAGAACGTATTCAAAACTAACGGAGACCAAGGTCAAACTGATAAAGCGGAAAATAAACGACCCGAATCGACGTACACGGATGAAAATGATCGCCAAACAGTTCGGTATCTCGGAAATGCAACTTTACAGAATAAAGACAGGAGAGAACTGGAGTAGTGTGGACGAGTATTAAAAACACCGTACAAAACCGATCATGGCGTATTTATCAAAGGGAATACGGCATTTTATTTTATATGGAACCCTACGCATTCCAACTATCTTGGGGGAAGTTCCCTTCCAAATCCAGTTTCGGGTCAATTTTTCCTATATGGGATCGTATGGACAATTCTAGTCTTTATTGATAAGTGCTATTTTTTCATTCACCTTATCGATAAAGTCATGTAGGTAGCTTGGGACATTACCCTTAACTTGGTCTATTCTCCAACTTCTTACATTCCCATTTTTTGAGTACCGAACAAACAACCCGCCGGCATCGGCACAATCCGGACACCCAAGAACCGCTTCTTTTTCATCTAGAAGCTGCCTAGGGAAAAAGTCGACCAAGTCCTTGACTTGTTCAAACTTGTCGTTCCCCAGTTCCATAAACTCGAACTCCTCTCCGGAATAATCATCAATGGTACCCTCAAATAACTTTTTATCGGTCAGTTTAAAGATTTCCACACAGCCTTCCCCACCACACATACCGTAGAAGTAGTGCCCAAAGACCAAAAAATCCTGTGGATCCATCTCGATACCATCATCATTGTTACAGGAAATCAAACCTCCAATTACAAATAGGGATAAAACTATTTTTTTCATAATATCATTTTATAGATCCAAGATCTGTGATTGTATGGATTAAGATGCACGATCCCTTGTTCCGTTGCGTTCAAATTGCCCATGGTAGGCCAAATAGGGTTTCTACCATTTACGGCCCGCATTCCAAGAACAATTGCCGGTCGGGACAAACAAAACCCAAATCAAGAAAGCTATAGGCCCATCTGGTAATTACACAGGCCACTGCCAATTGGCGAACCATCGGGTATCTTAGGGGCCTTTTCCAGTTTGGATCTTTCCGGATCCCGATCAAACCGATCGATCATCTTTAGGTATTGGTTTCTGTAGTCCGGCATAAAAGAAGTGCCCCCCTTAACCTTTACAGGGCCATTGCTGTTTTTTATATGCCCTATATATTGACCTGCCAAGGCCTTAACCTGAAAATAAGATTGGTCGCTTACGGCTAAACCCATGATATGCTTGAGGACGCTAACATTTACCATATGCTGTACCTCATTTAGATAGGGATCCTGATGGGTCTTTAAAAATGTGTTCTCGACCAGGTTCCTTAAGACCTCGTCCAGACTTACCTGGTTCCTGTCCAGACTATATTGGTACACCAATCGATTGGCACGTTCAGGATGCAACAACAACCCCAAGGTCATATCACTGGCTGTTGCCGCAGCACCCAATGGGTCAAAGGCAACCCCTGCCATGCTTGAAAACGATTCATGGTTCCTGCCATATCCAAATGCCCGTGGGGGGAACAGGCCAAGCTTATCTTTCGGGATGGCCAGTACCTCGGCAGCAATGGTCTTAAGAATCGCGGCCATAGCCTCCCGTTGGGCCTTGGCATCCACGGGCTTCACAATGGCCTGTCCATCACCTTTTACAGCATAGTTATAATCCAACCCCCCAACAACCTTTGTTGCCGCTTCGGTCTGGTAACGATGGAAAAAATAAAGGGGTACGAACACATCCTCCAAAACGGAGTACGGTTCCCCCTTACGGATATTATCCTTTGAGAAATTTGAAATCGCTTTTTGGCGTACGGCCAGAACATTGTCCAATTCCACCGAAGCCGACCTACCATTGTCCCAAAGATGGGCCAATGCATGTGCGCCACCTCTTGCCCTGGCATCACTATCCGTGATAAAACGCAATCCGTTGGAATCGGCAGCCCTTAGGATCTTGTCCAATTCCTCCCTCTCATTTGCATTCTTATCGAATTCCGAATAACTATAAGCAACGGTAACCTTATCCCAATCCCCAATGCCAATAGTGTACACATCACTTAAATCGATCTTTCCATTGGTCAGTTTCACTAATGGATGTGGATAGTCCATAACCGAAGACCTTTCCTTGGTACTCGCCAAAAAATTATGGGTAAACCCAAGGGTATGGCCAACTTCATGGGCACTCAACTGACGGATTCTGGCCAAGGCCATCTCCAACATAGGCTGGTAATTGTCATTACCTTGTCCAAAAGGTTTGTCCAACAAGGCCTGGGCAATCATAAAATCCTGACGGATACGCAAACTTCCCAAGCTTACATGGCCTTTGATGATCTCCCCTGTCCTAGGATCAACGACACTTGCCCCATAGCTCCATCCTCTTGTAGAGCGATGTACCCATTGGATAACATTATAGCGACAATCCATGGGATCGGCATCTTTCGGCAGCATTTTCACCTGAAAGGCATCCTTGAACCCGATAACCGCATAGGCCTCGTCCCACCAACGTGCACCTTCCAAAAGGGCGGAACGGACAGGTTCCGGGGTTCCGGGATCCAGATAATATACAATCGGTTGTTTCGCCTCACTGATTTCGGCCCCAGGGTTTTTCTTTTCCAATCTATGGCGAATGATATAGCGTTTTTTTATTGGTTCCTGTATTGGGGTGGCATAATCCAAATAAGACATTGAAATTGCCCCACTTCTTGGATCGAACTCCCGCATTTTATAGCCATCATCGGGTAATTTGATAAAACTATGGTGCTGAACCACGCTTACCAGGGAGGCTGTCGGGACAACGCTTTCTATATTCTTCCCTGTAGGTGTCCCCTTGAAGGTCAACAAAGCCTCGAACTCTACGTTTTCGGGAAATGCCTTGGTCCTATCAAGTGACAAGGCACTTTTGGAGGCATCTACCTTGTAGGTACCTTCCTTACGGTGCTTGAATGTCGCCGCAACACCATGGGCATCTTCCATTAAAAAAGGTGTAAGATCGATAATATAACCTTCCTTGTTCACTTTCTCGATCTTAAAACCGTACAATACCGATTTGGCAAAAGCCTGTTCAATACTCTTCCTTTCGGGCCCATTATCCGTAATGGCCCTATATCTTTGATTGGTCTGGACCAACAGTAACTTATTGCCGGCTTTTTTAAACTTAACAATACGCCCCCTTCCCAATTGCCCCCTATCCAAGCCAATATCATTAGAGCCTACCCCTGTCGCAAGTGAGTTCACATATAGGAATTCCCGGTCTAGGTCATTGACTTCCAAATAGATCTTATCCTGGGCCCCTTCATAATAAAAATCAAAGAACCCCTTGTAGTTTTTAAGTTCATGTTTTTTCGGGAATTGGGAAAACACAGTTGATATTGAAAGGAATAAAACGATGTAAAGTAGCTTTTTTTTCATTTTGAACGATTAGTCCATAAAGCTACATAATTTATATGGGTTAATAATCGTAACCTATACAAATCACATATATGCCATTATCAATAATAATAACCCCAACCACCTATATTTTTGGCAGTGTCCATTTTTGACCCGAATTTTCCCGTACGGGATCCCATATATGACCATAAGCAATGGACTATGCTCCTTGGGGTTCCTGGTTTGGCACTTATTAACGGCCTCCTATAAGAACAATGTAGTTTCGTGTGCCGTGTTTACTTTTTCCGTCTTATGATAAACCCATTTTCTATGTTAGAGAAACCAATTTTTGGGTAGTATTCCATTGCACTGGGTGCGGATAAAAGTATTAGGGCTGTCTTATCCCCTATTTCCCGTTGGGTCATCTCGATAAGGCGTCTTCCTATCCCATCTTTTTGGTATTCCTTTTTCACTGCCAGATCGGACAGGTAACAGGCATAACAAAAATCGGTAAGGGACCTTGAGACCCCAATTAGTTCATTTCCTTTCCAAGCACTGACAATAAGATTGGAATTCGCGTACATCTTTTCTATCCTATCAAAGTCATGTGTAGGCCTGCTTATTCCAGAACTATTGTATACTTTTATTATTTGCCCCGTATCCGGGGTTTTCCCAACCTCAAAATTTATTCCAGTCATTCCTATCAATTCGATATTTATTGGTCCATATCGCACACAATGTCAAATGTATGGAAAATAGGTGATCACGAAGCACTAAAGCATGAATAAACCACAGACAGAAATACACAGGGGTCCTTGAAAACAGACTTGTGCCGGCAATTGGCCATGCACGGTATTCTAGACCACTTTTGTCATTAAGTTGCCCTTTGTTATCATAAGCCCTTTATTCCGTCTTTTCTTATAGACTGTGGTAAAGACTATCGCCAATGCAATAGTGAGGCCCCTAAACACATTCGGGGGCATTCCTCCCAGTGCCGTTTCGTCCATTTCAAATAAGTGCCATGCCAAGTTCATTAATGAGTGTTGTTGCAGAAAAAGCAAGCCATAAAAAGAACCCAACGAATAAGGCTGTAAAAATAGATTTACCTGCAAAAAATTTGTTGCCAATATCTATTGCAACCCCATAACTACTGCTGTAATAAAATTTGAAACAAACAATATTATCATTGGTGTATTACCCGCCTTTTTAGAAGCTACTTCACTCACTACGGTCAGTTTTCGCCAAGTCGATCCAAACAATTTGCCGTACCAAATTCCTGCGACCATCATACTAACGATTATAGCTATTACAATTGCCAACCAATTTAATTCTAATTCCATTTTTTCTCCTTATTGTGGTTAAAGCTTTATTTCCCACTTACATATTCCATAGCAGATTTTGCATATTCAGCCCAATTACCCGAATAATCAAAGGGTACTTGAACCCATTCTTTCATTGGTCGTTTTTTTCCGGAAGGGTCAAAAAGTTTAGAACCATCCAAACTCAAAGCATCACTATGGGATTCCCCCGTTAGTTTAAAAACCATTTCATTTTGAAAGAAACAGATAAATGCTTTTCCATTAATTTTAAAACAAGGTTTACCAAACATCTGACTTTGTTCAGCATCTTTAATGTTTTTTCCGATTGCAATGTAAAATTCTTCTTCTTTGGTCATATCTCAAATTGGTTTAAATGATGGGCAAGGTGTTTGTAAAACTTATTATTCCATTCGGTTTTTTAGTTGATAAATCGTTCATTTCAACCTCGATGCGTTCAATCTACAATTCAATCACATGATTGTATTTTGGTGCCTTTTGCACCTGAAAATCTGTAAAAATCAGAAAAGGCATAGGTTTTTCCATTTTCCAACTTCATCACGCCATTTACCGCACCTTCCTTTCCGTGTGATAAGATTTGGTCGAGTGTTAATTCAGTTGTCTTGCAGGGCAGCATATTTTTCAATGCTGCTACGAATTTTTCTTTTCCTTCAATGTTTCTATCACCAATTATATCCTAAACAATGGCATCGGTTACACTACCAATAATAAATTCAATATCACTCTTAGCATAAGCGATATTGAATTTTTTTATTCATTCCATTTTGGGGGAATTTCCACAATTTTGGTTGGATATAATTTTTGTCATTTTATCCTAGATTTGACAAAATTATTTTCGAGAATGCAAGCCTATTTTATTGCCTTCGGTATCGAGAATATGGGCATAAAAACCAAATTCGCCAATATCTGTTTTAGGAACAATGATTTTACCTCCTGCGTCTTCTACACGCGTCAATTCCATTGCTACATCTTCACAATCAAAGTAAACAACCGTACCGTCTGTACTCGGTTTGAAATATTCAGACTGTACCAAACTTACGGATGAACCCACGGCTTCTGGAACACCGAAAAAATACATTTTGGCATACGGTGTATCCAAAAATTGAAATTCTAAACCGAACACTTTTTGATAAAATGCTTTTGCTCTTTCAATGTCCGTGGTGGCTATTTCAAGCCATTGTACTGGATTTTTCATAATTTTTATTTTTAATGGTTAATAAATAGTTTATTTTTCCAAGGCTTTTTTCAATAAGTCCAAACCTTGTTGATTGGTTTTTTCCATTTCTTTTTTTGCTCCAAAAAGTCCCATAAAGAACGCATCCATTAATCCTGATTTTAATTTAAATACTTGGGTTACGGTTACGCCATTGGCATTTTCGGTAAATGTGTAATCAAAAGTAGGTTGGGCAACAAATGGTTTTTGAATATCGCATTTCATACCTATAAATTGTAATTCGTCTATTTTATAAATTTCTTGGTACCCTAAGTCTTTTCCTTTGTTTCCGTTCCAATGGTATTGAGCACCAACTGTTCCGTCCGTTCCTTTTACTTCGTATTTTTGGCTTGGGTCTTGTGCCAAAAAAGGCGACCATTTTGGAAAGTTTTTTAGGTATTTTACCATATCAAAAACTTTTTGTTTATCTGCTTTTATCGTTACTTTCTTTGTTATTTCAATCTCTTGCAATTTGCTTGCATTATAAAATCCAAAGATTAAAAAAAGAACGACTACTATTCCTATTATTAAAAAAATCATTAGCACCTATCCCTATAATGGATAGACTCAGTGTTTATGTTGTTGATTACCAATTAGATATGCCTTATTTTTGAAATTCACTTCAAAAAAAATTTAAGTTACTGTTTTTCAGATATTTACCTGTTTTAAATATCCGTTATAGGGATACGTCCGAAATCATTTTTTTCATTTTAAGTTATTTTTACTGTTTTATATATTTGAAATTATACCACTTACGGTATTACATAGGAATTATTGAACGTACTTCAACAGTTCCTCCTATTTTTAAGATGGGACATTGTTTAGATAACATGGTCGCTTCTTCTATATTGGTTGCTTTTACCACCATGGTTCCGCCCACCGTTTTTTTGTCTGCAACATATAGGCCATCCTTTTCCGAAGCATCAGAAGATACTTGCATTCCTTCAAAACCCAATTGGTGTGTACTCACGAGTTTTGCTTGTCCGGCAATTCCGCCAATAAATGTGCACCAGTCTTTTTCTTCCTGAGCCATTTCTTCCGGACTTGGTTGGTAGTTTTCTACCGGTTCATATCTAAAGATGAACATAAAGTCTTTTAATTCTGCCATAGAAAATCGCTTTAGTGATTAATAATGATGCTCAATAATAGGATGAATCATTATTAAAAAACTTGTCCTATGGCAAGAAATAAAGAAGCTCTATAAATTTATGGATTTCCGTATCCTACTCAACGAAGTATCGGTAACGCCTAAAAATGAAGCGATATTTTTTAAGGGTGCATGTTGTATAATTTGTGGTTTTTCTTTCATTAATGCCAAATACCTGTCGGTGGCACTATCTTTAATAATGGAAACCGAGCGTTGTTTAAATTCAAACAAACTATTAGAGAGCCAGGCACGTCCCCATTCCCTAAAATTTTCGATGGAGTGAAAAAAGGCCTGAAATTTATCAAAATCAATTTTGTAACAAGTGCAATCCGTTAGGGTCTGGATATATTCCTTGGTGGGAATTCTTTGAAATAACGAAGACACCTCAATAATAATTTCACTTTCAATAAAAAAGTTGGTCGTAATATCGTCACCGTTATAATCATACACAAAAGATCGCATCAATCCTTTTTGCAAAATCATATAATTATTGGCGGTTTGCCCCTCTTTTAAAATAAAATCTCCTTTTTTAAACTCCACTTTTTCGTGAGCATCAAAAATTTTTTTCAAATCGCTATCAGATAATGCGGGGTGTTGATAGACTTGTCTTAAAATTTGTTCTTTCATGTTGGTCTGGGGTTAATAAGTCATTAATTATGATGAGTGCAAGATTTTTTCAATATTTTTTCTTGGTGAAAAAGGTGCATTTTTGGCATACCCTATTCTTAATAGTATAGATGGATATTCATTATTTATGGGTAATTGTTTTTGTAATTGTGATGCTAATGATTTTACTTCGCAAGGTTGGTTGAGGTAAGCGGAGGCGATCCCTAATTCAGTTAATTTTAACAGAATTTTTTGAAGTGTCATCATTTTTTTAGTTCTTGAAAAAATATCCCGTCTCCGGAAGATATGAAAAGTTAATGTATCAATTTATTCGATTGGTACAGTGTGCTTTATAAACTTTAATTCCGGTAAAATTATCAAAATCTCATCTTCCAATTCTTCTTTTTTCCAATATACCATATAATTAATATTAGCTTCTGATAGTTTAAATCCTTGGTTTTCATTTTTTATGATTTCTTTTTTGAATTTAGTTGAAAACTTCAGGATACTTTTTCCATTTTTATCACTACAACCATTCTTATCAACTTCTAACTTGTCTCCGCTTTTACAATGGGATATTATGTGCTGTCTTGAAATAAAATAGTCCAACCAAATATCTTTGTGGGTAAGGTGCATAACCAGCAGATTAGGGGGTTTATATGTTGAGGTATCATTATTCCGCACTAAGTTTTGACAAGAAATATCGTCAAGATAATTACCATTTAAATGAATGCTGAGATTTTGTTCAGCCCGTGTCAAAGCCACGTATAACTCACGTTTTTTTGCATCATTGATTGGATTAAAGTCTTTAAGCATCAAAAATACATTGTCAAACTCTTTGCCTTTTGCTTTGTGAATTGTGGATACAAAAATGGTTTCTCCGGTTGTGCCGGTGAAATCTTCAAGATTAGATTCTCTGACAAAAATCTCAAAATCAGATTGATATTTCCTTTTTGGATTGCTAAGTTCAAAGTCTTTTATCAAATTTATACAAACATCAATTTGTGTACTCTCCTTATAATTATTCCGAAGTTTTTGGTTTGCAGCTTTCCATTTATCTTCCGCAATGATGTATTTATCTTTAGAGAAATTTAGTTGGTTAATGAAGTACCTAACCTCCACTAAATCATATAGATTAAACTTATCATTGGATTGAATTAATTTTGCAGGAAAGTTTTTATGGAGTAAAAGCCCCGTTATTTTAAGAGCTTCATCATTCGTGTGGGTTAAAACACAAGTAGTTCCTTTTAAGGGCGATGATAAAATGTTTTTAACAACCGGTATAATTAGATTGGAATTTGAATACTTAGTTACTTTAACCTGCCCGAGTTCATGATGATGAGGTACAATAGGTGTTTCTTTAAGCCTGTGGCTAATCTTTTCCACAAACTGATTGGTAAATTCCACAAGATTTGCCTTACTCCTGAAATTTTCAATGAGTTCAAATTTATTGGCTTTGTGTTCTGTGATAAATTGCTCTAAATATTTTGAGTTTGAACCTCTGAATTCGTAAATATTTTGGTCATCATCACCTACGGCAATAACTCTCATTTCTTCATTGATTTTCATCAAAAGTTTAATCAGCTCAAATTCATGCTTATCCATATCCTGAGCCTCGTCAATAACCAAAACCGTTTTTGTAATACGATTGTATTCAATATCCTTATTTCTAATTCTCTCAATAGCTTTGCTAATGACCGTTTCAGATTTCTCGATTGAGCCTACTTTCCCCAACAAATCAAAACAGTACGCATGAAAAGTCTTTATCTCAATAAAACCGGCAGCATTTCGAATTAAATCAAGCAAACGTTTTTTAAATTCGGTTGCCGCAGCTCTTGAGAAGGTAACCATGAGCAATTGTTCGTGTTTTACGTCTTCCATGAGCAATAAAGAAGCAAGCTTATGCACCAACACCCTTGTTTTTCCGCTACCCGGACCGGCTGCCACAACAATATACGACGAGCTGTTGTCTTCTATAATACTTCGTTGAGATGGAGATAAGTCACCAAAAAGTTGTCTGTATTTAGCCGGCGAAATATTTCTTTTTATCTCATTTTGTCGGATACCCTTAAAATATTTGTTGAGAAAAGAAGTGTAATTCAGTTGAAAATAATCTTCAACAAACTGTAATGCTTCTTTGTAATCCCGAATCATTTTTTGGGCATATTCACCTACAATATGAATTTGCTGTACTTTATTTTCATAAAACCTTTTGAGTTTCTTATAGTCTTCTGCTTTGTATCGTTTTTTGTTATCCTTTTCAAGTCGTTCAATGGTTAGTTTATTGTAAACAACCAAAAAACCACCTTCAATTTTTATAGCATCTATTCTCGATAAATAAAACAAGGCATCTTGGATATCGTCAATACTAACTTTTTGTCTGAATAGAGCGTTTTGTTTTTCATATTCATCTTTGAGTTGATGAACCGAAAATTCAACCAAAATCTGTTCTTTGTTTTTATCCTCATGCGATAAATTTTGATTGCTTTTAACGTATAGAAAATCAACAATAAAACAGGCTAAATCGTGTCGTTTATTTAGTTTTTCTTTTAATTCTATGTCCGGGTAATTTGATGCAACTACTAAGTGATTTTTTGAGGAATCGTTTTGTTTTCTTTTAATCCAATTTTTAATTACCCAAAAATTGATAATGGTTCGTATTTTATTTGGAGAAACTTTAGAGCACCCATGCTCCTCTGCCAGTTCGTTCAGCTCTTTTATATGAAACGATTTTTCTTGTTCTTGAAATTGTAATACCAAAAATTTCTCAATTTTGCTCATGGTATTCACAATGTTCAATGAACGGTTTTTATTTTCACCTCGTTTGATAAAAGCGGTCAAATCTTTGGTGTCGGCTAATATTTTTTCTTCACGCAATAAATTAATTACTTGTATAGCCTCTTCTCTTACAATCCCTAAATGGTCTGATATATAGTCTATTCTTGATTCGGCTACTTCGTTGTTTGCATGCTTTCTACTTTTACTTGAAAACAGTTTCTTAATGATTCTAACGGCTTGTTGTTTTTGTCTCTCATTAAATTTATCCGAAACATATATTTTATCAATAGCTTCCTGGGCATTTTTAGATAAGATACTATTTGCGAAAATACGGGGCATATTTTGTCCTCGTTTCAGGTAACCGGCTTCCTCTAATGCTGATATAGCCGTAGTAACCCTAGTTTCTATCTCGACCACATTATCATCCCAACCGGCTTTGCGTGCAATTTCCAATGCCGAATTTGAAACCTTTGACCGGAAACGTGTAATGTCTTTTATCGCTTTCCAAATCTGTTGAATCTCTTTTATATGCAACTTGGTTTGGTTGAGTAAAATAAAGTGCTCGCTCAAATCCTCTTCATTGAAAAGCACATAGCAATCGGCGGTAATATTCTCGTCTCTTCCGGCTCGCCCTGCTTCTTGCACATAGTTCTCAAGGGAATCAGATAACTCGTAATGAATGACCATGCCCACATCCTTTTTATCCACGCCCATTCCAAATGCGGATGTGGCAACAATTATGTTTATATCACCCCGAATAAATGCATCCTGATTTTCCGACTTTTCATTTTTATCCATTTTCCCATGATAGGGTTTTGCCAAATACCCGTCATTTGATAATTTTTCGGCAATTTGATATGCCCGCCGTGTACGCGAAACATAAATAATTGTGGGGCAGTTTTTTCCATCGATAAGGTTCCGTAAAGTGTTATATTTGTCTTCGTCATTATCTTTGGGGATTACCTTGTAGCTGAGGTTCGCTCGTGATGCTTTTGCGCTGAATGTTTCTAATCTTAATGAGAGCTTTTCAAAAAAATAATCCTTTATATCCTGAATTACCTTTTGTTTTGCCGTTGCCGTAAAACAGGATACCGGAATAGCTGTTTCAAGGTTTTTCTTTTCCTGTAGTACTTTAATAAAATCTCCGATATAAAGGTAGTCAACCCTAAAATCCTGTCCCCACGATGAAAAACAGTGTGCCTCATCAATAACGAATCGTACAACATTGCGTCCAAGCAATAGCCGTTCAATTGATTTTGACCTTAGGGATTCAGGAGAAATGTACAAGATTGATGCAGCTCCATTTTCGACTCGCTCAAAAGACTTTGCCTTTTCAATAGGGTCGAGTAAACCATTTATAGTCACGGCTTCTGTAATGTTTGATTTCTCTAGATTATCTACCTGATCCTTCATTAAGGATTGCAAAGGCGAGATAACTACGGTTAACCCTTTTACATTTTCACCACTCATTAAGGCAGGAATCTGGAAAGTAATGGATTTTCCACCTCCGGTAGGAAAGACTGCCAAAAGGGATTTATTGTTAATTGCTGCTTTAACCGCATTTTCCTGCAATGGCTTACCCTCATAGGTTCTGAATGAGTCAAACCCAAAGTATTTCTTTAATCCAATTTTTGGATCGAGTGATTTATTGCAATAGGAACATCCTTGCAAGCAAGGATTGTTTCTTAACAAATACATGACTCTTTCTACTTCGGGATAATTTTTGATTACCCAAGGAGGTGTTATCGAATACCTACTATTCGTGTTGATTAAGGCTAAACTATAAGCCAATTCTATCGGCGTTTCTCGAATTATTTTTTCTAAATCAACGCCTTGGCAAATTCCATCAAAAAATATTTTCCGTATAACATTGCTTATGTTAATCCTAGAAGATGAATAGTCAACAAAATCAAAGAACCACTGAAATTCCTTTTTATCGTATAATAGTGTATAATAAATCTGCTTTAGTTCATTGTCCAGTTCATGAAATGCAGATATTTCATAAAAAAACAAATCCCTCGCTTTTATGGAATCATTTAAAGGATTGTTTAATTCTTCCGTTTGGAGTTTATCATCTTTTAACAGTGCGTGATAGGGTTTGATTGGGAATAATAAAGGTGATAAATATAAAGTGTCAATAGATTTAATTCTTGAAAAATTCTTATTTGTAGCTCTTTCCAAATAGGGTAAGTCATGTTTAATAATGTTATGACCACATATATATTCTTTTTGATGAATAAACCTCAAAAGCTCAGAAATTGAATTTGAATGTAAGCTTAACCCATTCTCTGTTATGCCACCAATATCAAGTATTTTTTTACCTTTGACATCTACTTCAGTATCTAGGAATACAATATTTTTCATTGATAATAACTCAAAATAACCATTTTATAAAGCTTTTTTTCACATGCCCCCCAACCTCTTCGCCTAAGATTAGTTGCATATCCCAGACATTAAAGTTAATGAATAAACCACAGACAGAAATACACAGGGATCCTTGAAAACGGACTTGTGCCGGCAATTGGCCATGCACGGTATTCTAGACCGCTTTTGTCATTAAGTTGCCCTTTGTTATCATAAGCCCTTTATTCCGTCTTTTCTTATAGACTATGGTAAAGACTATCGCCAATGCAATAGTGAGGCCCCTAAACACATTCGGGAGCATTCCTCCCAGTGCCGTTTCGTCCATTTCAAATAAGTGCCATGCCAAGTTCATTAATGAGTGTAGGAAAATAGGCAGCCATAAATTATAATTCCATTCCACATATAGCCATGCAAATAGTATTGCCCCCATAAACGTAATTGAAAATATGCCTATCAATTCAAGAACATCCTGACTTTGGTATAAATGCCCCATGGCAAATATGACCGCCCCTATGATAATCGAGGGGATAAACCCAAGTCTTGTGTATTTGAAAAGCTGTCCGAACAAGAACCCCCTAAAGAACAGTTCCTCAACAAAACCGATCACGATCGTCCCTGCTATCAGACCGGGAATTGAAACCTCCCGATTGAATCCAAAAAAAACCAACCCTCCCAAGAACATAGGCAGCGCAAACAATAATGCGAGCATAAATGGTTTTGTTGGGTTGTGGGACACCCCTAGGTTCCTGAGGATATTTATTTTAGGGTTTATGGAATATGCACCAATGTATAGGGGAATCCCTATAATGAGGTAGGTGATGATATAACCCGACAACCCATTCCGGGTAAGACCATCCAAGTATTCCTTGATCTGCGAAAAATATTCTTTCAATACCATGTATATCGCAAAACAGACTATGGTGAAGATTATGGCCCTATGTTCCTGCCTTACGTTCACTGACTTGTTTTCCCCTTGGAATCATTATAGAACATTGATATACTTTAAACGACCAATTTAGCGAATAAAAACCGAATAGGAATCCTGTATTGCCCCAGAATTATAAATGAACCATATAGGGCATAAAAAGCGTCGTATATCTTACTTAATATAAAACAAACTTATCTTTTAGTATTATTATTTTTACTTTTACCCCAAATTAGATGAATATATGATGAAAGGAAATTATCCATTCCCAAACAAATACAAGAAAATCGGTTGGTCAATATTTATTCCAACGGTAATCATTGGCCTAACAACCCTTATTATAGAATATGAACCTACTTCTTTGGATATGGGGGTTCCTGCTATCTTTATTGATAATGTTGTTGGTGACAAACATTTTGTTGGAACGGTACGTAACAATGTTTTGAATGGGATTCTAGGGGTTTTGGTCATAATCAGTTCATTACTGGTAGCTTTTTCGAAAGAAAAGTCCGAAGATGAATATATTTCCAAAATAAGACCGGAATCCTTGGTTTGGGCCGTTTATGTTGGTTATGGAATCCTTTTACTTTCGTTCTTATTCATTTTCGACCTTTCCTTTTTATGGGTTATGATATTCAATATGTTCACGGTTTTATTGTTTTTCATCATTAGGTTCAATTGGCAGATCCACAAACTAAAAAAAGTCCGCTGGTCATGAAGAATAGTATTAAGGTCGAAAGGGCAAAAAAAAACATCACCCAAGCTGATTTGGCCAAATTGGCAAAAGTCAGCAGGCAAACAATCAATGCCATGGAATTAGGCAAATATGTCCCATCAACAGTTTTGGCCTTGAGATTGGCCCATATTTTCGAAGTGGAAGTAAGTGAGATGTTCACTTTGGAAGAATCGGATTGGCGTTAACCCTATTTCCACCAACGTTTTTATGCATGGTTGGGCATCCAGTTTAGCAAATAAAGACCAAGCAATGGGTTTATGGGAATATTTATGAATGGCCCTTTTCTTCTTTCTCTTGATGCTTTACATATTCCCCTATCATTTCTTCGTCTAAACCAACCAACCGTACTGACAATAATGCGAGCATAAGTTAATGCCTGTATCTTAGGAGTGCATGAAGGCGGCCAGACCTGAAAGGCTTGGCAAGGCGTCCTCAAAATATACAGGGAGCAACAGAATATACTTACCTGTCCATATTAGTGGCCTTGATAAAACCCCCTGTCCCAATTTTAAGAACAGGGGGGCTTTAACCGTCCTTTTTTTTTGACAGCCTAAAAACTATAATTCAACCCTAGCACACAATTAAATGGCTTTTGTGCAATTCCGTAGGCGTTGTAATATTCTTGATTACTGATATTATTCAGCTTAATACCAATCCTATAATTTGATTTTTGATAGAAAACTGTCCCGTCAACGGTTGTATATGGCTCTGCCCAGAAAGTATTGGCGTAATCAAAGGCTTTGTAAATCTTGCTCACGTAATTTGCTCCCAATCCCAGTCCAAATCCCTTTAAGTTTCCTTTGGTGAATTTGTAACTTGCCCATGCATTTGCAGTTTGTTCCGGTGTTAGAGGCAATCGTTTTCCCTCAAAAGCAGGCTTTGTGAATTTTACATTTTTAGCATCGTTATACGTATATCCCAACACAATATTCAGTCCTTTGAAAGGATTTGCAATCAAATCAAATTCGATTCCCTTGCTTGATAATTTTCCGTCTTGGGTCTTGTAGGATAGTGTAGGGGTCCTGTAAGATAAAATAAAGTTGTCTATATCAATATTGTAGTAACTGAATGTACTCTTTAATCGGCCGTCAAACAAATTCAATTTTAATCCTGCTTCCCATTGTCTTGATTCTACCGGATCAAAATTTTGATATACGCCTTCTTTGTTCAATCCCGGGCCTTCGTTAATAAATCCGTTCATATGATTTCCGAATAGGGCAATTTTATCGTTAAACGGATTGATGGTCAATCCAACATTATACGATAATTTATCTTGGTCGTAAGCGTCTTTTCCCTTTTTATTATTCACAATTGTTGGGTCGTTTTTAAATTTATCATAACGAATACCCGTTAAAAGAGTTATTTTATCATAAAATGTAATCGCATTGTTTAAATATCCTGCCAAATTTTGATCTTTAAGGACCTGGCTTACAGCCACAATGGGTTTAGAAAGCAATACATCTATGCTTAAATCATTTATTTGGGCATCAGGATTTGTTAAATCAACAATATCCACAAAGGCCGGTTGTCCCGGTGCCAATGGTTCCCTCATTTTACGGGTAAACTCCCAATTGGTCTTGAAAAAGCTACCTCCTATCAAGGTTTTGTTTTTGATATTCCCGAAGTTATAATCGGCAATAAAATCCTGACGGATATTTGTAGAACCTCCTTTTTCCGGGTCAAAAAGCATAATATTTCTTGCCATTTTTCCATCAGGAAGAAAATATGTCATTAAATAAGGTGCCGTAAAACTGAAATTATTGTGTGAGATACTGGTTTGTGAAGTCCAGTTTTTTGTAAAATGATAATCTGCGGATGCTTCAATTACAGAACGGTCAAAATCTCCCGCCAATTCTTTGTTTGTGTAGCTATTGTTGTAATCCCATTGGAAATCGCCCCAGGTTTTCCCATCTGCCCCTTTGATAAAACGGGCAAAATTTAAGTTCCGTTTTCCTTTTAAAAACTCACTATTTACGGTTATGGCAAATTTATCATTCGGCTTATAGGTAAAAGCAGGTGCCATAAAATAATGTCGTCTGATCTCAGAGCCTTTCTCCTGAAAACCGTCTTCGGTGTAGAAAGATCCGTTAAGGCGGAACATATATTCATTATTCTTCCCTACGGCTTTGTTGAGGTCTGCCGTTATTTTATGCAAATTGAAGCTTCCGATATTATAACCGATTTCAAATCTGTCCGTTGCCATTGGCTTTTTGGTTACAATATTCATCAAACCTCCGTAAAACCCTGAACCATAATTTACTACGGATGAGCCTTTTAAAACTTCCACATGTTCAATATTCTGATTTTCAATAGGAGTTCTGGATCGTTTATGAAATTTCATGCCATTTCTAATCCGTGCATCGGCTCTAAATCCGCGGGCATAAAACGATACGGCTCCCGTGTTGGCCTCAATATAATTTCCTCCTGTTACACTTTTTAATGATGAACCAAAATCGGTACTGATCTGTTCTGTTGTAAGTTCGTGGCTTACAATAGAGTATGATTGTGGTGTATTTATATTTTTAAGTGGCAAGCGGGTAACATATTTCGTTTTTTTCTTTGCAAATTGATTTAATCGTTGTGCCACAATGATAATCTCATCCAGGGATATGCTGTTTTCCTTTAAAATAACATTTTCAATTTCAACTATTTCATCGTTTAAAACAACATCGATTATTTTATTTTCAAGTCCTAGCAGGTGAAATTGCAATTTATAATTTCCCCTTGGGATATTGGTAATGGTAAATGCCCCATTACTGTCGGTTATGGCCCCTTTATTGGTGTTCAATAATTCAACATTGATATATGCCGCAGGGTTTCCGTCAGAGGTTTTGACCTTTCCCTTAATGGTTGCCATATTTTGTGCATTTGCCACTACATTCAAGAACATTGACAACAGTAGCGTGAAGATAATCTTTGTATCCTTCATTTTTTATTATTTTTGTTTAGTCTTAATAAGGCAAAATTATTTTTAATGCTACGTAAATAGTAACGCAAAAGGAAATTAAAATAACGTAAAGAGAATTTTAAATGGATATGAAAACAACCCTTACGTTTACTATTGATGAACAGAAGAAAACAAAGGAATTTAGACCTGATTTTAAAGTTGGGCATATAAAGGAATGCAACGAAAAATTGGTTTTTAACGCTTTTAATGGCAATAAAAGGGAGATTACCTTACAAGGTGCAAAGATTATTATTGGCGATGTTAAGATTACCAAGCCCATAAGTTTTGAGGTAAAACATAATTTTCCGTTTTTCAAAGTACAGTTTGAAATGGAAGGGTATAGCAATTATTCGCCTAAAAACAACAACTGTATTCCGGTTTTGATCGAGGAAGGGGAGTATAATTTTTTCTATCTGCCCAAGGTAAACGGAACGTTGAATTACAAGAAATCAAGAAAAGTCGTAGAAATCATCTTTACCGAACAGTACATTAAAAACGTGTTTGACAATTTTTATAAAATCAGTGCTGATTTTGGAAAATCCGTCAAAGAAGAAACGCCATTTGTACTTTTCAAAAAGAGCAAACCCATTTCACATAAAATGCAGTTGATTTTAAATGACATTATTGATTGCTCGTATGACAAAGAAATCAAGGAAGTATATCTATCGTCGAAAATCAAGGAAGTCTTAAGTATCCTTATTGCCGATTTAAACAGCAAAAGCACCAATGAAATCCATTTGTCCGACCAACAAAAGATAGAACAAATCGAGCGGATTGTAATGCAAAACCTACAAAATCCCCCCACCATTATCAAGTTGTCCAAAATAGTTGGGATCAATCAGCAAAAGCTGAAAATTTTATTTAAAAAAATGTATAAGACCACTGTTTTCAAGTACATTACAAACCAACGGATGATTTTGGCAAAGAAACTTTTAGCCAACAAAAATTTGACTATTTCCGAGATTTCTTCAGAAGTAGGTTATAAAAACCCACAACATTTTACGGTTGCCTTTAAACGAAAATACAATATGTTGCCACGTGATTTTAGGAGTGGAAATTAACTTCGGGAGGCGTTATACAAATTTCGTTTTGCGTTATATATTATATTTTTATGACTCTACTTTTGTAAAAAGGCAATCCCATTGGTAAAAAGGAATAGAAAAAGAAAAAGCCTGTTTAAACGCACTGTGGCCTGGTTGCATCTGTGGCCTAGCCTTATTTTCGGTGTTTTTATTTTTATAGTCTGCTTAACGGGAACTATTATTGTTTATGGTGATGAAATTATAGATTGGCGGGCAGGAGATGCTAAATATGTTAACCAAATTGAAGATAAGCGAATCTCATCTGATGAAATTGTAAAAATATTAAACGAACAATATCCGGGGTATATCAT